>Ga0335069_10008688_pt1 | contig 14507 bp, 14 predicted proteins | sample Lox_Sample_11_FD_206714 | JGI IMG/M metagenome (GOLD analysis project Ga0335069, IMG submission 206714) | Soil microbial communities from Loxahatchee National Wildlife Refuge, Florida, United States - Lox_Sample_1.1 | ecosystem: Environmental > Terrestrial > Soil > Wetlands | place: USA... | reverse complement strand
GGAGCAAGGGCAAGCCGATCTGCGATGCTACGCTGACCTATCGGATCGTTCCTTATCCCAGCAAGGAAATCCGCGAGGGTCTGTGGGAGTGGGCCGACCGGATCAATTTCCCGGCCAGGGAGTACGCAAAGTGAGTGACCGCCGCGAGGTGTGGATCACCGGCATCGGGCTCCTCACCTGTTTGGGCGAGGGCCTGGACGCGGCTTGGGCGCGGCTCGAGCGCGGCGACACGCCATCCTACGACGACAAGAGCTTCGCGCCCTATATCGTGCATCCGCTCGGGCCGATCTCGTTCGACAAATACATTCCGAAGAAGAGCGACCAGCGGCAGATGGAGACCTGGCAGCGGGTCGGCGTCTATTCCGCCGGCATGGCGCTGGCCGATGCCGGCATTGCCGGCAATCCGGAATTGCTCGACCGCGCCGACATGATCGTGGCTGCGGGCGGCGGCGAGCGCGACATCGCCGTCGACACCGCGATCATGGCCGGCCTGCGCAAGACCAACACGCCCGGCGCTTTCCTCAATGAACGGCTGATGAGCGACCTGCGCCCTACTCTCTTCCTGGCGCAACTGCCGAACCTGCTCGCCGGCAATATTTCGCTGGTGCATGGCGTGGTCGGATCTTCGCGCACCTTCATGGGCGAGGAAGCGGCCGGCGTCGATGCCGTGCGCGTCGCGCAAGCGCGCATCGCGGCCGGCCAGAGCGAGCTGACGCTGGTCGGCGGCGCCTATCACGGCACGCGCTGGGACGTGCTGCTCACCTTCGAGTTCGGCCGCGTCGCGCTGAAGGACAAATTCGCGGCGGTGTGGGATCGCGGCCCGCATGGCGGCATCGCTTTCGGCACCATGGGCGCGTTCCTGGTGCTGGAGAGCAAGGAGCACGCGACCGCGCGCGGCGCCAAACCGCGGGCGAAAATCTCGGAAGTCTATTCCGACCGCAATGCACGCAAGGAAGGCGACGCCGAAGTCAGCCTGCGCCGGCAATGGCAGAAGCTCTCGCCGCAAGTCGACAAGGCGCATGCGGCCGTGATTTCCGGCGCGTCGGGGCTCGAGCCGGCGACGGCCGCGGAAATGCACGTGCTTAAGGAAATTGGCCTTCCGGTTCGCAATACGGGAACTTATATCGGGCATGGGGTGGACGCCCAGTTCACGGCCAATCTTGCCATCGGTTGCGCGGTGCTCGACCATGGCAAGCTGTTCGCCCCGACGGGGACCGGAGATACCGGGGCAAGTCCGCCCGGCCTTTCCCAGGTCGTCGTCACCGGCGTCGGCAATTGGCGCGGCGAAGGGCTCGCCTTGCTCGAACGGGTGAAATAGCTGCGCGCCTTTTGCGCGCCAAAACAAACAAGGAGTGCGTGATGGCAGCGCATCGCGACAAGGCGGGCCGCCCAGTGGTTGCCGTGACCGGCATGGGCGTAGTCACCTCGCTCGGGGTCGGCAAAGAAGACAATTGGGCCAAGCTCTCGGCGGGCGTTTCCGGCATCCGCCGGATTTCGCGCTTTCCGCTCGACAGCCTGCGCACCACCATCGCCGGCACGGTCGATGACGTCTACAAGGACTACATGGCGCCGGCGGTGCTCTCCGAGCACCTCGCGACGCTTGCCTGCGAGGAAGCCATCAGCCAATCCGCCATCGGCTCGAAGGGGCACTTCCCCGGCCCGCTGTTCCTGGCGCTGCCGCCGTTCGAAATCGAATGGCATTATCGCAACGAAGTGGCGGCGATGGTCGCCTCCGACACCGATCCGACCTATCCCGATCTGGTCCGGGTCGCGCGCGAGCCGCAATTCGCGCCGGTTCTCGATACGCTGAAATACGGCATCATCGGCGAGCATCTGGCCGAACGCTTCGGCACGCAAGGCTCGCCGATCTCGCTGACGACCGCTTGCGCTTCGGGCGGCACGTCGATCCAGCTCGGCGTCGAAGCGATCCGCCGCGGCGAGTGCGAAGCCGTGCTCGCGGTCGGCGCCGACGGCTCGGTGACGGCGGAGGCGCTGATCCGCTTCTCGCTGCTGTCGGCACTGTCGACGCAGAACGATCCGCCGGACCAGGCATCGAAGCCGTTCTCCAAGAATCGCGACGGTTTCGTGCTGGCCGAAGGCGCGGCTGCTTTGGTGCTGGAAGACTACGATCACGCGGTCGCGCGCGGCGCCAAGGTGCTCGCCATCCTCGAAGGCTGCGGCGAGAAGTCGGACTCGTTCCATCGCACCCGGTCGAGCCCCGACGGCAAGCCGGTGATCGCCTGCATGCGCAATGCGCTGGCGGATGCCGGCGTCGGCCCGGAAGACATCGACTACATCAATGCGCACGGCACCTCGACGCCGGAAAACGACAAGATGGAATGCCTCGGCGTCACCACGGTGTTCGGCGAGCGCATCAAGTCCATTCCGATGTCGTCGAACAAGTCGATGATCGGCCATACGCTGACCGCCGCCGGCGCGGTGGAAGCGGTGTTCACCGCACTCACGCTCGAGCATCAGCGCATTCCGCCGACCATCAATTACCGGGTGCCCGACCCGGGCATTCCGCTCGACGTGGTGCCGAACGAGGCGCGCGACGCGCAGCTGCATCGCGCGATCTCGAACTCGTTCGGCTTCGGCGGCCAGAACATTTCTCTCGTCCTGACCCGGGAGCCGGCGTGAGCATTGTAGCCCCTACCCTCGACAAGCCGGCCAGCAGCGCCGCGAAGAAGATGCGCGCGCTGATGCTGACCGGCGATCGCAAGATCGAGCTGGCCGAGATCGATGCGCCGCCGGCGCCGGCGTCCGGCGAGGTGCAGATCGCGATCAAGGCGATCGGGCTCAATCATATCGACGTCTGGGGCTGGCGCGGCATGGCGTTCGCCAAGCGCAAGCTGCCGCTGATCGTCGGCGTCGAAGCCGCCGGCGAGATCGTCGCCGTCGGCCCTGACGTCACCACCTCCAAGGTCGGCGACCGCGTCGTCGCTTACGGCGCGCTGACCTGCGGCAAATGCAAAGCCTGCCAGGAAGGCCGCGACAATCTCTGCGAAAACGTCGCCAGCATCATGGGCTTCCACATCGACGGCTTCGCCCGCGATCTGGTCAACATGCCGGCGCGGCTCGTGGTCAAAGTGCCGGACAACGTGAATTTCCGCGATGCCGCCTGCGCGCCGGTCGCCTTCGGCACCGTGCAGCATATGCTATTCGACAATGCCAAGCTGCAGCCGGGCGAAACCATCCTGGTGCAAGCCGGCGGGTCCGGCATCGGCACCAGCGCGATCAAGATGGCGAAGGCCATCGGCGCCACCGTTTTCACGACCGTCGGCGACGACGCCAAGGCGGAAAAGGCCAAGGCGATCGGCGCCGATCACGTGATCAATTATCGCACCGACCGTTTCGAGACCGTGGTACGCAAGCTCACCGGCAAGAAGGGCGTCGACGTCGCCTTCGAACATGTCGGCCCCGACACGTTCAACGGCTCGCTGCTCTGCCTCAAGCGCGGCGGCCGGCTGGTGACCTGCGGCTCGACCACCGGCCAGTCGATCCAGTTCAACCTGTTCCAGCTCTATCTGCAGCAGTACCGCATCATCGGCTCATTCGGCTGCGCCATCAAAAATATCGGCGAGAGCCTTGCGAAGATGTCCTCGGGCATGAATCCCGTGATCGACACCGAAGTGCCGCTCGCCGAATTCGAGCGCGGCCTCGCCCGGCTCGAAAGCCGCCAGGTGTTCGGCAAGATCATCGTCATGTTTTGATGCGGCAACGCTTCAAGCCTCTGCTCGACAAGGTTGCCGGTGCGCTCACCGTCGGTCTCCTCGGCGCGATCAAGCATACCGACAGAAAGCGCATGGCGAATTTCGCCGGCGGGCTGATGCGCAAGATCGGCCCGCTGTTCAAGGAGCATAGACTCGGCCGCGAAAATCTGCGCCTCGCCTTTCCGGAAAAATCCGACGCCGAGATCGAGAAAATCCTCGGCGGGGTGTGGGACAATCTCGGGCGGATCGCCATCGAATTCGCTCACCTCGACGAATTCTGCGTCAAAGGGTTCGGTGAGCAGACCAAGGACGTCATCACCTATCCGCCGGAATCGCAGGAACGCTACGACTGGATCATGCATAGCGGGCGAGCCACGATCGGCTTTGCCGCCCATCTCGCCAATTGGGAATTGCCCGCGGTCGGCGCCAAACTCATCGGCGCGCAGTCCGCGGTGCTGTTCCGGCGGCCGAATATCGGCGCCATCGCCGACGAGATCATCAAGCTGCGCGAGCCGCTGATGGGGCAATTGATTCCGACCAGTCTCGACGCACCGGTGAAGCTGGCGCGCCTGCTGCAATCGGGCGTGCATGTCGGCATGCTCGCCGACCAGCATTATACGCGCGGCGTCGAAGTGACTTTCTTCGGACGCAAATGCCTCGCCAATCCGCTGGTGGCGATGCTGGCACGGCAGACCGGCCTGCCGATCTACGGCATGCGCGTGGTGCGCAAGGAGGACGGCAACAGCTTTTGGGGCGAAGTCTCAAAGCCCGTCGAAGCGGTCTATGACGCGAAAGGCGACTTCGACATCAGGGGCACCATGCAGGCCGTCACCGCGGTGATCGAAGGCTGGGTGCGCCAAAATCCCGAGCAATGGCTGTGGCTGCACCGCCGCTGGCGGTGAGCCGGTCTTGTCATTCCGCCTTGGCAACCCGCACGCGGGCGTCAGACAGATCTTGCGGCTTGCTCAAGCTTCGCAGATCTGCCTCGACCTCTTGCCATCGCGCGTCGAAGCGAATGCCGGCGACGCGGGCGAGCCGATCGCCCTTGTGCGTGCGGTTCACGGCATCGAATGATAGGCGCTGCGGCACGATGCCGAGCGTGTCGAGGGCGGAGCCGGCCAGAGCCGGCAAATAGGCCATCCACATTGCGATGATGGCGGTCGCCAAGGCGAACAGGACGATCCTCAGGATTTTCTGTTGAAACTGCTCTTCCTGGGCAGCGATCGCAACGCACCGTGCCGACTGGCGCCGCACCGACTGAATCTGCTGTTGATTTCGCATGACCTGTCCCTCTGGTGGGAGCTTGATGCTCCCCTCATAAGGGCCGGGCGCGCCACGATAAATTCAGGTTTTGTCCCTAAGGGAAAGCCCGTAGCCGACTCGTCACCCACCGCCCTGCAGCGGGACGTAGCCGCTAGAGCGGCGCCAGCGCCGTATGCAGCGGCACGTTTGAAATCGCCATCAAGCCGGTGAACGGCTGGCTCAGTTCCAGAATCAGAAACAGCGCACACGAGGCCGACAGCGCGAACAGCGCCAGGAACGCGAACACCGTCGGATTCAATTCCGAGAACAGGCTGAAGCTCGCGAAAATAATCACCAGCCAGAACACCATGATGGCGAGGAACGGCACCGGAATGAGATTGCCGGACTCGACGAACAGCAACAGCCGCGTCTGAGCGAAATCGGTCGCGGCCTGGATCGCGCGTGCCTGGATCGAACGCTGCACATCGTTGCTCGGCGTCAGGGCCTGGATATCCAGATAGACCTTGTCCGCGGCGACGCTAGACTCGAACGGTGCTGCACCATTCAACCGTTTCTCGCTCCAGATCCGATCGACCACCTGACCGATCGCGGCGCGCATCTCGGCGCGGATGGGACGCGCTTCCGGCCCGTAGAATGCGAGCAGATTGTCGATCAGGATGAGGTCGGCCGTGATCTGTTTGACCTGCCCGCTCTGGGTATCGAACGAGCTTTTCGCCGCCGCGATCAAGAGGCCGAGCACCAGCGCCGCGATGGTGGCGACGAGCCCGACGCCGAGCCGGACCACTTCCTGCGAATCCTTGCTCAGATGATGCTTCGGCAGCGCCCGGCGCAGCACCACGCCCAGCAGAATCCCGCCGATGGTCAGGGCGAAGATGAGGAACGACAAAGCGAGCGGGCTGAGATCAAGCGGGTTCATGACATCCCTGAAGCCTGACAAGCTCCAGCTCTTATCACTTCGCCGGGCAGCGCTGATAGGGTTTCAAGTCCTCGAAAGAGGTGCCGATCGACATCGCATCGGCGCCGTCCGGCCGCATCAGCGTGCTGACGAAGCGCGGCTGGTCCTGCGGCGTCGCCGTGCAGCGCCCGCGCACGGAATAGTTGGTCCCCTTTGGGGTCGCCATCTCGACGATCGTCTCCACGGCGCAACTGCCGTCGGGGCCGGTATAGGTCGAGGCCGCGATGGAGAAATTGGACTTGTCATTCTTGGCGCAAAGATCGGCGCTCTGCGCCCAGGTGCCGATCAACGTGCCCGCGAACGTGTTGCGGTGGACTTCATCGGCGACCGCGGGGAGCGCCGTGAAAGCCGAGACCAAGATCAAACTCGCAGTACGCAGCATGGCTACCTCCAAACGAAAGGTCATCTTGTTCCGACACCGTTCATCCGCGCCCCTCGCCGATATCGTCCAGTCTCCTCGGATATTCCCAGCTCCTGCGGCTCTCGCACAGCCGAATTCCATGTTTCACGCCCCGGTCAGGTCGACCGTTGGCCGCGAGGCCGGCGCGGCTCGAAGAACAGGCGAGCCATTGTACCCTCGCCGACGACTTCACTAAGCGCGCGAAACATGAAGAACGGGATCAGAATTAACAGCATGATAATCGTCGTCGCGATCATCTGATCGCGGGTGCCGCCGCCGATCTTGGCCAGCGAATCCGCAAGCGCGCGGCCGTGCAGATAGCCGACCGCGATCTCCTCGAACACGTTGAGCACGATCAGCAGGATCAGGAAGACCAGCGACTTGTGCAGCACCGGCCAGATCAGGGGGCCGCCCTTGAACCGCTCGCCGAGATGCAGCGCGTGGCCTACGGAAGCGAATTTGGCGCAGATCAGCGACTTGATCGCGGCGAAGCCGAACGGCGCGAAGGCGATGCCGTGCGCCTCCAGGATGGCAAATTTCAAATAGGCCAGCGCCGTGAAGCAGACCCAAAGATAGACGGCGATCAGGGCGAATTCCCGCAATTCGCCGACGGCGCGCTCGCGCAGCGGTTTGGTCTTCGTGTTCTCCACAATCGCCCCCGTCAATAGCGCAGCGCTGCGAACTTCCGGCCCTTCAGCGAGGCCTGATCGTCATATTTGTTCTTGGTCATGCGCTTGGGCAGTTTCACCTTCTCGCGCTTGGTCTTCTTATACGGAATGCGCGACAGTATATGCGCAATGCAATTCAATCTGCCGCGGCGCTTGTCGTCAGTGCGCACGATATGCCAGGGCGCGTGACTTGAATCGGTCGCCGCCAGCATGCGGTCGCGCGCTCTCGAATAGTCGTACCAGTGCTTGTAGGATTCCAGATCCATCGGACTTAACTTCCATTGCCGCATCGGATCTTCGATCCGGGCCATGAACCGCCTCTCCTGCTCTTCCATGCCGACCTCGAGCCATATCTTGATGAGGATGGTGCCGCCGTCGACAACGAATTTCTCGAATACCGGACATACTTGCAGAAAGCGCTTGTATTGCCGGTCGTCGACGAAATCCATGACGTGCTCGACACCGGCGCGGTTGTACCAGCTGCGGTCGAAGATGACGATTTCGCCGCCGGCCGGAAAGCGCGAGATATAGCGCTGCGCGTAAGCCTGGCTTTTCTCGCGGTCGCTCGGGGCCGGGAGCGCCTCGACGCGAAACACGCGCGGACTTACCCGCTCGGTGATCGCCTTGATTGTGCCGCCCTTCCCCGCCGCATCGCGGCCTTCGAAGACGACAATGACCCGGACGCCTTCGGCTTTGATCCAATCCTGCAGATGGCAAAGCTCGATCTGCAGCTTGCGCAGCTCCTTCTCGTAAACTTTACGTTTCATTTTCGCGTCGGCGGTTGGCGACTTCGCAGCCATGGCAGCACCCCCTTTGAAAAATGAACGCGCGTTTCCCGAAGCCGCCACTTTCATGCGCGCGCGCGAGCGGCTGTTCTAGCGAGCAATAAAACGCTACAATTTGTTCCAAATCAAACGCGTCCGCGGCCGGCCGAATAACGTTGGTTCCTGCCGTGAGGAGAGGTTTACAATGGCTAAAGCAGCGGTAAGTCATTCCGATCCCTTGGCGGGTCTGCCGAGTGCCAAGGATCTCATGAAGCAGATTGCCTTGAAGGAGGCCGAAAAGGCCTCCGCCGCCATGCGCGAGCGCAATGCGGCGGATGAGGAGAAGAAGGCGCTGATCGAAAAATTCTCCAAGCCGTCGGGGGTGTCCGACGAAGACCGCATGGCGCGCGCCGCCGCCATCATTAGACGCGCGGCGAACAATGGGATGACCGAAGTCTTCGTCTTCCGCTTTCCCAACGAGCTGTGCACCGACCGCGGCCGCGCCATCAACCAGAACGAGCCCGGCTGGGAGAAGACGCTGACCGGACTGCCCAAGGAGCTGTTCGACTTCTTCGAGAAGCACCTCAAGCCGCGCGGCTATCACATAGCCTACCAGGTCGTCGATTTTCCGGGCGGCATGCCGGGCGATATCGGCGTCACGCTGAAGTGGAGCTGAGCGGCGAGCATCGACGCGAGAAGATGTGCCCAAAAGAACCTGTCGTGCCGTCCGCGGAGTTGCGCTAGAAAGCCCGCCTGACACCGACAGGATTGGGCAATGACAGATACCTGCAATCGGCGGCTTCGCGATATGTTACAAGGGCGCGAGGCCATTCTCTTGCCCGGCGTCGCCAACGCGCTGGCGGCGCGGGTGATCGAGGATATCGGCTTCAAGGCGATCTATGTCTCCGGCGCCGGCATCACCAATACCTATCTCGGCGTGCCGGATATCGGGCTGATCTCGGTGACCGAGCTGGCCGACAATGTCGCCGCCATCCGCGACGCCGTGGCGCTGCCCTTGATCGTCGACGCCGATACCGGCTTCGGCAATGCCATCAATGTCGGCCGCACGGTGAAGACGCTGGAGCGCGCCGGCGCCAATGCCATCCAGCTCGAAGACCAGGACTTCCCCAAGCGCTGCGGCCACTTTTCCGGCAAAAGCGTCATCCCCCGCACCGAAATGGTGCAGAAGATCCGCGCTGCGGTAGACGCTCGCCATGATCGCGATTTTGCCGTCATGGCGCGCACCGACGCCATCGCGGTGCACGGCTTCGAGGACGCGATCGAGCGCGCGCAGGCCTATATCGAAGCCGGCGCCGATATCACCTTCGTCGAAGCGCCGCGCACCGAAGAGCAGATGCGCGACATCCCCAGGCGCCTCAAAGTGCCGCAGCTCGTCAATATCGTTCATGGCGGGCTGACGCCGATGATCGCGTTCGAGGAATTCGCGAAGATGGGCTTTGCCCTGGTGCTTTATGCCAATGCCGCGCTGCAGGCGTCCGTGGCCGGCATGCAGAAAGTGCTCGGCCATCTGCACTCACATGGCTCGCTCGAGGGCGTGACGCAGTTCCTCGCCGGCTTCGACGAGCGGCAGCGGCTGGTGTCGAAGCCGCAATACGACGCGCTGGAAAAGAAATATTCGTCCGATTGATCCCCTGCCCGGAAGTGCCGCTTTCATGTCAGTTGCAAGTTCACATTCGAGCGCGCCTGTAAGCGCCAACAATCCGCATACCCGCGCCGTCGCGCAATTCGTCTCGACGCTGCGCTACGAGGACATTCCTGCAGATGTCATCGCGCGCATCAAGCTGCTGATCCTGGATTCGCTCGGCTGCGCGCTCTACGGCACCGCGCTGAAATGGAGCCGGATCCTGCGCGCGACGCTGGGCCAGCTCGATGCGACCAGGGCCTGCCGGGTCTGGGGCACATCGGAGAAGCTGTCGGCGCCGCATGCGGCCTTGGTCAACGGCACGCTGATCCAGAGCTTCGAGCTCGACGACGTGCACCGGCAGGGCGTCTTGCATGTCGGCGCGGTGACGCTGCCGCCGCTCCTCGCCGTCACCGAGCTGCGTCCGGCTCTCACCGGACGCGATTTCCTGCGCGCCGCCGTCGCCGGCTATGAGATCGGGCCGCGGGTCGGCAAATGCATGGGGCCGCAACATATCGGCCAGGGGTGGCATTCCGGCGCAACTGTCGGTGTGTTTTCCGCCGCCTCCGGCGCCGCGGCGGCTTTGGGGCTTTCGCCCGAGCAGACGGTGCATGCGCTCGGCATTGCCGGCACGCAAGCCGCCGGCCTGATGGCCGCGCAGTTCGGCGCCATGGTCAAGCGCATGCATGCCGGACGCTCGGCGCAGAGCGGGCTCTACGGCGCGCTGCTGGCAGAGCAAGGCTTCACCGGCATTGTCGACGTGTTTGAATCGCCCTATGGCGGCTTCTGCTCGACGTTCTCGCGCTCCACCGACCGCTTCAATCTCGATGAATTGTCGTGGGAGCTCGGCCGGCAATGGGAAACCAAGCGCATCTCGCTGAAATTCTATTCCTGCGTCGGCAGCAACCACACCACGCTCGATGCCATCCGTGCGATGCAGGCCGAGACGCCGTTCGGCCCGGATGACATCGATTCCATCGTGGTATACGGCTCGCATGTCACCGTCGAACATGTCGGCTGGCCCTATGAGCCGCAGGGGCTGACTTCGGCGCAGCTCAACCTGCCCTTCTGCGTCGCCACTCTGCTCCTTGAAGGCGATGTCTTTGTCGATCAGTTCGGCGACAGCGTCGTTGACGACAAGAAACGGATCGCGCTGTCGCGCAAAGTATCCGTGGTGCAGGATCCCGCCATCACCGAGCGCGGCTCGAATTTCCGCCACATGGTGCGGGTCGAGGTGACCCTGAAGAATGGCAAGCATCTCGAACGCACCGTCGAGGCGCCGCGCGGCAGCGAGCAGAGCTTTGCCTCGGAAGCCGACATCGTCGAAAAGTTCAGGAAGCTGGCGACCCATACGGTGAGCGCGGCCACAGCGGACCGCATCGTCAATCTCGTACTCGGCGCGGAAAAGCTGGAGCGCGCCGAGGAGATCGCGGAAGGGCTGGCGACGAACTGATCGCCGCACCCAGCTTTTATCAAGCCGCTTCAAAGAGTATTCTTCCATTGAAAGTCGCGCCGAAGAGCGCGACCAGGGAGCAAAACCGGGAGGGCGAGGCGATGGAGCTTCCGCGCAGAGCGCTGCTTCGCGCCGCGGCGGGCGCTGCGGCATTTGTTGCGCGGCCGCGGCGTGCACGCGCGGACGACTATCCGACCCACCCGGCGCGCATCGCCGTCGGCTTTCCGCCCGGCACCTCGTCGGACATCACCTCGCGACTGCTCGCGCAATGGCTGTCGGAGCGGCTCGGCCAGCAATTCATCGTCGAGAACCGGCCCGGCGCCGGCACCAATATCGCCGCCGAGTCGGTGGCGCATGCGGCGTCCGACGGCTATTCGCTGCTCTGGGTCACCCAGTCGAACGCGATCAATCAGACGCTCTATAAAACGCTCAATTTCGATTTCAGCCGCGACATCCGCCCGGTCGCCGGCGTCATCCGCGTGCCGGCGGTAATGATCGTGACGCCGTCGCTGCCGGTGCAGACGGTGGCGGAATTCATCGCCTATGCCAAAGCCAATCCCGGCAAGATCAACATGGCCTCGCCGGGCATCGGCAGTGCCAATCATATTTTTGGCGAGCTGTTCAAGATGATGACCGGCACCGAGCTGGTCCACGTGCCCTATCGCGCCGCCTGGTTCAACGACCTGTTCAGCGGCCAGACGCAGGTCACGTTCAATCCGATGCCGGCTTCGCTCGGCTTCATCAATGCCGGCAAGGTGCGGGCGCTGGGCGTCACCTCGGCGCAGCGGCAGGCCGTGCTGCCGGACCTGCCGACCATCGCTGAATCCGTGCCGGGTTATGAGGCGACTGCCTGGTTCGGCATCGGCGTGCCGAAAGATACGCCCGCCGGGATCGTCGACACGCTCAACCGGACCATCAATGCCTGTCTCGGCGAGCCTGCGAACAAGGCGCGGCTCAACGAGCTCGGCGGCCGGGAATTCCCTGGCTCGCCCAATCAGTTCGCCGATTTCATCGATGCCGAAATCACCAAATGGGCGCGCGTGGTCCAATTCGCCGGCGTTAATCCTGAGTGATCCAACCCGGCGGCGCGTAAGCCCCCTGGAACCCGTTGTTTCCATGTGCGTTCTTAACCAGAACCTTGTCATGATCTCGTGCGACTAAGCCAATAGACTTACAATTCATGAACCACGGCTTTGACAACGGCGGACCTTCGGGTATCGGCCGGCGCCGAGCGCGGTCATAATTGCCACTAACGAGACTTTTGGTATCAGGAGGCGTTCAATGAAATTCAAACTGTTCGCGGCGGCGGTTGCGCTCGCCTGCGCAAGTATGGGCATCGCGACGACCGGCGCTTCAGCGCAGGACGTCGTCAATCTCTCCGGAGAGTTCACCTGCGTGCAGGGCTGCATGAACAACTCGCCCGGTCCGGCCTTTGTCACGCAGAACGGCTGGACGATGAATCTCGTCAACGAAGCCGGCCAGCCGTCACGCGCCTGGATTGATCGTCCGGGTCATCTTTGGGCCGATTTCTGGCAGGAAGGCGCGACCTATTCGCCGGACGGCATGGTCATCACCTTCGACAGCGGCACGGTGTGGCAGCGCGGCTTCGTGCCGCCGCCCCCGCCGCCTCCGCCGGCCCGGGTGATCGTGCGCAAGCACGTCATCCATCATCACATCATCCACCACTACCCGCCGATCAACGGCTCGTAGCCGCCGCAGCGGACGGATTTGATCCTCTCCTCGGAATGAGATCCGGGGGGAGGATTTACAATTGCTTGTTTCCGGCCTGATCGATTTGCACTCGCCGCAGGCGGGCTGCATCTCGGAAGCGGTCGCAGAAACCCTCCCGCGAGAAACGAACGGTAATTCTGCACTCCATTCGAGCGGCCGGGGAATGCACAACTGTGGCGGGAATGCCACAATCGTCGGCAATATGTGGCCATTTCCCATGGGCGAGACAATGCGCGCCGCCGAATCCCATAGTCTCGGTGTTAAGGCTCGGACAATTCCGGGGCGCGGACGACAGATTCCGCGAGGCAGGGAAGGCAAATGCGCAGCGGAGCACCGGTCGCCGGGCTTCGAATTGGAATCTTATTGGCGTCGTCGTCGGTCGCAGCCCTGCTGATCGGCGGCGGCGCTCGGCCGGCCGTAGCGGCGTGCGCGAATGTCGTCGGCCCCGGTGCCGTCGCGAGCTTTACCAACTCGGGCGCGACCGCCTGCGTGACCTTCAGCGGTGCCACCGTGTCCGGCAATATCGTCAACGCCGGCACCATCTCGAACTTGCCGGCCGGCGCCCACGGCATTCTCTTCACTTCTGCCGCTGGCAGTGTCGCGAATACGATCCAGGGATCGGTCAGCAATAGCGGCGTCATTTCGGTCGGCGGCAACGGCATCTTCGTCAATGGCGCGCAGACCCTGCTGGGCGGCATCACCAATAGCGGCACCATCATTGCGGGCGCGGCGAACGATGCCGGAATCAAGCTCTTTCAAACCACCACCTTCGCCGGCGGCATCGTCAATGCCAGCACAGGCATCATTACCCATGCTGACACTGGCATTCTCGTCGCAGCGGAAAGCACGTTCAGCGGCGGTGTGACGAACGCCGGCACGATCACGGGAAACTTCAACGGCATCCGCGTCGGAAGCCTTGGCGGCAGCCCGGCCACCTTTATCGGCAACATCAGCAACAGCGGCACGATTACGGATCTCGGCAGCACCGGCGCCGGCCCCGGCAACGGAGGCATCAACGTCGTAGCCGGTTCGGGCGGCGTCACTCACATCATCACATTTTCCGGCAATATCATGAACAGCGGCAGCATCAGCGCTGCCGGGTCCAGCAGCCCAGGCATTCGCGTTGCGAATGTGACCAGCTTTCTTGGCGGCATCAGCAACGGCGGAACGATCACAGCGAAGTCGAATGTCGGCATCCTGATAACAGCCACCGGGGGCGTCCCCGGCGCCGGCCAAACATTCTCCGGCGGCGTCGTCAACAGCGGCTCGATCAGCGCCGGCACCTTCGGCATCAAGGTTTCGGACATCACCAATTTCTCCGGCGGCATCAGCTCGGGCTCGATCACCGCGGGCTCGACCGGCATCAGGGTGACTTTCGCCTCGACATTCGCCGGCGGCATCACCTTGAGCGGCATCCTGAGCGCCGGCAAGAGCGGCATTTTTGTTGACCTTTTCAGTCAGTTCAGCGGCGACATCGTCAATCGGGGCACGATCACGCCGGGAAGCGGCTTCAACGGCATCAATGTCACGCTCGGCGGCCCCCCCGACACGTTCACCGGCAATATCACCAACGGCGGCACGATCTCGGCGAGCGGAAATGCCGGCGAGGCAGTTTTTGTAGGCGGAAGTGGCACGTTCAACGGCGGTCTCGTCAACAGCGGCACGCTCTCGGCCGCGACGAGCGCCACCTTAAAGGGCGTGATCGAGCTCGACGATGTAGGCGTTTTCGGCACCGGCGGCCTCGGCATTGTCAACGCCAGCACTGGAACGATCAGCAATGCCGGTGCCGCCGGAAATCCCTTTGGCATCCTGATCCGTGACGTAACGACGTTCCTCGGCGGCATCAGCAATGCCGGCATCATTTCATCGCCAGCCGGTATCGCAATTGAGATCAGAGAAACCACCGCCGGCGAAACAT
>Ga0335069_10008687_pt1 | contig 14508 bp, 10 predicted proteins | sample Lox_Sample_11_FD_206714 | JGI IMG/M metagenome (GOLD analysis project Ga0335069, IMG submission 206714) | Soil microbial communities from Loxahatchee National Wildlife Refuge, Florida, United States - Lox_Sample_1.1 | ecosystem: Environmental > Terrestrial > Soil > Wetlands | place: USA... | reverse complement strand
GGTCGCGGACGAGTTTTCCGTGGGGCTCGGCACAACCTCCCTAGTGGTCCGTCTCAGTTTTGATTAACTACTTGTTGGAGTTTGGTGCGTGCGCGTCGAACTTTGGCCAGGATCGACTCGGCGGTGGCCGTCCAGATGTAGGGCTTGGGTTCCGCGTTGTGGGCGTTGAGGTATGACTCGATGCTGGCGATCAACTCGGACACGTTGGCGAAGATCCCGCGTCGTAGGTTTTTGTCGGTCAGGTCGCGGAACCAGCGTTCGACCTGGTTGAGCCATGACGATGAGGTTGGGGTGAAATGGAAGTGAAACCGGTTGTGCCGTTTCATCCATTTCTGAACCTCGACGTGTTTATGGGTGGCGTAGTTGTCCAGGACCAGATGAATCTGTAGCCCCTTGGGCACCTCGCGGTCGATCGTGTTGAGGAACTTGATGAACTCGATGTGACGGTGTCGGGGTAAGCACTGGCCGATCACGGTGCCGGTGAGCACGTCCAGGGCGGCGAACAAGGTGGTGGTGCCATTGCGTTTATAGTCATGGGTCATCGTGCCCGCTCGCCCCGGCACCATCGGCAGTGATGCCTGGGTGCGGTCCAAGGCCTGGATCTGAGATTTCTCGTCCATGCACAACACAATGGCCCGCTCGGGCGGGTTCAGATACAACCCGACCACGTCGATCAGTTTTTCCTCGAACAACGGATCGTTGGACACCTTGAAAGTGTCGACCCGATGCGGCTGCAAACCGAGATCCGACCAAATCCGTTGCACCGTCGCCGAACTGACCCCCACCCGTTTGGCCATCGTGCGACACGACCAATGCGTGGCCCCTTGCGGAGTCGTCGTGGTGGTCAACCGCACAATCTCTGCGATCGTCTCCTCAGAAATCGAGGGTTTACGGCCCCGGCCTTCACGGATCTTCTCCAACCCGGCAAGCCCGTCGTCGGTGAACCGCTGACGCCACGCCCTCACTGTCACCGCCGTCACCCCGACTTCCTCGGCAATCCGGATGTTGGCCTCGCCCTCGGCGGCCATCAGTAGCGCCTTGGCCCGCAGCACCTGCTGATGCGGTGCCGTCCGCGACCGTTGCAGCATCTCCAACGTCTCACGCTCGGCCGCCGTCATCGACAAGGCCACTGCCGGTGGTGCACTCACCCACACAGAATACCGAACATATGACTATTTATTTGCGAGACACACCACTAGGACGTGATTCGGCCAGCGCTCGGCGCATGTCTTCGACGTCGACTTTCAAAAGGGAGGGGTCGGTGCGCACCAGCTGCTCCAGCTCCTGCGGGCCGGGCGCGACCCGGTGCAGCCTGCGGGCACGCTCGCGCCGGCAGGCGACGGTCACTTTCCGGGCATAGCGCCCATTGCCGGCCATATCGAGCATGGTGCCGCTCACGTCGGGAATTGACCGCAGCTGTGATGCCTCCTCGCGCAACAGGTTCCATGCCGCGTCATCGACGACCAGGCGCTCCTTGCCGGCCAGGTGACGTGCGATCGCCACAATCTGGTCCGGGGTGTAGCTGGCGAAGGTGAGGGTGAAGTGGAAGCGCGACGCCAGCCCGGCGTTCGCCCGCAAGAAGTCCTGCATCTCAGCGGGATAGCCGGCCACGATCACCACCAGTTCATCACGGTAGTCCTCCATGTACTTCAGCAACGTATTGATCGCATCGACGCCGAAGGAGTGCCCTTCGGTTTTGGGCACCAGCCGGTAGGCCTCGTCGATGAACAGCACCCCGCCGCGGGCTTCTTCGCAGACCTGCTTCATTCTTTCGGCGGTCTGCGACACATACCCGACGACGACGTCTTCTTCGGTGACCTCTTTGACGTCGGGGCGCTCAATTTTGCCCAGGCCGAACAGCACTTCCCCCACGACGCGGGCGAAGGTCGTTTTCGCGGTGCCCGGCGGTCCGAGGAAAACCATGTGGTTCTCGTTGCTGGAGGTGCCGGCGTCGCCCTGCTCGGCCAGCAGCTGCTCGATCTGGATCTCGGTGCGCCACACCGCGATCTGCTCTTTGGCGTCCTGCAAACCGATCAGTTCGTCGATGCGCGTCTGCGCCCGGGTGAGAACTTCCTGGCGTTCGGTGGCCAGTGCTGCGGCCGCGCGCGCGTCGCGGCTGGTCTCGGTGCCCGGATCCCACTTGTTGGTGCGGGTGGCGATCGTTTCCGCGTCGGTGGTGACGATGCGGTATCCCGGCTCGTCGAGGGCCTTGCGGGCCTGCGGGATCACCGCGCCGTTGATGGTGGCGCCGCGGAAAGCATCATCGGCGGCGTCATAGTCCCCCAGTTCGCGCAGGCACCACCCCTTTGTCAACGCCAGGTCGGCCACGACATACACGTTGTGCGTTGACACCTCGGCGATCAGGTCCAGCGCGGCCTGGGCCTGTCCCAGCGACGCCAACGCCATCGCGCGCAGGGTTAGGGTCGCGGCCAGAACATCGTTGGGCAGGTAGGTGGCCGCCGCCGGTGGACACTCGTCGGTGATTGCGGACAGGTCGGTCCAGCGCTGCGTGCGGTGATACAGGCAGGCCAGGATGAACTGTCGCCACAGCGCTGTTTGGGTGTCGGCGGTCAGCTCGGGGTCGCGGAGCACGTTCAGCGCCTGGTCATACTCGCCGGCGCGAATCAGGCCGCCGGCGTAGGCCACCGCGATAGTCCCGCGTGACCATACCGGGATGGGCAGATATAACGGCGCGGGCAGTGACGCCTGGAGCTGACCGTCCTGCAGGCCGATGCGCCGCGTTTCCCGGTAGAGGGCCCGGGAGTTGGTGTAGGCGCCGGCCAGCGCGTCCAGGCTGTGGTCGCCGCACGCCAGCCGGCCCAGCCAGGCGTCGGTCATCACCGGGTGGGTGCTGGTGATGTGCGCGAAAGCCTGCTGCGCCCCCGCGGGGTCACCGCTTTTATAGCGGTGGATCGCGGCGTCGAACGCGCGGCGTTGTTCGGTGGGTGAGGTCACTCGCAGCTCCTGGGCCTGCCATCCAATCCTGCTCGGGCACCGTTAGCGGTCGGTGATGGGATCGACGCTAGCCGCTGGCCCGCCGGCGTCCGCCGGTGGCGGGGGCATCTGGTCGTGGTCGGGCGGCACGGGAGGGAGCGGGATGTCGGTGGCGGCGTGATCGACATAGGCGCTCAACGGCGGCGCCCCGTCTGACCGGTCGGTTCCGCGTGCTGCGGGGCCCGCGCTGATCGGCGGCACTGCGGCCGCGGCGCGCTGCTCCGGCGTCACGGGATCCTCGTCGAGGACGGGGTCCGCGGACGTGGCGGCCGGCGCGGGCCGGCGCCGCGAACGGTGTGGTCGCGGCGTCACCGCGGCGGCGGTGAGCGGATCCACTGCTGCCGCTGCGGAGTTCGCCGCGGTCGGCCCGCCGTGCCCGCCGGCGCCGAGGCCGGATACCGGCTGGTCGACGGTGGCATGCCCCGGCTCCGAGCCTCCGTTGTGCGACCCGGTCGATACGGGAGCAAACCCCTCCTGCGGCGGGCCGAGGACCTGCTGCGGGTTGGCGGCTACCCGCTGGTCGAGGCGCTCCCAGGGTGTCGTGCCGCCTCCGGTGAGCCGCTGGTGCAGCCCGCGCGCCCCGCCCGAAACGGCGTGTCCCGCGCCGCCTGCCGCGGCGTGGATGCCCAGCCCCAGCGCCATACCGGCTGCGCGGCCGAGCAATCCGTGCCCGGGGGCGCCTCCCTTCAGGTCGGCGCGGATGTGGCGCAGCAGATACAGTCCGGTCACCGAAGCGCCGCCCATGACCAAGATGTGGGCAAAGGGGCTCACGCCGCCCAGTTCGGCGGGCAGGGGACGGGAGATGAGCCGTTCCACAGCCAGCGCCATGACGCTGACAAAGGTGATCAGCACCATGGCTTCCAGCGGGTGTTTGAAGAACCGCCACACCGTGGCCTTGGCGTGTTCCTGCGCGGCACCGGAAATTCCGCCAGCGAACACGCTGGGCAACAGCTTGGCGGTGGTGTAGATCGCCTTGACCGACACCATGAACACCGAGGCACCCGAGGACACCATGAACCAGCCGAACAGCATCGCCGCGACGATGAGGACCAGGCCGACGAAAACGTTGGTGCCGTCCAGGTTTTGGGCGTAGTGCACCGCAGCGAGGTCACCGCAGCGGGCCATGGCTTTGACCGGGGCATCGGAGGTGCCTTGCAGGGACGCCGCGGCCGCCCCCTGCTGCAGCGCAGCGGAGTACTGTGAACCGCACCCCCCGACGTGGTCGATCACCTGCCCGAAATTGAAAACCTGCAATGGTTCTCGCACCACCCGTGTGATCAGACTGGAGGTCAAGGTGTCGACTTGGCCGATGAACCCCCCGCCGCTGATGGCCCCATTATGGGTGACGGCTTGTGCGGTGCTGAAACCCATCCGCCGCCCGAACATCAGCAGCCCGTCGGGCCCGTACATCATGCCCGCTGGATCGGAAAACACCGTCACGGCCAGCGCGGGCATCATGATCGCCAACAGGATCATCGTCGCGCCGCGCCCGGCTTCGCCGCGGCGGACCGCCAGCACCCCGACGAACACCCCGAGCGGCACGGTGAGCGCGACCAGCCCCCACCGGGTGGTGACGGTGATGACCGCGGTGGTGACGGCTTTGGCGATCTCACCGAACACAGCCAGCCAGTAGGTGGAGACGGTCAGCCGCATCACCCACAGCGACAGTGCGATGACCCCGACGAAGATCCCCGCCTCGGCGGTCAAGATGTTGGCGGCGGTGAAGTTGGTGTACATGACCTTCAGGCCGTGCATCATCCACGGCGCCCACGTGCCAGGATCCCACACTTTGGCCTCGGGTCCGCCCTCGATCAGCTGGTCGTGAAGGCTGGCCAGCGACAGGTAGAAGTCACCGATCGGGACCCCGTAACTGTCATGCAGGCCAGTCCAGTTGAGCACCGTGGCGTTGGTGGCCGCCGTGGCCGCCGGGGTGGTGCCCACCGCGGCGCCGGCCAACAGATGCAGCCACCCCAGGACCAGCAGCGGCCTGCGCACCCGGGGGTGGCGCAGCCACCAATAGTGGGCCCGCGCGGTCATGGGATGAGCTGGCGGCCCAGCCGCGCGCGTTTGCGCTGCGGGTTGGTGTCATACCGCTCGGCCAGCTCGCGCGTCGGCGCCGAAAACAGCCGAACCTTGCCCCAGCCGCCGAACTCGTCGAGGACCCACGCCTCCCCTTCGCGCCCGGCGATCACCTTGCCGTGGCGGGGATCGATCGTGTCGTCGCCGTAGTCGGGCATCCTCGCCGGGCTGGTGTTGGTGACGTAGTCGCTCAGCAGTGCCGGGTGGCGGTCCAGGTCGCGGCCGCACCACCGCAGCGTGTCCTCGGCGATGCGGGCCTCCTTGAATCCCAGACAGATTCGCTGTTCGATGAACTCGTCCTCGAGGACACCGAAGTCGGCGCGCGGGGACTGGCTGATCCCGACGAACAGCGTCCACGCTTTGCGGCCCTGCCGGATCAGCGTGTTGGCGCACTTCTGCCCGCCCGGGGAATGCGTCCATGCCGCGCACTCCTCGACCACCAGGATGTCGGGGTCGGTGTCGCGGGAGAAGAACAGCGACTGCGCCAGCTCGGCGGCCATACCGTAGAGGGCCTGGGCGGCGCGCTGGCTCGGGGTGGTCTGCGCGTGCAGGTGGACCTGGAATTCCTCGGTGATGGTGGGTAGCTTCAGCCCGCCGAAGTTCCAGATGACCAGCTGTGCGGACAGATCCGGCCGCGGCAGGGTGTCATCGAACATCGGCGCCAACAGCCGCTCGGCCCGCAGCCCTTGCAGCGCGACCAGCAGATCGTCGTCGACGGCGACGCGATCGGGGCGGCGGTCGGCCAAGAAGGCGATCAGTTGGCTGAGGCTGCCGATGCCGTGGCTGTCGCGGGACGCCGGGGCCAGCAGCGCTTTGAGCCGGGCCGCCTGCGGACTGACCGCCGAATAGCCCAGTTGGGGCAGCAGATGATCGACGGTCCGCTCGGCGGCCTGCTCGAACGGAAAGATCCGTAACCCATCCAGGGAGAAGCGCGGTTTTTTCGCGTCGATGATGGTCTTCTTGTCCTCGGCGAAGGTGGCCAGCGCGGTCTGGTGCTCGCGCGCTTCGGTCGGGTCGATCAGATGCAGGCCGGCACCCAGTTCCAGCCAGGACCGGATCAAGTTCTTGGCGCACTGCGACTTTCCGCGGCCCGGTGAGCCGCCGATGACCAGGTTGCCCGGATTGTCGCGGCCCGGCGCCCCGATCAGATCGTTGAGGACGATCTCACGCAGACCCGGGCTGGTGATGGTCTCCCCCAACGGAACCCCCACATTGTTACCCAGCCGGGTTGCCAGCAGCGGAACGAACTTCGCGAACGCGTTGGTGGTGGACGGGTTGCGGAACTCGTGCAGCGACGCGGTGTTCTCAGTGCCCGGGTTCAACGCGCGCCACAGCGTCGTCTGACTGCCGCGGCGGCGGGACAGTTGGAGTTGTTGGCTGCGGTAGCGGCGCATCACCTCGGTGATCGCGGTGTCGGCCGTCGTCGGGTCCACCGCGGCCGCGGTCACCAGGACGGTCGCATTGACGCCGCGCTCGGCGCTGCCCTGTTTGAGCGCCGAGGCCAGCTGCTTGCCGGAGATCAGCTTGCGGGACAGCTCATCGTCGCTGTCGGCGTGGCGGCCCCGTTGGCGGGCCTGGTCTTTGATGTTGGTGATGACGTTGTGGGCGGTGGCGACCGCGACGTCTGCGCTGTCGAAGGTGAAGTGGATCGTCCAGTCCAACGTGGTCGCGGCAGTGGTGAGATCATCGAGGACCTTGAACATGGTGGCGTGCGGCCAGCGCAGCCCGGCGTCGGGATATTTTTCCAGCGCGACGATCACCTGATAGGAGTCGGCGACGCCGTCCTCGGGAGGGCGGTAGGTGCGCAGGAAGATGTCGGCGTCGGTGCGCGTGGCGCGCCACCGGCGCCCGCGCAGCTCGGCCGCGCCGGGGTCCTTCCACCCCGGGGTGAATGCCGCGGCGGGCAGGCGGGCGTGCGGGTCATACGGCTGGCCGGGCAGCGGCTGCTGCCAGGTGTGGCGGCTGGCGGTGTAGTTCCAGTGCCACCAAATCTGTTCCACACTGGCCGGTTTGGCGTACAGCGGGGCAGGCAGCTCGGCGACCATGGCGGCCGCCAGCTGCCGGTAGTGCACCAGCGCGGCGTGGCTGTCCTGATCGCGGCCCCGCAGCGAATCCAGCCGGCGCTGCCATCCCCCCGCGGTGGTGGCGCCGGCCAGCCCGTAATCCAGCGGCAGGCTCAGCCAGTGGATCCGCCGCCGCGACCCGGCGCGCTGCAGCGCGGGCGCCCAGCGCCGGCAGTGCTGCACCCAGAGCTCGGTGTGGGCGGGCATCGGATCACCCGCAGCCGCGGTGTCCGGGTGCAGATCGGGGTGGGCATAGATCATGCGCCGGGTGATGTTGCGGGTCGCAACCGGAGCGGTCAGCCCGCTGAGCAGCGCCCCGGAGGGCAAGGCGCGCAACATGTCTGCATGCACGTCGGCAACCCGGTCCTGGGATTCTTTGGGTAAGAAGATGAACGGCAGACCCGACAGCAGGTAGTCGGCATACACCCCGCCAGCGGTCAAGCGCAGATTGCCGATCACCGCGTGAGGAGCGTCACCAGGGACGGCATTCATTGCGCTGCAGGGTCTTCGCGGCACGACCGGTGATGTGAGCACGACACCCGGGGCCGCAGATCGGCCAGCCACCAGCGCAGCCGCGTCCCAAGCGACGGGCGGGTGGCGGGCAGCTTCGACAGCGCCGCGACCGCGGCCGCGGTGAGCGCGGCCCCGAGCACGGCGATGAGCAGCGCGTCGCCGCTTTCCAGATTGGCGGTCACCAGTGACGCGGTGACGACGAACCCGACCAGCAGTGCCACCGCATCGGGCAGCCGCCATTTCTCCTTGAACGGCAACCGGAATCCGTCACCGGAATCACCGAGATGGATCGGCAGATCACGCTGATCGGACCACACCTTGGCCGGGGTCTCATCGACCATCACTGCCCCCAGGGGTTGGGGACATTCACGTGGTTGGTGACGCCGTGGCTTTGGAACTCGTGGGTGATCAGCGCCGCGATGCCCGCCGACAAGAAGATGGTCACCGACAGCCCGATGACCAGAAACTGATGGGTCATCCCGGTGCCGGCGCCCTCCTTAGACGCCTTGCCCAATGTGGCCACGGTGCCCACCACGAGCGCGACCGCGGCCAGCAGCCCCTCGAGCATGTAGGCCATCGAGGTGCCCGAGCTGAACAACCCCGCTGCGCGCACCTGCAGGTGTGTGCTGACCGCGGTGTTGACGACCTCAGCGGCAGTCGGTGTTGCATGCACAATCTTCTCCTTACTGTTCAGTGGTGGGCTTCGGCCGGGGTCACGTCAGCGCTGCTGGAAACCCTCGGGATGAAATCGATGTCGGCGATCATCCAGGTGCCACCGCTGTTTTCCACGGTCAGCGGAAACGTGAACTCGATCGTGGCGAACTGTGACGTCTGCGCGATGACCATCGCTCGCACGTGAAGACGGCTGCCCGGCTCGGCCACGGCGGGTATGTCAGCATCGGTGTCGGCTGTCCTGAGCATCGCGCTCTGGTAGCCGCCGATCGGCTTGATCCACGAGTCGGCCACCACATAGCGGTCCAAGCCGGTGGTGGCGGTCAGATAGGTGCTGATGAAACCGTTGACCACCGCGTACACCGGGCTGCTCGGACTCAGCGGGTGGTCATAGCCGGGCTTGACGTCGACGCCCGGGCCGGGGTCGCTGACCGGCACCGGCCAGTCCATCGCCCGCGGCTGAAACTGCCACACCGATACCGGCACACGGTAGTACGTGCGCGACGGTGCGGCCGAGGCGTAGGGGCGCTGCTGGACCACCACCGTCGCCGCATACAGGTCCACGTCGCCGGCCGAGCCCGCCGGCACTACTGACCACACTTTCGGTGTGGTGATCACCGCCGGTGGCGGCGACGCGGACGGGGCCGCAGCGGGCGCCGCCTCGGATTGCGGCACCGTGATGAACCGTTGCAACACCGCATGATTGGTGGCCGGAGTCGTCAGCACCGCCGCGACGAAATCAGCGGCGAACTGCCCGACGGCGTCGCGCTGATTGCCGATACGATGCGCGATCGCGGCCACATCAGCACCGTCCGGGTGGGCGGCGATGAGGAAAACCTTGATCGCGGCAGCGAATCCGAGCACCGCGCAAGCCGCGACGGCCATCCCTGCGGCTGCGCGAATTACTCGGCGGCCCCGGTGGATCCGGTGCTGCCAGGTCTTCGACACCGTGATCGCGCTCATAAGAACCGGTTTCCTGTCGCTCAGGTCGGGGAATGGCCGAAGAATTGCATCTGGCTCATCGCGAAAGTGGCGTCGACCCGATCACTGGCTCCAGCGGCGACAGGATCGGCGGTTGGCGGCGCAGTCGGCTCGGAAGTGGCGGGGCCCACAACCGAGTCCAGCAGCCCCGAAGGCGGCTGCAGTGCGGTGACATCGGGTCCGCGGCTCGGCCCGGTCGTCGGCAGCGGGTCGGCCGGCGGCCGCTCGGTGTGCAGGATGATCACATCAACGCGGGAAGCCAGGATCCCGGGCCGGAGCGTGGCCGGCACCGGGCCGTGGATGCTGTGCGTGTCGATGAACAACGGATCGGCGACCAGCTGGGTGCCGTTGAAGAAGTTGAACTGCAGCCGCGTCACCACCCGATGCTGTGACCATTCGTCTTTGCCGTCTGAGGTTTTGGCGACCCAGCCCGGTGTCACCGACACCGAATTGAGCATGTAGCTGCACGCCGAGTCGGGCCGCGTTGAATCGCAGGTGAACTGCACGTGCAGGACCTGGCCATCGAGCAGGCTCTCCTGAGGCCCGCGGCCGCACACCCACGCTGAGTCCGTAACCGTGTCGGTCAGCGCCTGCGGGGACCGTGCGGCCAGTTGGTCAGGGGATCCCCCGGAGGGGATGCAACTGTCGGTGCGCGCGGCAAACGGCACCGGATGATCCTGTTGCGGCGCAATCTGATTGGTTGTGGTAGGCGCCGCGGCCACGGCCCGTGCGGTCGCGTGGTGCTGCGCGGGTCTCACTGGGTCGGGTCCCCCGCCCCACATCACGAACGCCAGCACGATCAGCACGGCCGCCAGCAGCACACCCGAGCCCAGCCACACTGCCGTCCGCTTGGCCCCGGAATTGATGTCTGAGCCGGAGTCCTCAGCTATGTCGGGCTCTGCTGAGCTGTCGAGTTCATGTGGGAGGCTGCGGCCACAATTCAAGGCGCGCAACGACGCTGGCACCTCAACCAAGTCCCGCCGATCATCGTCGTCTGTCGGTTCGTCAGCGCCGTCGTCATCAACGGCGCGGCGCGTGTTGGTGACGACCAACGCCGGCCCATCCCCCACGACCTGCTCAAGCATCCAGTCCCGGGTGGACAAGCCGTCATCCGAAGCTCGGTCAGCCATCGTGCTCCTCCACACTGAGCACCTCGACATCAATTGCCGGGCGGCGTGGTGTTCGCGCGCCAAGATCCACCCATACCGGAACCATCATCCAGCCGGCGAGGCGCGGCGGGACCGGTGGAGGCGGCGGCGCAACTGGAGGAAAGGCCGGGGGGCACGCCGCCGTCGACCGCGGCGCTGCCGGCCGCCTGCGGAGCTCCCACCACCGCAACGCCCCCAGGAAAATCAGCACGACCACCAACACCGGCAACACCTGGATCAGCGCCGCGGCCGCCGTCAACACCACCGCGAACACCCCGATCGATCCCATAACCACCACGGCGATCAGCAGCTGCATGCGGCAAACCTAACTGCCCGGTGTGACAGGTATGCCGGCCCGAAAGATGCTGCCGGATAAGGAGTGTTGGCTGCGGTAGGGTCCGGTGTTGAACCGTTCCAGCTGGCAGCGCCGACCGGCTGCTCCACTTCCTCGACCAGCGGATCGCGCAGCCAAAACTGCCCCAAGGGGAAGTGGCGCGTGGCGGCGGGACCGCCTCCGACACGCTGGCCAATACTCGCCGGTGCCGCGATCAACGGACCCCGATGGTCGGCACGCTGATGCGCCTTGGTGCCGCGCTGGGTCGGCAACCCGGATCCGGCGGTCACTCTGCTCGGCGGGCAGCCGCTGAGCCTGACCGCCGGCAGTCGCGGCGCACAGCGACCCAAAAAGCGTGCCCTGCTGCCGATGAGCGAGCGCGAGATCGTAAGGCGCCGCGTCTGCCGGCTGCGCGGCGAGATCGCCTGGGCCGAAGGTGATCCTGACGCGGTCGATGCCCGAATTCGTTCTCTGACCACCATTTACGACAGCTTCACCGCTGAACTGACCGTCGACGAAGACTTGGCAGCCGAGTTCAGAGAAGCCGCCAGACTTTGTCGGTCGCAGGCTGGGCCGCTTCCGGCGACGTCGGCACCGCACGCCACCATCAGCGTCGCATGCTTCGGTGAGGGCGCACAGACGGCGGGAGCGCCATCACGGTACCGGCGGTCCACGCTCACGGCCGGGTCCTTTCCCCCGGTTCGTTGAGGGGACGCGCGTCGACCACGGCGGGCCCGGTCGTGTCATAGCCGCCGAGGACCGCCGCGGCGTCCTCAGCGCTCAACCGTTGCCTGACCGGGGTCAGCGGCCACCACTGATCTGACCCGTCGACGCCCAGCCATCCTTCGGCGATGCCGTAGATTCCGGCGACGGTGGGGATCGTTGCCACTTGCAGGCACACCCACGGTAATACCGCGATCTGACCGAACGATCCGGCCGGGTCATACATGAGTTGGTAGACCACCACCGTCAACGCACCCAGCCCCGTCCCGGACCACGAGAGCGCCGCGATCGGGTAGGCGCGCAACGTCTGAGGTATGAGCCCGGTGAGCATCTTCTTGAGGGCGCGCCCGGCCGGCCAACCGACCGGGGCGATGGCCGCGGCCACCACCACTACGACGAATTCGACCTGGGAGGCGCGTGACTTCTTGGCGCGCAGCCACAACGGATCCAACAGGGTGTCATCATGCGGGTCAGGAACCGCAGCGGTGCGAATCCGCTGACGTTTGCGCACGATTCGGCCCAGTTGCTCGGCGCGGCGCCGCTGAATCGTCGACCACCCCTGGTGGAAGGCGATCCATTCTCGACGCACCTCGTCGAAACGATCCGGCGGGACGCTGGCGGCCATGCATTTAGCCTAAGAGTAGCCAAACAGGCTCTCGTGCACTATTTTCGCCCGCCAACTCACCGCCCGATGCTGTTCGCCACCACCGCCGCCGCTGATGCTTTCAGCAGAGATGACGGATGCAGGATCACTGCCCTCACCAGCCATTTCCCCCAAAGGACCGTCACCTGCGGAAGCTGCGTAGGTGTGGGATCGGCCCGTGATCCAAGTTTGGCCCGAAGTCGCGTCGACTCTTGGCAAAATCGGACCGGCCGACGGGTAGGGCAGCATCGAACAATTCGTGCAGTCGAGTACTGCATTACTCGTGCGGATCCGCGCCTGTCCAGCCACACTGAGCTTCAGCACCGATGGCATCGACGCCGAGGAGGCAGATATGCGACACGTGACACAGGCTGGCGCCTGGTGCAACGGCGAAGTCGCCTACCTGGCCTGGGACATGGCCCAACCGTTGCCGGACTGCCTGGGATTCATGGTGACCCGAGTGCACGAAACCGGCGAAGAGGCCGGCGCACGCCGTGTGTTGCCGACCTGGTTGGCGTTCAGCGACCAAAGCAACCCGCAATGGATCGAACAAGATTCCTCAGTCTGGCCGATCCAAGGCTTCCAGTGGCGCGACCTGACGCTGCGGCGCAGCCGCAACACCACCACGGTGCGACCCATCGACTTCGCGGTGCACTACGAGATCGTGCCGGTCGGCCCGGCCGGAGAAGGACGAATCCCCGTCCCGGCGTCGGCGACCGCCCAGTACGAAGGCCCCGACGGCACATCCAACTACCAAGGTCCCCAGCATCCCCTGTTCATGATCGGCGAACCCACCATCACCGACACCATCCAGGTCACTCACGACTACGGTGCGGCTTCGGTCGCGTTCACCAACGGGATCTTGTCCACCCAGAACCTGGTGCGCCAACTGGAATCAGTGCACAAAGCACCCCCGGCCCAACTGCTCGCCGACACCCGCGCCGCCGACCACGCCATCCGCACCAAAGCCGTCGCAGCGCGTGACGATCACCTGCTGTCGACACTCAAAGCCGAAATCGCCGACCCGGCCTCGAGGATCCGCGCCTTTCTTGACGGTGACGTCTTCGCATTCGTCACCCGCCTGCTCGACCGCAGCCGAACCGACGGCGGCACCGTGTATCTGGCGCTGTACGAACTCGCCGACGCGCCGCTTGTGGACCGACTCGAACAAGCCGTTGCCGCCGGCCGCGCTCACGTCATCCTGACCAGCGCCGGCGGCCTCAACCCCAACCCCAAGAACACACCGCCCGACCAGCGTCAGCCCACCGTGTGGGACACCGAGAACGACGCGGCGCGCGCCCGGCTGCACGCCGCCGACACCCACACCCCGCCACACGTGGTCGACCGGATGTTCAACAACTCCGCCCGCATCGGGCACAACAAGTTCGCCGTCTACGTCGCCGCCGACGACACCCCCGCCGCGGTGATGACCGGCAGCACCAACTGGACACCAACCGGCCTGTGCACCCAATCGAACAACACCGTCCTGATCGAGGACTCGGCATTGGCCGGCGACTACTGGCAATACTGGAAAGATCTGCGCGCCGACCAACAGCCGCCGCGCGAGCCCCTCACGGTGACCGTCGACGGCAAACCGGTCGCCGGGGCGGCCGGCAACAGCGCCAAACAAGGCGCCACATTAAGGAACGCCGACGCCACCGGGCTGCCCGAACGCGGCCTCGACGGCGGTGGCACCGCGCACCTGTGGCGCTCCCCCAACACCGCGAAAACTACCGTGCCATCGCAGGATCCGATCCGGCCGCCCGACCTCGACGAGGTGTACCAGCTGATGGACCGGGCCCACGACGCCATCTTCTTCCTGACTTTCATGCCAGGAGTGTCGGGGAAGAACAACATCATCGGCGAGGCCGCCGACCTGGCTGCCAACACCGACAAACTGATCCTCGGCGCGATCAGCGACCCCGCGGCCATGCCGCCTCCCACGGCGGGCCCTGGCCCGACCACCTACGTCGACGCCAAAGGCGTCACCCACAAACTGCCCCCACCCGCGATCTGGTGGCCCGGCGGGGACAAGAGCCAAATGGCGATCGTTCGCGCCACGGCGATACAGGTGCCATTCGGGAATTTCCGTACCGAACTGCTCAGCGCCGGGAACGCCATCATCCACGACAAGATCATCGTCATCGACCCCTGCGACGCCGAAAACTGCGCCGTCATCACCGGCAGCCACAACCTCGGATACAAAGCGTCCTACTGTAACGACGACAACCTCGTGATCGTCCGCGGCAACCAAGCCCTGGCCATCGCCTATGCTGTGCACGTGCTCGACCTCTACGACCACTACGTATTCCGAGCCCGCCTTGAGGAAAACCTCCGCGACAAATTGGCCAGCGGCAC
>Ga0335069_10008686_pt1 | contig 14508 bp, 11 predicted proteins | sample Lox_Sample_11_FD_206714 | JGI IMG/M metagenome (GOLD analysis project Ga0335069, IMG submission 206714) | Soil microbial communities from Loxahatchee National Wildlife Refuge, Florida, United States - Lox_Sample_1.1 | ecosystem: Environmental > Terrestrial > Soil > Wetlands | place: USA... | reverse complement strand
GCCCGCGATGCAGGCGCCAGGCTCGATCTTCAATCCGGGCTATGCCGGCCGGCCGCTGTTCGAGGATCAGCGGCCGCGCAACGTCGGCGACGTCCTGACGATCATGATCGCGGAAAACATCAACGCGACCAAATCGTCCGGGGCGAACACCAACCGCGCAGGCAGCACGAACTTCGACGTGCCGACGGCGGCCTTCTTCGGCGGGCTGTTCAACAAGATGAACCTGTCGGCGACCGGCGCGAACGTGTTCAACGCGACGGGCGGCGCAAGCGCTGCGAACACGTTCACGGGCACGATCACCGTCACCGTGACCAACGTGCTGCCGAACGGCAACCTGGTCGTGAGTGGCGAGAAGCAGATGATGATCAACCAGGGCAATGAATTCGTGCGCTTCTCCGGCGTCGTCAACCCCAACACGATCTCCGGTGCGAACTCGGTCTACTCGACCCAGGTCGCCGACGCGAGGATCGAGTATTCGGCGAAGGGCTACATCAACGAGGCCGAGACGATGAGCTGGCTGCAGCGCTTTTTCCTGAATCTCGCGCCGTGGTAATGACGATGCTGCTTCGACGTTTCTCGTCCCGCCTGCGCGCCGCGACCTGGGTGTTCCTGGCCGCGCTCGCATGCGTCGCCGGCTCCGGCAGCGCGCACGCGGAGCGCCTGAAGGATCTCGTGCAGATCCAGGGCGTGCGCGACAATCCGCTGATCGGCTACGGCCTTGTCGTCGGCCTCGACGGCACCGGCGACCAGACGACGCAGACGCCGTTTACGACGCAGACGCTCGCGAACATGCTCGCGAACCTCGGCATCTCGATCAACAACGGCTCGTCGACCGGCGGCACCGCGTCGCTGACGAACATGCAACTCAAGAACGTCGCGGCCGTGATGGTCACCGCGACGCTGCCGCCGTTCGCGCGGCCGGGCGAAGCGGTCGACGTCACCGTGTCGTCGCTCGGCAACGCGAAGAGCCTGCGCGGCGGCACGCTGCTGCTCACGCCGCTGAAGGGAGCGGACGGGCAGGTCTACGCGCTCGCCCAGGGCAACATGGCGGTCGGTGGCGCCGGCGCGAGTGCGAACGGCAGCCGCGTGCAGGTCAACCAGCTCGCTTCCGGGCGCATCGCCAGCGGCGCGATCGTCGAGCGCTCGGTGCCGAACATGCTCGCACAGATGGGCGGGATGCTGCAGCTGCAGCTCAACGACATGGATTACGGCACCGCCGAGCGGATTGTCTCGGCGGTCAACTCGGATTTCGGCCCGGGCACCGCGACGGCGCTCGACGGCCGCACGATCCAGCTTCGGGCGCCGGCCGATTCCACGCAGCAGGTCGCGTTCATGGCGCGCCTGCAGAATCTCGACGTGCGGCCCGACAAGGCCGCAGCCAAGGTCATCCTCAATGCGCGCACCGGCTCGATCGTGATGAACCAGATGGTCACGCTGCAGAGCTGCGCGGTCGCGCACGGCAACCTGTCGGTGGTCGTCAACACGCAGCCGGTCGTGTCGCAGCCGGGGCCGTTCTCGAACGGGCAGACCGTCGTCGCGCAGCAGTCGCAGATCCAGCTCAAGCAGGACAGCGGCTCGCTGAAGATGGTGACGGCGGGGGCGAACCTCGCCGAGGTCGTCAAGGCGCTCAACACGCTCGGTGCGACGCCAGCGGACCTGATGTCGATCCTGCAGGCGATGAAGGCGGCGGGCGCGCTGCGCGCGGACCTGGAGATCATCTGAGTGGCGAATCCATCCAAGGCCAACGATCTGTCGCAGCGCTTCGCGCTCGACGTGCAGGGATTCGACGCACTGCGCGCGCAGGCCAAACAGTCGCCGCAGGCCAGCGCGAAGCTGGTCGCGGGCCAGTTCGACGCGATGTTCACGCAGATGATGCTGAAGAGCATGCGCGACGCGACGCCCGACGGCGGCCTGTTCGATTCCCACACGTCGAAGATGTACACGTCGATGCTCGATCAGCAGCTCGCGCAGCAGATGTCGCAGCGCGGGATCGGCGTCGCCGACATGCTGATGAAGCAGCTGACGCGCAACGCCGGCCTCGGCGCGGGCGCGGATGCCGCGTCGGCGGGCCTCGACACGGCCGGCAACGAAGGCGGGCTCGCGGCGATGAGCGCGATGGCGAAGGCGTACGAGAACGCCGCCGCGAACAATGGCAAGTTCGCCGGCTCGCGCGGCTACTCGTCGGACAGCGCGCTGACGCCGTCCGGGAAGGGCGCGGGCACGTCGGAGCAGGCCGATGCATTCGTCGGGCGGCTCGCCGCGCCGGCACAGGCTGCGAGCGCGGCGACCGGCATCCCGGCGCGCTTCATCGTCGGCCAGGCCGCGCTCGAATCGGGCTGGGGCAAGCGCGAGATCCGCGGCGCGGACGGCGCATCGAGCTACAATGTGTTCGGCATCAAGGCGACCAAGGGCTGGACGGGCCGCACGGTGACGGCGCTGACGACCGAGTACGTGAACGGCGAGCCGCGCCACGTGGCCGCGAAGTTCCGCGCGTACGACTCGTACGAGCACGCGATGACCGATTACGCAAGTCTGTTGAAGAGCAATCCGCGCTATGCGGGCGTGTTGAGCGCGAGCCGCAGCGTCGAGGGCTTTGCGCACGGCATGCAGAAGGCCGGCTACGCAACCGATCCCAATTACGCGAAAAAGCTCATCTCGATCATGCAGCAGATCGGCTGACCGGCCGGTCGTGCTGCCGCCGTTTCGCCGTGCCCGGCCTTGCCGCGCGCGGTATTTAACGTTTGCGTGAAAAAATATCGTCAATTCGATCTAAACTTTCGGTCGTCACTGCCGCTAAGTGTGAAAGACCTGAGACCGGGCACCTTCTGGCCCGGGTGATACCGCGTGCCGGCCGTGCCGCGCGCGCATGAAAAGACATACCGGCTAGCCATGAATACCGAACAGTCGACTGATCCGAGTCAGCAAGTGGATCTCCCCGCGCCCGAATTCGGCCGCCGCAATCCACTGGAAATCGGCGTGCAACTCCGCAATCTCGTGAATCGCGGTGATTTCCTGACGGTGCAGTATCAGGGCGGCCAGTTCGTGACCCGTCTGCTCGACGTCGACGTGCGCGCGCGCACCTTCAGTTTCGACTGGGGGGGCGTCGCCGAGCAGAACAAGAGCATGCTCGCGGCGCCGCGCTGCGTGTTCTCGGCGACGCCCGAAGGCGTGCGCGTCGAGTTCGCGACCGGCGCGCCGCGCGAGACCCGCTACGATGGACGGTCTGCGTTCGAAGCGGCGTTCCCCGAAGTGCTTTACTACTTCCAGCGGCGCGAGTATTTCCGCGTCGACACGCCGATCATTGAGCCATACGTGTGCCGCGGCAAGCTGCCCGACGGCTCGGGCTTCCTGTTCGAAGTGCACAACCTGTCGCTCGGCGGCGTCGGGCTGCGCACGGCGGACGAGCGCGTCGAGGCGCTCGAGATGGGCACGTTGTTCCCCGAAGTGGAGCTCGAGCTGAGCGGCCACGGCAAGCTGTCGCTCGACCTGCAGCTCGTGTCGCACCGTTTGGCGCAGGTGCCGAACGGTACGCGCCGCTATCAGCTCGGTTTCCGCTTCATGTCGCTGCCGGGCAGCGCGGAGAATACGCTGCAGCGCGTCATCACGCAGCTCGAAATGAAGCGCCGCCAGCTCGCGCGCACGTAAGCCGCGCAAGCCGCCCCGGCGTCGCTTGCGCGATGTCGGCGGCGCACATTTTTTCCTCAATTTTTTCGATCCGCAGCCGTTATACCGGGAGTTACGCAACCCGGCGGCCGCAGCGCGGCCAGCCCCTCAGGATCGCGCATGCCCAACACCCTCATGAACCTCGGCCTCAGCGGCTTGAATGCCGCGCAATGGGGCTTGACGACGACCGGTCAGAACATCAGCAATGCCTCGACGCCGGGCTATTCTGTCGAGCGGCCCGTGTACGCCGAGGCGAGCGGTCAGTACACGAGCAGCGGCTATATGCCGCAGGGCGTGAACACCAGCACCGTCCAGCGCCAGTACAGCCAGTATCTGAACGACCAGCTGAACAGCGCGCAGACGCAGAGCAGCGCGCTGTCGACCTACTACTCGCTCGTCACGCAGCTGAACAACTTCGTCGGCAGCCCGACGGCGGGCATCTCGACCGCGATCACGAACTACTTTACCGGGTTGCAGAACGTCGCGAACAACGCGTCCGACCCATCCGCCCGTCAGACCGCGATCAGCAACGCGCAGGTGCTCGCCGACCAGATCAACGCGGCCGGCCAGCAATACGACCAGTTGCGCACGAGCGTGAACTCGCAGCTGACCAGTACCGTCTCGCAGATCAACACCTACACTGCGCAGATCGCGCAGCTCAACCAGCAGATCCAGGCCGCCAGCAGCCAGGGGCAGCCGCCCAACCAGCTGATGGACCAGCGCGATCTGGCGGCGTCGAACCTGTCGCAGCTCGCCGGCGTGCAGGTCGTGCAGAACAGCGACGGCTACAACGTGCTCCTCGCCGGCGGCCAGCCGCTCGTCGTCGCAGACAAAAGCTACCAGCTCGGGACGGTTCCATCGCAGTCCGATCCGAGCGAGCTGACCGTCGTGTCGCAAGGGGTCGCCGGCGCGACGTCGCCCGGCCCGAACCAGTACCTGCCCGCCACGTCGCTGTCGGGCGGCACGCTCGGCGGCCTGCTCGCGTTCCGCAGCCAGACGCTCGACCCGGCGCAGGCGCAGCTCGGCGCGGTCGCGACGAGCTTCGCGGCGCAGGTCAACGGGCAGAACGCGCTCGGCATCGACCTGTCCGGCAACGTCGGCGGCAACCTGTTCTCGGTCGGCAGCCCGAGCGTCTACGCGAATCAGGCGAACACCGGCGGCTCGACGCTTGCCGTGTCGTTCGCGAACGGGTCGCAGCCGACGACGAGCGATTACACGCTGTCGTATGACGGCGCGAAGTACACGCTGACCGACAGCGAGAGCGGCGCGGTCGTCGGCACGTCGGCGGCGATGCCGGGCTCGATCGGCGGGCTGAACTTCTCGCTCACCGGCGCGATGGCGGCCGGCGATTCGTTCTCGGTGCAGCCGACGCGCGCCGCGCTCGACAATTTCGCGCTCGCGACCTCCGACGGCTCGGCGATTGCGGCGTCGTCGCCCGTCGTGTCGGCCGCTGCCACGACCAACGCCGGCACGGCCACGATCACCCAGGGCACGGTGAGCGCGGGCTATCAGTTGCCGGCCGGCACGACGACGCTGACTTACAGTGCGGTGACCAGCACGACCGGCACGCTGTCCGGCTTTCAGGCCGGCACGACGGTAACGATCGCGGGCACCCCGCCGACCTCGGTGGCGATCGCGAGCGTGGCGACGACGGTGCCGTACAGCGCGGCGACGGGCGCGACGCTCACGATCAACAGCACGGTCCAGCCGGCTCCGGCCGGCGTGATGAACGGCGTGACCGTCTCGCTGTCGGGCGTGCCGGTGAATGGCGACCAGTTCACGATCGGCGCGTATGCCGGCGGCACCAACGACGGCAGCAACGCGCTGTTGCTGTCGCAGCTCGTCAGCGCGAAGACACTGTCCGGCGGCACGTCGACGCTGACGGGCGCATATGCGAATTACGTGAACACGATCGGCAACACGACGAACCAGCTCAAGTCGTCGAGCTCCGCGCAGACCGCGCTCGTCAGCCAGATCACGTCCGCGCAGCAGTCGGTGTCGGGCGTCAACCAGAACGAGGAAGCGGCGAATCTGATGCAGTACCAGCAGTTCTACCAGGCGAACGCAAAAGTGATCCAGACCGCTAATTCGCTGTTCCAGACCGTACTCGGCCTGTTCAACTGATTTCGAGGATTCGGGCGATGCGAATTTCTACCTCTCAGATTTACCAGCTGAACGTCAGCCAGATGGACAATCAGCAAGCGCAGCTCGCGCAGCTGAACCAGGAGATCTCGAGCGGCGTGAGCCTGCAGACTCCGGCGGACAACCCGCTTGGCGCGGCCAAGGCGGTGCAGCTGTCCATGACGGCAGCGACGATGACGCAGTACACGTCGAACCAGAGCAGCGCGCTGTCGTCGCTGCAGGCCGAGGACCAGACGCTCTCGAGCGTCAACAGCGTGCTGAGCAGCATCCATGCGGTCGCGATCCAGGCCGGCGACGGCTCGCTGTCGGACACCAACCGTTCGGCGCTGGCGGCACAGATGCAGAGCTACCGCAGCCAGTTGCTGACGCTCGCGAATTCGACCGATAGCGCGGGCAACTACCTGTTTGCCGGCTACCAGTCGGCGTCCGCGCCGTTTGCGGACAAGGCGGGCGGTGGCGTCACCTATAGCGGCGACAGCGGGGTGCGCCAGGTGCAGATCTCCGACACGCGCGCGGTTGCGCAGAACGACAGCGGTGCGAGCGTGTTCTTGTCGGTGCCACTGCTCGGCAGCCAGCCGGTGCCGGCCGGAGGCGCGGGCAACACGGGTACCGGCACGATCGGCGCGGTGACGATCACGAGCCCATCGGCCGCGACCAACACGCACAACTTCACGATTACGTTTGGCGGCACCGCAACCGCGCCGACCTACACGGTGACTGACAACAGCGCCGTGCCGTCGACGACGACTCCCGCACAGGCATACCAGGCGGGCGCCGCGATCGCGCTCGGTGGCGGTGAGACGGTCGCGGTGTCGGGCGCACCCGCGCCGGGCGACACGTTCACGGTCACGCCGGCGCCGCAGGCCGGCACCGACGTGTTTCAGACGCTCGACACGATGATTGCCGCGCTGCAGCAGCCAGTGAGCAGCAACGCGACCGCCGGGGCCGCATTGCAGAACGCGATGACGACCGGTTCCACCCAGCTGAACAACGCGATGACGAACATCATTACCGTGCAGGCATCGGTTGGCGGTCGCGAGCAGGAAGTCAAGGCGATGCAGACGGTCACGTCGACCAACTCGCTGCAGGTCTCCAGCAACCTGTCCAGTCTAACCAGCGCCGACATGGCCTCGACGATCAGCCAGTTTCTGCAGACGCAGAATGCGCTGACCGGCGCGCAAAAGGCGTTCGTGCAGATGCAGAACCTATCGCTGTTCCAGTACGTCAATCCGTGACGCGCCGGCCGCCGCGCTGCGGCGGAAAAAAATGCCGTTCGCGCGCAATGCACGAACGGCAAGAGGAGAGTTGCAACACGCTGCAGTGTCCTGGTTCAAGGCAGCGCAGCCAGTCTAGGCCGCCTCGGGCTCGACGGGAATCGGACAATTCCGAACTTTCCGTGACGCGCGTGATCCGGGCGGCCGCGTACCGCGTACCGCGTACCGCGTACCGCGCACCGCGCGTTTAGCCCTCCGCACCCGTTTCATTCGCCGCCGCGTCATTTTCCCGCGCGCGCCCGCGCCGGACTTGCCGCGATGTCCGCCTCCCCGGCCCGCCGCCGCGCCGCTTGTCAGCGCGAATGCCGCTCCGTACACTCGCGCCTGATCCGATTTCAAGACAGCGAGCGGCGCACGAGCGCCCGACAGGAGAATTTCCCGATGTCCGATTCCTATTTCCCGCGCTGGCGGGTGCAACCGCCAGGCGCGGCGAGCCGTGTCGTCGGCCCGGACGAGCGCCTGCCGTGGCCGCAGATGATCGTGATGGGCGTGCAGCACGTCGTCGCAATGTTCGGCTCGACCGTGCTCGCGCCGCTGCTGATGGGCTTCGATCCGAACCTGTGCATTTTCATGTCCGGGATCGGCACGCTGCTGTTCTTCGCGCTGGTCGGCGGCCGGGTGCCGAGCTATCTCGGCTCGAGCTTCGCGTTCATCGGCCTCGTCGTCGCGGTGACGGGCTACGGCGGCAGCGGCCCGAACCCGAATATCCCGGTCGCGCTCGGCGGCATCGTTGCGTGCGGGGTCGTCTACGTCGCGCTCGGCGTGATCGTGTCGGCGGTCGGCACCCGCTGGATCGAGACGCTGATGCCGCCCGTCGTCACCGGCGCGGTCGTCGCGGTGATCGGCCTCAATCTCGCGCCGATCGCGGTCAAGGGCGTGTCCGCGTCGACTTTCGACTCGGCGATGGCGCTTGTCACCGTGCTGTGCGTCGGCGGCGTCGCGGTGTTCTCGCGCGGCATGCTGCAGCGTCTGCTGATCCTCGTCGGGCTCGTGATCGCCTATGCGCTCTACGCGGTCGCGACCAACGGCATGGGCCTTGGCCAGCCGATCGATTTCTCGATCGTCGCGCGCGCCGCGTGGTTCGGGATCCCGAGGTTCAGCGCGCCCGTGTTCGATCCGCACGCGATGCTGATGCTCGCGCCGATCGCGGTGATTCTCGTCGCGGAGAATCTCGGCCACATCAAGGCCGTCAGCGCGATGACCGGCCAGAACCTCGACCGCTACGTCGGCCGCGCGTTCATCGGCGACGGGCTGGCGACGATCGTGTCGGGCAGCGTCGGCGGCACGGGCGTCACGACCTACGCGGAGAACATCGGCGTGATGGCCGTCACGCGCATTTACTCGACGCTCGTGTTCGTCGTCGCCGCGCTGATCGCGATCGGGCTCGGCTTCTCGCCGAAGTTCGGCGCGGTGATCCGGACGATCCCCGGGCCGGTGCTCGGCGGCGTGTCGATTGTCGTGTTCGGCCTGATCGCCGTGACCGGCGCGCGGATCTGGGTCGTCAACAAGGTCGATTTCTCCGACAACCGAAACCTGATCGTCGCCGCCGTGACGCTCGTGCTCGGCGCGGGCGACTTCTCGCTGAAATTCGGTGGCTTCGCGCTCGGCGGCATCGGCACCGCGACGTTCGGCGCGATCCTCCTCTATGCGTTCTTGCGCAAGGAGAAAGAGCCGGGGCCGGTGCTGTAGGCTCCGCGCCCGTCGACAAAATCGTTTTGCGCGGTGGGCGAACGGCGGTAATCTCGACCTCGATCGTTCGACAAGGATGTCCATGCCACCGCTTCCAGGGCCGCCCGACGGCCCGCCTCGCCGCGTCGGCCTCGCCGAGTTGTTCACCGGCTTCCTGGGCCTCGGCCTGATGTCGTTCGGCGGCGCGCTGCCATTCGCGCGGCGCGCGCTCGTCGAAGAGCGCCGCTGGCTGTCCGGCGACGAGTTCACCGATCTGCTCGGCCTCTGCCAGTTCCTCCCCGGCGGCAACGTGATCAACCTGTCGGTGGCGGTCGGCATGCGCTTTCGCGGCGTGCCGGGCGCGCTCGCCGCGCTTCTCGGGCTGATCGCCGGGCCGACGCTCGTCGTCGTCGCGCTCGGCGTGCTGTACGCGAAGACCCAGAACGATCCGCGCGTCCAGCATCTGTTCGGCGGGCTGTCGGCCGCGGCGGCGGGGCTGCTCGTCGCGATGGCCGTCAAGGTCGCGAAGCCGCTGCGGCATGCGCGCGCGGCGGCCGGCATCGCGGCGGCGGCATTCATCGCGATCGCGCTGCTGCGCGTGCCGCTCCTGCCGACGATGCTCGTGCTGACGTCGCTTGGCATCTGGCTCGCGGCACGTCGCCACGAACCGCGCGCCGCCGGCCACGAGCAGGCGGCGCGCGATGCCGACTGCCCGGGTCCGCGATGAACGATACGCTGGTCGCGCTCGCGACGATCTTCAGTCAACTGTCGCTGCTCGCGTTCGGCGGCGGCAACACGATCCTGCCCGAGATGCAGCGTCAGGTCGTCGATGTTCACCACTGGCTGAGCGCGCCGGCGTTCACCGCGCTGTTCGCGCTTGCGCAGGCGGCGCCGGGGCCGAACATGATGATCGTGCCGCTCGTCGGCTGGCACGTTGCCGGCTGGCCAGGGCTGTTGGTCGCGTCGATCGCGAAGTTCGGTCCGTCGTCGTGTGTGACGATGCTGGCGCTGAATGCGTGGGAGCGCTTCAGGCACCGCCCGTGGCGGCGCTACGTGCAGCAGGGGATGATGCCGGTGACGGCCGGCCTCGTCATCGCGAGCGCGGTGCTGATCGCGCAGGCGTCGAACCGCAGCGCCGTGCAGTGGGGCATCACCGCCGCATGTGCGGTGCTCGCGTACCGCACGCGCATTCACCCGCTGTGGCTGCTTGCCGCGGGCGCGCTGATCGGCGTGACGGGCTTCGGCCAGTAGCGGGGCGGACGCCCGTTGCACGTCGCTGGTAGGGGATTGCTGCTGCTGCGCATGCCGCTTGCCGCCGCTGGTAGGCGATTGCTGCTGCGCGTGCCGCTTGCCGCCGCCGGCGGCCGATTACTGCTGCGGCGCGTGCGTGTCGCTGTTCACGAGGCCGAGCAGCCTGCCGCGTTCGCCGTCGACGTCGCCGCTGTTTGCCGGCCAGTCCATCAGGTAGCCCTGGTTGAGCGCGTCGCGCATGATCGTCGCGTAGTCCGACTTGCTGAGCTTGCCGCCGTGCAGCGCGGTGTCCACTTCCTGCTTCAGGTTCGGCGTGAACTGGGGATAGGCGGCGGTGAGGGCCGCATACTGGCGCGCGTCGATTTCGCCGGATTCGCGATTGAAGGCCCAGACGACCACCAGCACGATCGCGACGAACGGCACGGCGGTGTAGCGCAGAAAAAACTTTGCGGGAGTCATTCGAAAGCTCTGAGAGGATGCGGCGGGGCGGCATCGCGCGACCTGGCCGGCGTACTGCCCGGCCTTCGCGCGGCACGGCGCCGGCGATGCCCGCCCGCCGGCTAGGTACGACGGAAAATCTCCGTCCCGACGGCAAGCATTATAGGGGCGGCGGCCGCGCGCCCGCTTTGCCGGGCGTGGGCGGGTGCGCGGCCGTTGTCGCGGTGCGCATCATATGCCGGTCACGCTATGCAGCGGCCGCAACATTGCGCGGTGTTGATGTCGTAAGTGATCCGTCTGCATTCCAGAACACATTTTTACAGTGGCCGCGCATGCTTTTCGCTAATCTGCGTGCATCGTCCGGCGCATGCCGATGCACGCGCCGCAGGGAAACCGGAATCTTGCTATCGTGCCGTCATCCGGACTGCGACGAGGGAATGCGATGGAATTCGATTACGACCTGTTCGTCATCGGCGCCGGCTCGGGCGGCGTCAGGCTGGCGCGGATGTCGGCATCGTACGGTGCGCGCGTCGGCATCGCGGAAGAGGAGCAGATCGGCGGCACCTGCGTGCTGCGCGGCTGCATCCCGAAGAAGCTGCTCGTCTATGCGTCGCATTACCCGCACGAAGTCGAGGACGCGAAGGGCTTCGGCTGGACCTTCGGCGACGGCGCGCTCGACTGGCCCGCGCTGATCGCCGCGAAGGACCGCGAGATCGAGCGGCTGAGCGGCATCTACGTGAACCTGCTCGCGCAGTCCGGCGTCGGGATGCACGCCGGGCGCGCGACGCTCGTCGACGCGCACACGGTCGCCGTCGGCGAGCGGCGCATCACCGCGCGCCACATCGCGATCGCGACCGGCTCGCGGCCATCGTTGCCGCCGCTGCCCGGCATCGAGCATGCGATCACGTCGCGCGAGGCGCTGTCGCTCGCCGCGCGCCCGGCGCGCATCGCGGTGGTCGGCGGCGGCTACATCGCGGTCGAGTTCGCGGGCATCTTCAACGGGCTCGGCAGCCGCGTCGAGCAGTTCTATCGCGGTGCGCAGATCCTGCGCGGCTTTGACGACGACGTGCGGCAGTTCCTCGCCGCCGAGATGACGAAGCAGGGCGTGACGATCCGCACCGGCGCGTCGGTCGATGCGATCGAGCGCGCGAGCGACGGCACGCTCGGGCTGCGCGTCGGCGGCGCGCTGGCCGGGCCGTACGACGCGGTGCTGTATGCGACCGGCCGCGTGCCGAACGTCGAAGGGCTCGGGCTCGAAGCGGCCGGCGTCGCGCTCGACGCGCGCGGCGCGATCGCGGTCGATCCGTATTCGGCCACGTCGGTCGGTTCGATCCATGCGATCGGCGACGTGACGTCGCGGCCGCAGCTCACGCCGGTCGCGACCCGCGACGGCGGCTTGCTCGCCGCGACGCTGTTCGGCGGGCGGCGCATCGGGGCCGATCACGCGTGGGTGCCGTCCGCCGTGTTCAGCCAGCCGGAAGTCGCGACCGTCGGGCTCACCGAGGCGCGCGCGCGCGACGTGCACCGCGAAGTGGACATCTACCGCACGTCGTTCAAGGCGCTGCGCCATACGCTTTCGGGGCGCGACGAGCGCACGCTGATGAAGCTCGTCGTCGCGCGCGACAGCCAGCGCGTGGTCGGCGCGCACATGGTCGGCCGCGACGCGGGAGAGATTATCCAGGGCATCGCGATCGCGATCCGCGCGGGCGCCACCAAGGCGCAGTTCGACGACACGATCGGCATCCATCCGACCGCGGCGGAGGAATTCGTCACGATGCGGCAGAAGGTGGCGGATCAGGCGGGCTGAGCGCACAAGCGCGCTTGTCTGAATTTTTTCGGTGCCGTTCGGGCAGATGGGCCATTGGCAGGCGCGTGGCGTCGGCCCGTCCGGGCATCGGCGCCCGCGCAGCGAAAACCCGCCGTCGCGAGGCGCTCACCGCCAGCCGACCGCATCCAGCATCCGGTACCAGCTCATCGCGAGCACGAGCGCCGGCGTGCGCAGCGATGCGCCGCCCGGAAAATCGCGGTGGCGGATCTTCTCGAACAGGTCGAAGCGGCTCGCTTGCCCGTTGATCGCTTCCGCGATCAGCTTGCCGGCCAGCGCGGTCGTGTTGACTCCGTGCCCCGAGAATCCCTGCGCGAAATACACGGTCGGCGCGATGCGCCCGAAATGCGGCGCGCGGCTCATCGTGATGTCGACGAAGCCGCCCCATGCGTAATCCACCTTCACGTCCGCGAGCTGCGGAAACGTCTTCAGCATGTCGCGCCGCATCGCGTCGCCGAGATGGCGCGGCGGCCGCGTCGAATAGCTGACCTTGCCGCCCCACACGAGCCGCGTGTCCGGCGCCGGGCGGAAATAGTCGAGCACGAAGCGGCTGTCGCAGACCGCTGCGCGCGCCGGCATCAGCTCGGCCGCGCGCATGTCGCCGAGCGGCTCGGTGGCGATTACGTAAGTGCCTACCGGCATGATCTTCCTCGACAGCGCGGGCGCGAGCGCGCCGAGATACGTATTGCACGCGAGCACGACGAAGCGCGCGCGCACGTTGCCGCCGTCCGTCTCGACGAGATGGCCGTCGGGGAGCGCGCGCACGCGCGTCACCGTGCTGTTCTCGTGAATCCGCACGCCGGCCTCGGCGGACGCGCGCGCGAGCCCGAGCGTGTAGTTGAGCGGATGCAGATGGCCGCTGTCCGGATCGTACAGGCCGCCCTGATAGCGCGACGACTGCACGAAGTCGCCGATCTCGTCCGCCTCGACGAAGTGAAAGCGCGCATGGCCGAAGCGCTTCGCCGCGGTGTCGCGCCAGCGCTGCAGCGCGTCGGCGTCGCGTGCGGTGTTCGCGGCGGTCAGGTAGCCCGGCACGTACGCGCAGTCGATCCGGTGCCGCTCGATGCGCGACTTGACGAGCGCGAGCGACTCTTGCCCCATGTCCCAGACGCGTGCAACGTCCGCTTCCGGCATGTGGCGCGCGAACGTGTCGATGTCGCACGCGTAGCCGCCGATCACCTGGCCGCCGTTGCGGCCGCTCGCCGCCCATCCGACCCTCGACGCTTCGAGCACGGAGACCGAATAGCCGTGCTCGGCGAGGTTCAGCGCGGTCGAAATGCCGGTCAGGCCCGCGCCGACCACGCACACGTCGGCATCGACGGTGCCGGCAAGCGGCGGGTGGCGGGTGGCGTCGTTGGCAGTGGCCGCATAGTACGACGCGGCGTGCGGTTGATTCGCGAATGTCAGCATAGTAGGGGGGCTGAGTGAGTGGCTCAGAACAGGTCGAACGCGCGCGCATTGCCCGCGATCGCGCGCCCCGCGCTGCCCGCGCCGATCACGCAGACGTCGAGCGTGCCGTCGAGCACCGGGGCGTCGGCGGCGGGTCGCGTGGCGGTCTCCTCGTAGTACGAATCACCTGCGTCAGAACGAATAGATGAACTGCGTCGCGAGCAGGTCGTTGGACTTGCCGTACGACCCGTCGTTGCGCAGGAACACCTGGTTGTTCGCCCAGTCGTGGCGGTATTCGACCTTCACGGTGATCTGCTGGGTCGGATAGAACAGCAGGTCGAGCGCGACGTCCTGGCGGTTCGTGCCCTTGCATTCGAAGCCGAGACCGCCGTTCGCCTGCGAATTGGCGAGGCAGTCGGCGCCGATGCCGAAGCCGTTGTACGGATCGCGGCCCTGGCCGTTCAGCGCGATGGCGCCGCCGCCGCCGCCGTTCTTGCTGTTGACGAGCAGGTCGTAGCGCAGCGTCGCGCCCATCCGGCCGACCACCGGCAGCGTGAACTTGCGGTGCGCGAGCAGCGACACGCCGTACCACTGCGCGTCGCCGCCGTTGAACGCCGCATGCTGCTGCTGGCCGAAGTCGACTTCGGCGTTGTACTGGACGTCCGCGAGCGTGTAGGTCGCATCGAGTTCGCCGAAGAAGAACGAGCCGGCCGAGCTGGGCGACTGGCCGCCCGGACCGTAGACGAAGGTGCCGGGAATCGGGTTGCCGTTCGCGTCGGTCGCCTGCGCGGAAGTCAGCGTCTGGCGGCCGACGTTGAACGACCCGCCGATGTCGAGCGCGCTCGACCACGTGTAGTC
>Ga0335069_10008684_pt1 | contig 14509 bp, 12 predicted proteins | sample Lox_Sample_11_FD_206714 | JGI IMG/M metagenome (GOLD analysis project Ga0335069, IMG submission 206714) | Soil microbial communities from Loxahatchee National Wildlife Refuge, Florida, United States - Lox_Sample_1.1 | ecosystem: Environmental > Terrestrial > Soil > Wetlands | place: USA... | reverse complement strand
GCTCTATCACTGCGTGCAGGCCGGGCTCGACCTCGCAATCGTGAACTCCGAAAAGCTCGAACGTTACCCCTCGATCCCCGAAGAGGAGCGCCGACTCGCCGAGGACCTGATTTGGTGGCGCGGGGACGATCCGATTGCGGCCTTCGCTGCCTATTTCCGCGAGAAAGTCAGCAAGCCGACTCGCGAGGAACGCAAGTCCCTGCCACTCGACGAACGCCTCGCGCTCTATATTCTCGAAGGTTCCAAGGACGGGCTCACCGACGACCTCGACGAAGCCCTCAAGACCCGCAAACCGCTCGAAATCATCAACGGCCCCTTGATGAAGGGGATGGACGAGGTCGGCCGCCTCTTCAACGCCAATCAGATGATCGTAGCCGAGGTGCTGCAATCCGCCGAAGCGATGAAAGCAGCGGTCGCGCATCTTGAGCCGCACATGGAGAAGAACGCGAGCCTCGGCAAGGGCACAATCGTGCTTGCGACCGTTAAGGGCGACGTCCACGATATCGGCAAAAACCTCGTCGATATCATCCTCAGCAACAACGGCTACCGCGTCGTTAACCTGGGTATCAAGATTCCGCCCGAGGAGCTGATCAAAGCCTACAAGGAGCACACTCCCGATGCGCTCGGGCTCTCGGGACTGCTGGTAAAGTCGGCCCAGATGATGGTCGCAACGGCGCAGGACCTGAAAGCTGCGGGTATCCGCTGTCCGATTCTGGTTGGCGGCGCCGCGCTCTCGAATCGCTTCACCCGGATGAAGATCGCGCCCGAGTACGAGGGTCTCGTCGCGTATGCGAACGACGCGATGGCCGGACTCGACCTCGCGCATCAGATCGTGGACCCGCAACGCCGCGAGGCTCTGGCCACTGAACTCGAAGAACAGACGCGCAAGCTCCTGAACGCGCCACAGCGGACTATCGACAGCAAAGCGCGATCAGTACGACGCGGTCCGGCGACGGTCTATGAAGGGCCGATCCCTGAGCCGCCCGATCTCAAGCTCCATCTCCTGCGTGAGTACGATCTCGAAGAGATCTTCAGCTACATCAACCCGGTGATGCTCTACACGCGGCATCTCGGTTTCAAGAATTTCGATCAGGCGTTCGCCTCGGGCGACCCCAAGGCTGTCGAGCTGCATCATGCGGTCGACGCGGTCGAGGACATCATCCTCTCGCGCCACGATATCACCGCGCGGGCCGCCTATCGCTTTTTCCCGGTGCACTCGGACGGTGATCGCACGATCATGGTCTACGGTGCCGATGGTAAGCGCGTACGGGAGACCTTCCGCTTCGGTCGCCAATCCGATGAACCCGGCTTGTGCCTCGCCGACTACGTTACACCGGTCTCATCAGGACGGATCGATTATCTCGGGATGTTCGTTACCACGATCGGTGAGGGCGTTCGTGCGCTGGCCGAGGAGTGGAAGAACAAGGGCGAGTACCTGCGCTCGCATATCCTGCAGATCCTTGCGCTCGAAGGGGCCGAGGCTTTCGCCGAGTTGCTCCATAAGAAGATGCGCACGATGTGGGGTGTCGGTGATCCCGAAGATCTCACGATGAAGGACCTCTTCCAGGCGCACTATCACGGGAAGCGGTTTTCCTTCGGCTATCCGGCGTGCCCGCGACTCGAGGATCAGGCTCAACTCTTCCGTCTGCTCGAAATCGAGCAGAACAATCTCGGCGTCCGTCTGACCGACGGCTTTATGATGGATCCCGAAAGCTCGGTCAGCGCACTGGTCTTTCATAATCCGATGGCGAAGTACTTCAGCTTGTCGCCGGCTGATATCGAGCGGCTCGAAGCGGAGCTGTCGCCGGAGACGAAGCTCGACACGGTCAACTCCTAGTTCGCCGACTGGTCTTCGGAGCCTCGATGAGATCGATACCGGTCGCGCTGACGCTGGCTATTGGCCTGATAGCACTGGCATTGCCGCCGCGGGCGAATGCCCAAACGTCACCGAATCTGGCCCTCGATCCGCCGCTTGTTAATGGCCAGCCGATCAAGGTCGCGATCGGCCTTACGCTCATCAATATTCCAACGATCACTGAGGCTGAGGAGCACTTTGAGATCACTGGCTATCTCTCCGCACGATGGGTCGATCCGCGCCTCGCTCACAAGCCTCGGCCCGACGGTTTACCGGTAAGCTACTCGCCCGATCAGGTATGGCATCCCCATCCGGAGATCGTTAACGCGATTCAACCACGTCAGCGTCAGGATGTTTCGATCGAGGCTGACCCGGACGGCACGATACATTACCTCGAACGCTTCGGCGTAGAGGTATCGTCGCCGTTTTCATTACGTAGCTTTCCCTTTGATCGACAGACTCTGCAGATTATCCTTCACCCTTTCGCCAGCAACGTGCAGCGCGTCCGTTTTGAAATCGATACCGCGCGGACATCAAACTCCGCTGAGCTAAAGAGCTACAGCTCGTTGGCGCAGTGGGACGTAATCGGGCTGACGGCAACTCAAGGTACCTCGAAATTCAATGGCGCTGAGATTTCTGAAGCGCGCTTCGAAATTCAAATCGTGCGCCGCTATCAGTTTTATATCTGGAAGGTCTTTCTGCCTCTCCTGCTGATGGTGATGCTGTCTTGGACGATCTTCTGGATCGAAACGTTCGACCTGCAAAACCAGATTCAGGTTGCGGTCGTGACGCTCCTCACGGTGATCGCGTTCGCCTTCGCGATTTCGTCAAACCTGCCGAAGGTGCCCTACCTCACCTTCGCCGATGCGTTCTTTCTCACCTGCTACGTTTTTGTGTTCATCGCAATTCTCGAACTGATGACCGTACATGTATCGTATCGGACGCGCGGCGAGCACCTGGGTCTCAAAATCCGCAGAGTCTCACGCTGGCTGGTACCGTTGGCGTTTTGCGCATCGCTGACACTGATCGCCTTCCGCTTTGTAGGGTAGCGGCGCACGAAACGCTTGACTTGATAAGCTACAAGTAGACAACCAATGCCTACGTTGCTATTTCTTCGAAAATCATGGATCCACCGGTTGCGCCAGACTTCCACTTCAAGGCGAGCCTTAAGGATACTTTTTGGTCTCCGTTCACGCACTTTTCGCTGTTTCTTAGATTCTCCTCGATTCCCATCGTCGCCACGATTGCCGCCGATTTCTCTTTTGGGCTGATCGCGACTTTGGTAAAGCAACCCTTCGTTTTCGGCCTTGCCTTCTTTGTCGTGCCCGTAATGATTCCGTTCAACGTGGCGTGGACACGACTATCAGTCATCGGGCCCGGCTCGGTGGCACGGCGAGCTATGTGGTCTTTCGGGAAGTCCGAGCGGAACGTGCTTCTGTTGTCAATTGGAGTCCTGGTCGCAATGATAGCTTGCGCTTCAATTGCCGCCGGTCTTATTAAGTTGTTGACCAAGTCCACTCCGGGGCAATAGTCGCAGGCGCCTTGGTCGGCGTGTTGGCAGTCTATGCCTTGCTGCGGATGCTATTCCTCTTTACCGAAGTTGCCCTACAGCGCTATCGCGGTTTCCGTCCCTGTTGGGAGCTGACGCGTAAGGCTTTGCTAAAGTTGTTTTCGATGTTCTTCGTGATTGGTGTGGTTTATTGGGTTCTGATGGCTATCGTCGACGTCATTTTTGGCAATCTCTTGGAGGTTAGCACCACCGCCATAGGCGAACCGCCAAGCACGGCGATAAACCTGACCCTCGCGACGATGCTCGGAAACGCACTCAATGTCGTGCTTCGGTTCTTTAACGCGGCGACGAACCTCGCGATCGTATCATCAGCCTACAAAATTGCGCGCAAAGCACAGGAGGATGGTGCTCCCGAGACCGCGTTCTCAGAAGCCTAGCTGCGATTGTCCAGCCCCATCCGCCGAGCGATAATCACCTTCATGATCTCGTTCGTGCCCGCATAGATCGACTGTATTGCCGCGTCGGCATAGTCAGTAGCCACCGGAAACTCGTTCATAAAGCCGTAGCCGCCATGCAGTTGCAGGCACTGGCTCGCGACTTTCTTGAGTAGGTCAGTGGTCCACCACTTCGCCATGCTGACTTCGGAAACGATCTCTTCGCCGCGCACGTGCGCCGCCATACAACGATCCACGAAGGCCTGTCCGACTTCGACCTCGGTCGCCATCTCGGCCAGCTTGAACTGCGTGTTCTGAAAGCCCGCGATTGGCTGGCCGAAGGCCTTCCGCTGCTTGGTATACTCGATAGTGTCATCGAGGCAGCGCCGGGCGCTGGTCAGCGCTCCGATCGCCGTGACAAGGCGTTCCTGCTGCAGCTTCTCCATCAGCATCTTGAAGCCTTGTCCCTCTTCGCCAAGCCGATTTGCTACCGGCACGCGGCAATCCTCGAAGAAGAGTTCGCTGGTGTCCTGACCCTTGAGTCCCAGCTTGTCGAGCTTCCGCCCGCGGACGAACCCCGGCGTATCACGATCGACAATAATCAGGCTCACGCCCCGATGGACCGGCTTGGCCTGCGGGTCGGTCTTACATACGACGATTACGGCGTCAGCGATTTGCCCATTCGAGATGAACATCTTCGATCCGTTAAGCACGTAGCTGTCGCCGTCACGACGGGCATTGGTCTGCACTGCCGCGAGATCAGATCCGGTACCCGGTTCGGTCATCGCGATCGCGAGAATCACGTCGCCGCTGCAGGCTCCCGGGATATAGCGTCGCTTCTGCTCCTCGGTGCCGTAGGTCGAGATATAGGGGAGGCAGATATCCGAGTGCAGCCCCATCATCAGGCCATGCGCACGCACGCGGGACATCTCTTCAACCACGATCGCGTCGAACAGAAAGTCGACACCACCACCGCCGTATTCCGCCGGAGCATTCGGCCCAAGGAAGCCGGCTGCGCCAAGCTTGCGCCAGCTTTCGCGATCGCTCATCCCGTTTTTATTCCATTCGGGAATCTTCGGCTCGATCTCGGTCTCGATTAAACGGCGCACCTGGGCGCGGAACATCTCATGCTCTTCGGTGAAGATCTCTCGGCGCATCGACAACCCTCCTCGGGGGTCCCAAATCCTTGCATGCCGCCCGTGCCCCTTCCAAGGGCCTTTCAGACTTGTCCCTTTCGCTGCACCGGATGAGGGCAATTTCCGCGTTGCGTTTTCGTACCGTAATGCCTAACGTTTCTCCAAATGCCCTCGATCAACTGGCAGAACGCGGCGGCTATCGCGACCGTTCTGTCGAGCGCGCTTCTCGCCGCCAGTGCGATTGCAGTAGTAGTGCAGCTCAGACAGGCTGCACGCTCAAGCTATTTTTCCGTCACCGCCCATCTTTTCGAGATCTGGCAGAGCAACGAATTCCAGCACGACCAGCTTTTTCTCCTCCACAAGCTCGAGACAATGACGTGGGAGGATTTTTGCGCCACTGGTCGCGGTGAGCACGCCGAGCGCGCGATTCATCGCGTCGGCGGTTTCTATGATCGCGTCGGCAACCTTGTCAGGCACAACCTCATCCGCCAGGAGGAGATCCTCCCAACGATCGGCGGCTACGCGGTCGCCGTATGGCATCGTATCGAGCCTTTAGTCAAAGAGATGCGGTTGCGGGAAAACGCCGTCCTCTTTGAGAACTACGAAGCTCTGCTTCCCGAGTGCCATGAATGCTATGTCCCCGGCGTCGCACATATCGGTCGCTCAGTACGCGGAGCCCAGCTGCAACCGCCCATATGCGATCTGCCGACGCGGGTAGGAGCCGCACAACCGCCGACGGAGTCCGTCCTGGCACCTCCCCTCGATCCGCCTCCGGCCGACGGCAAGGTCCACTCAAAATTCCCCGTTATCGTTGTACCCGCGACCGCTCCGTCTGAACCACTCGCCGATTTCATGCTTCCAGACAGCGACGGAGTGACCCGCCGCCTCTCTGAGTTCGTCTCGTCGGGCCCGACCGTGCTGGTCTACATACGCGGCGCATGGTGCGCGTTCTGTCTGCGCCAGCTCGCCGATTACGCGGAACGCTATCAAGAGTTCAAACGCACCGGCGTCGAGATCGTAGCGCTCAATCCAGAAAGTCAACGCCGGTCCCGGCGGCTGCGCAAAGGACTCAAACTGCCATTCACCGTCCTCTCCGATGCCAAACACGAGGCGGCACGACACCTCGGCCTCATAGATCGTGAAAAGCCGGGCCAACCGACGGCCGCCACGCTGGTGCTCGATACGGGGTCACGCGTTCGACTTTCTTCGCTCAACGATTGGGCGCGCAGCCTGGCGCCCCGCGATGCTTTCGAATTTGCTCGCGCGATCAAGCTCGGCGAGGCCCCGGCCGAAGCTCCCTCTGAATTGGAATTACCCAAGCCGCGCACGCTCTTCCTTCGCGGCTTCGCCAATATGGCACTCGGTCTGGTCCGCGGATGAAACCTTTAAGAAAAGGGAGTCACGATGGCCTCTGACACGATGACGCTTCCCGATTTAGCCCTGCCCGACACCGACGGCATTACTCGCCACCTCTCTGAGTTCACCTCTTCCGGACCGGCCGTCTTGGTCTATGCTCGCGGCGCGAATTGTCCCTTTTGTCTGCGGCAGCTATCCGATTACGCCGAACATTACGGCTCCTTCAAAAGTGCCGGGCTCGAGGTTTTCGCCCTTTCGCCCGAGAGCCATCGCAAGTCTCGTCGTCTCCGGACCGGCCTCAAACTTCCTTTCACAGTTCTTTCAGACACGCGCTTCGACGTCGCGAAGAATTTAGGCCTGATGGATCACGAGCGACCCGGCTTGCCGACACCTGCAACCGTTATGCTGGACCCGGGCCATCGCGTGCTGCTCTCGACCCTCAATGATGGCACCAAGAGCCTGCTTGCACGCGACATGCTCGAGTACGGTCGCGCGGTCAAACAGGAAACATCGGGAGCCTCACTCCCGCCTCCACCTCAGGTCCATGAGCACAGGCCCGGGCCCCTTTTCCTGCGTGCGATCTTCAATATCGCGACCGGCCTCATCAACGGCTGAAGCCACTCCCGGCCTCCTCTGATCGCCTTCCCGCGACGCTGAACTCTTTGCCGTTCTGCCGATTTAGCGGTAAAGAACACGATGCGGAGGATTCTCGATGGCCAAGACTAGTGGAAATGAACTCGTCGTCAGGGCGCTCAAGGACGAGGGAGTCGATACGGTTTTTTATCTCACCGGTGGTCCGATGGTTGATGTCGCTGCCGGATGTATCAAGGAATTCCGCGCGATCGACGTGCGTCACGAGCAGGCCGCCTCGATGGCGGCGCATGCCTACAGCCGCGTGCTCGCCAAGCCGGGCGTATGCTTCGCCGCTTCCGGTCCCGCCGCCACCAACCTCGTTACCGGCGTCGGCAATGCCTATCTCGACGCGATCCCCGTGGTCGCCTTGGGCGGAGCGAGTGCGGTCGCGCAGGACGGGATGGGCGCCTTCCAAGAGATGAATCAAGTCGGCATCTTCAAACCGATCACCAAGTTCGCCGAGAAGGTGATCGATACGACACGCATCCCGGAAACCATCAACAAGGCTTTCCGGATGGCGATGGCGGGCCAGCCCGGCCCCGTTTACGTCGACCTCCCCGGCGATGTGCTCTACAAGAAGGTCGAGGAATCGGAAGTCCTCTTCCCCAAGCGGCCGCATGTCCTGCCTCGCGTGTCGGCCGATCCCGAAATGGTCCGTAAGGCGATCGCCCTGCTGCGCACGGCCAAGAAGCCCTTGGTGATCACCGGTACGGGAATCCATTGGTCCGGTGCCTACAAGGAGCTCAAGGAATTCGTCGAGCTTACCGGGACTCCGTTCTACACCACGCCCCAAGGCCGCGGCGTTATCGAAGAGGACCACGAGCTGAGCTTCCTCGGCGCACGCAACTTCGCCTGGAAAGAGGCCGATGTCGTCGTCTTCGTTGGTACCCGCCTCAACTTTATTGTCGGCTTTGGTCTGCCTCCGCGCTTTGCTCCAGATGTAAAAATCATTCAGGTCGATATCTCCGATGAGGAGATCGGGCGCAATCGCCCCGTCGATGTCGGTATCGTCGGTGACGCTAAGACGGTGCTGCGTCAGCTCATCGATGAAATTGGCAGCAAGTTTCCGCACAACAAGGACTGGGTCGAGGCGCTGCGCAGTCAAGATACTCGTGCGCAGGAAAAGGCCGTCGCCCTGCTCAACTCGAACAACCGCCCGATTCATCCGCTGCGCCTCTTCAAAGAGGTTCGCGATTTCATGGATCGCGACGCGATCGTCGTTGTTGACGGCCATGAAACCCTGAACTTCGCCCGCCAGTCGATCTCGACTCACGTCCCGGGCCATCGCGTGAACGCAGGGCCCAACGGATGTATGGGGGTCGCGGTACCGTTTGGTCTCGGCGCCAAGGTCGCTAAACCGAATACGCAGGTTATTGTGCTCAGCGGCGACGGTTCATTCGGGATGAACGGGATGGAAATCGACACGATGGTCCGTCACAACATCCCGGTGCTCAACGTTATCAGCAACAACGGCGGATGGGCCGGGATCGGCGGCATGGATGCGGGCCGCGACCTCGGCTACAGCCGCTACGACAAGATGGCCGAGGTTTTCGGCGGCTACGGTGAATTCGTCGAAAAGCCCGAGGATATCCGCGGTGCGCTCGAACGCGCCGCCGCCTCAGGCAAGCCGGCCGTGGTCAATGTCGTGACCGACCCCCACGCCCGCTCCTCGACCGTCTCGTTCGCGAACTACCGCGCAATTTAGCTAGCTTTCTTTCGCCTTGGAGCCCTCTCCCCGATGGGAGAGGGCCACTAGGTGAAGCGCAGCGGAGCTGAGCAAGAGAGTCTGCGAGCTGCGTTAGAGATCAGGTGAGGGTCAGCCGCGCCGCTCTCTCCCGATGTCATTCCCGCGCGCAATTCATCTATGGCGCCCGCAACGACCCAAGGTCCCTCGCGGCAACGAAGTCACGCGAGGAATCCCTCGCTGCGAAAAGCGTCTCTCTGACGTACTACGGAATGATTTCGAACCGTCCGAGTCGGTGCGGACGATAAATCTGAAAGTCGCGCTTGTCGATCGTGAAGATGCGCCTGATCCTTTCCCGTTCGGCAACGCGAACTAGCGCGACGTCCGCAAGGTCCATCGGCAAATCGCGATACTGCCACATCAGTTCACGCATCCAGGGATAGTCGCTCTCGCCAAGCTCGATCATCTCGATCGCCTTCACGTTGAGCATCTCCCACGATGATCTTTGTGCCTGTGCGGAGGTGTTCAGCAGATACATCGCCTCGGTAAAGGCGGGCCACACGGCCCCCAAGGGATCGGTTAGAGACGCCAAGGCCTTCCTGCACGACCCGTGATGCGGGTCGCTGCGATCAACCAGAGCGACGAGCGGCCCGGCGTCGACGAGTACCTTGATTATCTTTTCGCTCGCGCAGCAACTTCGCGAAGCGTGTCCCCATGCGTTCCGACAGTCGAAGGCCGCCGCTGTCCCACGAACCAATAATATGAGCCATGGCGTCGGCCGGTCGGCGGTGCTTCTGCGTTTCATTCGTATCGTGCATCCGTTGCAGCGCTTCGCGCACGATATCCGACTTGCTGCGACCCGTTTCACGCGCGATCCGTTCGAGAAACGCCTCAATCGTCGGAGCGATTCTTACATTCAAGGCTCCCATCGGCTCTTTTGAATCACATGGTGTAATACGTTTGGAGGGATTGGTTCTGCCCTCTATTAGACAAGACGTGATATACCTTCCGCGCGGAGAACCTCTATGAGCGAAACCTTCGTCCTCGTTCACGGCGCATGGCATGGCGCGTGGTGCTGGACCGCCGTGATGGCGGAACTGGAGCGGATGGGTCATCGCGCCTATGCCCTCGACCTGCCCGGTCGCTGGTCCCATCCGATGCCGCATGCCCAAATCAATCGTCACGTCTGGGTCGACACCGTCGCGAAGTTCGTCGAAGATCGCGATCTTCGCAACGTCGTGATCGCCGGTCACAGCCTGGGCGGACTGACTATCACCGGTGTAGCTTTGAAGATCCCCGAGCGCATCAAGCGGGTGGTCTATGCAACGGCGCTGGTACCACCGGAGGACGGCACTCTCGGCGACGAGTTTCAGAAGATGCTGACGCCGGCGCTCGCAGCGGCGATGCAGCCGCTCAACGGCGGTATCTCGATGACCCTCGATGCGACCTATTTCCGCAGCAACTTTATCCAGGATGGCTCGCGCGATTTGCAGGATTTCGTCGCCGCCGCGATGGTGCCCGAGGCTATGCTGCCCACCAATGATCCCGTGCCGATGAAGGACTTCCATGCGCTCGGTCTGCCGACCGGTTATCTTGTCTGCGAAGACGACGTCGCATTCGGTGATCCCAAGCTGTGGCATCCGGGGTTTTCCAGCCGTCTGCGCAATCCCACGATACGGACGATTCCGGGAGGACACGAGCTGATGTTCACCCAACCCGTTGCGACAGCCCACGCCCTCGCTGAACTGGCGCTGGGATAGAGTTTCAGGCCCGGACCTGATCGCCATTTTCGGCTGCCGCTGCTAGTGAGCGACCGTCGTTAAAGCCTCGTTACGGGCTTGCGAAGGAGGCTGGCGTCTGCGATAACGCGAAAAGACCGCCAAGGGGCGGCCAAGTCAGCGCAGCGCGACCATCGATCGCTTAGCGGTTCGCGCTCGCCATAACTTCAGGAGACCGTCGATGAAGCTGTACAATCTCAATCTCTCGAATTTTGCGACCAAGTGTCGTCTGGTCATCTACGAGAAGAACGCCAACGTTCAGATCGCCGATATACCCGGGGGCAACTTCAAATCGCCGGAGTATTTGAAGATCAATCCACTCGGCAAGATTCCGGCGCTCGACGTGAACGGGCTGATCATCCCCGAGTCAGAAACGATCAACGAATACCTCGAAGAGAAGTTCCCCAACCCGCCACTGCTGCCGAAGAGCCCGGAAGATCGCGCACGCGTGCGTTTCTTCACCCGCTACCACGACCTCTATCTCGATCCTCCGATCCGCACTCTATTTGCCCATCTGAACCCGAAGAGCCGCGACGAGAAGGTGGTCAACGAGAAGCTGGCTGAAATCCAGGCTCGGCTCGATCAGCTCGAATCGATGCTCGCTCCGGCCGGGAATTTCGCCGCGGGACCCGATTTCACCTTGGCTGATTGCGCACTCGTGCCGACGACCTTCTTCTATATCAACATGCTGCCCGGTTTCGGTGCGAAGTCAGTGCTCGAAGGGCGTCCTAAGTATGCGGCCTGGTGGTCGAAGGTGCAGACTCGTCCGTCAGTCAGCAAAGGACTCGGCGAGATGGGCGCAGCGCTGAAGGCGATGATGGGCGGTTGATCGCTGCTAGAGCTTACGTACAAAGCGCGGCGGAGTAATCCGCTGCGCTTTTTTGATCACATGTGGGAGCTAGAAAGAGAGGGGCCGGGCTGTCTTGGGGAGTCTCACGTTGGGGAGGCGTGAGATTTACAGCCCGGCCTAGCTTGGGGACGACGCGCTGATGCTCTCGGGGGAAGAATCACAGCGCTCGAGGATTCTTTAGAGCAAGCGGCGTGCCGAGCGAAAAACCTCGAAAATATTAGCTCGTTTTTCCGTCTGTTTTCTCTTTATGCGAATTATTCTTGGCGATCCCGCTGGGTTCTATCGATTCAAGCCCGCCAATACTGCGTTTTCGCTATTTGCGACATTCCCCGATAGTCATGGCAGTTTTTCGCGATACCGGTGAGGTATCTAACGATATATCGTCTCATATGCTTCGAAAATGTTTTGAAGCTGCCAAGTCCGCGATATACGGCTATTCAGTTCTGTACTGTACCCGGGTTGGTTCGATTCGATGCGGTCCTGTTACGATCGGTAACAATTGGGGCATCGAGTTGAGAGCCGCGCCTGCGTGTGTTAATTGCATAGGACGCTCGGGGTGTAGCGCAGCCTGGTAGCGCACCTGTCTTGGGCACAGGGGGTCGCCGGTTCAAATCCGGCCACCCCGATTCGCGCCAGTAGCTCAGGTGGATAGAGCAACGGCCTTCTAAGCCGTAGGTCAGGGGTTCGAATCCCTTCTGGCGCGCCACGGCGCCGACAGAGCGTGTCCTCCCGCAAGGCGAGTCGAGAGAGTCAGTGACCCCGTCCTGGATTCTCTTTGCATGCTGCGTACGGGATAATGGTGCAAACGCGGATGCGATCCCAAGTCGTACTCGCAGACATAATTAATGGTGAGTGTAGCTCAGCTAGGCAGAGCACCGGGTTGTGGCCTCGGTGGTCGAGGGTTCAAATCCCTTCACTCACCCCACTCTTCCTGCTAGGGGTATTCTCCCCGCACGGTGGGCCGTTAGCTCAGTCGGTAGAGCAGCTGACTCTTAATCAGTAGGTCCGGAGTTCGAATCTCCGACGGCCCACCAAAACACCTCAAGCAAAACGCAGATATTTCCAAGGCAGCGTGGACATACCGGCAATTTCTAGCCCCAAACGTCCGCCTTCTGTCCGCGTTTGTCGAGGGCGATCAGAGGGTTCCTTCGCTACTGCTTTGCGTCAAATCTCGACAAGATGTCTCTAGTACAAGAAAAAAGCAGTCTGATATGGACACCAATGCGAATACGGTCGGCGCTCGGGGGATCGGGCCTATTTCTCCCGAAACGATCGGGCGACCGTCCGGAGCAGAGCGACGCGACGATGAGCGCGGGCGAAGCCTATTCAAGGCGTGGTGGAGGATGGTCACTTGGCAAGAACAGTTGCCATAGAGATCAGTAATGCCATACGGTACGGCGATGCGTTCAGCCTTATTCTTACTCGGCGCGGGACTGCTGTTCTCTTCAGTAACTCAAGCGCAGGATTCTCTAAGGGTTCCGGTGTTTGAGATCGCGCGGAGTGGCAGCGCGATTCACTTCGCGGTGGACGCGTCGATCGCCATCTCAGGCACGTTCAATAAGTGGAATGCCGCCCTTACTTTCTCGTCCCCCGATGTCAGCACCGCTGCTTTGAACATCGAGGTTCAAGCTGCCAGTGTGGATACCGGCAGTGGGCTCAAGGATAGCACGCTCAAAGGTGAAGATTTCTTCGACGTTGAAAAGAATCCCGTGATCACCTTTAAATCGACCAAGATCGTCCAGACCGGCGCTAACGCTTTCGAACTGGACGGCAATTTTACTATCCGCGGGGTGACGAAACCCGAAAGGTTGAGCCTGACAATTTCCGGCCGAGGCACTGGGTCCGGCACGATTAAGGGAACGATGGCCTTTGACCGTAAGGATTACGGTATGGACAGTGGTATTCCGTTTATCCGCATCGCGGACCGCGTCGAGGTTACGGTCGACCTCAAGGTGAAGCGCGTTGGCGGACCACCAATGATCTTCAAGCAGTAGAACTTTCGGAACTGGGTGATCGTTCTCTGTGAACAATACACCGTAGTCACGAGTTGATTTACTGGACCTACGGTAGCAACGTCGCTGCGCTGAGCTACAAGAGCTGGAACATGACCTTGTGTGCGGCAGAACTTACTCGGTTCTAAGGTTGGGAGCCCTCCGTCCAGAGGGCTTTTTTGGGTTACGCGGTATCGCTGCCAGTTTCCAGTTGTACTTCGTCGAACAAACTGGACCTTGGCCTGAGTGACGCTGCTGGACCAAGGTCCAGTATCCCTTCAGTCTGGATCAAGTGATTATCCACGCATGGGTCGCCGCTCGATATTCGCGAAAGGCGCTAAAGTCGGCGAGTCAGCAAAATGCAAGAAAACGCCAAACATAATACTCGTCGATGACGACTTCTACTTCAGGCAAGCGCTGCGTCGGCTGCTGCTAGAGCACGGACTCAACGTTACTGCCTTTGAGCGACCATCGGAGGTCTTGTTGAGTCACTTACCGGCGAGGGACGCGGTTCTGCTTGTCGACATCTGGATGCCGGAAATGACGGGAGTGGAGTTGTGGAAAGAGCTCGACAAGAAAGGCTTCACAATCCCAACCATTTTGATCACGGGACAGCGAGAAGAACGAGCGAAACTTCTCGGCGAGGAGATTAGAGCGGTTGCGGTATTGTTCAAGCCAATAGAAGAAAAAGAACTGCTTGAGACGATATCGCGGGCGCTGGCCGGGTCTAACAATTAGCAGGGATCACGAGGCGTCGTTCCGTGATCCGTCAGCCCCTAGTGGGTTCGCTTGGTTCACTCTTCGATCGTTCAGACCGAGACGCGCAGCCATTTTTGCCAGTTCAGCAAATGAGCCAACTTCCATCTTCCTCATGATGTGAGCGCGATGGAATTTGACGGTCTTCTCGGTAATCTTGAGCTCGGCGGCCGCCTGCTTGTTCAGGAGTCCGGAGGTGATCCGCGTAAACACTTCGCGTTCGCGCTCGGACAGTCGCTCAAACCGGCGGCGCAGTTCGGACAAATCCACTCGGTCGCGGCTAAGCGTTCGAGTGCGCTCGATCGCCTGGTCGATGGTTCGCAACAGAACCTCACTATCGACAGGCTTCTCCAGAAAATCGACCGCACCGTTCTTCATGGCCCGAACGCTTACGTCGATTCGCCCGAAAGCTGTGAGGAAGATAATGCTTAACGATGGCGCGATGGCGGACAATTGGCGTTGGATTTCCAGACCGTTGGTGCCAGGAAGATGCAGGTCGAGGATTATACAGCCCTCCTGCGGAATA
>Ga0335069_10008682_pt1 | contig 14512 bp, 12 predicted proteins | sample Lox_Sample_11_FD_206714 | JGI IMG/M metagenome (GOLD analysis project Ga0335069, IMG submission 206714) | Soil microbial communities from Loxahatchee National Wildlife Refuge, Florida, United States - Lox_Sample_1.1 | ecosystem: Environmental > Terrestrial > Soil > Wetlands | place: USA... | reverse complement strand
CGTCCGCGGCATGCTCCGCTGCCGGCTCGCCCACGCGGACTACGCGAAGACGCTGCAGGCGCGCTGCTCGGGCCTCGACTGGCACGGCTTCGAGCTCGGCGCGGCGCGCGAGGGCGCGGTCACGTGCTCGGGCGGGATCCTCTACAGCCCCGGCACGGAGCGCCCGGCCTACGTGAACCTGCCGTACGGCAGGACCTGGCGGCAAGGAGTGTTCACCTGCACCTCGCGGCTCACCGGTGTGACGTGCACGAACAGGACGGGTCACGGCCTGTTCCTCTCCCGCGAGACCTGGCGCGTCTGGTAGCCGCTACTCGGCGAACGGCTCGATCACGCTCGCAGCCTCCTGCCGGATCACCACCGCGACCGAGACCAGGATCACGGCCGCCGCGGCGGCGATCGTCCACGTCACCGTCTCGCCGAGGAACACGACGCCGAGCACGATCGCGACCACCGGGTTCACGTACGCGTAGGTGGCGACGGTCCCGATCGGCGCGTGGCCGAGCAGCCAGACGTAGGCGGTGTACCCGACCAGCGAGCCGAACAGCACGAGGTACACCCAGCCGAGGATCGAGCGGGTCGAGAAGTCCGCCGGGTTCAGAGACTCGCTGCCGTGGAAGACGAGCCCGAACGGCAGCAGGAAGAGCCCGCCGACGAGCATCTCGAGCGCCGTCGCCGCGAATGCGTCCGCGGGCATCGGCAGGCGGCTGGAGAGGAACGACCCGAGCGCCCAGGCGAGCGCCGAGCACACGACCAGTGCGAGCCACCCGACACTCGTCCCGCCCCCGGGGCGGACGAGGATCGCGAGGCCGGCGAATCCCACCACGACAGCGCCGAGCGAGCGCCGGGTCGGGCGGTCGCCGGTCGCGAGGCGCAGCAGCACGATCCAGAGCGGCACCGACCCGATCACGAGCGAGGCGGTCCCGATCGGCACGTGGCGCTCCGCGACGAAGAGCAGCGCGTTCGCGCTCGGCAGCAGCACGCCGACCGCCGCCGCGGAGAGGAACGCGGCCCGGCCGGGCAGGAGCAGCCGGGCGCCGCGGCGCCAGGCGACGAACGCCGCCATCAGCGCTCCCGCGGCGATGAAACGGATCGACGCGGCGAAGATCGGCGGGATCGTCTCGCCGGCGAGCTTGATCCCGAGGTAGGTCGAGCCCCAGATCAGGTAGACGGCCCAGAGCGCGACCCACACTCTGGTCTTGGGGCTCACCGCTTCAGGGCCAGCAGAGCCCCGACTGCGAGCAGGATGATTCCGGCCACGCGGTAGGGGGTGAACGGGACCTGCTGGAGGCCGAACAGGCCGAAGCGGTCGATGATCGTGCTGATCGTGAGCTGCCCCGCGATGATCAGCGCCACGGTCGCGAACGTGCCGATCCGCGGCGCCGCGATCGTGATCGAGAGGACGATGAACGCGCCGAGCACGCCGCCGATCCACAACCACTTCGGCGCCTGCCACGCCGTCGCGAAGCCGCCGACCGTGCGCTGGCCGATCACGAGGATCCCGGTGGCGATCACCGCCGTGATCACGCACGAGAACGCAAACGCCGGCAGGGTGCCGACCTTGTCGCCGAAGCGGCCGAAGATCGCCACCTGCACCGCCGCCGCGAGCCCGGCACTGGCCGAGAGGACCGCAGCGATCGCGTTACCGCCGGACACGGGGAAGAGTCTAAGCTCACCGTCGGTGAGCGAGCCGACGCACCCCCGCCCGGTCCCGCCCGAGGAGCTCGGCTTCGAGCGGATCGTCTACGAGAAGGCGCCGCCGCGGGCCACGATCACCCTGAACCGCCCGGAGGTCCTCAACGCGTTCGACTTCCAGATGCTGCGCGAGCTCGCGCGCGCGTGCGAGGACGTCTCGTGGGACGACGAGATCCGCGTGCTCGTCGTAACCGGTGCGGGGCGCGCGTTCTGCGTCGGCGCCGACCTCAAGTCCTGGGCCGCCGACTACCTCGGCAGGCCGGGCGAGTACTGGAAGTGGTTCGGCGCGTTCAAGGACATGCACGACCGGCTGCGCGAGTGCGGCAAGCCGACGGTCGCACGGGTGAACGGGATCGCGGTCGGCGGCGGCAACGAGGTGCAGATGGCCTGCGACCTAGCGGTGATGGCCGACGACGCGTTCATCCGCCACGTCGGGCTCGACCACGGCTCGGTGCCCGCGGGCGGCGCGACGCAGTGGCTGCCGCTGATGGTCGGCGACCGCCGCGCACGCGAGATCGTGATGCTCGGCGAGGAGATCCCCGCGCGGCAAGCGGCGGAGTGGGGGCTCGTCAACCTCGCGGTCCCGGCGGCGGAGCTCGACGCGGTCGTCGACGGCTGGGTCGAGACGCTCGCGCTGAAGCTTCCCCAGACCACGCGCTACGCGAAGCAGCAGCTCAACTGGTGGCGCGACATCTCCTGGCACGAGACTGTCGGCCATGCGCGCGACTGGCTCGCGCTCTCGATGCTCGGGGACGAGGCGAACGAGGCGGTGAAACGATTCCTGAAGAAGCCCTAGTTCTCGTGGAGCGGGACGGCCCCGTCGGGGTCGCGCTCATGAACCGGCCGAAGCAGCTGAACGCGCTCTCCGGCGAGCTGATGGACGCGCTCGTCGCCGCGCTGCGGGAGCTGGACGCCGACGAGGCGGTCCGGTGCATCGTCCTCGGCGGCGGGGAGCGGGCCTTCGCGGCCGGAGCCGACATCGCCCAGCTCGCGCAGAGCTCCCCGGTGGAGCTGATGGTCTCGTCGCGGCTCGAGCGCTGGGACGCGATCCAGGCGGTCCGCACCCCGATCGTCGCCGCGGTCTCCGGCTTCTGCCTCGGCGGCGGCTGCGAGCTGGCGATGCTCTGCGACCTGATCGTCGCCTCGGAGACGGCGAGGTTCGGCCAGCCCGAGACGGGGGTCGGGATCATCCCGGGAGCGGGCGGCACGCAGCGGCTCACGCGCGCCGTCGGCAAGTCGGTGGCGATGGACGTGATCCTCTCGGGGCGGATGCTCTCGGCGCGCGAGGCGCTCCACTTCGGGCTGGTCGCCCGCGTCGTCGCGCGCGAGGCGTGGCTCGATGCGGCGAAGCAGGTCGCCCGCGACATCGCCGCGAAGGCGCCGATCGCAACCGTCCTCGCGAAGGAGGCGGTCGACTTCGCCTACGAGGGGCCGCTTGCGCTCGGGATCGAGCTCGAGCGGCGCTCGATCGCGCTCGCGTTCGCCTCGGACGACGCCAAGGAGGGTCTGAACGCCTTCCTCGAGAAGCGCAGGCCCGACTTCAAGGGCCGCTAGACCGTTCCGCGAATCCTCGGATGACACCTCGGCCGCCCGGTGCGATCCTCGGTGTCGAACCGATAGGAGGTGCCCGATGAAGATGCCCGAGGTTCTCGACGAAGTGCGCTCGTCGATCGAGGCGAAGCGCGTCTACGCCGACCCGGTGCACGAGGACGGCGTCACCGTCGTCCCGGCCGCGAGCGTCCGCGGAGGCGGAGGCGGCGGAGTGGACGAGGAGGGCCAGAGCGGCGGCGGCTTCGGCCTCGCCGGCAGCCCGACCGGCGCCTGGGTCGTCAAGGAAGGCGAGGTCACCTGGAAGCCGGCGGTCGATGTGACGAAGGTGGTCATGCTGGGTGAGCTGACCGCGATCGTCGGTCTTCTCGCCTGGCGCTCCGTGCGCGTCGCGCAGACGCACAGGGTGATCATGATCAAGCGCCCGACACGTGCGATCCGCCTCGTTCGCCTTGCGAGCCTCGCGCGGCTCGCAAGTCTCGCCCGGCACGATAGGCTCAGCCTGCCGTGGCAGGAGAAGCCGAAGCAGAAGTTCTCGTTGCGCGCGACGCTGCCGTTCTAACGGTCACGCTGAACAGGCCGGCGGTGCTGAACGCCCTCACGGGCGCCGTGCATGCCGGCCTGCGTGCTGCCCTGAAGGAGGCCGCCGGCGACCCGGAGGTGCGCGCGGTCGTGGTCACCGGCGCGGGCCGGGGGTTTTGCGTCGGGCAGGACCTGACCGAGTTCTCCGACACGCCGGACGTCGGTGCCGCGCTCCGGGCCACCTATCACCCGACCGTCCACGCGATCCGCTCGCTCGAGAAGCCGGTGATTGCGGCGATCAACGGGCCCGCGGCCGGCGCGGGCGTTTCCCTCGCGTGCGCGTGTGACATTAGGATCGCCTCGGACGCGGCGTTCTTCGCGCCGGGCTTCGTGAACATCGGCCTCGTCCCCGACGCGGGCGGCACCTACTTCATCACGCGCCTGCTCGGGCAGGCGCGGGCCTTCGAGTGGATGAGCTCCGGGCGCCGGATCTCGGCCGAGGAGGCGCTCGCCTGGGGCCTCGTCACCGAGGTAGTCGCCGCGGACGGCTTCGAGGCGCGGATCGCCGAGTACGCCGCCGGGCTCGCGGCGATGCCGACGAAGGCGATCGGCTGGAACAAGCGGCTGTTCGACCACGCGACCACGGCGACCCTCGACGAGCAGCTCGAGCTCGAGGCGCAGCTCCAGGCCGCCGCCGCCCAGACCGCCGACTTCGCGGAAGGAGTGGCCGCGTTCCTGGAGAAGCGGGCGCCGTCGTTCAAAGGAGCCTGACTTGGAGCCCCATCCGATTCGCGTCGTCGTCACCGACGACCTGCGCCGCACGCGCCTGACCGTCTTCTTCCGCCTCATCCTCGCGATCCCGCCTTACATCTGGGTCGGGCTCTGGGGGATCGCCGCGTTCTTCGCCTGGATCGCGGCGTGGTTCGTCGCCCTCTTCACGGGCCGAGTCTCGGCGGGGCTGCACGACTTCCTCGCTTCGTACCTCCGCTACCACGGCGAGGTCTACGCCTACATGTTCTTGCTCGCCGATCCGTGGCCGGGCTTCTCGTCGAGCGACTCCTACCCGGTCACGCTCGAGGTCGACCCGCCGCAGCGGCAGAACCGCTGGACGATCTTCTTCCGCGGCATCCTCGCGATCCCCGCGCTGCTGATCGCCACGGTGCTCCTCTACCTGCTCGAGGTGATCGCGTTCCTCGCCTGGTTCGTCGGCGTCTTCGCGGCGTCGATGCCGGAGGGGTTCGAGAACCTCGGCGTCTACTGCCTGCGCTACTACCAGCAGGCCTGCGCCTACCTGTACCTGCTCACCCAGCGCTACCCGAGCCTGAGCTCCCCGACGCCGATCTGAATCACTGACCTCAGGGACGGAGCGTGATGCATCGCGTTCCGATAGATGACGGCAGTCGTGAAGGCGTTGCTGAGGAATCTCTGCGGCAGGGAGCACGGGTTCGCGCTCGTGATGGCGCTCGGCCTGCTGGCCGTGCTGACGATCACCGGGACAGCGATCGCCTACTACGCGACGAGCAACGGCACCGCGGCGACCACCGGCAGGGCGAGGATGAGCGCCTACGACCTCGCCGAGGCGGGGCTCAGCGACGCGGACTCGACGCTGGCCAACCAGCTCAATCCCGACGGTAGCGTCAAGGCGGGCGCCAAGAGCCCGATCGACCCGACGCTCCTTCCGCCCACCACGGTCCAGTTCGTCGCGCAGCACGGCTCGGTCACGTACGCGGGGACGCTGAACACGACCGATTACGTCTGGACGATCACCTCGACCGGAACGATCAAGAACGACCAGGGGTACCAGACGAGCATCCTGAAGAAGGCGGTCACCGTGCGGGGCCTCAACGTCGGCGCGAGCGGCAACTCCTGGAGCCGCTTCTACCAGGACAGCACCGGATCCTGCCTGACGATCGACACAGACACGATGGTCACCAACATCGGCACGCGGGGCAACCTGTGCCTGGTCAACGGCGGCGCGATCACCGGCGCGAACACGAATGTCGACGTCGGCGGCACGGTGACGATCTCGGGCCCCGACACCACCGGCAGCGCGCGCCCTCCGACGACCGCGTCCGGCTGGACGAGCTCGAACAACGTCTTCGCGAGCGACAGCGTCTACGCGACCAACGCCGTCTCCTCGAACAGCACGGGCGCCACGCTGACGGCGAGCGGGTTCGGGTTCTCGATCCCGTCCGGCGCGATCATCCGCGGGATCACGGTCAGCCTGATCCGGAAGGGGAGCGTCTCCGGGACGCTGCAGGACGCGAACATGTACCTGACCAAGGCCGGCGCGCAGACCGGGACGAACCACGCGATCTCCGGCACCTGGGGTACCTCGAACTCGACGAAGACCTACGGCAGCAGCTCCGACCTCTGGGGCGCCGCATGGACGGCGGCCGACGTCGACAACTCGGGCTTCGGGGTCAAGTTCGCGGCGAAGGCCGGCGGCACGGCCGCGACCGCGTCGGTCGACTACCTCTCGATCGCGGTCACCTATTCGAACGACACGAACGGAATCGGCACCCCCGGCACGCCGATCGCCCAGGCGAACATCGGCGGCACGTGCACCTACAACGCGAACTCCCCCCATACGCCGTGCACCTCGGCCGACCACGTCTACGCGGGCACGATCACGAACACGGCGCCGGGGGCGAACCCCGCCCTCGTGATGCCGCAGGTCGACTTCGACTACTGGTGGGCGAACGCCATGCCCGGCCCGAAGCACCCCTGCACCACCTCGACCGGCACTCCGCCCACCTTCGACAACGACGCGGGGAGCACGAACGGGCCGAACGACAGCGTTCCGGTCAACGGCGAGATGGCGCCGCCGGGCCAGTCCTACGACTGCCAGGTCGTGGAGAACGGCGTGCTCAAGGGCGAGCTCGGCTGGAACGCCACCACCCACGTGCTGACGATCTTCGGGACGATCTTCATCGACGGGAACTTCCGCTTCGACTCCGACGGCGAGATCGTCCACTACCAGGGCAAGGCGGACCTGATGAGCGGCGGCTACGACGAGATCGACGCCGTCGTCTGCGCCGGCGGCTCGGGGACGACGGAGCCCCAGGACGACTGCATCTCGAGCGGGATGGCGAACTGGGATCCCAGCCAGAACTACATGACGCTGATGTCGATGAAGGACAACGAGTACGACCAGGGCGGCTCGAGTTGCAACGGCTCGCCGCCGTCGTGCCTCGACGGCCACCCGCAGGCCGGCTACCAGGGCGTGCTCTACTCGCAGGGCGACTGCCTGATCCACCAGGGCTTCCAGGACAGCGGCCCCGTGATCTGCAACACGATCACGATCCCGCACGAGTCGACCGTCGACCCGACCTTCTACACCTTCCCGTACACCGGGAACCTCACCGACGGACAGAAGTACGGGGACACCTCGACCGCGACCGCCTTCGAGCTCGACGACGGGCCCGAGAGCGGCGGCTAGGTCGCGCTCACTCAATCGAGGGTCTTTTCCTCGCTGCGGTTCCGTCCGATGAGGACTCTGGTGCAAGCTTTGCGGCGACACCTTTCGATGCGTCGACTCAGGTCGGAGCGCGGGATCGCGCTCGTGATGGCCCTCGGCCTGCTGACCGTGCTCACGATCAGCGGCACGGCCGTCACCTACTACGCGAGCACCAACCTGACCGACTCCAGCGCCCACAAGGCGCGCGCGAGCGCGTACGACCTCGCCGAGGCCGGGATCCAGGACGCGATCGCGACGATGAACAACCAGCTCGACCCGAGCAGCCACATGCTGAAAACGAGCCCCGGGTTGTGGAAGAAGCCGACCGACTCGACCCTCTTTCCCAATAGTGCGGGGACGGCAGTCACGGTCCCCTATCCGAACCTGAACGGCTCGGTCTCGTACTACGGCCAGCTCGTGATCGTTCCCAACGTCAGCTACACGTGGGTGATCACCTCCACCGGGAAGGTGAAGAGCGGCGAGGGCTACCAGACGAAGACGCTCGTGAAGAAGATCAGGGTGATGGGCGACTCCGGAAGCGGCAGCTCGTGGAGCCGGTTCTACGACAACGCGACGGACGGTAGCTGCTTCGACATCGACAACCAGACCTTCGTCACGAACGTGGCCACCAGGGGCAACCTGTGCCTGACGAACGGGGGCGGGATCACCGGCGCGGCGACGACGGTCGACGTCGGCGGCAACGTCACGATCACCGGCCCCGACGCGACGAGCCCGACCCGGCCGCCGGCGACCGGCACCGGCTGGACGAACCCGACGAACGTCTACTCGAGCAACAGCGCATACGCGACCGCCACGATCGCCGCCGGTGCGACGAGCGCGAACCAGGACACGACGAACTTCGGCCTTACGGTCCCGGCGACGGCGGTGGTCGAGGGCGTCACCTTCACGGTGCAGCGGATGGCGAGCGCCTGCTGCAACGCCGTGCAGTCGATCGTCACGAACGGCAGCCCGACCGGCGGCACGTTCAAGCTCAACGTGACCCCGGCCGGCGGAAGCTCCACGGTGTCGGCCTCGATCGCCTACAACGCGAGCGCCGCGACGATCCAGGCCGCGATCGTGACGATCGTCGGCTCCGGGAACGTGACCTGCTCCGGCGGGCCGCTCCCGACCCTCGTCTCCTGCACCTTCCAGAACACCGACGGGAACCAGCCGATCACGCTGATGACGCTCAACTCGAAGACGAGCTGGGTCGGCGGCACCTCGCCCTACGTGACGACCGCGACGACGACGGCCGGCTCGGTCGGCGCGCTGCAGGACGCGACCGTCCAGATGCTCAAGGCCGGCTCGCCGGTCGGCAGCAACAAGGCCGTGACGGGCACCAACTGGGGCACCACGCTCAGCACGATCACCTACGGCAGCTCGTCCGACCTCTGGGGACTGACCTCGGGAACGCTCACCGGCGCCGACGTGGACGCAACCAACTTCGGCCTGCGCTTCGCGGCGAAGAACGTCGCAGCGGCGAGCGCCACCGCCTCGATCGACTACATCAGCGTCACCGTCAAGTACAAGCCGGACACCAACGGGATCGGCACCTCGGGCACGCCCGTGCTCACGGCGAACATCGCGGGCACCTGCACCTACCTCCTCCAGTCCGCGCACACGCCGTGCACGTCGGTCGACCACGTCTACGCGGGCACGATCACGACCACGTCACAGGCCTCGAACCCGGCGCTCGTGATGCCCTCGGTCGACTACACCTACTGGTGGGCGAACGCCGCCCCGGGGCCGAAGCACTTCTGCACGAACGCGAGCCCCGGCCTGTCGACGAACTTCTTCGACAACGACGCGAGCACGACCAGCGCGCCGAACGCGAGCCTCACCGTCAACGGCGAGATGGCGCCGCCGACCTCCGACTACACCTGCCAGGTCGTCCAGAACGGCGTGCTCAAGGGCGAGCTCTCGTGGAACCACACGACCCACGTGATGACGATCTCCGGCGTGATCTTCGTCGACGGCAACTTCCGCTGGGACACCGACGGCGAGATCGTCCACTACTTCGGCCGCGCCAACATCATGTCCTCGAAGGACGACGAGATCGACGCCCTGGTCTGCGCCGGCGGCCCGAAAACCCTCCCCGACTCCAACGACTACTCGAAGAGCTGCCTCGCCAACATGTCGAACTGGGATCCGACCCAGAACATGGCGGTGCTGATGTCCGAGCAGCCCAACGAGTACGACCAGGGCGGCTCGAGCTGCCCGGGCCCGGGGAACGGCACCCCGAACTGCTACAACGGCCATCCTCCGGCCGGCTTCCAGGGGATCCTCTACTCGACCTCCAGCTGCCTGATCCACCAGAACTTCCAGGACAGCGGCCCCGTGATCTGCGGCGAGATCGACACGCCGAACGAGAGCGGCATCAACCCGACGTACTACACCTTCCCGTACGTCGGCGCCTCGACCGACGGGCAGAAGTACGGCAACCCGGCCAACGCGACGGCCTGGGACATCGTGCCCGACGACTCGTCCGGCGGCTAGACCCGCCGGTCTTCGGCGGCTTCTCCGGTATCGGCTAGGCTCGTGCCGATGACGAGAGCAGCCCTGTTCGCGCTCGGCCTGGCCGCCGCGAGCGTCGCCGTCGGAGTGCCGACCGCGGCCTCCAGGACTGCCTGCACGCCGGGCGTGATCAGCTACGGCGGTGTCCAGGCGCGCGTGTTCTGCGGGCCGGCGAAGGCGACGGTCCACGTCGGCGGGAAGACGCTCAGCTTCAAGGGTGGCGACTGCGAGCGCACGTCCAAGTACGTGGCGCTCAACATCGGCACCGTCGTGCTCGGCCAGACGACCAAGAAGAAGCCGGACTACTTCGGGCTCGACGTCGGCCAGGTCCCGGGCGGCACCGGCAAGCCGGCCGCCTCCGACGGCACCTACACGGGCGGCGTGCTCGCGATCGACTACGGCGGCAAGTCCTACACGGTCAGGGGCGACACGCTGAAGATCACGCTCGCCGGCGGCCGCACGAAGGGGACCCTCTCGGGCACCCTGCTCTTCGGCGGCTCCGGGCCGCTTACGGCCACGTTCAGCTGCTGAGTGTCGAAGGTCTGGTTCATCACCGGCACGTCCAAGGGGTTCGGCCGGATCTGGGCGGAGGCGGCGCTGGCCCGCGGGGACAGGGTCGCGGCGACGGCCCGCGACACGGGCTCCCTGGCCGGGCTCGTCGAGCGCTACGGCGAAAACGTGCTGCCGATCCGGCTCGACGTGACCGACACGGCCGCGGTCGACGCGGCCGTCAAGGAGGCGCACGACCGGTACGGCCGGCTCGACGTCGTCGTCAACAACGCGGGCTACGGGCTCTTCGGGACGATCGAGGAGGTCACCGAGGAGCAGGCGCGGGCGCAGCTCGAGACGAACCTGTTCGGCGCGCTCTGGGTGACGAAGGCGGCGCTGCCGTACCTGCGCGAGCAGGGCTCGGGCCACATCGTCCAGGTCTCCTCGATCGGCGGCGTGAACGCGTTTCCGACCCTCGGCCTCTACCACGCGTCGAAATGGGCGCTCGAGGGGTTCTCGCAGTCGCTCGCCGCGGAGGTGCGCGGCTTCGGGATCAGGGTCACCATCGTCGAGCCGACCGGGTTCTCGACCGACTGGGCGGGGCCGTCCTCGGTACGGGCCGAGGAGCTGCCCGCCTACGACGGGGTGCGTGCCGCCCGCGCCGAGTCGATGAAGGCCCGCGGGCCGAGAGGCGTGCCCGAGGCGACGGGCCCCGCGATCCTGAAGGTCGTCGATGCGGAGGACCCGCCGCTGCGGATCTTCTTCGGGAAGGGCACGCTCGACCTGATCCGGGCGGAGTACGAGAGCCGCCTCGCCGTCTGGGAGCAGTGGGACGACGTCGCCCGGGAGGCGCACGGAAACCCGTAGGCGACCGCCCGACCGGCTTGTCTTGCTGTTGTCGAAGTGCTAAGGATCCGCGGGTCGCGCCTCTGGGTGGCAGGCCGACGCAATCCAGCCGAATTGCGGCGTCGGCGCGAAACGCGAACCGGAGGGGACGCGGTATCTGGCATAGGGGGCGTGGGGGCCCCCTGGTACCTCGGGAGGCCTATGTCGCACCCGCGGGCGCTCGAAGCGTCCGCTTCGCCTGTCAGTCGGGATTCACACTGATGACCGGAAACGGTTGGGAGGGATCAGATGTTGAAAGCACTTCGGAGGAACGGTGGACGGAGGTACGCCCTCGTGACGGCCTTGGTGGCCGCCGCAGCCGCGCTGAGCATTGCCCCGGCGTACGCAAGATCGGGCGGCGCGAGCTGGTCGATGAGTGGTCAGGGGATCACCAACTGGCGCTACCAGCCCGACGAGAGCAAGCTCAACCAGGGCAACGTAAAGTCGCAGCTCTCTTTGCAGTGGGCCACGCAGCTCGGCGGCGAGATCTCGGCAACCCCCGCAGTCGTCGACGGCGTCGCCTACGTCCCCGACTGGGGCGGCTATCTGAGCGCGGTCGACACCGACACGGGCACCGTCATCTGGCAGCAGAGCGTCACGGCGCTGGCCGGGGCGTCGGGGCCGATGGTCGTCGACAGCTCGGGACATGCCGTACCCGGTACCGGGCCCGTAGTGTCGCGCACGAGCCCGGCCGTGTCCGGCAGGACGGTCGTCATCGGCACACAGGCGATGATGTCGGCGGTGCCCGGGGTGGGAGCGGGGGCACAGCTGATTGCCGTCGACAAGCGTGACGGCCACCTCCTGTGGCGCCACAAGCTCGACGATCACCCGCTGTCGATCGACACAGCGTCCCCGACGATCTACAACGGCGTCGCCTACGTCGGCGTCGCCTCCGTCGAGGAGAACGGGATCGACTGCGGCGCGTCCACCAACGCCTGCTACTTCCGCGGGAGCGTGAACGCGGTGAAGCTCGCAAACGGCAGTCTCCTCTGGAAGACCTACACGATCACGGCGAAGCAGTCCCTGGCCGGGTACTCCGGCGCGGCGGTGTGGGGCTCATCGCCGGCGATCGACGTGGACCGGAACTCCGTCTACATCGGTACCGGCAACAACTACGGTGCGCCAAAGGCAGTGTCGGACTGCGTGACCGCGGCCGGTACCGACCCGAAGGCGATCTTCAGCTGCGAGGACACCCTGGGTCGGGGCAACGACGTCGACGCGATCATGTCGCTCAGCCTGACCACGGGCTCGATCAGGTGGGCGCACAAGCTCCAGGGATTCGACGCCTGGACGACGGCCTGCATCGGCCTGCCGACGGCGTGCCCCTCGCCGAACGGCCCCGACTACGACTTCGGGCAGGGCCCGATGCTCATCCCGGCGGACGGGTCGGGCCACGGCGACCGGGACCTCCAGGGGAACCACGGCGACCGGGACATCGTCGCAGCCGGCCAGAAGAGCGGGCTCATGTGGGGGCTCGACGCCGACACGGGTGCCACGGTCTGGAGCACGGCGGTCGGTCCGGGCAGCTCGCTCGGAGGCATGGAGTGGGGCTCCGCGACCGATGGCAAGCGCATCTACTTTGCCGTCGCCAACTTCAACGTCCCCGCGCAGTCCTACCCGATGGTAAACCCGCCCAAGGGCACGCCGGCGACGTCGAGCGCCGGAAGTTGGGGCGCCGTCGACGCGGCGACGGGGAAGATCCTATGGCAGACGGCCGATCCGAACGGCTCGATCGACCTCGGCCCCGTTAGCGTCGCGAACGGGGTCGTGTACGCAAGCTCGATGGGCGCGCTCTTCTTCCCGGGCGTGCTGCCGACGATGTTCGCCCTCGACGCGAAGAGCGGAAAGCAGCTCTGGTCGTTCGCGAGCGGCGGATCCGTCAACGCGGGCCCGGCGATCGTCGACGGCACGGTCTACTGGGGCTCGGGTTACACCCACCTCGGCTTCGGTGGCGGGAACAACCAGCTCTTCGCGTTCGGAAGGTAAGGGCTCACGTGAAGGAAGCCGGGGAGACGGTCCCCGGCTTCCTCCGCGTTCCGCATTCGTGGCTCAGGCGTACAGCAGCGACCCCGGCGTCGTCAGCAGCTGGCCCGTCTCGAGGTACGTCTTCAGGCCGGAGAGGATCATCGGCCAGCCGCCGTAGAGCTGGTCGTTCGCGCCCTCGCGCAGCTGGTCGTGGGTCACCGTCAGGCGGCACGAGTCGCCGACCGGCTCGATCTCCCACGTGATCCGCGAGGTGCCCTCGGCCTTCACGTCCTCGCCCCAGAGCGCGACCATCGTCTGGACGAGCCGGCGCGGCGGGTCGACCTCGAGGTTCTCCCCCTCGGCGAGGAGCGTGGCGGCCGGGTTGCTCATCTCGTACCGCGAGCCGGGTGCCCAGTCCGAGGTGTATCTGGCGCCGAAGGTGTACTTGCTGCGGATCTCCGGATCGGTGATCGCCTCCCAGAGGCGCTCCGGCGTGGTCTTGATGTAGATCTCGAACACCTTCTCCATCTGACTCTCCAATCTGTGCTTGAGGTCGCTGAGCCCGGCGGCCCACGGCTCTGCGTACTTGCTCACCCAGCGGTCGTGGACGAGCCGGATCGGGACGGGGTTGAGGTAGTGGAGCTTCTCGCGGCCCCGGCGCTTCGTGACCACGAGGCCCGCCTTCTCCAGTTGGCTCAGGTGCTTCATCACCCCGAAGCGTGTGATCGCGAACCGCCCCTCGAGCGCGGTCAGCGTCTGCCCGTCCTCGCGAAAGAGCTCGTCGAGCAGGCTCCGCCGGGTCGGATCGGCGAGGGCTTTGAAGACGGCATCCACGGGCGGCACTTTAGGTGACTGATTAGTCACATGTCAAGACGGGTCATACTGGGTCCTCGGTGGTCGCCTCGTTCACCGACACGCTCGCGGCGAACCCCGTCCTGCTGCTGTTCGTGGTCGCGGCGCTCGGGTTCGCGATCGGCAGGATCCGCATCGGCGGGTTCTCCCTCGGCGTCGCGGCGGTCCTCTTCGCGGGCATCGCCGTCGGCGCGCTCGACCACCGGCTCAAGCTGCCGGAGTCGTTCTGGGTGCTCGGGCTGGCGCTCTTCGTCTACACCGTCGGGCTCGCGAGCGGGCCCGGCTTCGTCGCGGCGATGCGGCGCCGGGGGCTGGCGGCGAACGCCGTCGTCGTGACCGCGATCGCCGCCTCCGCGGTCGTGGCTTACGGGATGCACTCGGCGTTCGGCGCCAAGGCCAGTGCGACCGGCGCGTTCACCGGCGGCGAGACGAACACGCCGGCCCTCGCCGCGGCGCTCGAGACGCTGAAGGGGAAGGCCGCCTTCGACCAGCTCGTCGCCGATCCTCTCGTCGGCTTCTCGCTCGCGTATCCGCTCGGCGTCGTGCTGCCGCTGCTCGTCGTCTGGGGCGTCCTTCGCCGGGAGC
>Ga0335069_10008679_pt1 | contig 14515 bp, 12 predicted proteins | sample Lox_Sample_11_FD_206714 | JGI IMG/M metagenome (GOLD analysis project Ga0335069, IMG submission 206714) | Soil microbial communities from Loxahatchee National Wildlife Refuge, Florida, United States - Lox_Sample_1.1 | ecosystem: Environmental > Terrestrial > Soil > Wetlands | place: USA... | reverse complement strand
AGCGCCGGCCAGGTCGGCGCGCTGCTCGGGGCCTGCGCGCTGGCCGGCGTCGCGGTCGTGCCGTTCGGAGGCGGCACGAGCGTCGTGGGCGGCGTCGAGCCGTTGCGCGGCCCCCATCACGCCGTCATCGCCCTGGACCTGGCGCGCCTCACGCGGATGCGGCGGCTGGACGAGCGCTCGCGCCTGGCGAGCTTCGAGCCCGGGCTGCGCGGCCCCGAGGTCGAGCACCTGCTGCGCGCTCGCGGGCTGACGCTCGGCCACTTCCCGCAGAGCTTCGTGTACTCGACGGTCGGCGGCTGGGTCGCGACCCGCTCGGCCGGTCAGGCGTCGACCGGCTACGGGCGGATCGACGAGCACGTGGCCGGCCTGACGCTCACCGCGCCGGCCGGCGAGGTGGCGCTCGCCGCACACCCGGCCAGCGCAGCCGGCCCGGACCTGCGCGAGCTGCTCGTCGGGTCGGAGGGGGCGCTGGGCGTGCTCACCGAGATGACGCTCGAGGTGCAGCCGCGGCCGGCGGCCGGCAGCTACGAGGGCTGGATGCTGCCGTCGTTCGAAGCGGGCACCGAGGCGCTGCGCGAGATGGCGCAGTCCGGGGCGACGGCCGACGTCGTGCGGCTCTCCGACGAGCGCGAGACCGGGATGTCGCTCGCGCTCTCGGGTCTGACCGGCGCGCGGGCCGCGCTGACGGGGTCCTACCTGCGCGCGCGCCACGTCGCCGGCGGGGCGCTGGCGATCGTCGGCTGGGAGGGCGACGCGGACGCCGTCCTGCGGCGGCGGCGCGCCACGCGGGCGGTGCTGGCACGCCATGGGGGCGCGGCGCTCGGCCCGTCAGCGGGGCGCGCCTGGGCGCGCGGGCGCTTTCACGCCCCCTACCTGCGCGACGAGCTGCTCGGCCGGGGTGTGCTCGTCGAGACGCTCGAGACCGCCGGCACGTGGAGCGGCCTCGAGCGCCTCTACCGCGCCGTGCGGGCGGCGCTGGAGGCGCATGCGCCGTTCGTCGCCTGCCACGTCTCCCACGTCTACCCGAGCGGCGCCTCGCTGTACTTCACCTTCCTGGCCCCGATGGAGCGCGAGCGGCCGCTCGCGCAGTGGACGGCGATCAAGCGGGCCGCGTGCGAGGCGATCGTCGACGCCGGCGGCACGATCACGCACCACCACGGCATCGGGCGCGACCACGCGGCCTACCTGGCCGCCGAGGACGGCGAGCAGGGCGTCGCCGCGCTGCGCGCGCTCAAGGCGCAGCTCGACCCTGCCGGGATCATGAACCCCGGCAAGCTCGTCACTTCTTCAGGACGACCGTCCCGCTGAGGTAGGCCTGCGCGGGCGTGGTCGGCTTGCGCCCGGTCTGGCGCGTCAGCAGCACGGTGCGGTACTTCGCCGGGTCGACGGTCAGGCGGCTCTGCGCCCCGACCTGGCCGGTCGACGAGACGGCCTGGAAGTAGCCCAGCCAGACCGGCTGCTGGCCGGCGGCGGTGAGCCAGATCCCGTAGCCGCTGCCCTTGGGCGCGGTGGGGAGGCCCTGCGCGATGACATTGATCAGCTTCTGCCCGTCGCGGGTCACGAACTGCGCGATGCCGAGGGCCTTCGGGGCGGGCGAGCCGGCCGGGGGCGTGAGGTTCGCCTGGCCCAGGACCGTCGTCGCGGCGGCGGTCGTGGCGGCGGGCTTGGAGCTCGTGCCGGAGCTCTTCGTCGCGCGACCGACGAAGAAGCCGATCGCGAGGGCCGCGAGCAGCCCCACCGCGGTGAGCAGGATCGCGCCCCCGGCGCGCGAGCTGCGCCGGCCGCCCGCTGCCTCGCGCCGGGTCGCGCGTGCCGCCGGCGCCGGCGTATCGTCGCTGAAGAGCTCGCGGCGCTCGTCGGCGCCCTGGGCGGTCTCGGCCGACGGTGAGGCGGCCCCGTCGGGGATGTCGGGCAGCGGGCTGGAGGCCATCTGGCCGAGCTCGCCGGCCACGACGCGCGCCCACGCCTTGGCGGCGGGGACCTCCGCGAGGTACTGGCGTGTGTCCGCGGCGTGCGCGGCGTCCTGCTGGCCGAGCAGGTAGTCGCTGATCTCGGCGCGGCGGGTGCGGCTGAGCGTCGTGTCCGCCGGCCCGAGCGAGGCGACCGCCTCGTGCGCGCGGTCGCGCACGGCGGCGGGCGCCATGCGCAGTGAGCGCGCGATCTCGTCGTACGAGCGGTCCTGGGCGAGAAGCAGCCGAAGGACGGCCTGCTGGTCGGCGGGAAGGTCGTCGATCCGGGCCACTGGGCGCGGAAGACTAGTCGAGCCTCCCGGTATCGTGCCGCACCGATGCCCGCCTGGCCGTCCGAGATCGAACCCGTGGTGCCACTGGACGCGGGGTTCGACGCCCTGTACGGGCTCGAGGTGCTCGAGCTGAGCGAGGACCTCGCGCGCGCCCGGGTCGCCGTCAGCGATCGCGTCAAGCAGCCGCTCGGGCTGGTCCACGGCGGCGTCTACGCCTCCATCGCCGAGTCGATCGCCTCGTCGGCCACCGCCCGGGCGGTGATCGCCGACGGGAACATCGCGCAGGGGCTCTCCAACCAGACGAGCTTCCTGCGACCGATCTTCGAGGGCACGATCCACGCGGTCGCGCGCCCCCGCCACAAGGGCCGCACGACCTGGGTCTGGGAGGTCGAGATCAGCGACGACCAGGAGCGCCTGTGCGCGCTCGTGCGGATGACGATCGCCGTCCGCGCGCTGCCTCAGCGATAGCCGTTGGTGATCGGCATCCGCCGGTCGCGCCCGAACGCCTTCGTCGTGATCTTGATCCCGGGGGGCTGCTGGCGGCGCTTGTACTCGGCGAGGTCGACGAGCCGGATGACCCGCTCGACCGTCGCGCGGTCGAAGCCGCGCGCGACGAGCTGGTCGCGGCCGAGGTCCTCCTCCACGTAGCCCTCGAGGATCGGGTCGAGCACCTCGTAGGGTGGGAGCGAGTCCTGGTCGCTCTGCCCGGGCCGCAGCTCCGCCGACGGGGCGCGCGTCAGGACCGTCTCGGGCACGGGGGCGTCCGGGCGCGCGTTGCGCAGCCGCGTCAGGCGGTAGACGAGCAGCTTGGGGACGTCCTTGATCACGGCGAAGCCGCCGGCGCTGTCCCCGTAGAGCGTCGAGTAGCCGACCGACATCTCCGACTTGTTGCCGGTCGTCAGGACGAGCCAGCCGAACTTGTTCGAGAGCGCCATGAGGTAGTTCCCGCGGATGCGCGCCTGGAGGTTCTCCTCGGTGACGTCGGGCGGGCGGCCCTCGAACACGGGGCCCAGCATGCGCTGGTAGGCGTCCATCACGCTGCCGATCGGCAGCTCGAGCAGCTCGACGCCGAGGCGCTCGGCGATCCGGTGGGCGTCACCGAACGTCCCCTCCGAGGTGAACTGCGAGGGCATCGTCACGCAGGTCACCCGCTCAGGGCCGAGCGCGTCGACGGCGACGCATGCCACCAGCGCCGAGTCCACGCCGCCGGAGATGCCGAGCACGACGTGGCGGAAGCCGTTCTTCTCGACGTAGTCGCGCGTGCCGAGCACGAGCGCCGCGTAAACCTCCTCGTCGGCGTCGAGCAGCGGCGCCAACTCGCCCGCCGGCGCGTCCGCCGCGTGTGCCGGCACCTCGGTCGCGAAGGAGCCGAGATCGTCGAGCTGCGGGCGCGTCTCGTGCGCCGGCAGGCGATGGCGGGTGTCGCGCAGACGCGCGGCGCCGATCGCCTCGACGTCCACCGTGCACAGCAGCAGCGCCTCCTGGAACTGCGGCGCGCGGGCGATCAGCCGCCCGGTGTGGTCGACGACGAACGAGTGGCCGTCGAAGACCAGCTCGTCCTGCCCCCCGACCTGGCCGCAGAACGCGACGGCGACGAGGTTGTCCTTCGCGCGCTGGGCGATCATCTGCTCGCGCTCGACGCCCTTGCCGACCTGGTAGGGGGAGGCGGAGATGTTGACGATCAGCTTCGCGCCGGCGAGCGCCTCGTCGCTCTCCGGCGGTCCGGGCACCCAGATGTCCTCGCAGATCGTCAGGCCGACCGCCACGCCGTCGACCTCGATCAGCGCCCCGCGACGGCCCCGCTGGAAGTAGCGGTGCTCGTCGAACACGCCGTAGTTCGGCAGCCGGTTCTTGCGGTAGATGCCGCGCACCTGGCCGTCCGCGAGCACGGCGGCGCTGTTGAAGACGTCCTCGCCGCGCTCGGGGAACCCGACGACCGCTACGAGCCCGCGCGTCCCGTGGGCGATCCGCTCGAGCGCCTCGCGCACGTCCCGCAGCACGTGCTCGCGCAGCAGGAGGTCCTCCGGCGGGTAGCCGATGAGCGACAGCTCCGGGAACAGCGCAAGCTGCGCTCCCGCGGCGCGTGCCTCGGCCAGGCGCCCTTCGATCAGCGCGGCGTTCCCGGCGACGTCCCCGACGACCGGGTCGATCTGAGCGAGCGCGACGCGCACGTCAGCCGGAGGGCGCGCCGGCGTCCGGTGTGTGCGCGGAGCTCACGGCGCGGCGCTCCTCGATGCGCCACGGGTGGCGCTCGGTCTGCGCCGCGCGGGCGAGGTCGAACATGGCCCCCTCGAAGTCGGTGACCAGGTCGCCGAGGTCGGGGATCGCGTCGTAGTCGGCCAGGAGCCCGAAGCACAGGCGCCCGCAGTAGCTCATGATCGCCACGCACAGCGCCTGGTTCTGCGCGAGCGGCGCGACCGGGTGGATCGCGGTCATCCGGCGGCCCAGCAGGTAGAGCGGGTATTGCGGCCCCGGCACGTTCGTGACGACGAGGTTGAAGAAGCGCTGGCGCGCCTGCACGCGGGCGGCCTGGCTGGCGATCGTCGGGGGCGCGAAGTCCGAGAGGCCGGCGAGGACATCCGCGCCCACGGCCTGCCCGGATGACTTGAGGTCGCCCATCGCCTCGTGCACGAACGCGAAGGTCGCAGTGGGATCCTCCTCGTACACCGGCAGGGGGGCCATCATCGCCGCCACGCGGTTGCCGAGCGCCCCGCGTTCCTCGCTCGCTCGCACCGAGACGGGCACCATGACCTTCAGCACCATGCCGTCGGTGTCGACGCCGCGGCGCCGCAGCCAGCGGCCCAGGCCGAGCGACACGGTCGCGAGCACGGCGTCGTTGAGCGTTCCGCCGAGGGCGTTCTTCGTGTCCTTGAAGAGGTCGATCGGGACGTTGACCCAGCCGTAGCGCCGGTGCGGCCCGATCGGGACGTTCAGCGGGGTGGCGGGCGAGGGTGCGATGCCGGCCCACGCCATCGCCCCGGCGGCGACCAGGCGCTCGCTGACGTCGCGCACGACCTCGCGCGGGGCTCGCACGAGCGCGCGTGCCGCGCGCAGCGCCTCGCCCGGGGTGCTCGCGCGCTCGAAGAGGGCGTCGGCCAGCAGCTGTGTCGGGCTGGGCTCCGGGCGGGGGATCCACGCGGGCGGCGCCTCGAGCGCGGGCAGCGGGTCCGGCGTCGTGGAGAAGAGCACCGAGGTGATGTCGACGCCGGAGACGCCGTCGACCAGCGCGTGGTGCGTCTTGCAGATCATGGCGAAGCGCGGCTCGCCCTCGGGGGAGGGCGCGAGGCCCTCGACGAGGTGCACCTCCCAGAGGGGCTTGCTGCGGTCCAGCGGGATCGCGAACAGGCGGCCGGCGAGCGCGGCGAGCTGCTCGTCGGAGCCCGGCTGCGGCAGCGCCGAATGGCGCACGTGATAGCCGAGGTTGAAGTGGGGGTCGTCGACCCACACGGGGCGGCCCTGGTCGAGCGGCACGAAGGCGAGCTTCTGCCGGTAGCGCGGGACCAGGTGCATGCGCTGCTCGAAGGCCTCGAGCACCTCGTCGTAGGCGGGTGGCGTGCCCTCGAACGTGATGACGGAGGCGACGTGCATGTGCGCCCCGTTCTTCTCGAGGTGCAGGAAGGCGGCGTCGAGGCCGGTGAGGCGGTCTGGATTCGTCACGCGCCCATTCTGCCGCCTCCGCGCGGATTTCCAAACCTTCAACATCTTGAGGTGACAGCTTCAACAGACTGTGTAATACTGACCGCGGCACCTTCTCGCCGCCACAACCACGGAGCCCGTCATGGACCTCAGCGACCCGATCACCTTCTCCCGCATCTACGCGGACAACATCCGCGGCGTCCAAGCGGCCGCCCATCGCATCCTCGGCGACACCACGCTCGCCCAGGACGTCGCACAGGACGTCTTCCTGAAGGTCTGGCGGCGCCCGGGGGCGTTCGACGAGCGCCGCGGCGAGCTGGGGAGCTACCTGCGGCTGATGGCGCGCAGCCGCGCACTGGACCTGTGGCGCGAGCAGCAGGCGGCGGGACGCGCGACGGACCGCCTGAAGCTCGTGGTCGCCGAACAGCGTGGCCGGCCCGACGACCAGCCCGCGCAATCGGCCGAGCGCGAGGAGACGCATCGCACGGTCATCCGCGCGCTGCGCTCCCTTCCTGAGAACCAGCGCGAGCCCGTCGCCCTGGCCTACTGGGCGGGCATGACGACCGAGGAGCTCGCACGGCGCGCCGGCGTCCCGCTCGGCACCGCGAAGAGCCGTGTGCGCCTCGGGCTCGCCAAGCTGCGCGGCGAGCTCGACGCGCCGCCGCACGCCGAGGCGGCCTGAGGCCGCCGATCATCTAGGCTCGCGCTCGATGCCGGTGAACGCGAGCGAACGCGATCCGAGGCTCGCGGCGCTCTTCGCCAGCGAGCTTGAGGACAACCACGGGTTCGAGTGGTTCGACGCCCACACGCACATGGGCGAGAACGATCCCGACGGGCGCTCGGCGACGGCGCAGGAGATCGTCGAGGCGCTTGACCGCGCCGGGCAGCAGCGAGCGCTGATCTTCGCGATGCACGAGCCGGACGGCTACCCGCCCGCCAACGACGCGGTGCTCGCCGCGTGCAGCATCTCCGCCGGCCGCCTGTTCCCGCTCGCGCGGATCGACCCCAAGCGTGATCCGATCGCCGAGGCGGAGCGCTGCCTGGTGGCCGGCGCCCGCGGCTTCAAGCTCCACCCGCGCAGCGACGAGTTCCCGATGCCGCACCCCGGTGTCGAGGAGGTCGTGCGGATCGCGCACGCGCACCGGCTGCCCGTGCTGTTCCACGCCGGGCGCGGCATCCCGCACCTCGGCGAGGCGGTCGTCGACTACGCGCGCCGCTACCCGGGTGCCCGGGTGATCCTCGCGCATGCGGGGATCAGCGACCTCGGCGCGCTCGACGTGCCGGCCGCCGAGCTGCCGAACCTCTACTTCGACACCTCCTGGTGGCAGGTCTCCGACCAGCTCCAGCTGTTCGCCACGGTGCCGCCCGGGCGGATCCTGCACGCCAGCGACGCGCCGTACGGGTCGCCCGCCTTCGCGGCCTGGATGACGCTGCGCCTGGCGCGCGCGACCGGGCTCGGACGCGATGCGCGCCGCGCGATCGCGGGCGGCCAGCTCGCGCGCGTCATCTCCGGGCAGGAGCCCGCCGACCTGGGCCCGCCGCCGGGGGAGGCGGTCCTCGGCATGCGGAGCATCAGGCTCGAACGGGTGGCCGCGTACACGACCGGGGCGATCATGGCCGCGTTCCGCGGCCTGGTGCCGCTGGAGGCGCTGCAGCTCGCGGTCGCTGCGTCGCTGACGACCCGCGACGACGATGAGGCCCGGGTCCTCGCCGCGGCGCGGGAGCTGCTGCGGGTCGCGCTCGAGGAGTGCGCGGCGTGCGAGGCCGGCCAGGCGGACGTGCGCGCGATCGTCGCGCCGGCGCTCGCGGCGCTCGTGATCGCCGGCACCCCGCAGGCCGGCGCGCCGGCTGCCTGACGCCCCGGCGCGACACGCAGGAATCCCGTGCCTTCCTGCAAATGGGCCAGTTCCTGTGTGACGCACGTCACAGGGATGGGCAGTCGCGCTGCTACCGTCAGGGGCCTGCTGAGCTGCGCCCGGTCGAACGCGGGCGCGGACGGGGGACCCACTGCCGGCGCGCCTGATGCGCGCCGGATGGGGCGAATCGGCGGCTGCTGCCGCCGTAGCGACGAGACCTGAAGCCGCGCGCGGATCGTGTGGCCGGGCCGCGCGAGCCCGACAGCTAACTCCGTAGGCAGCGGACACAGGAGGACCTTCGCCGTGAGGCGACCCGACCCGCGCGCCCGCGTCACGATGGCGCTTGGCGCGCTCACCACCGCCGCGGCGCTCGCCGTGGCGCACCCCGCGCCCGCGCCGGCCGCAACCGCCGCCGCGAGCGCGTCCCCGATCACGCTGCAGCTTGCCGACCCGACCCTCGACTACGGCGACGCCGTCGTCGCCCGCGGGCACGTGCCCGGCGCGGGCGCGGGCGTCCCGGTGCTGCTCGAGGAGCGCGTGCGCGGCGGGGCCTGGAGCGCCGTCGCGCGCGGCCTGACGCGCGCGGGCGGTGCCTACCGCCTGACGGCGCACGTGCCACGCTCGGGGCTGCTGCGCGTGAGCCTCGAGCGCGCCGCCGTCGCGGCGTCCGGCGCCGGAGCCGACACCGTGGCCCCGCCGTCCCGTGCGCGCGGCCTGCGCGTCGCCGTGCACGTGACCGTCACGCGTCGGCACACGAACGTCCGCGCCGGATCGACGGCGCGCGTCGGCGGGCGCGTGCGTCCCGCGCACGCCGGGCGGCTCGTCGTCCTGCAGCGCCGTGCCCACGGGCGCTGGCGCACGCTCGCGCGCACGCGGACGCACGCGGGCGGCGGGTACGCGCTCGCCTACCGCGCCCGCGCGGCCGCCAGCGCGCGGCTGCGCGTGCGTGCTGCCGGGGCGCCGGCGCTTGCGGGCGCCAGCCACGACGCCGGCCGCCTGAACGCGTTCCGGCCCGCGCTGGCGTCGTGGTACTCCGGCGGAGGCTCGCTCGCCTGCGGCGGGTCGATGACGCCCGGCATGATGGGTGTCGCGAACAAGAGCCTGCCCTGCGGGACGATGGTGACGATCCGATACCGCGGCCGGCAGGTCCGCGTGCCGGTCGTCGACCGCGGGCCGTACGTCGGCGGGCGCGAGTTCGACCTCGGCCCGGGCGTGCGCGGCGCCCTGGGCTTCGACGGGGTCGGCACCGTCTGGGTCAGCTACTGACGGGCGCCCGGTCTCGGTCCGGGCGCCCGCGTAGCCTCGGTTCGTGGCCGGACCCATCGCGCACCTGGACCTCGACGCGTTCTACGCGACGGTCGAGCTGCGCCGCCGGCCCGAGCTGCGGGGCCTTCCCGTGATCGTCGCGGGCTCCGGGCCGCGTGCCGTGGTGACGACCGCCTCCTACGAGGCGCGCCGCTACGGCATCGGCTCGGCGATGCCCGCAGCGCGGGCGCGGCGGCTCTGCCCGGAGGCGATCGTGATCCCGCCCGACTTCGCCGCGTACCGCGAGGTCTCGCGCGCGGTCATGGCGATCCTGCGCGCCCATGTCGACCGCGTCGAGCAGCTGGGCCTCGACGAGGCCTACCTCGACCTGCGCGGCCTGGCGGCGCCGAAGGCCGCGATGCGACGGATCGTCGCCGAGATCCGCACGCGGACCGGGATGTCGGCGTCCGTCGGCATCGGGCCCAACCGGCTCGTCGCAAAGGTCGCCTCCGACGCCGAGAAGCCGGCGGGGTTCGTCGTGCTGACCCGCGAGCAGGCCTGCGCGCGCTTCGGGCAGGCCTCGCCGGGCCTGCTCCCGGGGATCGGCCCGCGCACCGCCGAGCGACTCGCCGCGCTGGGGGTCACGAGCGTCGCGCAGCTCGGGAGCGCCGACGAGGCGGCCTTGGTCGGCGCCTTCGGCGCCCGCCAGGGCCCCTGGCTGCGCGACCGCGGGCGGTTCATCGGCTCCGACGAGATCGAGCCGGTCCGCGAGGCGGTGAGCGAGTCGCGCGAGACCACCTTCGACCAGGACATCGCGGACGCCGCACAGCTCGAGGCGATTCTCGCCCGGCTCAGCGGCGAGCTCTGTGACGGGCTGCGCCGCCACGGGCGGCGCGGGCGCACCATCGCCATCAAGGTGCGCCTGGACGACTGGACGACCGTGACGCGCGCGCGCACGATCGCGCACGCCACCGACGAGCGCGGGGAGGTCGTGGCCGTGGCGACCGAGCTCCTGCGCGAGTACGCGCCGGCGCGCCCGGTCCGCCTGCTCGGCGTCAGGGTCGCCGGCCTGACGTCCGCCGACGAGCCGCGCGCCCAGGCCCCGGCGACACAACTCGAGCTGCCGGTCTAAGAAGGCCTTTCGAAAGCCGCGCGGCGTGGATGCGGGCATCCGCGCCCCGCGGCTCATTTCGAAACACCCTCTAAGGCCTCAGTACAGCGCCGCGGCGAGCCGCCGGCGTCCGTCACGGGCGACCGGATGGTCGACGCCGAGCTCGTCGAAGATCGAGACGATCAGGCGCCGCAGGTCGTCGCGGTGCTCGCCCGCGGTCGGGATCGCGTCGAGCAGCAGGCCGGCAGCGCGTTCGCGGTCGCCGGCGTCGAGTGCGGCCAGCGCCTCGTCGACGTCGATGTCCGGTGCCGCCTCGAGGCGGATGCGCGCAGCGAGACCCTCTGCCTGGAAGCCCCCGACGGTGTGCGCGAGCACCTCGAGCGCGCCGGCGGCATCGCCGCGCTCGCGCAGGATCCGCGCCAGCGCGGTCGCGGCGTCGACGCGGCCCGGCTGCAACTCCAGCGCGCGACGCAGCGACTCCTCGTCGCCGGCAGCCACGAGCAGGTCGGCGTGCGAGGGCACGAGGCCGTCGAAGAAGCGCTCGACGGCTGCTGGCGGCTGGACGCCGACGAACTCGTCGACCACCACGCCGTCCTTGAAGGCCTTCACCGCGGGGATCCCCTGGATGCCGAACGTGCGGGCGAGCCCCGGGTTGGCGTCCGTGTCGACCTTGGCGAGCACCACCGCCCCCTCGCGCTCGTCGGTCGCGCGCTCGAGCATCGGGCCAAGGGCCCGGCAGGGGCCGCACCAGGCGGCCCAGAAGTCGACGACCACCGGGGTCGTCCGCGAGCGCTCGATGACCTGCTGCTGGAAGTCCTGCTCGGTGACATCGATCACGGCCATCCGCAGAGGGTAATCGGCGGCGGCGAGCGCCGTGATACGACTCGCGTTCGTGACGCAGCCGCGCCTGCATATCGCCAGCGCCGGTGCGGGAACCCCCGTGGTCCTCCTGCACGGGCTGACTGCGACGCTGCGCTACGTCGTCATGGGCTCGCGGGCGCTCGAGCGCTCCGGTCATCACGTCGTCGCCTACGACGCGCGTGGCCACGGCTCATCCGACCCCGCGCCGCACCAGCGCGAGTACGAGTACGCGGACCTCGCCGCCGACCTGCTGCGCGTGATGGACGGGGCGGGCATCCGGCGTGCCGTACTGGCCGGCGCCTCGATGGGCGCCCATACCGCGCTGCGCGTCGCACTCGAACATCCCGACCGGGTGCTCGGCCTCGTCGTGATCACGCCGGCCTACGACCCGGACCTTCACGCCGACGCCGTGTCGCTGGCACGCTGGGACGCGCTGAGCGAGGGCCTGCGCCGCGGCGGTGTCGAGGGGTTCATCGCGGCTTATGGCGAGCCCGACGTGCCGCAGGCCTGGCGCGCGACGCTGCTGACCGTCCTGCGCCAGCGCCTCGCAGCCCACGAGCATCCCGAGGCGGTCGCCGATGCGCTGCGGGTCGTGCCGCGCTCGCGGCCGTTCGACGCGCTCGACGACCTGGCGCAGATCGACGTCCCGGTCGCGATCGTCGCCGATCGCGACGAGCCCGATCCCGGGCATCCGCTGGCAATCGGCGAGGCGTACGCGGCGCGGATCCCGGGCGCGCAGCTCGTCGTCGAGGAACCCGGGCGCTCGCCGATCGCCTGGCAGGGCGGGCAGCTCTCGAAGGTCATCGCGCAGATCGCGGCCGCGGCGGAGCGAGGGTGAGCGAATCCGTCTTCGAGCGCGTCGGCGGAGCGTGGGCGCCGACCGCGCACGCGCGCGGCCCGTGGGACCCGCACGCCCAGCACGGCGGGGCGCCGGCGGCGCTGCTCGCACGCGAGATCGAGTGGACGGAGCCGGGGACGGACATGACCGTCGCGCGAATCACGTACGAGTTCCTCGGGCCCGTGCCCCTTCGGCCGCTGACGGCCGTCGCTCGCGTCACTCGCCCGGGGCGCCGGCTGCAGCTCGTCGAAGCCGAGCTTCGCGACGGCGGGCGCGCCGTCGTCCGCGCGCGTGCGGTGCGCCTGCGGCGCGGCGCCGTCGAACTGCCGGCCGACGCGCGCACGGACGAGCCTGTGCCGTGCCCCGGTCCCGAGCAGTCGCAGTCCGCGCCGTTCCCGACGGACGGGCCGGCCGAAGGCTTCCACCGCAGCGCGATGGAGATCCGCTTCGCCGCCGGGACGGCCTACGGCGGCGGGCCGGCGTACGCCTGGTGTCGCTTCGCGCGGCCGCTCGTCGCCGGTGAGGAGCCCAGCCCGCTCCAGCTCGCGGCGGCGGCCGCGGACTTCGGGAACGGGGTCTCCAGCATCCTGGACTTCGGCGAGCATCTGTTCGTGAACACCGACCTCACGCTCCACCTCGCGCGCGAGCCTGCCGGCGATTGGGTGCTGCTCGACGCGCGCACGCTGATCGAGGCGCACGGGGCTGGGCTGGCGTTCTCGCGGCTCTTCGACCTGCGCGGGCCGATCGGTCTGGCGGCGCAGAGCCTCTACGTCGAGCCCCGCTGAGGCCGCGATCGCCGCCGCCCGCGTGGTCGGCCGTCCGACGGGTTTCGCTTCGCGCGTCTAAAGGAGGCGGCCGATCGATCCGATGGCTCCAGCGTGAGCCCCGTCCGGGACAGGTCGCCGGTACCTGTGCGCGCCGCCGCGATCGCCGTCGCCCTGGCGTGCGTGGTCGTCGCGTGGCTGGCGGCGCCCGCGGGGTCGTACGTGACCGCAGGACGCACCATCTGGACGATCGCGGGCAACGGCATCACCTGCTACCCACCGACATCCGCGTGCGGCGACGGGCCATCCTCGGTCGACGCGATGCTCGACAACCCCGCCGGCGTCGCCGTGGCATCCGACGGGACCGTGTACATCGCCGACACGGCGGACCAGAAGATCCGCAAGGTCACAACGGACGGGGCGATCTCGACGATCGCAGGCACGGGCACCCAGTGCGTCCCGGCCACCGGCACCTGCGGCGACGGCGGGCCCGGCATCGCGGCCCAGCTGTCCAATCCCCGCGGCCTTGCGCTCAGCGCCGACGGCGGCCTCTACATCGCCGACAGCGGGACGAACCGCATCCGACTGCTCGCGCGGGACGGCACCATCTCGACGGTCGCGGGCAACGGCGTCTCCTGCCCGGACGCGACGACCTCCTGCGGCGACGGCGGGAACGCCACCGACGCCAACCTGAAGTCGCCGCGTGGCTTGGCGATCGACCGCCAGAACGGTGACCTCTACATCGCCGACAGCGGGACGAACCGCGTCCGCAAGGTCAGCGGCGGCGTGATCACGACGGTCGCGGGCTCCGGCGCCGTCTGCGGCGGCACGACGCAGGCGTGCGGCGACGGCGCCGCGGCGACGCTCGCGAGCTTCAACAACCCCAGCGGCGTCGCCGTCGACGACGCGCACAACCTCTACATCGCCGACACCTACGACAACCGGATCCGCCGGGTGAGCGCGAGCGGCTCGGTCGGCACGGTCGTCGGGACGGGCGCCGGCTGCGCGTCGTCCACCGGCCCCTGCGGCGATGGCGGCACCGCCACCTTCGCGAACCTCACGAACCCCTTCGCCGTCGCGGTCTCCGGCAGCGTCATCTACATCGCCGACTCCGGCGACCACAAGATCCGGCGCGTCGCGGCCGGGACGATCTCAACGATCGCCGGGACCGGCGACGAGTGCCTGAGCACCCCGGCATGCGGCGACGGCGGCGCGGCGACCGCCGCGACGTTCAACCTGCCGAGCGCGCTGGCCGTCGGGCCCGGAGGCGACATCTTCGTTGCCGACACCGACGACGCACTGATCCGCTGGCTGACCGGCCCGCCGTCCTCCGGCGGCGGTGGCGGGACCGGTACGACCACGACGACGACCACAGGCACGACCACGACGACGGACGACCCCGGGACGACGACGACCGCCACCACGGGGGCGACGACGCAACCGGCGCCGACGACCACGACGCAGCCCACGACCACCACAGCGCCTACGGGCGGCCCGATCCCGCTCGTGCGCTGCGCCGGAACGAACTGCCTGATCATCGCCGACGCGGGCGATGCGAGGACCACCGCCAAGCTGCGCAAGCGCGCCAGCGCCGCCCAGCGCAGCTCGCGCTGGGCCCGCGTCGAGCTGCGCCGCGCAGGTCAGACCTACGCCGCGGGGATGGGCACGACCCTCGCGCAGGCGCTGACCCTGATCCCGGCCCGGAAGCTGACCCCGGGCAGCTACCGGCTGCGGATCACGCTCTACGCGCACCGCCAGCAGCGACGGATCAACCGGCTCGTGACGCTGGCCTGAGAAGGCCCCGTCTCATTCCGAAACCGGTTCTGATTGCCGGAGCTGCGGGCCGGTACTACGATGGCCGGACGCGAGAAACCGGCCCGCAAGGGCGTCTGACGATCTGACAACGGCAGCACCCGGAACCGTCCATCCATCCCGACCATGAGCACTCCGACCACCGGCCCC
>Ga0335069_10008678_pt1 | contig 14517 bp, 11 predicted proteins | sample Lox_Sample_11_FD_206714 | JGI IMG/M metagenome (GOLD analysis project Ga0335069, IMG submission 206714) | Soil microbial communities from Loxahatchee National Wildlife Refuge, Florida, United States - Lox_Sample_1.1 | ecosystem: Environmental > Terrestrial > Soil > Wetlands | place: USA... | reverse complement strand
CGTGCGAGGCCCGAACGCGTGCGGACCTTGGAGTCCGGATCGTCGAAGTCGTGGTAAGCGCCGGGGTACTCGTGGTACTCGATGGGCTCGCCACGCGCTGCCGCAGCCGCCACGAGGTCGCGGCACGGAGCCGCCGGAGTCCAGTCGTCGGCCCCGCCTTGCATGATCATCAGGGGAACGGGTGTTCGCCAGTTGCTCGACGATGTCGAGTTCGCGTTCTTCGAGTGGCGCGCGGTGGGGCTGGTCGGAGACGAGCAGCCCGGATAGAACGCAATCGCGGCGCGGAAGTCGCCATGGGGAAGCGCCTTCGGACGGCCGGGCGATTCTGCCGCAATGGTGTGCAGGACGGTGCCGCCGCCGTTGGACCATCCCATGATCGCCACGCTGTTCGCCTTCACGTAACGTTGTCCTTGCAGCCACAGCAGCGCGGCGTAGGCATCGCGGGGACGTTCCCGTGACGAATCGACGGGCCGGTCCTTGACCGTGCAGCTTTCGTGCACCCCGCGAGGGGTGAAACTGTCGGGAAGCAGGACGACATAGCCCTCCCGCGCGAGACGCTCGGCCCAATCGGCGTTGCGCTGGACGACCTGGCCGCTGTGCTTGCCCTCCCACCGATACAGCCCGCCGCAGCCGTGCATCAGCACGACGGCGGCGAACGGGCCGGCGCCCGACGGCTTGTACAGGATGGCCTTGATGGTCGTGGGCTTGCCGCCGGTCAGGTCGGCGTCGAGGGATTCGAACGTGATCGTCTCGGCGGCCCGGGCGGCGCCGGCAGATACGATCGCGCAAGCTGCGTAGGCGGCAACGCGCAGGTTCATGGCGGCTCCTGGCCGTGGGCTGCGGGACGCACAATATACGCTCGCCCCCAGTACTAAAGTCCTGGTGCGTCTGGCCGATGGTCCCTGGCCGTTATCCGCTTTATCGTGTGCGCCATGGCAAAACTCCCTCCGGTCGCAGGCGCCAAGATCCAGCTGGTGAAGTGGATCAACAGCAGCGGCTCCAGCGAAGCGATGCTCTGCGCGGACGAGCTCCTCGAGGCTCGCACGCTGCGCGAGCTCGCCGAGCGCGCGCGCCGGATCGCGCTGCGGATGCAGGAAGTCGACGGGGTCCGGATGGCCGATTGCTTCTGGAACGCGGCGAAGGAGATTCTGGTGCGGTGCCGGGATTTGGGCGCGGCGCACAGCTGAACGGCCTGCGGGCGATTGGCGGAGAGGGCGGGATTCGAACCCGCGTTAGGCTGTTAACCTAAACACGCTTTCCAGGCGTGCGACTTAAACCGCTCATCCACCTCTCCGTGGGGTGAAATTATACAGGCGCGGCCCACTTGAGCCGCGCGCTACACCACGCGGAAGACGTACTCGCGGTCCAGCCCCCAGAGCCCCTTTTTCGAGCGCTTCACCACGACCCGCCACGTGGTGAGCGATTGGACGGCCTTCTCGCTCGGGGCCGCATCGGAGGCGATGGCGGCGTCCAGCACTTCGGCGAAACGCGAATGCTCGGCGACCTGGAGATCCTTCTTCATGTGGAGCACCTTCTGGCTTTCCTTCCCGCTGCCGCCCTGCCCCTGCCGCTCGCAGACGACGGCGACGCGGAAGATGTCGAAGCGCGCAGGGCCGTCCTGGCGGACCGAGACCTTCAACGAGTCGCCGCGGTTGACGGGCTCGTGGTCGATCTCGACCACGGGATCGGGAATGCGCATCGCCTTCACCGCGCTCAGCGTGAAACGGACAAGCCACGCTTCCGCGCCGATGGCGAGCAGCAGGAAGAACCACCAATCTCCCAGCCGCGTCGCATCCTGCAAAGTCCAGGCGAGGGCGGCGAGCAGGCCCGCGCTCCAGGCGATGAAGATGAACGCGAAGGCCACCAGCGCCGCCGTGCGCGAGAGCTCCGGGGCGAGGCGCACGGCAAGCACCTGGCCCTGGTCGCCGTCGGCGATGGCGATCGCCCTCCGGGGACCGAGCGCGAGCACCAGGAAGTTCCCGCTGATGACGAGGAAGGCGAGTGGAATGAGCGCCACGGCGTAGAAGACCGGGTAGAAACGCCGCGCGAGCACGGCCTGCGAGGGATCGGCGGGGTCGTACCAGCAGGGATAGGCTTGGCCGACGTCGAAGCTGGCCGGATTACCCATCACCCCATCCATGTTGTCCGAGCCGATCGCGGTGATGTGCTTCCCCCCGACGTCGTGCTCGAACACGTACTGGGTCGCGAAAGTGGTCAGCGGGCGTCGGAAGCGCCCCGTGCCGGCATCCAGCGTCGAGACGATCACGCCTTTCCCGGTGACGGTGCATTGCGACGTTCGATACTCGTGGAAGACGCGGTAGTCGCGAATGCCTTGCTGGACGAACAGGGCCGCGGCGGCCGCCCCCAGCAGGAAGCAGAACGCGAATATTCCCCACGCGCGGCGCGAAGGATCGGCGCCCGGGGATTGCACCGGCGCCGGCGGGTTTCGCCTAGGCATCGCCCAGGGCCGCGGGCGACCTCTTGCCCGTCGCGAGCCACCGGAACCCGAAGAGCTGGCGGTAGAAGAGGATCGCCAGGATGAGCACCATCGCCCCGTGCACGGGCCACAGGCCCACCAGCGGCGGGATCTTCCCCTGCCCGGTCCACGCCTGGAAGATCGAGAGCAGGTTGTAGTAGAGGAAGTAGATCATGATCGCCATGACCAGGTTGAACGAGCGGCCGGAGCGCGGGTTCACGAAGGAAAGCGGGATCGCGAAGAGCGCCATCACCAGCACCGCGATCGGCAACGCGAGCCGCCAGTGCAGCTCGGCGATCTGCTCGGGCTTGCGTTGCTCGAAGAGATCCATCGACGTCATGCCCTTGGTGGTGGGCGTGCCGCGCTTGGCTTCCTTGGGCTCGATGCGGATCGCGTAGCGCTCGAAGTCCACGGTGCGGTAGTCCAGCGAGCCCGGCGTGCCCTCGTAGCGCCGGCCGTTGAGGAGCACCACGAAGCGGTCGCCGTTGGCCGCGGTCTCGATGAAGCCCTTGCGCGCCACGATCACGCCCAGGCGCCCGTTCTGCGTGGACTGCACGAAGACGTTGTTCACCACGTCGTCGCTCTCGGAGAGCTTGTCCACGAAGAACACGCGGTCGGCGCTGCGGCTTTCCACGAAGATGCCGGGCGTCACGCTCGAGACCTCGTCGCGGCTCTCGAGCAGGCGCTGGTATTCCTGGGATTGCGCTTGCGCCCAAGGCGAGAGCACGAGCGAGAGCGCCGCGCAGATCACGACCACCGGCAGCGCGAACTGCAGGACCGGCTTCACCCACGCGGCGAGCGAAAGCCCCGAGGTGAACCACACCGTCATCTCGCTGTCGCGGTAGCTCCTCGTCAACGCGAGCAGCACCGCCGTGAACACGCCGATGCCGAGCAGGATCGGGAGATACGTGAGCACCCCGAACGCGATGAGGCCGATCACCGCCTCGGGCAGCACCTCGCCGCTCGCGGCGCGGCCGAGCAGCAGGATCATGAGGCGCGTGAGGATGATCGCCAGCAGGACGCCGACCACCGCGATGGCGATGAGGCTGAACTCGCGAACCAGGCTACGGTGGAAGATCAAGGGTGGACTCGGCCCCGTTGGCGCGTCGTGAGATAATCCGAGGTTTCGCGCAGCCGGAACTCAAGCCATGGAATTTAGCATAAAGAGCGGCAGCCCCGAGAAACAGCGCAGCGGCTGCGTGGTGGTCGGAATCTACGAGGGCAAGAGGCTCTCGCCTTCGGCCCAGTCCATCGACAAGGCATCCAGCAAGTACATATCCGACGTGCTGCGCCGGGGTGACCACGACGGCAAGCTCGGCAACACGCTTCTCCTGCAGAAGGTGCGCGGCGTGACTTCGGACCGGGTGCTCCTCGTCGGCCTGGGCCGCGAGCGCGAGTTCGCCGAGGGCCAGTACGGCAAGGCGCTCGCCGCCGCCGTGCGCGCGCTCAAGGCCACCGGCGCCACCGAGGCCACCATCTGCCTCACCGAGCTGCACCTGAAGCGCCGCGACACCGGCTGGAAGGTCGAGCAGGCCGTGCTCGCCGTGGGCGATGGCCTCTACCGCTTCGACCGCATGAAGAGCAAGGCACCCGCGGCGAAGAAGACCCTCAGGAAGGTCGCGTTCATCGTCGAGAGCCGCACCGAGATCTCCGGCGGCGAGACCGCGGCGGCCCGCGCGCACGCGATCGCCGAAGGCGTGGCGCTCGCCAAGGACCTGGGCAACCTCCCCGGCAACGTCTGCACGCCCACCTACCTCGCCGAGCAGGCGGTCGATCTCGGCAAGCGCCACGGCCTCAAGGTCGAGATCCTCGAGAAGAAGGAGCTCGAAAAGCTGGGCATGGGCTGCTTCCTCGCGGTGGCGCAGGGCAGCTCCCAGCCGCCCAAGCTCATCGTCATGGAATACCACGGCGGCAAGCGCGACGCCCCGCCCGTGGCCCTCGTCGGCAAGGGCATCACGTTCGACACGGGCGGCATCTCCATCAAGCCCGCGCCCGAGATGGACGAGATGAAGTTCGACATGTGCGGCGCGGCGAGCGTGTTCGGCACCATGAAGGCGATCGCGATGATGCGCCTGCCGATGAACGTGGTCGGCGTCATTCCCGCCACGGAGAACATGCCCGACGGCAACGCCATCAAGCCGGGCGACATCGTCACCACCATGTCGGGCCAGACGGTGGAGATCCTCAACACCGACGCCGAGGGTCGCCTCATCCTCTGCGACGCCCTCACCTACGTCGAGAAGTACAAGCCCGCCGCGGTGATCGACATCGCCACCCTCACCGGCGCCATGGTCATCTCGCTGGGCCACGTCGCCACCGGGGTCTTCTCCAACAGCGACACGCTCGCGCGCGAAGTGGTGTCCGCGGGCGAGAACGCCTGGGACCGCGCCTGGCAGCTGCCGCTGTGGGACGAATACCAGGACCAGCTCAAGTCGAACTTCGCCGACATGCCCAACATCGGCACGCGCGCGGGCGGCTCCATCACCGCGGCCTGCTTCCTCTCGCGCTTCACGAAGGCGTACCCGTGGGCGCACCTGGACATCGCCGGCACCGGCTGGAAGTCGGGCGCGGAGAAAGGCGCCACGGGCCGGCCGGTGGGCCTGTTGTCGCACTTCCTCGCGCGGCGCGCGGCGTGACGCGCATCGACTTCTACCGCTACGCCGAGGACAAGCTGCGCTTCGCCTGCCGCCTCGCGGCGAAGGCCTGCGCCAAGCCGAGCAAGGTGGTGGTCTATTCGCCGGACGCGAAGCTGCTGGCGGATTTCGACAGGCAGCTGTGGACCTGGCAGGCCACGAGCTTCGTCCCGCACTGCTTCGCGCAATCGCAGCTCGCCGCCGAAACGCCCGTTGTCCTCGCTTCCGACGAGGCATCGCTGCCCCACCGCGAGGTGCTGCTGAACCTCGGCGACGAATGGCCGCCCTTCTTCGCCTCGTTCGACCGCCTGCTGGAGATCGTCTCCACGGACGACGCCGACAAGGAGCGCGCCCGTGGCCGCTACGCCTTCTACAAGAAGCGCGGCTACGATATCCAGGTGAACGACGTCGAGGGCTAGCACCGTGGCCGACCAGGAAAAGGACGTGTTCGGGAGGGTCGATGCGCTGATGCGCCGCAATGCGGCGGTCGGCACGGAGACGGGCAGCGTCCCCATCCTCACCGACCTGATCGACGACGGCGGCAAGCTCAAGGACGAGCTCGCCCACGAAGTCTTCCGGCGCGTGATGCTGCAGGTCGAAGGGCGCCTCTCGCACGACCTCGAGGCGCGCCTCGCCCAGCACCTGGCGCCCCAGATCCACGCGGCCGTGATCAGCGCCCTCACGGACCTGCGCCAGGAACTCGCCAACGCCATCGGAGATGCGGTGCACGAGGCCCTCGCCGCCCGCAAGACGAACCCGTAGCCCATGGAACTCGCAAAGAGCTTCGATCCCCAAGGCATCGAGTCGCGCTGGTATTCCTTCTGGGAGTCGAAGGGATATTTCCAGGCGGGATTCGACGAGTCGAAACCGTCGTTCTCGATCCAGCTGCCGCCGCCCAACGTCACCGGCACGCTGCACATGGGGCACGCCTACCAGCAGACGCTGATGGACATCCTCACGCGCTACCACCGCATGAAGGGCTACAACGTGCTGTGGCAGCCGGGCACCGACCACGCGGGCATCGCCACGCAGATGGTGGTGGAGCGCCAGCTCGAGGCCGAAGGCACGTCGCGCCGGCAGCTCGGGCGCGAGGCGTTCGTGAAGCGCGTTTGGGAATGGAAGGAGCAGTCGGGTTCCACCATCACGCGCCAGATGCGCCGCCTGGGCGATTCCTGCGACTGGTCGCGCGAGTACTTCACCATGGACGCGCACCGCTCCAAGGGCGTGCTGGAAGTCTTCGTGCGCCTCTTCGAGCAAGGGCTCATCTATCGCGGCAAGCGGCTGGTGAGCTGGGATCCGCAGCTGCAAACCGCGGTCTCCGACCTCGAGGTGGAATCGAGCGAGGAGAACGGCTCGCTCTGGCACCTGCGCTATCCCCTCGAGGATGGCAGCGGGCATTTGACCGTCGCCACCACGCGCCCCGAGACGATGCTGGGCGACGTGGCGGTCGCGGTGCATCCCGAGGACGAGCGCTACACGGCGCTCGTGGGCAAGCGCGTGAAGCTGCCGCTCGCCGACCGGCTGATCCCCGTCATCGCGGACACGTACGTCGATCGCGAGTTCGGCACCGGGGTCGTGAAGATCACGCCCGCGCACGACTTCAACGACTTCCAGGTGGGCGTGCGCCACGGGCTCGAGCCCATCTCCATCTTCACGCTCGAAGCGCGCGTGAACGAGAACGCACCGGCGGCCTACCAGGGCCTCGACCGCTACGCGGCAAGGAAGCGCGTGCTGGCCGACCTCGAGAAGGCGGGCCTCGTTGAGAGCACCAAGCCCCACAAGCTCACGGTGCCGCGCTCGCAGCGCACCGATGCCGTGGTCGAGCCGATGCTCTCCGACCAGTGGTTCGTGCGCATGGACGGCATGGCCAAGGCGGGCCTGGAGGCCGTGGCCAAGGGCGAGACGCGTTTCGTGCCCGAGGAGTGGTCCAAGATCTACAACCAGTGGCTGGGCAACATCCAGGACTGGTGCATCTCGCGCCAGCTCTGGTGGGGCCACCAGATCCCGGCCTGGTACGCCGATGACGGCACGCCCTTCGTGGGCCGCACTTTCGAGGAGGCGCTGAAGCACGCGACCGCCGCGGGCAAGACGATCAAGCCCGAGTCGCGCGACCCCGACGTGCTCGACACCTGGTTCTCCTCCGCGCTGGTGCCCTTCACCACGCTGGGCTGGCCGGACGAGCGCGAATTCGAGCGCGAGCGGCGCTTCTACCTGCCCTCCACCGTGCTGGTGACGGGCTTCGACATCATCTTCTTCTGGGTCGCCCGGATGATCATGACGTCGCTGCAGTTCACCGGCGAGACCGCCTTCCGCGACGTGTACATCAACTCGATCGTGCGCGACGCCGAGGGCCAGAAGATGAGCAAGTCGAAGGGCAACACCATCGACCCGCTCGACGTGATCGACGGCATCTCCTTCGATGCGCTGCTGGAGAAATCCACGCAGGGCCTCATGCTCGCCTCGCACAAGGAGACGGCGGCCAAGCGCATCAAGCGCGAGTTCCCGGGCGGCATCGATCCCTACGGCGCGGACGCGCTGCGCTTCACCTTCGCCTCGCTCTCCACGCTCGGCCGCACGCTCAACTTCGACTTGAAGCGCTGCGAAGGCTACCGCAGCTTCTGCAACAAGCTCTGGAACGCCACCCGCTTCGTGCTGATGAACTGCGAGGGCAGGGACACGGGCCTGGATGATTCCGCGCCGCTCGAGCCCTCGGTCATCGACCGCTGGATCGCGAGCCGCCTGCAGCGCACGGAGAAGGCCGTGGTGGAGGCGCTCGAGGCCTATCGCTTCGACACCGCCGCGCGCGCCGTCTACGAGTTCGCCTGGGACGAGTACTGCGACTGGTACGTGGAGCTCACCAAGGTGCAGCTCGCCGAAGGCAACGAGGCGCAGCAGCGCGCCACGCGCCGCACGCTGATTCGCGTGCTGGAAACCACCCTTCGCCTCGCGCACCCGTTCATCCCGTTCATCACCGAGGAGCTGTGGCAGATCGTGGCCCCGCTCGCCGGGAAGAAGGGCGAGAGCGTCATGGTGGCGCCCTACCCCGTGCCTGACCTGGACCGCATGGACGAAGCATCCGAGCAATATGTCGAGACGCTGAAGGAGTACGTGAACGCGATCCGCAACGTGCGTTCGACGAAGAACGTGTCGCCCGCGGAAAAGCTCGAGGCGCATTTCGAGATGAAGAGCGGCGCGAAGTTCGACCGGGGCCTCGCGCCGTACATCCAGGCGGTCTCGCGGCTCTCGGCGATCCACGAGGGGGTTCCCGCGAACCCGAAGGCCACGGCGCCGATCGTCACGGCCACGGCGACCATCCACCTCGCGCTTCCCGCGGCGAGCCTCGCCCAGGAAGGCGAGCGGCTCGCGAAGGAGGTTGCCCGGCTGGCCGCGCAGATCGACAACGACCGCAACAAGCTCGGCAACGCATCGTTCCTGGAGCGCGCGCCCGCCCACGTCGTGGACGAGATCCGCAAGCGCCTCGCCGACAACGAGGCCAAGCACGAGGACGTGCGCACGCAGTTGGGCAAGCTAGGCTAGGAATCCATGAAGTGGCCCCATAGCCTGAGGGCCCTCGAATCGCCCAAGTACCGGCGCTACTACATGGGCCTCACGGTCTCGATGATCGGGACGTGGGTCCAGTCGGTCGCGGTCATGTGGCTCGCCTACCGGCTCTCGGGCTCCACCTGGTTCACGGGCCTCGTGGGCTTCCTCACCAGCATCCCGCATCTCGTGCTCGCGCCCTTCGCGGGCGTGCTCGGCGACCGCGTCAACCGCCGCAAGCTCCTCATCACGGTGCTCTCGTTGATGGCGCTGCAATCGACGTCGCTCGCGGTGTTCACGGGCACGCACCTCATGACCATGCCGCTGCTCGCGTGCCTCGCCCTCTTCGGCGGGGTGTGCAACGCCTTCGAGATCCCGACCCGGCAATCGGTCTACATCCAGCTCCTCGACCGGCGCGAGGACCTTCCCAACGCCATCGCGCTCAATTCGATGCTGATGAACGGCACGCGCCTCATCGGCCCGTCGATCGGCGGCGTGCTGATCGCGGCGGTGGGCGAACAGTGGTGCTTCGTCCTGAACGCCGTCTCGTACTCTGCCGTGGTGTGGGCGCTCGTGGGCCTGCGCCTGCATCCGCGCGCGAAGCGCGCGCCCACGCACCCGCTGCACGACCTCGCCGAGGGATTCCGCTACGCGATGGGGTCGCTGCCGATGCGCCGCATGCTCCTCACCCTTGCGGCGGTGAGCCTTTCCATCAGCCCCTACGCGACGCTGATGCCGGCCATCTCGGTGAAGGTCTACGGCATGGGCGCTGGCCTGGTAGGCGTGTTCATCGGGGCGGTGGGGCTGGGCGCCTTCATCGCGGCGGCGTCGCTCGCGCGAAGAAGCAGCGTGCGCGGCCTGGCCAAGTGGATCGGGCTGGCGGCGATCATCGCGGGCGCCGGCGCCATCGGCTTCGGCCTGTCGCGCTGGGAGTGGCTCTCGGTGATGCTGCTCATGCTCGAAGGCTTCGGCATGTTCATGACCGGCGCCACCTGCAACACGATCCTGCAGACCATCGCCGAGGAGGAAAAGCGCAGCCGCGTGTTGAGCTACTACACGATGTTCTTCGTCGGCTCGGCGCCCATCGGCCACTACCTCGCAGGATGGCTCGCCGAGCACATCGGCGCGCCGCAGACCTTCATGGTGGGCGGCGCGATCTCGCTCGCCGCGGGCATCGCGTTCACGGCGCAGCTGGGCACCTTCCGCAAGCACCTGCGGAAGGATTACGTAGCGCGCGGTATCATCTCCTCGCTCGAAGACACGCACCCGGGGACCCAATAATGACAACGCTTGCCGGCAAGACGCTTTTCATCACCGGAGGCTCGCGCGGGATCGGCCGCGAGATCGCGCTGCGTGCCGCGCGCGACGGCGCCAACGTCGCGATCGCCGCCAAGACCGCCGAGCCGCACCCGAAGCTCTCCGGCACCATCCACACGGTGGCCGAGGAGGTTCGCGCCGCGGGCGGCAAGGGCCTCGCCATCCAGCTCGACGTGCGCGACGAGAACGCCATCGTGGAAGCCGTGAACCGGGCCGCCAGGGAGTTCGGCGGCCTCGACATCCTCGTGAACAACGCGAGCGCCATCAGCCTGACGCCCACGCTCGCCACGCCCGCCAAGCGCTTCGACCTGATGATGGGCGTGAACATGCGCGCGACCTTCCTCTGCTCGCAGGCGGCGATCCCGCACCTCGCGAAATCGTCCAACGCGCACATCCTCACGCTCTCGCCGCCGCTGTCCATGAAGGGCAAGTGGTTCAGGGGCCACGTGGCCTACACGATGAGCAAGTACGGCATGAGCATGTGCACGCTCGGGATGTCCGAGGAGCTGAAGGCGCAGGGCATCGCGGTGAATTCCCTCTGGCCGCGCACGACCATCGCGACCGCCGCCGTGGAGGTGCATTTCCCCGCCGAGATCCTCAAGGCGAGCCGCACCTCGGCCATCATGGCGGACGCCGCGCACATCATCCTCACGAGCGACGCGCGCGCCAACACGGGCAACTTCTACATCGACGAGGACGTGCTGCGGAAGGCGGGAATGACGGACTTCGCGGGCTACGCGGTGAGCCCCGGGACGCCGCTCTTCCAGGACCTGTTCGTCGACTAGCGTTTCTTCATGAAGAACGTGAACTCCGCACCTTCCGTGTGCGAGAGCAGCTCGTTGCCCGTCTGCTTGCAGAACGCCTGGAAGTCCTTCACGGAGCCCGGGTCGGTGGCCATGACCTTCAGCACCTGGCCCGAGGTGAGCTCGCCCAGCGCCTTCTTGGCGCGCAGGATCGGGAGCGGGCAGTTGAGCCCGCGAACGTCGAGGTCGCGGTCGAATGCTTGCATATCGCCTCCTCCAGTGAAGGCCGGGGATTCTAGCATCGAAGGATGCCATTTCCGAACCCGCCTCCCTGCCCAGGCCCGGCCCACGTGACGGCCCCTCGCGCGATCACGTTCCGCGAGGCGCTGCGCTTCTGGGTGAAGCTCGGCTTCGTGAGCTTCGGCGGCCCCGCGGGACAGATCGCGATCATGCACCGCGAGCTGGTGGAGCGGCACGCGTGGATCTCGGAGTGGCGCTTCCTGCACGCGCTCAACTACTGCATGGTGCTGCCGGGCCCGGAGGCCACGCAGCTCGCGACGTACATCGGCTGGCTTCTGCATGGCGTGCGCGGCGGCATCGCGGCCGGGGCGCTCTTCGTGCTGCCCTCGCTCGTAGTGCTCATCGTGTTGTCGTGGATCTACGTGGTCTTTGGCCAGGTGCCGGCGGTCGCGGCGGTGCTCTACGGCGTGAAGCCCGCGGTGGTGGCGATCGTGCTCGCCGCGGCGTGGCGCATCGGCACGCGCGCGCTCAAGCACTGGCTCCTGTGGGCGGTCGCGGCGGCGGCCTTCGTGGCGCTCTTCGCGTTCGACGTGCCCTTCCCCGCGGTGATCCTCGCGGCGGCCGCGATCGGCTTCGTCGGCGGGCGCGCGGCGCCGGCGATCTTCTCCATGGAGGGCCATGCGGCGGCGAAGGACACTGGCAGGCCCGCGGTGATCGACGACGACACGCCCACGCCCGCACACGCCCGCTTCTCCCCGGGAAGGCTCGCCGCGATCGTGGCCGCCTTCGTGGCGATCTGGGCGGTCGCGCTGGGCGCGCTCGTCGCGGCCTTCGGCTGGGCCTCCGACCTCGCGCAAATGGGCTGGTTTTTCACCAAGTCGGCGCTGGTCACCTTCGGCGGCGCGTACGCGGTGCTGCCCTACGTGCTCCAGGCCGCGGTCGAGCAGTACCACTGGACCACCGCCACGCAGATGATCGACGGCCTCGCGCTGGGCGAGAGCACGCCCGGGCCGCTCATCATGATCGTGGCCTTCGTGGGCTTCGTGGGCGCGTGGACGCACCAGGCGCTGGGACCCGGCGGGCTGCTCGCGGCGGGCGTGGCCGGCGCCACCGTGGCCACGTTCTTCACGTTCCTTCCTTCGTTCCTCTTCATCCTCGCGGGCGGGCCGCTCGTGGAACGCACGCGCGACGACCTGAAGCTCACCGCGCCGCTCACCGCCATCAGCGCGGCCGTGGTGGGCGTCATCATGAACCTCACGGTGTTCTTCGCATGGCACGTGCTCTGGCCGCACGCAACACCCCAGGCGCCGCTCTCGGGCGGCTTCGACGGAGCGAGCGCGCTCATCGCGGCCGTGGCCGCGGCGCTGCTGCTCACGAAGAAGGCGGAAGTGATCCCGGTGATCGGCGCGAGCGGGCTCGCGGGCCTCGCCCTCTGGGCCGCAGGGCTGCAGCTCGCGGCCTAGCTCGCGGTCAGAAGAGCTCCCTCGTGATCGACTTGCTCCCCGCGACGCCATCGACCGTGTAGGTGAGCGTGCCGTTGTTCGGGTCGCTGAAATCGAGCGTCGCCGTGCCGGCAACGGAGGCGTGGACCCTCATCGTGTCGAACGTGGGCCCGAACGGCGGCCCGGTCGTGCGATAGAGCGCCCCGGTGCACCCGGTGCCGATCACCGGGCAATTGGGGACGACAAGCCAGACGGGCTTGCCGCTTGAGTCGTACACGTACCATGCGACGAAGATCACGTTGAACTGCTGCGCGATCGTGAGGCCCCAGCCCGACTCGGCCGGATTCCACCAGAGGTCGGTGTAATCGACCGCGGGTGGCGTCGTTCCAGCGGCGAGCGGCTCGCGCACGATCGCCACGGTCCGGGTTTGGCCTGCCACCGTGTAGCTCATCGTGGCGTTGTTGGCGTCGGCGAACGCCACCTGCAACGAACCCGCCGTGGCCACGTGCACGGCCGACGTGTTGAAGGCCGTGCCGAAGAACGTGGGCCCGTTCACCTCGTAGAGCGTCCCGCTGCAGGCTCCGCTGCTCAGCCCGGCCGCGGCCATGGTGCAGTTGGACGCGACATACCACTTCGGGTTGCCGCTCGTGTCGTACGTGTACCACGCGGCAAAGACATTGCTGCCGCGCTGCGTGAAGTCGATTCCCCATCCGGACTCGCCCGGATTCCACCAAAGGCCGCTCAACGCCGCCGGCGGGTTCGCTGCGGCCGTCGCGCCCGGCGGCAGGCAAACCGGGCCTGCGTCCGTCGCGGGCGGCACGGTGGCGACGCAAACGGAGTTGCCTGCAGCCACGGCGGCGGCGGACGTCGCGCCGGTACCGACGCACAGCGTGGCCCCAGCGACCTGCGAGGAGCTCACGTTGTTCAGCACGGAGACGGCCTGCGCGTTCGACGTCACCACGTTGCCGACGACGCTCTGCAATGTGGACGCCGTGGCCTGGCCGAGATCCCCGGACGGCAAGAGCTGCGCGAGCTGGCACGGCGCGGGCGAGTCCTTGGCCCCGGTTCGCTTGAGGAGGGTCGATGGGGCATACGCGAAGACGTAGAGCGGCTGGCCGACGTCCTGCGAACGGAAGCGCAGCGTCGCACCCACGGTCACGGCCTGCTCGACGACGCTTCCAAAGGAAAGCGACTTGAACGCGGGAACCGCCGAAGGTGGAATGGCCTTGGGCGTCACGGACGGATCCAGGTCGAGGTACCAATCGTTGGTCGGGATGTCGCCGATGCCGTCTTCGCGGATGACGACCGTCGGCACGGCGCGAACGGCGAGGCTGCCGTCACCCACCTGGCCGCTCGCGTTGAATCCCCAGGCCCACGCCGTCCCGTCGGACTTGAGGGCCGTCGAATGAGTCCAGCCGGCGCCGATGGCCGTGACGCCGGTGAGGCCGACGCTGCGCACCGGGGAATGGCGCTCCACGAGCGTTCCATCGCCGAGCTCGCCCTCTGCATTGCGGCCCCAGCCCCAGACCGTGCCGTCGGCCGCCAGCGCCAGCGAGTGATTGAAGAGGCTCGCGGCCACCTTGACCGCCGGGGGCACGCCGGACACCCGTACGGGCCTTGCCCGATCGACGACGCTGTTGTCTCCGAGCTGGCCCTGCTCGTTGGCGCCCCAGGCCCATACCGTTCCGTCCGCCTTGATCGCGAGCGCATGGTTGCGCCCGGCCGCGATCTCGACGACGCCCGTCAACACCGTCGCCGGGCCGTGGACGAGGGTCGTGCCGTCGCCCAATTGCCCTCGAGCGTTGTCGCCCCATGCGAACAGCGTTCCGTCGGCGGTGAGCGCCATGCTGAACGCGCCGCCCGCCGCGACCGCCTTGACGCCGGCCAGGCCGGGGACCTGCCCCGGAAACTCCGTGGATGAGCCCGCTGTCGATCGGCCCAGTTGGCCGCGCTCGTTTCCTCCCCACGTGTAGACCGTGCCGTCGCGCATCAACGCGACCGTGTGATGATCTCCCGCGGCCACGAAGGCGGCGCCCGACACGCCGACCGGCTGGACCGGAGCGGCCCGGTCGGTGAAGCTGCCGTCGCCCAGCATCCCCGCGTAATTCGCGCCCCACGTCCACACG
>Ga0335069_10008677_pt1 | contig 14519 bp, 17 predicted proteins | sample Lox_Sample_11_FD_206714 | JGI IMG/M metagenome (GOLD analysis project Ga0335069, IMG submission 206714) | Soil microbial communities from Loxahatchee National Wildlife Refuge, Florida, United States - Lox_Sample_1.1 | ecosystem: Environmental > Terrestrial > Soil > Wetlands | place: USA... | reverse complement strand
TATCCATTCACGTCATCGGAGGGGAGGCCCGCTTTTCTTTATCCCGCCATTCCGCCTTTATTTACGAGTTATGGAAGTGCCATTCATCCCTGACCCGTTTTCTTCGGCAAATTCCGTTCTCATAAGAAACTCTCTATTGACGGAGTCGCAGTTCACTGTATACTCTGCTGCATCAAATTCCTCAGATATCGAAATCGAGAAGGGCAACGCGGTCGCAGAACACTCTTTGCAGATCAGCCACATACTCCTGATCGAAGCTCGCAGTTTCAGCCGCTGCATTTTTCAAGCGAGGAACACCTGTGCGCAAACAACGCGGACGCCACCTGCCCGTAAACCCCTCACCACCTCATCAAAATCAACTTTCCTATCAGTTTAGATATGCTCCCGCTGACCGGCGAGGAGCAGCGAAAAATCCTGGAGTTTAAGTAATCATCGCCGGGCGTACCGGCGAATACTTCTATGATCGCCCCTCAGGGCGAAGGAGACTTTATGAAGCGGTGGTTGACGGTCGTTGCAATGTGCCCGGTGATTCTGGTTTCGGGGGTCGGCTGTTCATGCTTCGTGCCGGCTCAGCAGCGAGTGACGATCTCCGCGAGCCACAAAGAAGCTCGGATCCTCGTCGATGGCAAAGAGGTGGGCACCGGTAGCGCCGAAGTGATGCTGAATCGCAATGAAAAGCACACCGTCATCGCCGAGTATCAGAAGCGGGAGGGAGCCGTGGCGATCAACAAGAAGATATCGGGCACTGGGACGGCCGACATCGTCGGCGGGGTATTCCTGCTCGTGCCGTTTATTGGCTGCGCCTCCCCGGGCTTCTGGGAACTGGACCCGACGGACGTGAAGGTGATCATCCCGGAATGACTGCGGGGTGCTGGAGTCTGAATCTTCGGGGACGGCAGATGCCCGGCCGGGGCGAGGCCAAGCATCTGCCGCTCCCTTCCCGAGTCAACCCAGCCGACGAAATCGAACGCGTTCGGCGGGCCAAGAAAAGGGTCAAGGCCAAGAAAAGGGGCAAACATGTTTGCGGCCAAGAAAACGGGTCAGGGATCAATCGGGCCTGGTGTGCTGAACACTTTGGAGGTCGGCCGCGGGATCGTGGGGCCGCTTCGAAGCCCGGATCTTGCACCATGACTTGTCGCTACTGATCCGCGCCGGACGGGGACCCGCGGTTAACGGTGCGCGATGTTGGCGCGGCATGCCGGCACAATGGGATTGCCGCACCGTACGGTCGAAGCGGACGCGATTGATGCGTGACCCGTGTTCTCGGCGGTTGAGCATGGACAGGGGCCCTTCCCTGAGCATGGCACACACGCGGTTATCGATCTTCAGGTGTTGAATGTCTGGGACGGTTCTAGCGCCGCTACCGCGGCTTCGGATTATTTTGCGACACGCGAACCCACCCACGACTTCGTCGTGGGCTACATTCCCGGCGCCGCTACCGCGGCTCGGCGCTCGCTGGGCGCTCGCGGAGCGTTGCGTTGCAACGCCGCTAAACTCGGGGCTAGGCAAAGGGGTCAAACATGTTTGCGCGGTTTTTTCGGGCGGGCTGGGGGTGGAGGGGGTGTTTGAGGTGGGGGGGGTGGGGGTTTTGGCGGGGGGGGGATTGGGCTGATGATACGGGCCGCAGGGGACAGGGGGAACGGCGGTCAAATCTGTTGTTGCCCCGACAGGGTGCGTGGGCGGTCGGCGCAAATTCGTGATGAACCTTTTTCTGTTTGCGAGGTATTGGGTGGGGTCGCGGGCAAACCACCGCGTTACCACGCGGTGCTCCGTTGTTCATGCGGGCGTGGTCGAAATCAACCGGGCGGAGAGAAGGGGGGCAAACGTTGTTGTGCGGTGTTTTCGGGCGGGCTGGGGGGCGGAGGGGGTGTTTGAGAGGGAATGGGTTGTGTGCACGAGCCGCGACGACGCAAGCGTTGGCGTGGGCACAATTGTTGGGCGAGAGATTGATATGGTGAAGATCGATGGCGGTGACGCCGTGTTTCTTCTCCTTTTTACTTGCTGCACATAGGCCCGCGCCGCTCGAGGCGGCGGGGGTTGGGGGCGGGTGCGTAAGAGAATCGGCGGCAGGGGTTGGGGCGTGCGGTGTGGAAGGTGTTTGCGTCGCGTGCGCGAGGAGGTGGCTTCTTGGTTCGCGAGCGAGTGGGCCGGCGCTTACGCTACGGGTTCTGTGGCGGCCGATTCTGTTACGCACCCGTTGGGAGCGGACGGGACTGGCAAAGCGGTGACGGTTCGGTTAATCGTAGTGGTTGGCGCGGAGCAAATGGTTGGGAATGCGGCGTCGATCGCCCTGTTGGGGCTCAGTGATTTGTTTCTCATTTGGTCCAGGGGTTCCCGCCCCTGGCTATTTTCGCGGGCCCCGTTGGGGCCGATGCGTTTGGAGCAGGATTAAGCGGGTGGATTAGGAACTGTGTCGCACGCCGCCGTTGAATCACGCGGAATCGGGGGTCTTTGAGATGCGAAGGCACATTCCGGCGATGCCATCGCCGGCTTTTTGAGACGATTCCGGCGATACCATCGCCGGCTTTTTGAGACGGTGGAATGATGATCGGGTCTTCGAGAACGTATGCGATCGGGATGGCGCACTATGAGATGGGGGGCGGGTGGCGATCGCTTGTCGCGATCTGCGGCGCGTATTTGTTTGTCGTGCTGGCGGCGGTGGGGATGTATTACTACACGGACATGAGCACCGGTACGCGGCATGGGATGACCAGCGTGGGGGTGAGCATTCTGCTGATTGCGCAGTCGATTTCGCTGGTGGTGTTCGGGAGTTTTCGAGTGTCGGGGGCGATACGGTCGGACTTGAGTTCGCACATGATCGAATCGCACCGCCTGATGCCGGTGCCGAGCTGGCGTGCGATCACGGGTTATCTGATTGGGCCGGCGACGCAGACGATTGCGTTTGCGCTGCTGAACCTGATTCTGATCTACATTTGTGCGGCGTTTACGGGGACGGATCTTTCGCGGATCACGATCGGTCAGGCGACGCTGTTTGCGTTTGCGTTGCTGGTGTGGTCGGCGGCGGCGGTGGGGACGTTTGTGATGCGGCATCTGGTGCTGGTGCTGATTGCGGCGATCGTACCGAGCATGTGCGTGATGTACTGGGTGTATGTGTTTCTGCCGGCGTTGTCGCTGCTGACGGGGCCGATCATCGGGCAGTCGATCTTCGTGTTCGGGGGGAGCTCGGCGGGCTACGAGTGGATATACACGGCATCGTTTGTGTGCCAGGCGGTGTTCTTTTCGATTTTTTTTGCGGGGGCGTGCCGGCGGTATCGGGGGACGTATGCGACGACGTTTTCGGTGCGGCAGGCGTTTCTGCTTTTGCTGGCGTGGAGCGGGACGACGATCTGGAGCATGGCGTTGGGGGATCGGGTGAGGCTTGCGGGGATAGCGGGGTCGGAGGGGGATTTTCATGTGCCGCAGATCATCATTTCGTTGATTGCGGCGTTGCTGATTTCGATCGTACCGATTCGGACGCTGATCGTGCATCAGAGGGGTCGACGGTCGGTGGTGATGACGGCGGTGTTTCTGGCGGCGGTGATCGGGACGATAGCGGTGTTGCCGATGGGAGCGATGGCCACGAAGGGGATAGCGAAGGAAAGCTTCACGGCAACGGCATGGCTGGTGGGTGCGGCGGTGGTGACGCTGTATTCGCTGCTGTATTTCGTGAGGAGGATGCGGCCGTGGGTGATGGTGCTGGTGGTGGGGCTATCGATGGGGGTGATCTGGTGCGTGCCGCTGTTTTTGGAAGTGATCCGGATGATTTACGTGTCGAATCATTCGGGGCCGGAGCCGAAGTTTGGGATGATCGGCAATTTCAGTCCGGTGGGGGCGCTGATTGATATCTGGTGGACGGAGAAGTCGTATCCGCCGATGTGGGGGATTATCTGGCAGTGGTTTGTGGCGGGGGTGCTGGCGGTGTTTGCGATTTTTGTGCGGGAGCGGAAGGCGGTGCAGCCGTTGATGGTTCCGGTTGCGGGGCCGGTTTCGCCGGTTGTTCCACCGTCTCCGCCGGAGGTTGTGCGTGGGTGAGCGGACGGATGAATGGCCACGAAAGAGACGAAGGACACGAAGAAGAACTTGAACGACAGAGTCACAGAGATACTGAGGACGCACAGAGGTGACGACGGATGCAGGCGAGGGATGCAAGGAGTTGGTGAAGGCGCATGAGGCATGCTTCTAACCACCGAGGTAGTGGTTAGAAGGATGGCACCCCGGCGGCAATTGATGTTCAGGGTTTCAATGTCTCAGGCGCAATGGTCGATCGCCCCGTTGGGGCTCAAAGAGTTTTCATCATTTATCGTTACCAGGGGTTCCCTTCGGTCACCCCTGGCTATTTTCGCGAGCCCCTTTGGGGCAACGTTTGGGACATTGTTTTGGTGAAGATCAATGAACGGGTGTTGATCAGGCGCGGTCGACGCGGATTTTTGCGGTCATGGTGTGGGATTCACCGGGGTCGATGGTGAGGGCGAAGGGGCCGACGTTGCAGGTTTCGACGCAGATCATGTGGGGCCATTCTTCATCGCCGAAATCGGCCATGGCTTTGGCCTTGGCGATCCAGGGATTCCAGACGACGGTGGCTTTGGAGTTTTCCTTGGTGATGGTGATTTTGCGGCCTTTGACGGGATCGTCGATGGTGACGGTGGAGGTGGTGTTGAGGTAGACACGGTCGGTTTCGGCGGAGATGGAGATGTCGCCGTGCTGGGTCTTTTCCTTCATGCCGTCGGTTTTGTCGATGTAGTTGACGCCGTCGAGGCCGGTGATGCGGATGCGTTGGACGTCGCCGACGCTGAAGTAGGAGTGGAGAGCTTCTTCGGCGTGGACGGGTGTGAGACCGGTGTTGGTGATTTCGAGTTGCATGGTGAGCTGAGCGCCGAAGGTGACGCGGTGTCGGAGGGTCCTGTCGCCGGGCCAGAGTTTGCGGGTGGCTTCATCGCTGCGGGTGGCGAGTGTGACGGTGACGCCGTCGGAGTTTTGCCGGATGGATTCGAGGTCCCACTGGCGGAGGCGTGCGGTGCCGTGGGCGGGGGCGCCCCCCCCCGCGGGGTCGTCTTTTTTTGGTCCGAACCAGGGGAAGCAGACGGGGACGCCGCCGCGGATGGGCTTGTCGTCCTGCCAGAGGGATTTTTTGCTGAGCCAGAGGACATCTTCACCTCCTGCGGCACCTTCTGGGGTCCAGGCGGTGACGTGACCGCCGTGGAGGTAGATGGTGCCGTTGGCGCCGTTGGGGGCCTTGACGGCGACTGCGGGGAGGCCGCCGTTGCCGGCGATGATTTCTGCGACGCCTTCGATGGCGAAGCGTTTGTTGAGATCTTCGATAAGAGCCATATTTTCCGCTCCTCCGGAAAGGGGGTGTGGTGGGATTATCGCGCAAGGTGGCGCAGTTGGCTAATGTTTCGGGGGGGAAATGTAAAACGCAAAATGGTGCATGGCAGAGGGGGATTCGCTCCGCGTCGGGGTTCGACACCGCCCGAAGGTGGAACTCCGAACGAGTGTCAGGTGATGTGGGCGACGTGCTCTTCGGGGGCGATGGTTTCTTCGCGGGAGGCTTCGGTGGGGTGCTCTTCGCCGAAGAGGTCGAGCGTGACGATATCGTTCCGGAAGAGGAGAGCGACGGTCCAGTCGAGGATGACGCGGAGTCGGCGTTCCCAGCGGGTCATCTGCATGACGTAGTAGGTGCGCCAGACCCACCAGGCGAGGACGCCGCGGATTTTGAATTGCAGGACGCGTCCGACGCCGGAGTAGCCGCCGAGGGAGGCGAGCATTCCGAGGGTCTGGTATTCGAAGGGTTGGAGGGTTGGGGTTTCTCCGGGCTGATGTTCGTTACGGACGACGGCGGCGATGTTCTTGGCGAGTACGCGGGCTTCGCGGAGGGCGTGCTGTGCGAGCGGGGGGTAGGGGTTGCCGTTTTTGTCGGGGATGGAGGCGCAATCGCCGAGTGCCCAGACATCGGGGCGGCTTTTGCTGCGCATGGCGCCGTCGACGAGGATGCGGCCATTGCGGCCTTTTTCAAGGGGCAGTTTGGCGACGAACGGATTGGCCGTGATGCCGGCGCAGAGCATGATGCTCTTGGCGTCGATTTCCAATTCGCGTCCGCCCCCGCCGGCGGCGGTGTGGACGCCGGTGTCGGCGGGGGGGAGGAAGACTTTTTCGGGCTCGATTTTCTGAACCCTGGTTCGGGTCAGGATTTCGACGCCGCGCTGCTGGAGGACCTTGGCGGCGAATGCGGCGAGGTCCTCTTCCATCTCGGGCATGATGCGGTCGGAGGCCTGAATGAGGATGAATCGGGGGACGTTGCGCGGGATGCGCGGGTAGCTGCGGAGGAGGCTCTCGATGAATTCGGTGAGCTCGCCCATGAGTTCGACGCCGACGAGTCCGCCGCCGATGATGACGAAGGTGAGCAGTTTTCGTCGGCGCTCGGTGTCCTCCTCGACGTCGGCCTGTTCGAAAAGATCGATGATGCGGTTGCGGAGGAAGATGGCGTCGGCGAGGGTTTTGAAGGGGAGGGCGTGTTCGCTGCCGGGGATGAGGGAGAGATTGGTGACGCCGCCAAGGGCGAGGACGAGCTGGTCGTAATCGAGTTCGTAGAGGTAGTTGTCAGGGGAATGGCGGGCGAAGACTTTGCGGGCGTCGAAATCGATGCGTTCGACGTGGGCTTCGACGAAGCGGGCCTTTTTGAACATGGAACGGATGGGGTTGACGGCGTGGCGCGGCTCAAGCACGCCGGTGCCGGCCTCGAAGAGGAGGGGTGTCATGAGGAAATAGTTGTTGCGGCTGACCAGAGTCACTTCGACGCGGGGGTCGTTCCAGAATTCTTTTTCGAGGTGATGTGCGGTGTAGATACCGCCGAAGCCGCCGCCGAGGACGACGATGCGTTTTCGCTCTGTATTTCGTGTATTGGCGATCACAAGCAACTCCTCAGAACAGGCGTTTTCGAGCGGAAGGCGAGACTCGGCTGCAGGTGATAATAGGATTGGAAAAGAGGCGGCGGCGAAGGCGTCAGGGGATACATCGGATATTCCTAATTCGTGCGCGGCATAGGCGGAAAACCTATTCGCGTAACTTATTGCTGGCCGTGCATATGGCGGCAGGTTAAGCTATGCGAAAATTGAGGAGGAAAAAGACCCATGCCAAACATTCTGCCTTCGCTAAACGAACACATCCGCCGTCTTGCGCGGCGTGAAATTCGCGCCCAGACGAGTAGCACGAAGCGTGCCACGGCGCACTATCGGCGTGATATTGCCGCGCTGAAGCGGCTGGTGAAGACGCTGACGACCCGGCTGGCGTACGTGGAGAGACATAGCGTCTCGCAGGCGAGCAGCGCGGGGAGCGTGGAGGAGCCGCAGTCGAATACGCGGTTCCGGGCGGATGGATTGCGATCGCATCGGGCGCGGCTGGAGTTGTCGGCGAAGGACTTCGGGAGGCTGGTGGGGGTGTCGGGGCTGACGATTTATAACTGGGAGTCGGGGAAGTCGAGACCGAGAAGGCGGCAACTGGCGAACCTGATTGCGATACGGGGGATCGGGAAGCGCGAGGCGGAGAAGCGGCTGGAATCGACGGGGAAGAAGTGATGCAGGTCGGCGGGGCGGGAAGAAAAGCGCGGCAAAAATAAAAGATGGGCCGAGAGGAGATCTCGGCCCATCTGTTCCAGATAGAAAGTGGAAACTGGTTAGTAGGTCAGGGCTGCAGTGCCGGTGGTGTTGGTTGCGGAGACGGTGTACTGGCCATTGGTGACGGTGTAGATCCAGCCAGCCGCAGTGCCAGCCGTGTTCGCAACGGTGCTGAAGCCGTTGACGGGGTTGGTCGGGAAGGTCTGGAGATACGGTCCAAGGGTACCGGTGGCGGCGGTGGCCGTGAGGTCAGTGGGGTTGGTCTTGCCGGTCATGACAGTGATAAAGCCGGTGGGATCGGGCGGGGTGTCGGCGTGCTGGATTTTGAAGAGTTCGATCTGGCTGCGCATCGTCTGGAGGGTCGAGGCAACAGAGTTGTTGCGGGCATCGTTGGAGGCGTTCGTGAACTGTGGGATCACGATCGCGGCCAGAATGCCGAGGATGATCACGACGATCAGGATTTCGACGAGGGTGAAGCCACGGCGGCTGACTGGGGAATGGTTCTTCATACGCTTTCTCCGAAAAACAGCTCAGGTTTCCACTTTGCGCGACCTGGAACGCTCCAGGCGTCTTGCCCATCGAGGCAAATAGCGCTAACGATTGCCTGAATCATCGTCCGCTTCGATCTCTAAGTTCACATACATTTCTTAACAGTGCACAATTTTTTTAGGCAGTTTGGAGGTGTCCCATAAAGAGCGTGAGCGGGCGGCGCCGCGGGTGGCCCGGTTGCGCAGCGACGTGGATGTGAAAAATAAAATCTTTGGAGTTTCTGCGGTTTTCCCCGCGAACCCTTCATCGGCGGCGTGTGTTAATTTGTGGCGATTGCAGCGATCAGTAAGTGTGGAGGCCGTGCTTCATGAAGAGGACGGCAGAACCCACTGCCCCCCCCTCTCCGAAAAGCCGATGGTGGGAGTCGAACCCGCAACCTACGGTTTACAAAACCGTTGCTCTGCCATTGAGCTACATCGGCGAAACACTGAAAAACAAGGCATTTTATCGCGCCATTGGCGGGTGCCTACGTCATGTTGACACCCGATTTGACACCAGATACCCTATTTTCAGTTGTCAGGGGGGTGTCAGGTGGCGATTCCGGCCAAGAAACGCACCACCCGACGCCCCAGCGAACACTCAACACTTGGCGGCCGACGCGGGCTCTGACACCCGCTGACACCCGCCGCATGAGGAGTATCGGCATGCAGAACGATACCAAAAAGCCCCCGCGCGTGAAACCCGCCAAGCCCTACCCCGACTTCCCGCTCTTCCCCCACGATACCGGACGGTGGGCAAAGAAGGTCCTCGGAAAGACGCGATACTTCGGACAGTGGGAGGACGCCGACGGGGCTCTGAACAAATGGCTCGAACAGCGCGATGATCTCATGGCCGGCCGTGAGCCGAAAGACGCCAAGGGGCAGTTGACCATCCTCGATGCCATCAATGCCTTCCTCACTGCCAAGAAGCGCGCCGTCGAAACCCGCGACCTCACCGAACGCAGTTTCAGGGACTATCACGAGACGTGTGATCGCGTGATCGGTTGCATCGGCAAGACTCCAGCCGTTGCCAACCTCGGCCCCGCCGACTTTTCAAAGTTCGTGCACACGATGCGGACATGGGCGCCGGTGACGCGCTCGAACGAAATCCAGCGGGTGCGTACGCTGTTCAAATACGCCTACGACGCCGCCCTCATCGACAAGCCGGTGGCATTCGGGCCGGACTTCAAAAAGCCCAGCGCGAAGGTCATTCGGGCCGACAAGGCATCGAAGCCGAAACGCCTCTTCTCCCGCGAGGACGTGCGTACTCTGCTCAAAGCCACGGCCCCCCAGATGCGCGCGATGATCTTGCTCGGGATCAATTGCGGCCTGGGGAACAGCGATATTTCCGAGATGAACATCAACCACTTGGACCTCGACGCCGGCATTCTCGACTATCCGAGGCCGAAGACCTCGATTGATCGGCGCGCGGCGCTCTGGCCGGAAACCGTGAAGGCGCTGCGGTTGGTAATGAAGCGACGAGGAGAGGTGTTGACGGTTGGGGACAATGCCGGGAAGCCGCGGTATCGGCCCGAGGACCCGGCCGACGCAAACGCCGTCTTCCTCACCCACCAGTCACGCCGATTCGTGAGGCAGGATGGAAAGAACAACCGCGATTCGGTCGCGCTGGCGTTCGGGAAACTGCTACGGGCGAAGGGGATCAAACGTGAGGGTCGCAACTTCTATTCACTTCGCCACACATTCGAATCGATCGCGAGCGGCGCGAAGGACCAAGCTGCAGTTGACCGCGTGATGGGACACGTCGATTCCCACGTGCGCGGACACTATCAGCATTGGTCAAAGGATGCGGAGGAGGATACAAGGCTAAAGTCGATCGCGGATCACGTGCGGAAGTGGCTATTCGGTGCGGAGGTGGACGCCGGGAAGGGTCAAGCGTGACCCCGCCACGTCCCCGCCGGCTTACACATTTGCCCAAGGCGTGGCGTTTCGCGACGTCGTCGGAAATCGATGGATTGGATTCTGAGGGGGAACTCGCCAAGCTCGCCGGGGTTTCGCATTCACTCAACAGGGGCAGGGATGGCATGGCGCCGGGGGATTTGCTCACGTCGGCGTTTCTTGAAGCCGATGGTGCATGAACAGGATGGAGCGGATCATTCATCGGTGAAGCGCAGGCTGAGGGCTTTGTTGATTTTAGCCTGCACTTCCATGCTGATGCCCACGTCACCGCGGAGGTAATCGTACAACAGGCTTCGGCTCATATGGGCGGAAAGTTGTGCATGAAGCCAATATATGCTTTTCTTTCGACGCCGAAGTGTTTCGCGCACGGCTTCGCGGTGATCTGTCCATTTTGCCATCGCCCGAGGCTCCCTCTTGAAACGTGACCCCAACATGCTACCTCCATAACGTTCCTACCGTAATCCGTCTTGACTGTAGTACAGGCACGACGTATATATTACGTCCACACAGTAACAACTTCAAGACGATGACTTCGTGTGGATTGAGGCGACAGCCAAAAACAAAACCGCCCGCATGATCGGCATCACGCGGGATACTCGAATCCGGGCGGGGAGCCTAGCCGAAACGTCTTCCGCCAGACTTCGCCCGCCGCAACATTTCAAAGGAGTTTGCTGTTATGAGCCCCAATGGGAAAGTACACGTACAAAAGCCCGAAATGAGAACACAGAAGGAATCGGAGATGCCCGCGCCAGCGGATTCACCAGCCGCGACGGCGCCTCCGCCAGAAATCAAGTTGGGGCGAATACTTAAACGCGATGATGACCTCCTCTACATCGTCCTTGGCGTGCGGGGCCAGGCCGTGGATACGGTCGATTTTGAAGGCGATTTATGCACGCTGCCAATTGCGGACGTGGCGTTGGACCTTGAACATATGAGATCGCCGCTGTTGGATTCGCTTTCCGATCAAATCGCGGCGGGGTTGGACCGCTACGCTCCGCTGCGGTTCTACAGGAGCACATCGCCCAACACTGCGGCGGATGACCGGGTGCGCGTCAACTGGTGGAAGGGTTCGGAGAGGCCGGACCTGATACGCGTTGGCATCACGGTTCGCGTATCAGGCGGCCAGGATGATGAAGGCATGTGCGTGACGGCAATCGGCAACTCCGAGGTACTGTTGTCGTCTCCGGAGGGCTCTTCCTCCGCGAGTCTTGAGGAAATCGAGGTTGCCGAAGTCCTGGGCGCGCCGCCAATCGCCATATCGCCGGCGCCACAAGGTGAAGGCGCCCCGATGGACCTCCAAAGATTCCACGAACTGTGCAGCCAACTCGCTGCGATGGTTGGAGATTATTTCCCAAGCCCCTCCGAAAAAGACGCGGAGATCGTTGTGGCCATCGAAGGGCAGGTCATCCGAACAAATGCGATCTCGGGCCTCGACACCCGGGAACTTCGCGACGAAGTTTCAGGGTTACTGTTTAAGGCCGAAAGACTGACGGGATGCGCGTACACGAACCTCTATGAAGAGCGCGGCAAAACGCCGGCAAATCAGTAGAATACGAACCAACAGGATGGCCGGCTGATCACCGGCAACGCTCGGGGCAATTAACGGTCTCACCTACACCGGAGATTGCCCCGAGCCCCGCGATGAAAGTAGGTGCAAGATGAAATCTTTGACCGTTCAATCTTTAGTGGACGAACTGAATACATGGGCGGGTCAGGCACTTCGCTCGGCGGAGTCGGAACCGAAGCCGCTCCGGTGGGGAATCGAGGAAATGACGTCGGACTTCAAGCACGGACGCGAGGCGATGCGCCGCTCGGGGATGACAGCAGAGGGAGTGCGCGAGATCGAGCAGGAACTCGAGGACCTTATGAAACTAGCCGGCGAATACGATCAACGGTGGAACGCTCGCAGACGTGAGGAAGCGGGCATCGAAGAGGGACAGGTTGACTGGTGGAGGGCGATGCTTCTTGCGGAGACCAGAGAGGAGCGCAGGAATTTTTCAATGCAGCTTCAGCGCCTTTACATCGGTGCAAAAGAGCTCGCATTGCGATTGGCAATATATTCCCCCGCCGGCGCTCCGGTCGACGAAGAAGTGGCCCCGTTGAATACGACCAAGCGGCGCGGTCGCATGCCGAAGGTGGATAGCGAGGCCAGAAAGGCGACCCTAATCGCGATTCTTGTGAAGCATCCGTCGATGAAGGATGACATCACAGCACTGGCAAGAAAGGTTTGCGCGGATCCGAAGACTGTGAAGTCATGGATCGATGAGAACGAGAATCACTACCGCGAGCGTGTTGGCCGTCCGAAACGAAAATAATTCCCGCGTAATTCCCGATACTCATTTTTCTAAACCTTTCTTTGGCAGATACTTGCATTTTTTAATTCCCGGGTAATTCCCGAATCGGCCTATGGGTAAACGACCCATGTGGAGGCCGACAATGGCATCATCCCCGTCCGAACCCAAAAACAACCCTGTGTACTGGGGCGCGGTCCTTGCGCAGGCCATCCGAGACGGCGACGCCGCCCGCAGTCGCGAGGCGCAGCGGAATTTGAGACGACTCGGCATACCTATAAGCGTCGGCACCATGCCCCGCGGGAAGGCGGTGGCGCGTGGCTGAAGCATTGACACCCCCGAAGCTCGCCGAGCGCTACGGCGTTTCCCCCGACAAGGTTCTCAGGTGGATCACAGCGGGAGAAATCCGCGCCGTCAACATCGCCACAAATCCGCGGGGGCGCCCGCGCTGGGTCATCCCGCCCGGGGCGTTGGAGGAGTTCGAGCGGCGGCGGTCATCCTCGCCTCCTCCGAAACCGCAGCGGCGACGCCTTCCCCTGGAAAACGTGATTGAATTCTTCAAATAAAAAAAGCCAGCTCCACGGGCGAGGCAGAGCCGGCATTAAAACAGGACGCAAAAGCATGTTAAACGATGCCACGGACGGCGCACAAGACAATTCTGACGGCAGGTCGGGGCTTCGCGCTCGCGCGATGGCCGGATTCGATCAAGACCTCGCGCTAATTATTGATGAAATGTGGCAACTGAACGCGACTCCGGAAGGCCGCGCTTCCCTGGCGAGGGTTTGGGGGGTGATAAAGCCAAACGGCAAGCCGGCGGATCTATCGATTGATGAAATGAAGTTCCTTCTTGCCACCGCGTACGTGGGTTTCTGCACAATCAATTTCAAACTACGGGAGAGGTTGGAAAGGGGCGAGGCATGAAATCCGCAGCACAACTCGAATTCAAATTCCGGCGCATTCGCCGCCGCGGCTTCCGTTGCGGATTCGCCCGCGGCCTCGCTCAGGCCATTCGCGCAGTCGAGTCCGGCATGACACCAGAAGAGCTGCGATTGTGGGGGCGGACAGTGCGGCGGTGGAAGGATTCCGCCATCTGCCCGCCGACGCCGCCTGAAGCGTGGCATTCGGCAAATTTTGAGCGCCGGCGCCAGCGGGTACTTTCTGACTTGCAAAAACTCGAAGCGATGCAGCGGGCGCAGATGGGGGAGAGCGAGTGAACTTCTACAAACACCACATCGGCGACTATGACCAGGCCACTCGTCACCTCTCATTCGTGGAGGACGCGGCTTACTCCCGGCTGATCCGGAAGTATTACGCGGAGGAAAAAAGTTTGCCCGCCGATTTGAGGATGGTGGAGAAGCTGATCGTCGCGAGAACGAAAGAAGAGAGGACGGCGGTTCGGACCATTCTTGAGGAGTTTTTCACCCTTGAGGCCGATGGCTGGCACAACAAGCGATGCGACGAAGAGATTAAAAAGGCTACACTTATAGCGGAAACGAATCAACGAATCGCGCAGGAGCGAGAGGCCCGTAAGCGTGAACGAAGCGGCCACGTCCTGAGCACGAAGCGTGCGCCAAATGAGCACGAAGCGTGCGCGGACGAAGAGCACGAAGCGTGCAAAAAGCGTGAACCAAGCCAGACTCCAGACACCAGACTCCAGACACCAGACTCTTACACCCCCCACCCCCAGCTTGGCGCCCAACCGAAAAGCCATAATCCCAAAACGACGTCGATCCTTCCTCCGGGTTTCCTCAGATTCTGGCAGGCATGGCCCGCACACCCCCGAAAGACATCGCGGAGCGCCTGCGCGAAAGTTTGGGGGCGCCAGAATTGCGAAGCGATCGCCGATCACATCGTTGGCATCGTTGAGGCCTCGAAACGCTCCCCGGATTGGACAAGGGACCAGGGGCGGTTCATTCCCGCGCCGCTCGTTTGGCTGAATCAGGCGCGATGGGACACGGAACAGGAAAACCTCACCGCGGAAACTGCACTCGACGCCTGGCCTGACCCACTGAAAGGCTCCACGCGTCCGCCAACAGAGGAGGACGCCGAGGCTGTGTGGGGCGCGGATGAGGAGGTGACGCCGTGATTAACCTCGCCTCACTCAAAGCCGACGAATCCGCGTTGCGTAAGGAACTTGAATCCGCCGGGGTGCAATTCCGGGGGCGCGCGTGCAA
>Ga0335069_10008676_pt1 | contig 14520 bp, 14 predicted proteins | sample Lox_Sample_11_FD_206714 | JGI IMG/M metagenome (GOLD analysis project Ga0335069, IMG submission 206714) | Soil microbial communities from Loxahatchee National Wildlife Refuge, Florida, United States - Lox_Sample_1.1 | ecosystem: Environmental > Terrestrial > Soil > Wetlands | place: USA... | reverse complement strand
CGCCTCGCGCCGCTGGCGACCGCGAGATGACGCAACGCGCGATCGTCGTCGCGGTCGAGACGCGCGCCTCGGCGAAATCCCTCGAGGCGGAGCTCGCCGAGTTCGAAGCGCTCGCCGAGGCGGCGGGCGCGCGCATCCTCGAGCGCATCGTGCAACGCCGCGACGCAATCGATCCGGCGACGCTCGTCGGGAGCGGGAAAGCGAAGGAGATCGCCGAGATCGCCGTGGAGCGCGGTGCGACGCTGGTTCTCGTGCTCAACGATCTCCGTCCGCGTCAGCGCAAGAACCTCGAAAAGATCGTTCCGATTCCGATCGTCGACCGCACGATGCTGATTCTCGACGTCTTCGCCCGCCACGCGCGCAGCCGAGAGGGGAAGCTGCAGGTCGAACTCGCGCAACTGCGCTACCGCCAATCGAACCTCATCGGCATCGGCGCCGATCTCTCGCGGCTCGGCGGCGGCATCGGCACCCGCGGCCCGGGCGAGACGAAGCTCGAGGTGGACCGCCGCCGCATCGCGGAGCGCATCTCCGTCCTCAATCGTTTGCTCGCGGACGTCCGCCGCCAGCGCGCCGTTCGGCGATCGTCGGCGCGCCGCGAGCCGCTCGCGGCGCTCGTCGGCTACACGAACGTCGGCAAGTCGTCGCTGCTCAACGCGCTCGCGCGCAGCAACGCCTACGTGGCCGATCGCCCGTTCGCGACGCTCGATCCGACGACGCGGCGCGTCTATCTCGCGCCCGGTACGTACGCGCGCGTCTCCGACACGGTCGGCTTCATCACCGACCTCCCCAAAGATCTCGTCAACGCCTTTCGCGCCACGCTCGAGGAGCTGCGCGACGCGGATCTGCTCGTCCACGTGCTCGATGCGAGCGATCCGCGCTGGCCGCAGCAGCGCGCCGCAGTGGACGCGATTCTGCGCGAGCTCGAACTCGCCGCGACGCCGCAGTTGCTCGTCTTCAACAAGTGCGATGTGGCGATGCCGGAAGCAGCCGAGGAGCCGGAAGCGCTTCGCGTAAGCGCCGCGACCGGCGCAGGCCTCGATGCGCTGCGCGCCGCACTGATAGAGCGACTCTTATGACCGCGCGCATGACGGGATGGATCGTCGCGATCGCGCTCCTCGGCGCGTGCGGATGCACCCGCAACGCCGACGATTCGTTCGTTGCATCGGCCAGAAGCCTGCGCCCGTCGGTCGTGCTCATTTCGATGAAAATTCCGCCCGAACACAAGCGAGACAAGTACGACGACGGGTATGCGACCGGCTTCGTCGTGGCGTCCGGAGACTGGGGAAGCGACATCGTCACCGCACAGCACGCGATAGACGGCGCGTGGGACATCGACGTGACCTTTGCGAACCGGTGGCGCGCGCCGGCGAAGGTGATCGCGGCCGACGCCGGTCTCGATCTCGCGCTGCTGCGGACCTCGCGTCCGAATCTCCCGCCGGTCGCGCTCGGTTCGTCGTCGGACCTCCAAAGCGACGTCGGCCGCGAGGTCGGTCTGCTCGGCTATCCGATTCCCGACGAGTTTGCCGACGAGAATCTCGGCATGGCGACCTCGCTGAACAGCGGACGCCTCTCTTCGATTCGCAAGGACGCGCTCGAAGTAACGCTCTCGATCGTTCCCGGAGAGAGCGGCGCGCCGGTCTTCATCGCCGATACCGCGGAGGTCGTCGGCGTCGCCGATTCGCGCTTCGACGACGAGCGCAGCATCGGCTTCGCCGTGCCGATCGACGACGTCAAGAAGTTCCTCCACCGTCGGGATGCGGCTCATGGATTTTGAGGCCGCCGTGCGTCGAGACGTTGATGATCGAGCGGTCGCCGACCCACTGCAGCGGCGGGATCTCGAAGAACTGGGCGAGCACGTTGAGGGGCGGCGCGTAGCTCGAGCGTAGGTTCGAGAAGCGCGTCCAGGCCTCGTTGCGGTCGCGCAACTTGTAGCCCGCCGCGACGAGCCGGTCGCAGGCGTGCTCGAACTCGGCGCGCTCGATCCCGACGCTCTCTTGCGCGAATCCGACGTCGAAGTATCGCGAGAGGTCGCGCGTTGCATGGCGTCCGACGTTGTAGAAGATGCGGGCTTGGCCTTCGCGGACGCCATCGATCGTCGTCATCATCAGCGTCGCCGCATCGAGGAGCGTGCCGAGCGTGCCGATCCACGACTGATCGTCGTGACTCGAACGGAAGAAGGCGAGCATCGGATACGCGAGATGGCTCTCCATCACGGCGGCGGCCCAGCGCTGCGCGTCGATCATCAGCGGCGATAGGTCGTCGCTCGTCAGCGAGTATCCGGCGATCGCCAAGAGGTTGACGCCGCTCGGCGGCATGCCGGCACGCGCGCCGACCGTCACGACGAATTGCTCCCGCTGCTGGAACGCGCCGAAGATCGCGAAGAGAAAGGCCGTCAGGATCGAGAGATACGAGAGGCCGGCGAGCGCGGCGAGAACGGTAACGAACCGCGGAAGCGCGGTGCGGCCGACGACGTCGCCGAATCCGATCGTCAGCAGCGACGTGCCCGCGAAGTAGAGCATCGTGCCAAAGGACGCGTGGGGCGGAGCGATGCCGCCGCGCATGCCCCAGAGCATCAGCCCGAAGCCGAAGATCATCAAGGCCGCCCAGAGTCCGATCAGCGAGACGAGCATCAGCGGTGCGAAGATCGCGAGGAAATCCTCGCGCTTCTCGGAGTCGGTCATGCGCCACGCCAACCGGGGCCAGACGTGCCACGCCGCGCGCCACACGTAGAAGCTGACGCGGAAGCGCCGCCCCGTCGCGCGCGGCATGACCACCGACTGAAAGATATCGTTGAGCGAGAGCGCGATCACGGTCGCGCCGAGCAGGATGCAGAGAACGTTGAGCGCCGCCATGGTCGAGCGAGCTTCGGCGCGGCGGGGCGGCAAGCCGCCCGGAGTCGAAAGGTGCGCCGATGGCGGTGGTATTCATCACCGGGCCGGTACGTTCGGGGAAGAGCGCCTTCGGCGTGCGGCTCGCGCTCGAGAGCGGGCGCGAAGTTACCTATATAGCGACGGCCGCCGGCGAGCCCGAAGACGCCGAGTGGCGCGCGCGCTTGATGCGTCACGTGCGCGACCGGCCCGCATCGTGGCGAACGGTCGAGACGGCGGCGATGAGCCGGGCCGCGCAGATCGCCCTCTTTCGCGACGCCGCGCCGGATTCGTGCCTGCTCGTAGATGCCCTCGGCACGTGGCTGGCGGCGCGCATCGCGGAGCGCATGGACCTGCTCGAGGTGGATTACAGCGTCTTCGAGTCGCAGCTCGACGACGAAGCCGCGGAGTTCGTGGACGCGATGCTCGACTCGCCGGCCTACGTGATCGCGGTCAGCGAGCAGATCGGGTGGGACGTCGTGCCGGTCGCTCCGTCGGCGCGGCTTTCGCGCGACGTCATGGGCCGGATGGCGCAGCGTCTCGCGGCGCGCTCCGACGGCGCCTATCTCGTCGTCGCGGGCTATGCGATCGATCTGCGCGAACGGGGGATTCCGGTAGACGGCGGCGATGTCTGAGGCGCTCGTCCTCGTCACCTTTTTGGTCGCCGTCGTCGTTCTGACGGTCCTCGCAAACCGCTTCCGCATCCCCTACCCGATCGTCTTCGTCATCGGCGGCGTCGTGCTCGGATTTGCGCGCCATCTTCCGAGGCCGCATGTGGATCCCGACGTCATCATGCTCCTCGTCGTGCCGCCGCTGCTCTTCGGCGCGGCGTGGAACACCGATCTGATCGAGCTGCGACGCAACGCTCGCCCGATCGGGCTGCACGCCGTCGGATTGGTCATCGTGACGATGCTCGCCGTGGCCGCGGTCGTGCACGCGACCGTTCCGGGCTTCTCGTGGCCGCTCGCCTTCACGCTCGGCGCGATCGTCTCGCCGCCCGACGCGGTCGCCTCGGAGGCCATCTTCGCGCGGCTCGCCGTGCCGCGCCGCATCGCCGCGATCGTCAACGGCGAGTGCCTGATGAACGACGCCACCGCGCTCGTGTTATATCGCTTCGCGCTCGCCGCCGCCGTCACCGGGGCGTTCTCGCTCGCGCGGGCAAGCGTAGCGTTCCTTATCGTGGCGGCCGGTGGGGTCGCCGTCGGCGTCGCGGTCGCGTTTGTCTTGGAGGGAGCGCTGCGCTACTGGGCGCGGCGCGGCTACGGCGACTCGTTGGTAGCGACGGTCGTCTTCCTGCTCGCGCCGTTTGCCGCGTATCTCGCGGCCGAAGAACTGCGCGTCTCCGGCGTGCTCGCGGCCGTCGCGGGCGGGCTGCTGCTCAGCCGCAGATCCACGACGTTCATCGATTCCGAGACGCGCGTGCTCGGAACGTCGGTCTGGCGGCTGCTGATCTTCGTGCTCAACGCCTTCGCGTTTCTGCTGATCGGGTTGCAACTCGGAGGGATCGTCGAGTCGCTCGAGCCGCACGCGCGCGACTACGCGCTCTACGGTCTGCTGCTCGCCGTAACCGTGATCGTCGTCCGCATCGCATGGATATTTCCGGCGACGTACGTCCCGCGGTTTCTCAGCCGCCGGCTGCGCAAACACGACGCGTACCCTCCGTGGCAGCCGATCGCGGTGCTCTCGTGGTCGGGGATGCGCGGCATCGTCTCGCTTGCGATCGCGCTCGCGCTGCCCTACACGCTCGGCGATCAGCCCTTTCCGCAGCGAAGCGTCGCGATATTCTTCACGTTCTGCGTCGTCTTTGTGACGCTCGTCTTCCAAGGCCTCACGCTCGGGCCGCTCATCGAGTGGCTCGGCGTGACCGAGTCGAGCCGCGGCCGGCGGCGCGAAGCGAACCTGCGCGTGCGAGCGCTCGAAGCCGGGATCGCGAAGCTGCACGCGGAGGGAGCGAAGCGGACGACGCCGCTCGAGCGCGAGATTCTGCAGCGCATCCTCGACGAGTACGCGCAGCGCATCGACGTCTTACGAGGCAAGGCCGCGAAAGAAGAGGCCGTCGAGGCGCAGGAGAGCCGAGTGGACCGCAGTCTGCAGAAGATCGCGCTCGCCGCAGAGCGTCAGACGATTCTCACGATGCGCGCCGCGGGAGAGATTCCCGACGAGATCTACCGCTCGATCGAGTACGATCTCGATCTCGCGACGCTTCGTCTGAGTTAGGGGGTCGGGCTCGGGCCGGCGGTTGGAGTCGCCGGAGGAGCCCCGCTCGCCGCCGCAGCGGGCGTCGCGCTTGGGGCGGCGCTTGGCGAGGGCGCCGGACGCGGCGTCGGCGTCGCGGGCGGCGCGAGCGTCGGCTGACCCGACGGCGCGGTCAGCTGGACGAGCCGCATATAGCCGACGGAGACCGTTCCGTCTTTCGGGATCGTCGTGTCGGCGGTCGTCGTCGTGTATCCCGGCGCGCGCGCGGTCACCGTCTGGTCCCCCGCGACGGCGCGCAAGAGGAACGCGCCGTTGACGTCGGCGTTGACCGTGTAGAGCGAGCCGACCGAGATCAGCGCGTTCGGGATCGGCCGGTTCGTCATCGCGTCGAGCACGCGGCCCGTCACGTGGCCGAAATCTTGGACTCCTACGACATTTGGCGGCGCCGAGCACCCGTCACCGAGAGCGAAGAGCAGTACCATTCCCAAAACGGCGATGCGCATACGCAAATCTACGTTCAACGCTCGAAGCCGTCCCCCCGGCCCAAACAGGTGAGGGCCGGCGCTTGTGAAAACTTTCACAAGCCATGAACCCGTACGCTCCCGTCGCGATCTACCTCTGTGTCGCCGTGGCCGGTGCGGTGTTCTTCACCCTCCTGCCGGGCCTCTTGGGCCGGGGAAAACCCAACCCCCATAAGAGCGAAGCCTACGAGTGCGGCGTCGAGCCGACCTCGCCGGTAGCCGGGCGCTTCCCCGTGCGCTTCTACCTCATCGCGATGCTCTTCGTCGTCTTCGACGTCGAGGCGGCCTCGTTCTATCCGTGGGCGGTCAAGATGCACGCCCTGCGGGTCTTCGGGCTGCTCGAGATGGCGATTTTTATTGTCGTTCTCGCGATCGGTTACGCGTACGTGTGGAAGAAGGGCGGCTTCGTATGGCGGTAAGCCCCGGCCAGTTCATGCTCGCGCGGCTCGATGACGTCGCGCGCTGGGCGCAGAGCTCGTCGGTCTGGCCGCTGACGATGGGGCTCGCCTGCTGCGCGATCGAGATGATGAGCGCGACCGCGCCCGAGTACGACATCGCGCGTTTCGGCTCCGAGGTCTTTCGCAGTTCCCCGCGCCAGGCCGATCTCATGATCGTCTCCGGCCGCGTCGCGCAGAAGATGGCGTCGGTCGTTCGGCGGCTCTACGACCAGATGGCCGACCCGAAGTGGGTGATCTCGATGGGCGCCTGCGCGAGCTCCGGCGGGATCTTCGATAATTACGCGATCGTGCAAGGCATCGATACGATCGTTCCGGTCGACGTCTACGTTCCGGGGTGTCCGCCGACGCCCGACGGGCTGCTCTACGCGGTCAACCTCATTCAGCAGCAGATCCGCGAGGGCGGCCGCGGTGGCATTCTGGCTCGCGCCTAATCGTTATCTCTCGAACGTGAATCATGCCTAGCACGCAATCTCCGCCGATCTCCGGCGCCGCGATCGATCCGCCCAGCCTGCGTCCTCCCATCGAGGACGCCGTCGTGGAACGAGTTGCGCCGGCGCAGCTGCGGGCTCGTCTCGAAGCGCTGCGAGCCGACGGCTACGCGATGCTCCTCGATCTCGGCGCGGTGGATTATCTGCAGCGCGAACCGCGTTTCGACGTCGTCTACCATCTGCTGCGCCTCGCGCCGAGGGCCGCGAGCGTCGCCGAGATCGGAACGCCGGCGAGAGTGCGCGTGCTCTGCGGCGTCGCGCCGGGCGAGCATCTGCCGTCGGTCATGGATCTCTGGAAGTCGGCCGACTGGGCCGAGCGCGAGGTCTACGATCTCTTCGGCATCGAGTTCGACGGGCACGCCGATCTGCGGCGCATCCAGATGCCCGACGATTGGGAGGGCCACCCGCTGCGCAAGGATTACCCGATGCGCGGGCCCGATCGCGATCGTTCGCCCCGTCCGAGCTTCGCGAACAAGAGCAACGTCGTGGCGGGAACGCCGCCGTCGGGACGCACGTTCGAGGCGCTGCAAGAAGAAGTGAAGCGGGCGCGCGAATCGTGAGCGAGACGATGGTCCTCTCGATGGGTCCGCAGCATCCGTCGACGCACGGCGTGCTGCAGATCGTCCTCGAGATAGACAGCGAGAACGTCGTCAAAGCCGATCCCGAGATCGGCTACCTGCACACCGGCATCGAGAAGACCGCGGAAGGCCTGTTTTGGACGCAGGCGCAGACGGTCATCGAGCGCATGGATTATCTCGCGCCCTCTTCGAACGCGCTCTGCTACACGCTCGGCGTCGAGAAGCTGCTCGGCATCACCGACCGCATCCCGCCGCGCGCACAGATCATACGCGTGCTCGCGATGGAACTGACCAGAATCGCCTCGCACTGCGTCTGGCTCGGAACCCACGGCATCGACCTCGGCGCGATCTCGGTCTTTTTCTACTGCTTCGACCTGCGCGAGAACGTACTCGATCTTCAAGAGGCGTCGGGCGGCGCTCGGATGCATCCGAACTACATGCGCGTCGGCGGGGTCAACGGCGATCTGCCGCAGGGCTACGTCGAGAAGCTCGACGCGCTGATCGAGAAGTTCCCGGGACGGATGCGGGAGCTGCGCGGGCTCTTGCAGGCGAACCCGATCTTCCAAGATCGCACGATCGACGTCGGCGTGCTGACGCCCGACGAGGCGGTGCAGTGGGGCGTCACCGGGCCGAGCCTGCGCGCGAGCGGCATCGCCTACGACGTGCGCAAGGCGTTCCCGTACACCGGCTACGAGACGTACGATTTCGAGACGCCGACGCGCACCGAGGGCGACGCCTACGCGCGCTTCCTCGTGCGGCTCGACGAGATGGAAGAGTCGATGCGGATCATCGCGCAGGCACGCAAGCGTCTCGATACGCCGGGACCCGTGATGATCGACGACTCGAAAGTCGCGCTGCCGCCGAAGGAGACGATCGCGCTCTCGATGGAGGCGCTGATCCACCACTTCAAACTGATCAGCGAAGGCTTTCGCGTGCCGCCGGGCGACGTCTATCAATCGATCGAGTCGCCGCGCGGCGAACTTGGCTACTACATCGTGAGCAACGGCGAGAACCGGCCGTATCGAATCCGCACGCGTCCGCCGAGCCTCTACAATCTCCAAGCGCTCAAGGGCATCGCGCCCGGCAACTTCATCGCCGACCTCGTCGTGATGATCGGTTCGCTCGATCCCGTCTTCGGCGAGGTCGACCGGTAATGGCGCCCGTGCCTCGACATACCGCCTCAGAGCCGCTCGTCGCTGCGCCCTCCGGGCTGCGCTCCTGCTGCCGGGCTCCTCGCTTTCGCCATCCGTGGCTTCGCTCGTCGTCCCGAGCCTCTTTGGCGGTACGTCGAGGCACGGTCGCATGACCGAGCGAGAGAGAGACTTTCCTGCGTTGCTCGAGCGGCTCAAGCCGGAGTGCGACGCAATCGTCGCGCGGTACGAGCAGCGGCGCTCGGCGCTGCTGCCGATCGTGCATCTCTTTCAGCAGCACGAGGGCTTCGTGAGCCGTGAGGCGATGCACGCGGTCGCCGAGATGCTCGAGATCACGCCCGCGGAAGTCGAGGGAACCGTCTCGTTCTACACGCTCTTCTATCGCCGCCCGGTAGGGCGCTACATGCTGCAGGTCTGCCGCGGGCTCGCGTGCTCGATCAACGGCGCCGACGATATCATGGCCTACTTCCGCGAGAAGCTCGGCATCCGTTCGTTGCAGACGACGAGCGACGGGCTCTTCTCGTACGAAGAGGTCGAGTGCCTGGCTTCGTGCGATCGCGCGACGTGCATGCAGGTCAACCTCGAGTTCGTCTACGATCTGACGCCGCAGAAGATCGACGGGATCCTCGACGCGATGCGCGCGGGAACGTACGCGGTCGCGCCGCTGGCGCAGACCGACGCGCCGGGCGGCACGTGGGAGATTCCGCAGGACGCGCAGGTTGCGAGCGGGCGCAAGGCGCCGGGCGCGCGCGACGTCGAGAGCCCGAACAACGCGGGCGGCGTCGGCGACGCAAGCGGCACGATCATGCTCGACAATATCATCAGCGGCGACGTCCGCTTCTTTAGGAAGACCGCGGAACGCGCGGTCGTCGACTCGCGCGCGGTCGTCGAGACGATCGACGAGCAGGCAAGCCATGCCGGTCACTAAGGTCTTGACCGCCGGGATCGGCGAGGTGGATATGCGCGGCATAGACGCCTACCGCGAGCGCGGGGGCTACCGGCAGTGGGAGCGCGCGGTGCGCGAGCTCAAGCCGGCAGACGTGCTCGACGTTGCCGAGAAGTCGGGGCTGCGCGGGCGCGGCGGCGCCGGCTTTCCGACGGGACGAAAGTGGTCGTTTCTGCCGGCGAAGCAGCCGGTGCGCTATCTCGTCTGCAACTGCGACGAGGCGGAGCCCGGCACGTTCAAAGATCACATGCTGATCGAGTCGGCGCCGCATCTCGTGCTCGAGGGGATGCTGATCGGCGCGTACGGCATCGGCGCGCATCACGCGTTCATCTATATCCGCGGCGAGTTCAAGCGCGGCTACGAGATCTTCTGCGCGGCGCTCGAGGAGGCGCGCAAGGCCGGCTACGTCGGTTCGAATCTCTTCGGCAGCGGTTACGATCTCGAGGTCACCGTGCATCGCGGCGCGGGCGCGTACATCTGCGGCGAGGAGACCGGTCTGCTCAACTCGCTCGAAGGCAAACGCGGGGAGCCGCGGCTCAAGCCGCCCTTCCCCGCAATCGAAGGCCTCTACCGGATGCCGACGGTCGTCAATAACGTCGAGACGCTTGCCTATCTGGTTCCGATTCTCGAGCGCGGTCCGGAGTGGTTTTCGGCGGTCGGCACCGAGCGCAGCAAGGGCTACAAGATCGTCTCCGTCTCGGGCCACGTGCAACGCCCCGGCAACTACGAGATCCCGCTCGGCACGACCGTGCGCGAGATCATCGAGTTGGCCGGCGGCCTGCGCCCCGGCCGCAGCTTCATGGCGGTGCAACCCGGCGGCGGTTCGTCGGCGTGCATCTTCGAAGAACATCTCGACTGGGCGTACGATTACGAGAGCATGGGGAAGGCCGGCTCGATGCTCGGATCGGGTGCGTTCGTCGTCTTCGACGACACGACCGATTTCGTGAAGGCCGCGTACAATCTCGTGCGCTTCTTCGCGCACGAATCGTGCGGACAGTGCACGCCCTGTCGCGAGGGCGGCAGTTGGCTGGCGCGGGTCCTCGACCGTCTCGTGCAGCGGCGCGGGATTCCGGGCGACTACGAGATGCTCTTGCGCGTCTCGGGTTCGATCACGGGCCTCAACCTCTGCGCGCTCGGCGATTCGATCGAGCCGTTCTTGAAATCGGTGTTGATGCGTTTCCCCGAGCAGTTCACGTCGCGCATCGCCAACGTGCGGGAGAGCGCTTGAGATGGTGAACCTGACGATCGACGGCGTGCCGGTGAGCGTGCCGGAGGGAACGCTGCTCGTCGAAGCCGCGAAGACGATCAAGCAGCAGATCCCGATCTACTGCTACCACACGAAGCTCGGCCCGGCCGGGCTCTGCCGCATCTGCATGGTCGACATCGAGGGGATGCCGAAGCTGCAGATCGCCTGCAACACGGTTGCGACCGAAGGAATGGTCGTGCGAACGCAGGGGGAGCGCGTCGAGGCGGCGCGCGCGGTCGTGCTCGAGCTCTTCCTCGTCAATCATCCGTTGGATTGTCCGATCTGCGATAAGGGCGGCGAGTGCGACCTCCAGGATTACGCCGTCGCCTACGCGCGCGGCACGTCGGACGTCGCCGATCCGAAACTCCGCAAGCCGAAGGCGGTCGAGCTCGGGCCGACGATCGTCCTCGACGAGGAACGGTGCATCGTCTGTCAGCGTTGCGTCCGCTTCGACGACATCATCGCCGACGAGCGTCAACTCGTCGTCAAGGATCGCGGTGCGCACGACATCATCGCGACCGCGACGGGCGCGCCCTACCGTCACAACTTCACCGGCAACGTCACCGAGCTCTGTCCGGTCGGCGCGCTGACCTCGAAGACCTATCGCTTCAAATCGCGGCCGTGGGACCTCACGCGCACCGAGACGACCTGCACGCAGTGCGCCGTCGGCTGCCGGCAAGTCGCCGACGTGCGCTACGGCAAGCTCCTGCGCACGATGCTCGTCGAAGAGGATCCGATCTCCGACGGCTGGCTCTGCGACCGCGGCCGCTACAACGTCGGCTTCTACGAGAGCCCCGACCGCATCGTACAGCCGCTCTACCGCAAAGACGGCAGTTTCGTCCAGATCGGCTGGGACGACGCGTTCATTCTCTGGGCGAAGGCGATCCGCGATGCAATCGACGAACGCGGCCCCGCGAGCGTCGGTGCGATCGGCGGCGGACGGCTGACCAACGAAGAGGCCTTCGCGCTGCAGCATCTCTTCCGTGCGGCCGGCGTTACGAATCTCGACTGGCGCGCGGGAAGGCAGCGGCAGGCGACGCCCGGCGCGCACGGCGCGCCGATCGAGCGAATCGAGAGCGCGCAAGCGATCGTTACGATCGGAGAGTCGCCGCAGGAACGCGCGCCCGTGCTCTGGTTGCGCGTGCGGAAAGCCGCGCGGCGCGGCGCGCAGATCGTCACGGCCGCCAACGCTAAGGAGGCGCGCGCGGCGATCGGCGGCGCGACGTCCGTTGCGCTGATCTGGGACGGCGTGGATCTCGACGAAGGCCGCGCCTACGTCGAAGCCTTCTCGGACGTTTCCGAGGTCTTGACGTACGTCGCGAGCGAGCAAGGCAACGCGCGCGGCGCCGAGGCGATGGGCATGCTGCCGTTCGCCGGCCCCGGCGGCGCCGGGCTCGACGGCGAGGCGATGTTCGACGCGGCGCGCGCCGGCGATCTCGCGGTGCTCTCGCTCTTCGGCGTGAATCCCGCGCGCAACGCGCGCGATCCGAAGGCCGCAACGCGCGCGATCGATCGCGTTCCGTTCCTCGTCGTCAGCGAATTGTTCATGACGGAGAGCGCGCAGGGTGCGGCGCTCGTGCTCCCCGCGCTCGGCGCCTTCGAGAAGCACGGCACGACGCTCGGGCTCGGCGGCGAGTTGTTGCCGGTCAACGCCTCGCTCGCCGCGCCGGAGTCGGCGCGCTCGGACTTCGAGATGCTCTGCGGCCTCGCCGATCAACTCGGCATCGCGCTGCCGGACGCGCGCGAGATCGAGCGCAGCGTCGTCGATCTCGTCGCCAAGGCCGCGACCGACTTCACGTTCGGCGACGCGCGCTTCGCGACGCGCGGATCGGCGATTGCGACCAACGGCGCCGCGAGCGCGGCGATTCTCTCCGGCGGCGGCACCTGGCGCCACGATCCGCTGCTCGCGGGCATGAGGGGTTAGCCATGCCGTGGTGGATCGTCGTCCTCGTCAAATCGGCGGTGCTGCTCTTCGTCGTCGTTACGACGTTTGCGTACGCGATGCTCGTCGAACGGAAGGTGCTCGCCTGGATGCAGTTGCGTCCGGGGCCGAATCGCGTCGGGCCGTGGGGATTGCTGCAGCCGGCGGCCGATGCCGCAAAACTCTTGCTGAAGGAAGACCTCACGCCGGAGACGGCCGATCCGCTGCTCTATAAACTCGCGCCGTTCATCTCGCTCGTCGCCGCGTTCTCCGTCTACGCGGTGATTCCGTTCGGCGCGTCGTCGTCGGGCGCGACGTGGGCGATCGGCAATGTCAACGCCGGCATCCTCGTGATTCTCGCGATCGGCTCGCTCGGCGTCTACGGCATCTGTCTCGGCGGCTGGGCGTCGGGATCGAAGTACCCGCTGCTCGGCAGCGTCCGTTCGACGGCGCAGATGATCAGTTACGAACTTGCGATGTCGCTCTCGCTCATCGGCGTGCTGATCCTCGCCGGAACGACCTCGCTCGACGGCATCGTCCACGCGCAGGTGCGCTGGTGGTTCGTGCTGCCGCAGTTCGTCGGCTGCATCATCTACGTCATAACGGCGGTCGCGGAGACGAATCGCGCGCCGTTCGACCTCGTCGAGGCCGAGACCGAGCTCGTCGCCGGCTTCCACACCGAGTACTCGGGCATGCGCTTCGGCCTGTTCTTCATCGCCGAGTACGTGAACATGCTCACCGTCTCGTGCATCGCGACGTTGCTCTTCTTCGGGGGATGGAACGCGCCGTTCGGCCTGGCCGCGATTCCCGGCATCGTCTGGTTCGTCGCCAAAGTCGCCTGCTTCATGTTCTTTTACATCTGGCTGCGCGGCACGCTCCCGCGGCTGCGCTACGACCGCCTGATGGCCTTCGGCTGGAAGGTGCTGCTGCCGGTCGCGACGCTCAACCTCGTGCTCACCGCCGTCTACGTGGCGTATAAGGGCTGACGGGAATGGCAACGCGCAAGCATCTCTTCAACGTCGGGGCGATCCTCAAAGGATTGTCCATTACCTTCGGCTTCATGTTCCGCAAGCAGCCGACGATCCAGTATCCCTCGGTGAAGAAGCAGCACGCGCCGCGCTTTCACGGCCTGCACGAACTGCGCCGGTACGGCGACGCCAAGGAACGCTGCATCGGCTGCGAGCTCTGCTCGAGCGTCTGTCCCGCGAACGCGATCACCGTCATCGGCGCCGAGAACTCGCCGGACGACCGCCGGTCGCCGGGCGAACGGTACGCGGCGCGCTACGAAATCGACGAACTGCGCTGCATCTTCTGCGGCATGTGCGAAGAGGCGTGCCCGACCGACGCGATCGTGCTGACGCCGCGCTTCGAGATGGCCGACTTCCGGCGCGGCTCGTTCGTCTACGACAAGGACCGTCTGCTCGTGCCGCCCGAAGCCGGCGTCGGAATCGCGCCGGACGAGCGTCCGGGCGGAATTCCCGGCGATCTCGGTCGCGTTGCGGATATCAAGTCGACGACCGACGTCGCGCGCGGCTATCCGGCGACGTGGCGCGGAGAGGTTCTCCTAAAGCAGCGCAAGGGTCTGACGCTCGAGGATAAAGGATGATCGGATTCTGGGTGCTGGCGGCGATTCTCGTGGCGAGCGCCGTCTGGACGATCTCGGCGAGCAAGCCCGTCTACAGCGTCGTTGCGCTGCTGCTGAACTTCGCGGCGCTCGCCGTGCTCTATATCACGCTCTCGGCCGAGTTTCTCGCCGTCATCCAGATCATCGTCTACTCGGGCGCGATCCTCGTGCTCTTCGTCTTCGTCATCGCGCTGCTCAGCAGCGGCGTCTCGCCGTTTGCGATGGGACCGAACCGCCTGCCGAAGATCGCGCTCCCCGCAGGGATCGTCGCGTTCTCGGGCTTTGCGTTTCTCGTCTACGCCGCGTCGAAGGCGCTGATGCCGCCCGCGCGCGTCGGCGGGCCGGTCGGCGCGCCCGGCGTCTTCGGCAGCGTCGCCGATTTCGGCACCGCGCTCTTCACCGTGCAGCTGCTGCCCTTCGAAGCGACGGCGCTGATTCTCATGGTAGCGGTCATCGGTGTGATAACCGTCGGCGGCGAGCAGATGCGCGAGCCGCCCGACGCGCGCCGTCTGCAGGCGAGAACC
>Ga0335069_10008675_pt1 | contig 14521 bp, 20 predicted proteins | sample Lox_Sample_11_FD_206714 | JGI IMG/M metagenome (GOLD analysis project Ga0335069, IMG submission 206714) | Soil microbial communities from Loxahatchee National Wildlife Refuge, Florida, United States - Lox_Sample_1.1 | ecosystem: Environmental > Terrestrial > Soil > Wetlands | place: USA... | reverse complement strand
CGAACTGCCCGGCTGTCAGGTATAGGTGAACGGAATCAAGTTGGTAGCGCTAAATAAGCGCTGAGCTGCGAGAAATCTGGTGCGCGATACTGGGATTGAACTTTTATCCAATACCTAGCCTGACCAGCTGAAACGTGCTCTGACCTCGAAAAAGGTTGGCATTAAGCGGAATCTCGTACTACTCTCACGGCAACCGCTCCGGCACACGGAGGGCACACGGAGAAGGATACCCATGGCCACGAGCACGTTCGGCACCGTCGCCAAACTCCCTAGCGGCAACTGGCGGGCTCAGTATTACGGCCCAGGCGGCAGGGCCACAGGCCGCCGGTACGGCGCACCGACCACATTCAGGACCAAAGCGGACGCTCGAAAGTTCCTCGCCACCGTGCACGCCGAAATCATCACGGGTAAGTGGATGCCACCGTCTGGCGCGATGACCGAGACCGCGTCGGCGCTGACGCTGGCGCAATATGCCGAGACCTGGTTGGCGCACCGCGACATCCGCCCCCGCACCGCCGCGCAGTACCGCTCACTACTCGACCGGGCGATACTGCCGAAGCTCGGTAGCCTGCCGGTCAACACCGTCACGGGCGACGACATCAGGGGTTGGTATGCGAAGCTGGACAAGTCGACGCCGACGTGGCGGGCCCAGGCGTACGGCTTGTTGCGCACGATTCTCGGCGACGCGGTGCGCGACGGGAAGCTCGCCGCCCAACCGTGCAACATCCGAGGCGCTGGCAGTGTGAAGCGTGCCCGCAACATCAAACCGGCCACGCTGGCCGAGCTGACCAAGCTCACTGACGCGATGCCCGAGCAGTACCGGGCGATGGTCACCCTTGCCGCGTGGTGCGCGCTGCGCTTCGGTGAGCTAACCGAGCTGCGCCGCCGTGATGTCGACCCCGAGCGCGGCGTTATCCATGTTCGTCGCGCTGTGAGCCACGTCGAGGGCAAGTTCATCATCGGCGAGCCGAAGACAGCCGCCGGGTCGCGTGACGTGAACATCCCGCCAAACGTGCTGGCCGACGTGCGGACGCATCTGGTCGACCATGTCGAGGCCGACGCCAATGCTCTGCTGTTCCCAGGCGTCAACGGTCAGCACCTGAATCAGTCGACCTTCACCAGGTGGTTTTATCCGGCGCGCGACGCCATCCGGCGGGGCGCTGATGACCCGTACCCGCTGCACTTCCACGCGCTGCGCCACACGGGCGCTGTGATGGCCGCCCAGGCGGGCGCAACACTGGCCGAGCTGATGGGCCGGTTGGGTCACACCACCCCGCAGGCCGCGATGATTTACCAGCACGCATCCGCCGAGCGGGACCGTGCGCTTGCCGAGCGTATCGCCGCGATGGCCGAGGGCGGCGGCTTCGCCTAGGCGCTGAGCGCGGGTTAAAAACGGCCTCTGGCACTTCGCCGGGGGCCGTTCCCTTTGCCCAGCGCGACACGCCCGGCTGGTGTCGTGCCCATTCGATACAGTTGGCAGCAGCAGACAGAAGCCTGGTGTAACAGGCTCCCGTGACGCCCGCCCCTGACGCCGGATGAGCACCCCGCTTTGGCCCGGTTCCACCCCCGCACGCAAATCAGGGAGAACCGATGTCCAAGACCACCACCAAAACCCCCGACCGGCTCGTGAGTATCGCCGAGGCCGCCGAATACCTGGGCGTGAGCGAGCGCACCGTCCGCAACATGATGCACGACGGCAGACTGAAGGGCCATCGGCTCGGGGGGCGTGTTGTGCGAATTCGCTTGTCGGACATCGACGCCGCGCTTGAGCCGTGGGCATGACCGCCGCGCTGGCTCCGCTCGACGCGGAGATTGCTGACCTGACCGAGACCGAGGCCGAGGCCCTCACTAGCCGTATTCGGCAGTGGGCCAACGCCCGCCCTGCCGAGGACATCGTGCGCGCATACCGGGGGCGGATATGGCGGGCGATGGGCTGCGAATCGTGGGACGACTGGTGCGAGACAGAGCTGGGCGGCTTCCGGCCACAGGCGGCACTGCGCCGTGAGATAGTCGTAGAGCTGGCCGGGCTCGGCATGTCCAACGTCGCGATTGCCAACGTGGTTCACGCCAGCGAGGGAACCATCCGCAACGACTTGGCAACTTCGCAAAATTACGAGGTTGACCCCGAGCGCAAAACCATCGGCAAGGACGGCAAGGAACGACGCCGTCCGAAGCGCGAGCCGAAGCCGAAGCCCGAACCCGTTGTGCCATCGTTCGAAGAGGCGGTACTGGACGCGGGCAACAACGCCTTGAAGGCGGGCGCGGCGCTACTCGCCGCCAAGGCTTCGATGGGCGAGGAGGACTGGAAGCCGTGGCTTTCGGCCAACTTCCACGAGTCAGCCGAAACAGCTAGCGAATACATGCAATTGGCGCAGAACGTTAAAGAGGCGCAAGAGGCGGAGCCCGACGAAGAGGCCAGGCGGCCCTATGTCGCCGACCTCGTATCAGGATTCGGCCTCAAGGCCATAGCGCAAATCACGCCAGACGACCAACTAACCAATCTCGCTTACTGCGCGTTGTTCAACGTGATTGAGGCATGCGGCATGCCGCAGACCTACGACGCATTCAACAGAATACTGAAGGCGGTCAAAGCCAAGGCGGCCGAAGAGGGTCGCAAAATTACGACCCCCTGAAGCGACACGCCGAAGCGGTGTCTGGCATCGGGTTATCGTCTGTAGCATCCGCCGGAAAAGACAGGTAGCACAACCTTAGCGCCTCTGACGCCGAGAGCAATCCCGCTGGCACGGCAACCGAATCCGAGAGGACCCAGTTACCGTGTCTCCCAGAACATTAGACCGATTCATCAGCATCGCCGAGGCCGCCGGGTACCTGGGCGTGAGCGAGCGCACCGTCCGGAACATGATGTACGACGGGCGGCTGACCGCGCACAGGCTCGGTGACCGAATCGTGCGAATTCGCTTGTCGGACACCGCCCCGCTTGAGCCGTGGGCATGAGCCTTCACGACCTCGTGTCGCGGACCGTCGCCGATAACCCCGAAGCCAGCGTGCGGGAGGTGGCGCGTGATGTCGTCGACGCGACCGCGCCGAGCGACCTATACGACCACTACATGCAGGCTCTCACGAGTTACGTTGCCGCCGCGTGCGGAACGACCGAAATCGACTAGAAGAAGGACCCCCGATGAGCCGAGGTCTTGGCCGCTGGCAGCGGCACCTACTGCACGAGCTTTATCACAACCCGATGCCGCCCGCGCTGGGCTTCCCCGGTCGGCGCATTCGGGTTACGCGGGGCCTCGCAACGTATTCGTCGGATGATTCGGCGGCGCGGCGCGCGGCCCGGTCACTTGTCGCCAAAGGTCTTGCGACTGGCGGCGGCTCGATGCTGTTACAGGTGGTCCCGGCCCCCGGCATCGTATGCCCAGATTGCGGGGTTAAGTGTTCCGAAATGAGTAGCGCGTGAGCAATCTCGGAACACTTAGAACATTGCTCACCACCCCCACCCCCGAAGGAAGGTAACACCACTATGAGCACCACTCCGAAGGACACCACCAAAGACGGGGAGGTGTGACCGTGGACGCGCTCGGAGATGTCCACGTGTCGTATCTGCAGAACCTCGCCGGGATATGCGACAGCCACGGCGGAATCAGTTACCTCGCAGACGATTTGCGGGAGGTGGCCGCGCAACTGGCCGCCGTGCTCGACGGCGCGACATGAGCGTATGGCCGTGGGTCACCGACAGCCCAGAGGACCGGGCCCGCCGCGTCGCCCTGTCCTACCGGCATCTAGTGGAGCGCATCCGGTTCGACGCCGTCGCCGATGTCGGCGCCGAGCTGGACGCGCTCGACGGGCGTTGGGCCGAACTGGGCGCCGGGTGGGTCAAACCGACCGCGCTGGAACTAGATACGGCGGAATGGGTGACAGCCCGCCAGCTCGCCGACATGTTCCACAAAACCCCGCAATGGGTACACAACATGGGCTCTCGTGGCCATATCGAGGTGCGCCGTATCGGTGACTCGCCGCGCTACTGCGTGGGTGATGTGCTCGCCTACGAAGTCAAACGGCGCCAGCGTCGACGCCCAGACCAGGGGAAATAGCGAGTGTCGTTTAAACAGTGTAGTGTGGTTGACGGCGGAGCTGTATCGAAAATCGGCCGCCCTCAGCGCAATTCAGCGCAAACCTCAAACCCTCAAACCCGTCCGGTACAACCGGCGCGGGCAATCCCTGCGACCCCACACAAGGGAGAATTATGACCGCCGCCGAAAATGATGAGACCCCCGACCGCTGCGCCGGGGGTACTCAACAAAACACCACCACCGACACCATTCTAGCGGACGCCGCCGACGAGGTCCTGTTGTGGCTCAACACAATCTATCCGCAGCAGACCGGCCTGATGTTCGCTGCGGGCGGTATCGGCCCCAAATGGGAAGACGGCGAATACCGGCACCGCGAACACCAGGAGGCGCCGATACCGCTCGACGGGCTCGACCGCGCCGAGCTGGCCGCGACAATCGCCGATAGGGCGCGCACCGTCGACCTGTGGGCGCCGCCCGCGTCGTTCTATAAGACACGCAAACCCGAATCGCTACACCAGGCGTGGGCGCTTATCTCCGACTGGGACGGCACACTGGCCAAGCTCGCCGAGGCGCTGGCATGCGTGGAACTGCTCGGCGGGTGCGCGATTGCCAGTGGCACCCGAGGACACCTACAGGTCATCGTTCCGCTAACCGCGCCGATAGTCACCTCCGCCGAATACCAGCGGTACATGCGGGCGCTGTGCGAGTACCTCCCCGACGGAGCCGACGCGAAAGTCAGCTGCAACGACCTCACCCGAATCGCCGGAACCTTCAACCACAAGCCGACCGTGCGACCCGGCGACACCGGGCAGCCGATAGCTGTGGCGTGGGCTGTGAGGCCATCCGGTAAGCGCATCAGGCTCGATGACCTCGCCCGCCGCCTCAAAATCGACGCACCCGGCGACACCAAGACGGCAGGCGACACCAAGACACCCGGCGGCGCCCAGGTCGAACAACAGCCGTTCAACCTAGACGACCATCCGCGCGTACGCGCCGCTATCGACTCGCCGGTATTCAAAGCCGACATCGGCCAGGAGGACCGCTCCGAGTCGTGTTACAAGATTGTTGCCGCCGTGGTCGACGCCGGGCTGACACAGGCTAACGCCGAATGGGCTGCCCGCCAGAGCATCACCGTCTCCGAGCGGCTCGATGCGCACCCCGAAGACGTGGCCCGAATCTGGGCGAAGCTGTCCGACAAGCCGACCGACCCCCCAGAAGACGAGCCGAAGAGCGACAAGGCGAACGGCGACAAGGCGAAGAGCGACAAGGCGAAGAGCGGCCAGGGTGTCAAAATCTGGAACGCCAAAAACCTACGCGCCGCCGGGCGCTCAACATTCCTAGCCAAAAACCGCATACCCATGGCCGCCGTCACCGTCCTCTGTGGCGCCGAAGGCATCGGCAAAAGCCTCCTGCTAATCCGTATCGTTGTCGCCGTCACCACAGGGCAACCGATGCCCGAATTCGGCATCCCCAAACGGGAACCCGCCGACGTGTTCCTAATCCTCACCGAAGACACCTGGGCCGACGTGCTGGCCCGGCTCGAAGTGGCCGGGGCCGACCTCGACCGCATCAAAGTGCTCTGCGAAGAAGCCGACGGCAGCGGCTCGCCCGTCTTCCCCCGCGACATGGGCCTGATACTCAACGCCGACCCTGCGCCCGCGTTCATCGGCGTTGACGCCTGGCTGGACACCGTGCCCGGCACCTTGCGAGTCGGCGATACCCAACAAGCTCGCGAAGCACTGCACCCGTGGAAAGAAGCCGCGACCGCGACCGGCGCCGCCGTGCTCCTGCTCACGCACCCCAACCGGCTAGGAACGGCGAACATACGCGACCTGTACGGCGCGACCGCCGCGCTGCGCCAGAAAGCCCGCATGACCCTGTTCGCGCTCGCCGACGAAGACCACAACCTGATAGTCGGCCCCGACAAGTCAAACTCGGTCAAAGCCGGTATCGGGGCGACCAAGTTCAAAATCGACGCCGTCCAGCACTACGACCCCACACCAGACAGTGACGGCACCGTGCCCGCCCTGAAATACCTCGGCGAGACGGCGCCCATCCGCAAGGTCCTCGCCGCCATCGCCGCCCAACAGAACAAGCGGGACCGCGCACCGTCCAGCGCCGAACAGTGGCTCACCGACTACCTGGGCGACCACAAAGCCCACAAATCAGTCGACGTGTACCGCGACGGCAAGGACTGCGAGCACGAATTTTCCGGGGACCAACTAAAGCGGGCCAAGGAGCGGCTGTCAGTCCACACCTTCAAGGGCACAGAGCCGCACGGTACGGCTCATTACTGGTGGTGGCAGTTGAGGGAGCCAGCAAATGATTAGAGCACCTAAATTGCCCCCTCGGGCCCTAGACCAAGGGAGCGTTGCTGGGCCCTACTGCTCTAGACCTGCTCCCTTCGCTCCCTTCCAGGTCAGACACTATGTTTTAAACAAAAAAAGATTAGCTAGACCGCTCCCTTGGTTAGAACAAAAAAACACCCCCTGACCTCGAAGGGAGCTAAGGGAGCGGATAGAAAGCAGTAGGCCCTCTAACCGCTCCCTTGCCGCTCCCTTGGTCGGCCTCCCGAGCCAGATTTGACCCTCTAGCAAACAAATCCCCAAGACCGCACCCCGTACGTGTGGGATGTGGAGACGACCCGGCGCGCAGGCCGCCGACAGTGAGAAGAAAAGGGAAAACTGACATGACCAGCCAACCGCCCGAGGATTGGGCGCCCAGCCCCGCGCTCGCCGCGCTCACCGACCGCCAGCTCATCGCGCGCGGTGTCGACACGCTGCGCGACACGTACGCCGCCGTCGGCGAACACTGCGGCCTCACGCCCAAGGGTGTGGAACGGGCGCTGCTGGGCGTCGACCCGAGCACCCTCGACGGCGCCGCGCTCAGCGACGCGCTCGACGCGGCGCGCGGCATCCTCGCCGTGGCTCAACTCGGCGGCCTACCGCTGTCCGACGCGGTCGACGGCGCCGAGCGCCTCGCCGAACGCGGCAAGCCGCTCGCCCCGCTGAGCGACCCCGCGCCCAAGCTGATTCGCGACGGTCGCGCCCAGGTGCGCCGCCTCGCCGCCCAGCTCGCCCCGCTCACCCAGCGGCCCCTAGAACGTGTCCTGACGGCTCTGTGCGGGTGGCGTGGCGCGCTCGAAGACCTCGACGCCGCCCAGCTGGCCGCCACAGCAGCGGACGCCGCATTCCTGCTCGCCGGGCTCAAGGCGGGCCGCTACTTGTCCACGCTGCTCGATGAGCGGGCCGCGTCACGCCCAGGCGTCGCCGAGTACATCGAAGGCCGTTAAGTCTTTCAAGCATCCACACACGCCCGCCGACCCCGGCGAGTGTCGAAAACACACTGAGAGAAGGAAAACCATGCCCGCAAATCTAGATTCTTCGTGGACCGACCCAAAAGTAGATTCGTTCACCCCGATTCGTCAGCGGCCCGCCCCGGCGCCGACAGCAGCGCCCGCCTTTACCGTCAACGGGCTCGACGCCGCCGGGCTCGCCAAGCTCCGCGCCGCCCAAGCAGCCACGGCGGCCATACCCGCGTCCGACCTGACCGCCGTCCAGAAAGCCGGGGCCGAAGCGCTCAAAAAGCGTGTCGCCGAGATTCGAGCGGACAAGGGTCTATCCGATGTGGGCGTGAACCAGGCGTTTACAGACTTCGCCGACAGCCCCGAAATGCAGGCCGCGCTGCAAGCACCCGAAGCTGCCCGCGCCAAACGGCAAGAAGCCAAAGACGCTATCCGGCAAGTGAAACGCTCACTCAAAGTGGAGACCCAAGCCGGTGACCGGGCCGTCAGGCGCAACGAAGCGAGGCTAGCCAACACCGAAAACGTTGTCCAAGAGACCCGCTCGATGCTCGCCCAGGCCGAAGACCAAGAGCAGATAGCGGCGGTGCTCGAAGCTGTCAACGGCGCGCTCGCCGCGCGCGGCGGCAGCACCGAGGCCGACTGGCTCGACGCGGAGTTAGCCGAGCTCATCCCCGAGCTGGCTGCAGCGATTCGAGCCGAACGCCAGGCCGCGCGGGTCGAAACCGTTGTTTTGCACAACAATTCACGCTTGACCACCGCAGTGCAAGAGCGTCGACCCCTGGCTGTGCCATTGAACGACGCCTAAAAAGCTTTGGTGCAGTGCGACACGCTGCATTGAAGAAGGCGCCGCGCCTTCAAAGTTGATTCGCGACCGAAAAGAGCAGCGCGCCAACAAAGCAGGGCCTCGGCTCGGAACACTTACCCCCCTCCAAGGGTAACCGGGCCGGGGCACTGCTCCACCATCGAAGAGCGCCCGGCGCTGACCAGGCAGCATAATTCGGGCCCTGAATCCAGCCCGAAAATCCAATGTGGCGACAACCTGCCAGCGCCGGGCGCCAACACTGAGGGACCCGAAAACATGACCACAGCAACACAATTCGACAGAGCAATGTCGAAAGCGCTCGCCGAGTTCCGGCGTCAGCGCTACTACCGGGCCCGCCGGGCGGCACTCGCAGCGGCACGCATCGCAGCCACGGCGGCAATAACAGAACAGAAGAAGCCGTGAAGAGCGGCGCCACATAGGCCGCCCTACAGTACGGGTGCCTTGTAACGGGCCACCTATGCATAACCGGACTGGAATTCTTACGGCCCCACACAACACACCCGCACCCAAAACGATTGGAGTACAACAAGAATGGCCAGCCATAAGACTAAGCGCGGCGGCAACGGCGCACAGGACAGACTGTGCTGTATTGCTATGTGCCTACGCAGAACACGAAGCGGAGCCAAGTTCTGCGACAAACACAAAGGCCGCTAACCCCGGCCACGCTCACCAGGCCGCGCCGCCTAGACAGTTCTCAGCCCAGATAGGCCACGCCTCCACAGCGCGCCGCCACTGGTGAGCAGAACACGACGCACTCGGCCAGCTCCGCGCGCTCGGCCATGTCTTTCGAGCCCCCGACGGCGGCAGCCCCCACAGCAAACCCACGCACCAACCCCGCAAACCAGGGTGCAGACCAGCCTCGACAGCCAGCCGGATTGCCGCAGCTCAGCGAGGCGGGAGCGTCAGCAGGCAGCCCAATCGTCAAATAAGGCCTTGAACTGCGCAGACACCCCCGCCCCACCCCCCCGTGCCACCCCCGACGACGCGCCGGCCTGGACAGCGCGAGCGGGGTCGCATGGGCATTTCGCCGTAGGGTTCGCGCTGGGTTCGCGCTGCCAGCAAACAACGCGCAGCGTGAAACGTGCGCCGACCTGCACCGTAGGCGCGGCCACTCCCGCCGCCGACCTGCTGGTAAGCTGTTGTAAGGGGCGAATTCTCGGCCCTTGAAGGGCCAATACTGGCCGATAACAAGCGATTAGGAGGGACGAACATGGCCAGGAAGGCTCACAGTCCAGCAGCCAACAAGGCCCGGCGTGACTTGGAAGCCATGCGGGCGCAGTTGTCGAAGGCGTCAGGTGTCGAGCAGCAATGGGATGCCACCGAGGCCGGGCGCATCGACCTGCTGGTCGACCAGCTCGACGCCAGAGCCGAACTACAGGAGCTTTACGAGCAGACCGAGGACCCGGCGCTGAAGCTGCGTTTGGCCACCGAGGTTCGCTTGGCAGCCGGGCAGGCCGCACGCCTACTGAAGGAGCTGCAGCCGAAGGCGACGACGACGGCGGCGAAGAGGACGACGCCCAGTACTAGCGCGGGACGGCGGGCGCAGTACGCGGCTAACCGTCGCTGGCAGAATGTGGGGGCCTGACATGCTCAGCGCCGACGCTCACGACGGCGAAACGCCCAACCTGCCGGGCATTTACGCGGCGCTTAAGGCCGAGGCGATAGCCAACGCAGCCGCCGTGGACCCGCGCATCAGACCGACGAACACAGACCCACGGTGGCAGGACGATTACACGCCGCACCTGTCGCCGCGCCTGCGTTCTGAGTTGAACGAGTCCAGTCCGGTCACGAAATCGGCCCGCCGTGAACTTGAGGCGTTCGAGCGCGGCGAGCCGTACCGGGTCGCGTTCTCGCGCTTCCCGTTTCGGACGTTCCCGCAGGCTCGGAGTATCACATTCCTGCGGTCGCACGCTGATACGGCGGCAGAACAGGGCGAGCTGGCCTGGCTCGTGTGGATATGGCCGAATGATGACATCACGGTCGGCCAGAGCCGCGCTCAGCGGGACGAGGAGAACATGTTGCGGGCCAACGTATCCCCGGTCGGCGAGGTCGACCAGCGGGGCGACTACTGGCCGCTGAAGCGTGGCGATGATGGCGAGTGGTGGCGCGCATACCCCGATGGCACGCTGCACCCGAGGGAGCAGGACTGAGACCGCGCCACGGCCTTTTAGCTGTGTCCGCCGTAGCCGATGCCCTCGACCCGGCCCGCATCTGTGCTGCGGCTTCGTCGGGGTCGAGGCGCTGCCCAACGCCGCATTCTATGGTTTAGCCAGTGCTTCCAGTGAGCTTCCGGTCAAGCTCGCGGCGTTCACGTATCTTGCCCCGGCATGTCGGCGATGGGGTCTTCCCAGTCGTCTGGCGGAACGATTTTGGCTTCAATACCGGTGTGTTCTGCAAGAAGGTAGAGCAGATTCGACCCGTCGATGAGTTCAATCGGCTTGTTGCGGGCGAAGTCGAAACTCGCCTGCCCGTAACCAGAGGTGGTCACAAGTATTCCCTTGCTTGCACCCTCGTTCTGCAAGGTTCCGAACAGGTCCCGCACAGCAGATACGCCCACCGTGTTCTTGTATCGCTTCGCTTGGATGACGACTTTACCGCCAAAAATCGGACGAGGGTCCCAGGCAACGCAGTCAACCCCGCCGTCGCGCGATGGACGGGTCTGGCGCGCGTCCAGGCCCATCTTTTCGAACAAGTTCTGGATTAGCACCTCGAACTCAGTGGGCTTGAGTTCCATGAGGTTAGGGCGCTGGTCAAGTTCTGACAGGGCGTCGCTTTCGGCGACGAACCGTGGGTCCACCATGTTGAAGTCCCGCACGGGACGGACGGGCAAGAGTTCGGCGGGACTCGTCGATACGCCAGCTGAAAGGTGCCTCAGGCAAGCCAGTGGCTCGACGTGAGTCAGGTCGAGTTGGTCGAAAGTTTCGCGTGTCGCGCGCACTGTGACCAAGCATGGGTGGATGCGTTGGCCGCTGCCTGGGTCGGTGGTGTCGACGTGCCCGTTGAAGACCACCGTGTGGATGTGCCCGGCTTTGTCCGATGTCAGCAGTTCGTGCACCGTCCGAACCGCCACCTGCGCCACGATTGATGCGTACAGTGCTTTGACCTGGGAGTGGGGCCGGGCGGTTTCAGCGATGGAGTCAGATTGTTTGACGTATCTGTACGCCTTGACTGTTGGCACCACATCGACAGTCGGCAGCTCGTACTCCACGATGGCCAGCCGGGACTCTGGCACGTAGCGGAACTTGAATCTCTGCGGGAATCCGTCTGGGTAGGCGGATGCCTCTAGCACCATGTCGCAGTAAGACTCCACCGCGTTAAGCTCACCGCTGCGGTAGTTGGCTTCGAAGGCGTCTATCAGCTCATGCTGCTTCTTGGCCTCTTCTTTGAGTTGTGCTGCGGCAGCCTTCCACTCAGCCCGGGCCTTTGCCAGCGCGCTGGCTCGCTGCGCCTCACGACTGCGATGTTCCTTCACCGCTTGCTCGTATCTCGTTTGCCCTTCGGCGACTGCCTGCTCATGTTTGGCCTTACCGAATAGCTTGCCCAGGCCAGTAAGAGGGGCAGGCATGAATGTTTCGGGCACTGGGGCGGGTTCAGCCCGCTCAAGGTGGGCGTGTTTCCATGCCGGTTTCGACGCTGGCTTCTTCAGCGACGAGAAGCTGATAACATCACCGGCCTTCAACGAAGCCGCGAGAAGTCCTTGCAGTGCTTCTATGGTGTGTTCGAGGTCGGCGTTCATGGCGGCGACATGTGCCGCGCGGCTCTCTATGTAGAGGCGCTTGCGCTCCTTCTCTGCTGCCGCCTGGGCGCGTTCGTATTCCTTTTGTGCTGCCGCCTGTGCGCGCGCTTGAGCGGCTTGTGCTCGCGCTGCTTCCCGTTGTATCTGCGCGAATGAACGTGCCATCGCGAACCTCCGCTCATCCTCAGCCCTGGCACCCCCGTTGACCCTATCGCGAGCCATCTGCCTTGAATCGAGAAGATGCATTGCTCCTCCCCTTGGTCTGAGGCGTCAGGAAACCCAGTGCTGCTCAACCTCGCGGCGTTGGTCCAGAAGGCGCGTCAACCGGACCCATGGACGGCAGCCTGCGCTAGGCGCTCATCGAGCAATTCGTCGAGCAGACGGCTCGACGGTTTGCCAGCGTGCGCGCGGGCTGTGCGGCACACAGCAGCCAAGGGCACCTGGACCTGGAGCCTCACGAAGAGAGCTGAAACGCGGGGCTGGAAGGTGGCCCGCCAGAGGCGGCGAATCAGGGCAGCTTGACTGCTTCGGTGATTCACTGTGCAGCTCTCCACCTCGGACCGAAAGGTCTAATCTTTCTGCGCCTTTGGAGGTGAGCCTTTGCGCTGCGCTTTCCCTTGGCTTGGGTTGTTTCTGCCAGGCCGGTACCGAATTCCAATCTTGCACAAAGCCTTTTAGCCCGCTGTGGCGTGTGACGGCTAGGTGCATGGGTCAGCTCGTAAAGCGATGGCGGTGCAATTTCCGACCTGAGGACGGCCCAGAGCGGCGAGACACCTCAGCCGGATGCCGCGTGCTGACAGCCGTTATTCGTCGCGTCTCTCGCGAGGGTTAAACGCATCTTGCTGCGAATACCCCTGTCATTGATGCGCTGGTCTAGGTAGGTATGGCCGGTCGGCCAGGATGCGAGGCCGGGTGGCGGCGGACATTGCGAATCATCAACAAGGCGCCCTTTAGCTTTGGCCACCTGTTCGAGAGTCACTCCCCACGTTCCAGCCGTTGGGTTGTTGGGAAAATCGCGGCGGTACTCCTCGTAGGCACCCCGAGCAGTTTGTTTCGAACTTCGGACTCCGCTGAGTTTGCGTTCGTCGCGCTGACTCGGGGTGAAGGCCTCAGCGTCGACGGTGCCGTCACTCACACGGGTTGGGTGTATCTGTCGGTAGTACCACTCGGAGAGGTCGTCAAGCGCCTCCTCGCACGGCTCAAGCGCGGGGAATGCAACCGCTTCAGTCATCGCGTGGAGTCGGTAATGAACCGCGCCGCGTCAGCTGGATTACGCATCGTCTCGGTGTGATACACATCATCTCCGGCGTACTCCCCAACGAATTCGTTGCCAGTTGGGGAGATGTCAACGATGACTGCGCGCTCGGCGCCGACAGTTTGAAGGCGAAGTCCGCCATCCTGTCTCGGGAATATCGCGACCGCTGACGGCGGAGGCTCTAGCGCGAAATGGCGGAAGATGGCAATGGCGGCTGCTTCGGCGTCCGCCGATACAACTACGACTACCGGCTCAAGTGACACCACGGGCCTCTCGGCACCCAACGATACGACCGGAGTGGCCTCCGCCCATGGCGCTGGCGCATTCCTTAGCTCGGCAATACGCTGCCGCGCCCTCTCGGCGTAGTCGACAAACTCCATCTCGGCTGGGGTGAAATCCAATAGCTCGCCAGTTGGGGCGATGACGTAACGTGCCGGTCGGAGTATCACCGGACCAATTCGGGCGTACTGCACCCGGTAGGGACCGTCCGATTGCGGCACAGCCTGGATGGCGGTGTCACCTGATGCCGATTCAACCGTCAGGCTAACTGGCGGCACCGGGGGTTCCTTCCACGACGGTCAGACCTAGGTGCTTGGCCAATCCCCGACAGAAATCTTTTGCAATCTTCTCGGTCATGTAGAACGCCCCCAACGGCTCGACGGCAGCCCTATTGTCTGGGTGGTCTTGTTCCCAGCGCTGTCGGTCGTCAGGTGCCACCCAGATTGGTAGCCCGAGATGGCCCATCATCAGGTAGATGCCGGTGTGGTCTTGGTCCCATTGGTATACGTGCATGTTGGAAACCCGAGCACCAGCATTCGCGGTCTCGGGCCACGCCGCCGTTATGGTCAATGGCTGGTCACCGCTGGGAGAACTCGCCGTCATGTCGTTCATCCTTCCAGACCAGCGGAGATGGGCCGCCTGGTTCTCGGGAAACCAGGCCAGCGATGGGTCTCGGTGTCACGAGGATGTCGCAACTCATCGAAAACTCCTCCGCGAACCGCAGCGAACCGCCCTGCACACGGGCAACTTAACGCCGCTGGTCAGAGCCTCAATTTAGGCTCAGCAGTCCGCACCCTACGGACGGCGACAGACCGGCCGCGTGTGATGGGATAGGCCGCCGTGCGGCCAGCGCGGGCAGAGGGGGGGAGCACACGTCAAGGCCCGCTGATTCGAGGAGCACACGTAGAGCACACGCCCGTCGTGGCACCTCCCTCGAAAATGGCCTTTGACGTGCGCTGGCCGTCAGTGCGCGATACTGGGATTGAACCAGTGACCTCTTCCGTGTCAGGGAAGCGCTCTCCCGCTGAGCTAATCGCGCCGGGTCGAAAGCTGGAGGTGGAGACGGGAATCGAACCCGTGTGCACGGCTTTGC
>Ga0335069_10008672_pt1 | contig 14527 bp, 12 predicted proteins | sample Lox_Sample_11_FD_206714 | JGI IMG/M metagenome (GOLD analysis project Ga0335069, IMG submission 206714) | Soil microbial communities from Loxahatchee National Wildlife Refuge, Florida, United States - Lox_Sample_1.1 | ecosystem: Environmental > Terrestrial > Soil > Wetlands | place: USA... | reverse complement strand
CTCCTCAGACGTCGGACAAGACCAACGTCGTTTCGCTCACGCCCGGCCGGCAGCGCGGGCGGCGCAAATTCATGCGCCAGACGGAGCTGATCGAGCGGGTCAGGGCCTATGACCCCGGCGCTAACGAGGCTTTGCTGAACAAGGCCTACGTTTATGCCATGAAGGCGCACGGCAAGCAGTTCCGCGCCTCGGGCGACCCTTACTTTGCGCACCCCCTCGAAGTCGCGGCGATCCTTACCGAGTTGAAGCTCGACGAGGCCACCATCGCCACGGCGCTCCTCCACGACACCATCGAGGACACGCTGGCTACCTACGAGGACATCAAGGAGAATTTCGGCAAGGAAGTCGCCGATTTGGTGGACGGGGTCACCAAGCTTACCGGGCTCGAGATCTTCTCGGAGCGCACCAAGCAGGCCGAGAATTTTCGCAAGCTGATGCTTGCCATCACCGGTGACATCCGTGTGCTGCTGGTCAAGCTGGCGGACCGCCTCCACAACATGCGCACGCTCCACTTCATCAAGGAACCGGAAAAGCGCCGCCGCATCGCCCAGGAGACCTTCGACGTCTACGCGCCGTTGGCCGGACGCATCGGCATGCAGCACATGCGCGAGGAGCTGGAGGACCTCTCTTTCGCCGAGCTCTATCCCGAGGCGCGAGCCTCCATCGTCACCCGTATGGACCGGATGGACACTTCGCGCGGCAAGCTGATCGACCGGATCAAGGACCAGATCAAGCGCAAGCTTGCCGAGCACGATGTCGATGCCTGGGTTACGGGACGCTCCAAGCGGCCGTTTTCCATCTGGCGCAAGCTGCAGGACAAGCAGATCAACTTCGAACAGCTTTCCGATCTCTTCGCCTTCCGCGTGATCGTGCGCACGGTAGACGATTGCTACCGCACGCTCGGCATCCTGCACCGCGCCTGGCCGGCCGTTCCGGCCCGCTTCAAGGACTTCATCTCGACTCCGAAACCGAACGGCTACCGCTCGCTGCACACGACCCTGATCGGGCCGGAGCGCCAGCGCGTGGAGGTGCAGATCCGCACCCAGGAGATGCACGACGTGGCGGAGCGGGGGGTTGCAGCGCATTGGCGTTACCGCGACGTCGACGCCGATCCGGGCGAGCCGCGCGAGAACCGCGCTTATGAGTGGTTGCGCGAGATGGTGGAGCTGCTCGAGCGCGGCAACACCGCCGAGGAATTCTTCGAGCAGTCGCGGCTCAACCTCTATCAGGATCAGGTCTTCTGCTTCACGCCCAAGGGCGACCTCATCCCGCTGCCGCGCGGCGCCACGCCGATCGATTTCGCCTACCAGGTCCACACCGATCTCGGCCACCGCACTCTGGGGGCCAAGGTCAACGGCACGCCCGTTCCGCTCTACACGCCGTTGCGCAACGGCGACCAGATCGAGATCATCTCCGGCAAGGATGCCACGCCGTCGCCGCTTTGGGAGCAGTTCGTTGTCACCGGCCGGGCGCGAGCCGAGATCCGGCGCTTCGTGCGCCAGCAGCAGCGCGGCGAGCACATCGAGTTCGGCCGCAAGATCCTGGAGAAGGTGTTCAGCGACGAGAAGCACACCCTCACCGACAAGGCGGTGGAAAGCGTCGCCAAGAAGCTCGGCGTGTCGAAATCGGAGGACGTCTACGCCCAGATCGGGCAAGGAACGCTGCGCGCCCGCGAGGTGCTCGAAGCCGTCTTCCCCGAACTCAAGCTTGACCCGGAGAAGCGCAAGCAGGCCGTGCTGGAGGAGCCGCCGGACAAGCCCAAGCGCATTTCGATCCGCGGCCTCACGGAAGGGGTTGCCTATAGGCTGGGAGCCTGCTGCCACCCGCTGCCGGGTGACCGCATCGTCGGCCTGATGCACCCGGGCGAGGGCTGCACCATCCACACCATCGACTGCGCCGAACTGGAAAAGGCCCAGTCCTCGATGGACGAGTGGCTCGACGTGGCCTGGGGCAATCACGCGGCCGAGATGGGCCCGTCCGTCGCCCGTCTGCGCGTGAGGGTGAAGAACGCCGCCGGTTCGCTCGGCGCGGCGATGACCACCATCGGCAAGGCTGGCGGCAATATCTTCAACATGAAGACCATCAACCGAAATCCTCTGTTCTTCGATTTCCAGGTCGACATCGTGGTCCGCGACGTGGCGCACCTGCAGCACATCATCGGGGCCTTGCGGGTCAACGAGGTGGTCGAATCGGTCGACCGCGTCCGCGAGCCGGAAGAAGCACCGGCGGCTTCGGCGTCTTCTTAACCTCTCCCGTGCGGGAGTCGATCGGGCGAAGCCGGATCGGGTGGGGGTATTGCCCGCCTCACTCCGACGCTAATATCCCCCATCCGAAGCGCCTCGGTGCGCCCGACGCTTCAACCTCCCCGCTAGGGGAAGGTGAAATGAGGTATCAATGCACAAACTTCGTCTCGGCGTGAACATCGATCACGTGGCCACCGTGCGGCAGGCGCGCGGCGGCTCGCATCCCAGCGCCTTGCGGGCGGCGATGATGGCCGCGGCTGCGGGCGCGGACGGGATCACGGCCCACTTGCGCGAGGACCGCCGTCACATCTCCGATCACGACATCGAGTCGCTCAGGCTCGAGCTGCGCATTCCGCTGAACCTGGAAATGGCGGCCACGCCCGAGATGAAGAGCGTCGCGCTAAAGCACCTTCCGCACGCCTGCTGCATCGTGCCGGAGAACCGCCAGGAGCGCACGACCGAGGGCGGCATCGACGCCGCCGGCCAGTTCGACCGGTTGAAGCCGATCGTGCGCGAGCTGGTCGATGCCGGCATTCGCGTTTCCATGTTCGTCGAGCCCGACAAGCGGCAGCTCGACGCTTCGCGGGCGCTCGACGCGCCGGTGGTCGAATTGCACACGGGCGCCTACAGCAACGCGACGGGCGCCGATCAGGAGCGGCTGCTGAAGAAATGCGTGAAAGCAGCCGGCTACGGTGCTTCGATCGGGCTCGAAATCCACGCCGGCCACGGCCTGTCCTACGAGAACGTCCAGCCGATTGCCGCCATCCCGGAAATCCGGGAGCTCAACATCGGCCATTACCTGATCGGCGAGGCGATTTTCGTGGGCCTGGACAGCTCGATCCGCCGCATGCGCCGGCTGATGGACGAGGCGAGGGCATGATCCTCGGCCTCGGCTCCGATTTGATCGACATCCGCCGCGTCGAGGAATCCATCGCGCGGTTCGGGGACCGCTTCCTCGGCCGCATCTTCACCGAGGGCGAGCGCGCCAAGTCCGAAAAGCGCGCCAACCGGGCTGCGAGTTATGCCAAGCGCTTCGCGGCGAAGGAGGCGTGCTCAAAGGCGCTGGGAACCGGATTGAACCGCGGTGTGTACTGGCGCGACATGGGGGTGGTGAACCTGCCGAGCGGCAAGCCTACAATGCGTCTAACGAACGGTGCACTGAAGCGGCTTCAGGAAATCACGCCCGCAGGCATGACCGCTGTCATCGATCTGTCGATCACCGACGATTTTCCGCTCGCGCAGGCGATCGTCATCATCTCGGCCGTGCCCGCGCCGGTCGAAAAGCGCGATCCTTCATAGTTAAGGTGTGCTGCCGCTTGACGGACACCTGCCCATCCGTTTCCCTTTCGCCGATGAGTGGATTCGCACCTCCCGAAAGTGAAATCGAAACGGCAGTCGCGCCCGCAGCGAGTGTCGATCCCGTCCTGCCGGAGGATGATACAGTGGACGTCGTCCATTCGGGCGATGCGGCGGTCGCGGCACCTGACGCCGTCTCCGCGGAAGAGGAAGACGGCGATTCCTGGTGGGATCTGGTGCGCATCCTCATCTACGCGCTCGTCATCGCGCTCGTGGAGCGCACGTTCTTCTTCCAGCCCTACAACATTCCGTCGGGCTCGATGGAGGAGACGCTGCGCGTCGGCGACTACGTCTTCGTCGAGAAGTTCTCCTACGGCTACAGCCGCTACTCGCTGATTTGGGGCCGCTTCCTCCCCGGCTTCAAGCGCGTGCTCGCGCGCGATCCGCAGCGCGGAGACGTCGCCGTGTTCTCGCTGCCATCGATGCCCGAGCGCGACTTCATCAAGCGCATCGTCGGCCTGCCGGGCGACCGCGTGCAGGTGCTTCACGACGTTCTCTACCTCAACGACAAACCGGTGCCGAGAGTGCGGGTGGCCGATTATGTCGAGGACGAGAACGGCTACCAGCATCACGTGGCGCGCTACCGCGAGACCCTGCCGAACGGCAAGTCCTACTACGTTCTGGACGAGGAAATGGACGGCCTCAACGACAATACGCCCGTATACTCGGTGCCTCCCGGCCACTATTTCATGATGGGCGATAACCGCGACGATTCGGACGACAGCCGCGGTATTGTCGGTTATCTTCCGTCCGAAAACCTGGTTGGCAAGGCGGAATTTGTCTTCTGGTCCTTCGATGAGAAGAAAGGCAGCTGGTGGGCGATCTGGACGTGGCCGCAGGCTATCCGCTGGGGCCGCCTCTTCAGCGTCGTCGACTGAATTCGAAGTCCGCCTGGGCCACGTTTTCAAGGACAAGAAGCTGTTGCAGCGGGCGCTGATGCATGCCAGCGCCGACACCCTGGCCTCCAATGAGCGTCTGGAGTTCTTGGGCGACCGCGTCCTGGGGCTCGTCGCCGCCGAGAAGCTGTGCGCGCTGTATCCGGAAGACGCGGAGGGCGACCTCGCGCTCAAATTCAACGCACTGGTCCGCGGCGAGACGTGCGCGGCGGCGGCCGAAGCGGCCGGCATCGGCGAGCATCTGGTCCTTGCCCGCTCGGAGTCGGGCAGCGGCGGCCGCCGCAAGGTCGCGATCCTGGCCGGCGCGTGCGAGGCAGTCATCGCGGCGCTCTATCTCGACGGCGGGATGGAAGCGGCGCGCGCCTTCATCGAACGGTACTGGGCGGACGTATTCGCAATGCTCGACACCGACATGCGCGATCCCAAGACGACGCTTCAGGAATGGGCGCAGAGCCGCGGGCCGAAGGCCGGTCCGCCCGTTTACAGGCTGGTGAGCCGGGAGGGGCCCGACCATGCCCCGGTCTTCTCCGTGGAGGTAGTGGTGATCGGCAAAGAGCCACGCATCGGTTCGGGCCGTTCGAAGCGCGAAGCCGAGCAGGACGCCGCCCGCCGCATGCTGACGAGCGTGGGAAAGCCGACATGACCACGCGCTGCGGCTTTGTCGCCATTATTGGTGCGCCTAACGCCGGCAAGTCCACGCTCGTGAATGCGCTGGTCGGCTCGAAGGTCGCCATCGTCAGCCCGAAGGTGCAGACCACGCGCATGAACGTGCGCGGGGTTGCCATGCGCGGCGAGACGCAAGTCGTGTTTGTGGATACGCCCGGTATCTTCAAGCCGCGCCGCCGGCTTGACAAGGCGATGGTCGCCGCCGCCTGGAGCGGGGCGGGCGATGCCGACGCGGTCGTGCATCTCGTGGATGCCGGGGAAATCACCGAGCGCCCCCACGGCCACGCCGCCGCCGACACCGAGGCGATCGTCGCAGGCCTCAAGATCGCCAACCGCAAGGCTGCACTGGCGCTCAACAAGATCGACGCCATGAAGCACGGGGACCTGCTGCCGCTGACACAGAAGCTCGACGCAACCGGCGTCTACGAGCAGGTGTTCATGATCTCGGCGCTCAAGGGCGATGGGCTCGACGCGCTCGCGGCCTGGTGTGAGGTCAAGATGCCTGAAGGGCCGTGGCTCTATCCCGCCGACCAGGCTGCCGACATTCCCTCGCGCCTCTTGGCCGCGGAGATCACTCGCGAGAAGATCTACCTGCGCCTGCACGACGAGTTGCCCTATGCCTCGGCGGTCGAAACCGAGAAGTGGGAAGAGAGAAAGGACGGCTCCATCAAGATCGATCAAACCATCTACGTCCAGCGCGACGGTCAGAAGGCCATCGTGCTCGGCAGGAAGGGCGCCACCATCAAGGAGATCGGCGAGGCCGCGCGAAAGGACCTTGAGCGAATTTTCGACCGTCGCGTACACCTTTTCCTGTTCGTGAAAGTGCGTGAAGACTGGGCCGACAAACGCGAGCATTACCGCGACCTCGGGCTGGAGTATCCGGAGGAATGAGACCTCCTTCGCCTCGTGCTCCGCACTCGGCACTTTTCCGGCTTGGCGGGGGCAGAAAAGTTTTCGCTTGCACTTTCATTTTCCGCCCCCGCGCAGCGGGGGAGGTGGACCGTCGCGGAGCGGCGAGACGGAGGGGGTCGGGCCGTGGAATGGTCTGACGACGCCATCGTCCTTTCCGTCCGCCCGCATGGCGAGAGCGGTACGATTCTCGAGGTTTTGACCCGCACGCATGGCCGCCACCTCGGTCTTGTGCGTGGCGGCACGTCGCGCAAGATCAAACCCGTGCTCCAGCCCGGCAACGGTGTCCGCCTGCTGTGGCGCGCTCGCCTGTCGGAGCACCTCGGCAACTTCACAGCGGAGCTGGACTGCGCGCGTGCCGGCACACTGATGGACAATCGCGAAGCGCTCACGGGGCTGAACGCATTCGCCGCAATGGTCGGTGCGACGCTTCCTGAGCGCGCGCCCTACTACGACCCGGTGTTTGCGGGCGCCAACGTCCTGCTCGACGCCATGATGGAGGACGGCCTCGCGCATTGGGGTGCTCTCTATGTCCGCTGGGAGGCGGGCCTGCTCGATACCCTCGGTTTCGGTCTCGACTTGACGCAATGCGCCGCCACCGGAACAACCGACGACCTCGCTTTCGTGTCGCCAAAATCCGGCCGTGCGGTATCGGGGGTGGCGGGGGCGCCCTATGCCGCGCGGCTGTTCGCGCTGCCGAAATTTCTTGTGAGCTCCCAGAACGCCGATGTGTCCACCGCCGACATCGTGGCCGGGTTGACGCTTACAGGTCATTTTTTGCTTGAGCGCGTCTTGAAGCCCAACGGAAAAGCTATGCCTGCCGCGCGCTTGCGTCTCGATGCTCTCGCAGCGCATGAACAAGGCGAATCGCGCTAAATCAGCCCCATGCCCACCGCGCCCCCAAAAGACGATATCCGTCCCGAACCGCTCGCCAGTGCCCTCAGCGAGCGCTATCTCGCCTATGCTCTTTCCACGATTACCCAGCGTGCGCTGCCCGACGTCCGCGACGGCCTCAAGCCCGTCCACCGCCGCATCCTCTTCGGCATGCGCCGTCTGGGCCTGAACCCGGCTTCATCACCCAAAAAATCGGCCAAGGTGGTGGGCGACGTGATGGGCGCATTCCACCCCCACGGCGATCAGGCCATCTACGACGCGCTCGTCCGCCTGGCGCAGGATTTCGCAGTTCGCTATCCGTTGGTCGACGGCCAGGGCAATTTCGGCAATATCGACGGCGATAACGCTGCTGCGATGCGCTACACCGAATCGCGCCTCACCGAGATCGCCCAGGCACTTCTCGACGGGCTCGACGAGGACGCGGTCGACTTTCGCCCCACCTACGACGGCGAGGAGCAGGAGCCGTCCGTTCTTCCGGCCGCCTTTCCGCATCTGTTGGCCAACGGCGCCAGCGGCATCGCCGTGGGCATGGCGACGTCCATCCCGCCCCACAATTTGGGCGAACTCTGTGACGCCACGATCGAGCTGATCAAGAACCCCGGCGCGCGCGACGCCACGCTGCTGAAACACGTCAAGGGTCCGGATTTTCCCACCGGCGGAATCATCGTCGACGGTCCGGAGGTCATCGCGGAGGCCTACAAGACCGGCCGCGGCTCGTTCCGCGTCCGCGCCCGCTGGTCGTGCGAGGAAGGCGCCCGCGGCACTTATCAGATCGTCGTCGACGAGATTCCCTACCAGGTTCAGAAGGCCAAGCTGATCGAGCGCATCGCGGAACTGATCGAGCAGAAGAAAGTGCCGCTGCTCGACGACGTTCACGACGAATCCGCCGAAGACGTCCGCATCGTGCTCACGCCCAAGTCGCGCGTGGTGGATGAGAACCTGCTGATGGAGCAGCTTTTCCGCCAGACCGACCTTGAGGCCCGCATCCCGCTCAACATGAATGTGCTCGATGGCGGGCTGGTGCCTCGAGTGATGAGCCTGAAGGAGGCGCTGCAGGCGTTCGTCAATTTCCGCTACGACGTTCTGGAGCGGCGCACGAAGCATCGGCTGGAGAGAATCGCCGCGCGCCTGGAGGTGCTGGAAGGCTATCTCGCCGTCTATCTGAACCTCGACAGGGTCATCAAGATCATCCGGAGCGAGGACGAGCCCAAGCCCGTTCTGATGAAAACGTTCGAGCTTACCGACAACCAAGCCGAGGCCATCCTCAACATGCGGCTGCGCGCCTTGCGCAAGCTCGAAGAGATGCAGATCCGCGGCGAGCATGCCGATCTCACCAGGGAGCAGAAGGACCTCAGGAAGCTTCTCGGCTCGGACAAGCTGAAATCGGAGAAGCTCATCGCCGAGATGAAGGAGATCGACGCCAGGTTCGGCGCCAAGACCGATCTGGGCAGGCGCCGCACGCGGATCGCCGGCAAGAGCCTGCTTGCCGAGATTCAGGAGATCGCGGAGGTCGCCACCACCATCGAAACCGCCGTCGAACGCGAGCCGATCACCATCGACCTTTCCGAAAAGCTCTGGTTGCGCGGCTTCAAGGGCCACCAGGACGCGAACGACTCCGTCAAGTACCGCGAAGGCGATCGCGGCCGCTTCTGGCTGAAGGCGGAGACAACCGACCAGTTGATGCTGTTCTCGACCGACGGGCGTTTCTACACGCTCGATTGCTCCGGGCTGCCTGGCGGACGCGGGCTGGGCGAGGCGATCCGCACCTTCATCGATCTCGCGCCGGACGCGGACATCGTCGCTGCCTTCGTGCACCGGCCAGGGCGCAAGCTGCTGCTCGCCGCCACGACCGGCCACGGCTTCATCACAAATGAAGACGAAGCAGTCGCCATGACCAAGGCCGGCAAACGCGTGATGAACGTCAAGATGCCGGGCGAGGCCGCCGTGTGCCGGTTCGTGGAAGGAGACAGCGTCGCGGTGATCGGCGACAACCGCAAACTTCTGGTCTTCGGCCTTGACGAAGTGCCGGAGATGGCGCGCGGTCAGGGCGTCCGCTTGCAGAAGTACCACGACGGCGGGCTGCTCGACGCGACGATGTTCACCTGGAAGGCCGGGCTTCTCGACGCCAACAACCGCACGTTCGATCCGCCTGAACTCAAGGAATGGAAGGGCACGCGCGCCCAGGCGGGACGCCTGCCGCCCCGGGGCTGGGCGAGGAGCGGCAAGTTCGCGTGATTGCGAAGGGCGCTACGTTCTTCCGGCATCACCTGCGCCGCGCTGGGCAGCCGATTCTCGTCGTTCGACTCGCAGTGCTTACACGACCGTAAGCCTGCGTCTGCGGTAAGCGCTTTCGACATACCGCTGTCAGTTCGCAACGAAATCGCGCGCGGTGCGACACATTCGACATCGCCGGCTTTGGCGAATCCCCAGCGCGAAAGGTCTTTTGCCGTTGGTGACGCTAACAAGTCGGCGAGCGTCCCAAGATTGTCATTTTGACGGGACGGTACGTGCGCGCGAAATGAGCGACACAATTCGGCGGTAAGGTGCCAGGCGTTCGGCGGCAAGGAGAGGCGGATGGCCAAGACATACTCGAAACGGCGCTTGGAAATGATCCGGGACCGCAGCTACGCGCTTTGGGAGCATGAGGGAAGACTGGAAGGCAGGGCAGACGAGTACTGGTTGCGGGCGGAAAGCGAAGTCGAAGCCGAGTGCCGCGCGGCCATTGAAGGAAACGATGCCAACGTGGTCCTGCCGCTGCCGCAAATCTCGCGCAGACCGATCCGTCGCGCTGCGGCCGGGCCCGGCGACGTTTCGCGTTCTGCTGCGGCTTAGGCGAAGCCTGCGAAGTTGTGGTGGCGGCTCCGAGTGGTGCCGCCGCTTCGTCTTGCGCCGGCCACTGCGGTCGGAAGTCAGGGTATTGGGCCGCTTAGCGCATCGCGCAGCGTTTGCGCCATCGGGTTGGGGATATGGGGAGGGTTCGGTGCCTCGCTGCGGACCACGGCATCCCAATAGCCGGCGGGCGTCGGACCGGAGCCGATTTCGTAGTCCATGGCGTCCCAGCCGTCTTCCCGGAAGGCATAGAATGCCCAGTGCATGCGGGCCGACTCTGCGGCGGCAATAACATCGTGCAGGTATGCGGCGCAGCCTTCCACGCGCCGGTCGCAGCCGAACTCGCCGAGCAACAGCCGGTCGTGCTTGATGCCATGAGCATCGGCCCAGTCGAGCATCGGCCGGAACCAGTTCGCCAGCGCCGCGGCATCCCAGTCGTACATCCTGCCGCCATAAGGCGCCCGCCCGGGATAGCGCCACTTGCCCTGATTTTCCCTGAACGTGGTGTAGGCATAGGGCTCGTACATGTGGATCGAATAGATCACGTGCGGGTCGACTATCGGCTCCATGCAGCGCACAGCCATGGGTTTCGACCATAGGCCGGACTCCAGCACGATCGGCACGTCGGGGTCCTGGGCCCTGATCGCGGCCACGATCGCGCGATAGAGCCCGTAGAGATCGCGCGCCGTGCCTTTGATGCGGGCGCACCACGCGTCGCGATGGACTTGGCTGTCGTTGCTATCGTCGAGCCCTGCGTTCCATTCCGGCACCGGTTCGTTCAGCACATCGTAGCCGGCGATCGCCTTGTGCCCTTTGAAGGTGCGGGCGATGTCGCCCCAGTACCGCGCCGCCGCGGCCCACCAAGTCTTGTCGTGCCAGATGCGGGTGTCCTGCATGTCGCCGTTGTGCTGCACCCACCGGTCCCCCGGTACGCCGAGCGCCGTGACCAGGATCGGCACGCCGTGTGCGGCCGCGCCGTCGAGGATGGCGCGCAGCTTCGCCGCATCCGCGGCGACGAGTCCGTCGTAGTGGTCCATGTCGCCGGCCAGGAAGTCGCGCGATTCGGAGTGCCATTTGTCGATTGCCACTCTGACGAAGCCGGCGCCGAACTCCTTGGCCCCAACCAGATGGGCAACGGTCTCGGTGTGATTGAAGCTGTTCGTGCCGCGACGGGTCTGTGACCAGAAATCCGTGGCGGCGGCGTGCGCGGCGGCGCTTGCCGTCAGCGCAAGGATCAGGGCCGCGAGTACCTTGCACATGACGTCTCTCCTCTGCCAATTGCCGGCAACGCCAATATACCGTACGTCTTTCGGGGTAACAGGTTGCGCTCGCGCCGCATGTGGCTCCTCTTCGCGTTTCTCGGCCCCGTTTCCTGGGCCGCCTCGACGCACATAGACAAGTACCTCGTCGATCGCTATTTCCAGAACAGCGACACGGCCGTGCTCATGGTTTTCACGTCCTTTGTAGGCGTCGTGATGCTTCCGTTCATCTGGTGGTGGCAGCCCGGGGTTCTGGAGCCGCCGCTGCGCGAGATTGCGGTGATGACGGCCGCGGGCGTGCTCTATGTCGGTTCGATGCTGTTCTACCTGCGCGCCATCCAGAGCGAGGAGGCCTCGGTCGTGGCGCCGCTGTTTCAGACCACCACGATCTTCACCTTTGTTCTGGGCTGGCGCTTCCTGGGTGAAGTGCTGACATGGAAAACGGCAGCCGGCGTCGTGCTGATCATCGCGGGCGTACTGCTTGTGTCGCTGAACCGCTCACTGCGGATGAGCCGTATCCGGCCGCGCATCGTGCTCGGCATGCTAGCATGCACTTTCATCCTTTCCCTCACCACGGTCATCTTCAAATTCTACGCTGTGCGCGACGCGTTCTGGACCACCACGTTCTGGACGTTCGTCGGCGAAGCTTTGTTCGGCATCGGTATCCTCGCGGTCCCGAAGTACCGTTGGCAGTTCGCGCTCCTGCTCAAGACCAACACGGGCGCCTTGCTCGGCGTGAACGGCGCCAACGAGCTAATCAATCTCGGCGGCGGGCTCGGCGTGCGTTACGCCACGCTGCTTGCCCCGGTCGCGCTGGTCTCCGCGATTTCATCGACCACGACGCTGTTCGTATTTGCGTTCGGAACGTTGCTGACGATCTTCGCTCCGCGCCTGTCGCATGAGGACATTTCGCGGTCAAACCTCATCCGCAAGGCCGCCGCCGCCGCGGTTGTCACGGCCGGAGTGCTGTTGGCGCAGTAGCCCGGCGAGAGGAACTCGCAACCGATCACCGGTGACGTTCGCGCCGGCTCCCGTGCGAGCCGCAGACGGGAACGCTGCACCCGGCATGCGCCGAAACGGTTCGATTCGGCGCCGCGGCTGTGTTTCCGCCATGCCGCAGTCGGAGCCTTATTTTCCTGTCATCATTAACTGCAACCGTTTCAAGGCGAGACAACGGCGCGGGTTCTTGGTTATTCTTCGCCCATGTGGAAATGGGGCACGACGGCTGGGCTCAAGGCGTTAAGCCTGTTCTATGTGTTGAGCGCGATGGCGTTCAGCTTCGCGCTGGCGTTGCAGCAGCACCAGCCCTGGGCCGAAGGCGTCAGGACGGTTGCCCAAACCGTGCCGCCGGTCGTTTCCGCCGCCGCCCGGATCGCTGACGAAAAAGCCGTTCGGCCTGCGGTCGCCTGGATCGTGCGCACCGACCGTGAGGTCTACGACCGCATTGCGAGCCGGCTCGTGCCCGCCAAGCCGGTTGCGGTCGCCAAGGCGCCCGTCCTGCCGAAGAAGATTGCCGTTGCCAAGCCGCCGCGCCCCGTTCTCGCGCCGTCCGTGATCAAGCCGCAAATCGCCGTCACGCCGCCGCCCGCACCGGAGATGGCGTTGGCGCAGCCCGAAACCGAAGCGGCGGCGCCGCCGCTAGAGCCCGCGCCCGATGCGGCCCCGCCCGGCGCCGGAGAAGTCGCGCGCGTGCTGTCGCATCTGAAGGTCAGCCTCACGAAGGAGCTCTACGACAACTTCGATCTGTTCCTCTATGTCAGCAAGGCGAACCACGGACCGTGGCAGCAGCGCATGTTCGTCTTTCAGAAACAGGCGAGCGGCGATCTCAACCTGCTCTACACTTGGCCGGTATCGACCGGCCGCGAAATGCTGATGCCCGGCCCGTCCGGCAATATGCTCGAGACCAACACGCCTCAGGGCTATTTCCAGATCGATCCCGATCGCGTCTTCCGCCGTTATCATTCCGGCGAATGGGATCACGACATGCCGCACGCCATGTTCTTCAGTTGGGAGCATGATGGCCTTCAGACGGGCATTGCCATCCACGGTGCCGTCGGCGCGGACATCAACGATCTCGGCAAGCGTTCCAGCGCCGGATGCATCCGCATTCATCCGCAGAACGCCACGCTGCTGTTCACTCTCATCAAGAAGAACTATCGCGGGCTGACGCCGCTTTTCGCCTACGACAAGCGCACCGCCACGATGTCGAGCAATGGCCTTCTGATGCACGACAAGGCGGGCAACCTGCAGTACGCCGAGGGCTACAAGGTCCTCATTCTGGTCGAGAACAACGGCGGCGACGACATCGTGGCGGCGCTGTTCTAATCTCTTCTGAGTTCGTAAAGTGCAATCGCCGCAGCGTTGGAGACGTTGAGGCTCTCCATCGCGGAATCGATCGGCACGAACACCGCCGTGTCGCAATGTTCGCGCACCAGCCGGCGGATGCCGGAGCCTTCCGAGCCCAGCACCAGGGCCACGTCGCCTTCGCGCGCCGCATCCTTGAGCGGGCCTTCGCCGTCGCCCGCCAGGGCGATGCGCCAGAAGTCGAGCTTGCCGAGTTCCTCGAGCGCGCGGCTGATGTTCACCACCGACACGACCGGCACGATGTCGAGCGCACCCGAGGCCGCCTTGGCGAGCGCTCCGCTTTCCGGGGGCGAATTCCGGTCCTGCACGATCACCGCCGCAACTCCGAACGCCGCCGCCGTCCTCAGGATCGCCCCCGCATTGTGCGGGTCGGAAATCTGATCCAGCACCAGCACGATCCTCCTGTCACCTCCCCCTTGTGGGGAGATCGATCCGGCGGAGCCGGATCGGGTGGGGGGCGGCTGCAGGACATCCGCGAGCTTCCGCCCCGCGAGCGGCTCGCAACTGAGCGCCACCCCCTGGTGGACCGCCCCCTGCGGCAGCACCCGGCTGACGGCATCTCCGTCCGCGACCTCGTGCCGGACCCGGCCGAGCAGCTTGGGACCGAGTTCCTCTGCCGCACGGGCCGTCAGGATGGCCCGCTTGACCTTGCGCCGCGGGTTGGCGAGCGCGGCCCTCACGGCGTGCAGGCCATATAACCACAATCCATCCACAGGCTTGGCCTCGGATCGGGGATGGAATCGGCGGGGAGGGGGTTTGGGCATGGCGCCTTATAGAGCAACGCCCCGGAAAAGTGTGTAGCGGTTTTCCGTACAGGCGTTGCGACAATTCAAGAGGATAGCAGGACCGGACCGGCGCAATCGGCACCTTGCCGCTTGCCATTACAGGCGGCGCGGGAATAGCCTGCGACGATGACTCATCCGCGGGAGCGGTTTTCGGCTTTCTCCGCGAAGGTGAGCTATTGACACCCTTAAGCATTTGCCGAATAACCCCCGATCCGCAGCACCACTCCCGGAGGCATATTCACGTTCTGACCCAGATGGGCGGGCGAGGCTCTTGCGCCGACCGGCACAAAAACTTAACCCACTGTAAATCGAGGGAAAAATTCCGG
>Ga0335069_10008671_pt1 | contig 14527 bp, 9 predicted proteins | sample Lox_Sample_11_FD_206714 | JGI IMG/M metagenome (GOLD analysis project Ga0335069, IMG submission 206714) | Soil microbial communities from Loxahatchee National Wildlife Refuge, Florida, United States - Lox_Sample_1.1 | ecosystem: Environmental > Terrestrial > Soil > Wetlands | place: USA: Florida... | reverse complement strand
GTGTCGCGGAATGGGCGGCCGGCGCGGATGCCGGGTGAGCCGTCCCGTGGGCGGCGGGCTGTCCCGCAACATGCACGGGATGCGCAGGCCGGGGAGCGGCCGCGGGCTGGGACGCCGCGGGCGCGGGTGCCGCCGCTGCCGGGGGTGCTCCCGCCGACGCGGCAACGTCTGCCACGGGTACGGCCGAAGGCGCCTTCGAAGCCGGCTCGGCCGGCGCGCCGGCCGGTGCCACCGTCGGCGCGGAAGGAGAAGCCGCGGCGGGCCTGGCGGGCGTCTTCTTGGCCACCACCACGACCTTCTTCTTCACCACGACCACTTTCTTCTTGTCCTGCGCGGAGCCGGCAGCACCTGCGGAGACGGTCTCTTCGACGGCGACCGGGGTCTCCTCCTCAGCTTTCTTGTGCTTGATGAGTGTGGTCTTGGGCTTTTTCTTGCTATCCAGTTCCTCGGCCATACCTGCTCTCTTGCTCCGCTACTCTTCCGCGCTTTCCTCGAAGGTTAGACCGACGCCACAATTTGGACAAGTGGCCATGTCCGGCGTGACCGCGGTCCCGCATTCGGGACATTCGTATGCTTCTTCTTCCACTTCCGCTTCCGCGGGTGCTTCGGCGGGTGTTTCTGCCGGTGCCTCTGGCGGTGTGGCGGCAGGCGCTGCGGCGGCGTCGGGTTCCGCCGCCGCGGTGTCCGGGAGGATGGCCGCGAGCGGGGAGTCCGCCGCCGGCCCCGAGGGCGTCGCGCTCTCCACGGCTTCCGCCGCAGCGGCCGCTTCGGCTTCCGCGGTCACGGGCTCCTCCTCCACGATCTCCACGTTCTCTTCTATGATCTTGTGCAGCGTCTGGATGTCTTCCGCCGTGATGCCTTCCAGGGCCGCCAGCTGCTCCGGCGTGAGGGCCACGAGGCTCTCGATGTCTTCGATCTTGTCCTTGTTGAGGATCTCCACCAGTCGCGGCGTGATACCCGGCAGCTCGGAGATCTTCTGGATCTCCTCCTCGGGCTCGCCGAACAGCGCGGAGACGGCGCGCTTGGCCTCCGCCGAGATGTCCATTTCGGAGAACTGGCTCTCGGTCTTCACGTCGATGTTCCAGTCCGTGAGCCGATTGGCCAGCCGCACGTTGAGTCCCTGCTTGCCGATGGCCAGGGAGAAGGACGCGTCCGGCACGATGGCCAGCGCCAGCTTCTTGGACTCGTCCAGGATGACCACCTGGTTGACCTCGGCCGGGGACAGGGCGTTCTTGATGAAGCTCCGCGAATCCAGGGAGTAGCGGAGGATATCGATCTTCTCTCCCTCGAGCTCCCGGACCACGGCCTGGATGCGGACGCCCTTCAAGCCCACGCAGGCTCCCACGGGGTCCACGTCTTCCCGGGTGGAGCGTACCGCGATCTTGGTGCGGTAGCCGGGCTCGCGCACGATCTTGGTGATCTCGATGGTCTTGTCGTAGATCTCGGGCACCTCGAGCTCGAAGATCTTCTTGACGAACTCCGCGTGGTTCCTGGACAGCACGATCTGCAGGCCCGTGGGCGTCTTCACCACCTCGTAGATCAGCGCCTTGATGCGGTCGTTGGGGTGGTAGATCTCGCGGGGAGACTGGTATTTCTTCGGGAGGATGCCCTCCGTCTTGCCCAGGTCCACGTAGATGTTGCCGTTTCTCTCCCGCTGGTAGTAGCCGATGATCATCTCACCGACCTTGTCCTTGTACTCGGAGTACAGCGTGTCCTTCTGGATCTCGCGGAGACTCTGGCGTGCCTTCTGCTTGGCGCTCTGCACCGAGACGCGGTCGAACTCCTTGGGATTGATCTCGATGAGCAGCTCGTCCCCCACCTCGCAGTCCTCGTTCATCTCGAGGGCCTCGGAAAGGGGAATCTCGTAGACGGGATCATCCAGGTCGTCGTCCGGCACGATCTTCTTCTTGGCGAACAGCGTGACTTCCATCATGTCGTCGCTGAAACGGACGACCGCATTGTCCACCACGCCGTACTTCTTCTTGTACGCCGCGAGCAGGAAGTTCTCTATCGTGCTCATGACGAGATCCTCGGGGATCCCGCGTTCCTGCACCAGCATCTTGATGGCCTGAGACAGTTCAGACTGCATTTTTTGCTTCCTCAGCCTCCACGGAATGGTCAAGTCGCGCGCGGCGGATCTCCGCGACAGCGAACCCTTTGCGCTCACGGCCCTTGCGCAGCCAGAGCGTCTCTCCTTCAATCGAATCGATGATGCCACCCTGCCATTCCGTCTCGGTGCCGGCCAGCACGCGCACGCCGCGGCCCGCAAAGATGGCATACTCGGAAGGGCTGCGCAGGGTGCGCTCGATGCCGGGGGAGCTGACCTCCAGGCTCACGTCCGCCATCCCCTCGATCGTCTCCAGGCGCGGCAGCAGCATCTCGGATACCTCGGCGCAGTCGTCCACCCCTACCCCCCCTTTTCGGTAGATGACCACGCTCACGCGAGTCACGCCCCTCTGTCTTGCGAGGGACATCTCCACCAGCGCGAGGCCCATCCCCGCGAGCACGGGCTCGACCGCTTCCCTTGCCTGCGCCTGAAGATGTTCCAGGTACACCCCTTCCTCCGCTTCCGGGCTCCCCGGCGGCTTGTCACGGCCCGCCCGCGGAACCCGGCGCTCCAATGCCGGCCCCATAAAAAAAAGAGTCTGGGGCCGACTCTTTCTGACCCTCAAGATACCGCATTCCGGAGGGCCTTGTCAACCAAGTGCCCGGTCCTTCTATATAAGGACATGCCTTCCCGGTCCACCACGGCGCCCCGGTCCGGCGACAGCCCGGGGGTCCAGAGGTTCATCAACAAGACCGTGCCCTTGCGGTTCCTTGGCGAGGAGCTCGAGATCTCCCTCTCGCACGGTCTCTTCAGCAGCTTCGACGTGGATGACGGCACGCGACTGCTGCTCAAATCTCTCGCCCAGCGGGTAGACCTGGCCTCCCTCGAGTCGGCGCTGGACGTGGGGTGCGGCGTCGGCGTCATCGGCGCCTGCGTGGGCCGACGCGCGCCGCGGGCGCGCCTGCTGCTGCAGGACCGGGACGCCCTCGCGGCCGCGGTGGCCAGGATCAACTGCGCCGCCAACGGCATTGCGGCCGCGGAGGTGGACTGCGCCCTTGCCTTCCAGGGTCTTGCCGGGCGCCGCTTCGACCTGGTGGTGTCCAACCTTCCGGCAAAGGCCGGCGCGCCCGTGCTCCAGGCTTTTCTCCGCCATGCCGCGGGCTGCCTGTCTGGCCGCGGCCTTGCCGCGGTGGTCATCGTGGCACCTCTCGCCGCGATGGCCCGACGCGCCATCCAGGAGCTGGGCTGCGCGCTGGTGCACTCGGAGGACACCGATTCCTATTCTGTCTTCCACTTTTCCGCCGGCTCGGCGCCGCAGGAATCGGACGCGCAGCGGGAAGACCTGTCTCCCTACATCCGGACCACCACCCGGTTCGCGCACGGACCCCGAGAACATTTCCTGGAGACCGTGCACGCGCTTGCAAGCTTCGACACCCTGGGCCGCGACCTCGAGCTGGCCCTCGATCTCCTGGAGGAAACCTCGACTCGGCTGTTCCCCACGGTACCTGGCGATGACGGAAGCGGCCCTGTCCGCCCCGGCGGACGGGTCGGACCGCACCGGCGCTCGGTCCTCGTGTGGAATCCCGGCCAGGGGCATCTCGCCCTTGCCTCCGCCGCGGTCGCGGGCCCGTCGGTCTCGGTGGCGATCGCCTCGCGCGATTGCCTGGAGTGCGCCATCACCGGGCGCAACCTGGCCACGCGGGGGACCGGCGTGGACGCCGTCCACCTCCTGGCGTCCGAGGAGCAGATCGCGGGCGCGGTCCCCGCGGATTCGGTGGACCTGCTGGTGGCCGCGCCTCACCCCGTTCCGCGCGTGCCGTGGCAAGGCGACCTCGCGGAGTCCGCTCGCCGAGTGCTGAAGCCGGGAGGGTCGCTGCTGGTGGTGGCAACGAGCACCGAGATGCACCGCCTGCGCGCGCAGGCCCGCGGGCTGGTGCTCACGGCGGACAGGAAGCGCGCGGGTCTTCGAGCCATGGTGCTGACCCGTCCGGCACGGGCCCCGGCCCTGGCACCTACTCCTCCATCACCAGCGTGAGGGCGTCTACACGCGCGCAGCCGGCATCCAGGAGGGCCTGGGCACAGGCGTCCACGGTGGCGCCGGTGGTGAACACGTCGTCCAGGAGAACCACCCACGGCGGCACCGCGGTGGTCCCTGCTGGATGGACACGGATGCCGCCGCGGAGGTTCTCTTTGCGCTGCTCGTAGCCCAGCGATTTCTGCGGAATTCGGACCGTGCGGATCAGCAGGCGGTGCACGGCGACCCCGTGCGCCGCGGAAAGACGGGAGGCCACGCGCGCCACCGCATCCGGCTCACGGCGCCCGGGCCGCGGAGGCACCGGCACTACGACGATCCCGGGGCCGCCCAGCACCTGGTCGATCTCCCGCGCGGCGAGGGATGCGAAAAACGCCGAGAGGCGCCTCCTGCCCTGGAACTTCAGGGCCTGGAGCAGGCACTTGGCCATCCCCGTGTAGGGGAAAAGCGAGCGGTGCCGGGAGAACCTGTGTTCCACCTCGCGGCACCGCAGGCACGTGGACCTCTCCGAGATCAGCTCGATCCCGCAACGCGCACAGCGGGGTTCCTGGAACGCCGGGAGCGTGCCCACACACGCTGCGCAGACGGGAACGCTTGGGTCTTCCTCCCCGCAAAGCCACTCTCCGCAGCCGAGGCACCTCCCGGGGAAAACCAGGTCCGCGATCACCGGCAGGACTGGGGGCCGAGGGAGGACCGTCAACCTACGACCCCCCGTTGTCGGTGAGTTCCTTCTTGAGCCGGGACAGGATCTGGAGGGCCTCCAACGGCGTGGTGCGGTCGATCTGCAACCCCGCGATCTGCCTCGCCACGAGCTCCTGGACCGAAAACAGTTGCTCCTGCGCCTGACTCACGGCGGGGCCGCTTGCCGATGCGGAGGGGCCGGCGGCACCCGGCGCGCGGGCTTCACGCGCCTGCACGGTGCCCGCTTTCCCGGTGGCGCCGGCCTCTTCCTCTCTCAGGAAGCGCTCCGCCAGGCGGATGGTCTCTGCCGGGAGGCCCGCGAGCCGCGCCACGTGGATGCCGTACGAGTTGCTGGACGGTCCTGGTCTCACGCGCTTGAGAAACACCACTTCCCCGTCCGTGTCCCGCACGTCCATGGAGAGATTCTCAACGGAGGGATGCTGGAGGTCCGTGAGCTCGTGGAAATGCGTGGCGAAGAGGGTGCGCGCACGTGTTCCCTCCAGGATGGAGACGCAGACGGCCCGGGCGATGGCAAGCCCGTCCTGCGTGCTGGTCCCGCGGCCGATCTCGTCCATGATGAGCAGGCTCCGCGAGGTCGCCGCCCGCAGGATGTGCGCCGTTTCGTTCATCTCCACGAGGAACGTGGATTCGCCGCGGGCGAGGTTGTCCGAGGCGCCGACGCGGCAGAAGATCTTGTCCACGATGCCGATCTCCGCCGTGGAGGCGGGAACGAAGCTTCCCACCTGGGCCATGAGGGTGATGAGTGCGACCTGGCGGAGAAACGTGGACTTGCCCGCCATGTTGGGCCCCGTGAGGACGACGAAAAACTTGCCGCTCCCCGGGCAGTCCAGGCTGTTTGGAATGAAGGCACCCCCCGGCAGGTGGGCCTCCACTACCGGGTGGCGCCCATCCTTGATGGACAGCTCGGTGCCATCTCCGATGCGCGGACGGACGTAGCCGCGCACCGTGGCTGCAAACGCGAACCCCTGCAGGACGTCCAGCTCCGCCACGGCCGCGCACAACGGAAGCAGCCACGCCACTGCCTCCCGCGCCCTGGCGCGAACCTCCAGGAACAGGGTGCGCTCGATCTCGATGATCCGCTCCGAGGCGTCGTTGATCTCTTCTTCGATCCGGGCCAGCCGCTCGGTGCTGTAGCGCTCCCCGCCTGCCATGGACTGGCGACGGATGAACGTCTGCGGCACCAGGTGCAGGTTGGACCGGGTCACCTCGAAGAAGTAGCCGATGATCCGGTTGTAGCGCAGCTTCAGGGAACCGATCCCCGTATTCTCCTTCTCCTCTCCGAGGTACTTCTCCAGCACTTCGCGCGCGTTGTCCTTGAGCCCGTGCAGGCGATCCAGCTCCGCGTGGTAGCCCCGCCGGATCAGGTTTCCCTCCGTGAGCAGGGTGGAAGGCTCCTGGCTGATGGCCCGCTCGAGCAGCTGGACCAGCCCCGAGGACTCTGCCGCGTGCCCGGACAGGGGCTGGGCCAGGGCCGCGATCCCCGGCGCCCCCGCGGCCTGCGCGAGCAGGCTCTCCACGGCGAGCACTGACCTCAGGGTGGAGGCAATGGCCAGCAGGTCCTTGGCGTGCGCCCGCTCCATGGAGAGCCGCGCGGTGAGCCGCTCCAGGTCCAGCACGCCTCCCAGGGCCTCCCGCAGCCGCGAGAGCAGCACCTGGTTTCGATACAACGACTCCACGGAGGCAAGGCGTTTCTCGATTGCAGGGCGGTCCTTCAGTGGAGAGAGGATCCACCGGCGAAGCATCCGCGCCCCCGGTGACGTTCGGCACTGGTCCAGGACCTCCAGCAGCGTGTACTTCCGGCTCCCATCCTGCAGGTTGGCCAGGAGCTCGAGGTTGCGCTGCGTGGCTTCGTCCAGCTCCACGAACGTGCGGTCCGAGTACAGATGCAGCGTGGACACGTGGCCAATCGCGCGCCGGGCCGTGCGCCCCAGGTACTCCAGCAGGGCACCGGCCGCCACGATCTCGGGCGCGTTCTCCCCGAGCCCGAAACCCTTGAGGTTGGTGACCCCGAACTGCTTTTCCAGGGTGCGGCGCGCCCCCTGGGGATCGAACGTCCAGTCGGGGTAGCGGTTGACCAGCAGCCGCTCCCGCTCTCCGAGCAGGTCGCGGGTCACCGCGTCCTCCACCAGGAGAGATTCCTGCGTGATGGCTTCCCGGGGATCCACGCGGTGCAGCTCGCGTCTCAGCGTCACGGAGCGCTCCTCGAACGGGAACGAGGTCGCCCGCAGCTCCCCCGTGGAAACGTCGGCATAGGCAAGGGCCAGCCGGTCCCCGACCCTCGCCAGGGAGAGGATGTAGTTGTTGGAGTTGCGCGCGAGGTAGCCCTCGTCCAGCACCGTGCCGGGGGTCACCACCTCCACCACTTCCCGGCTCATCATTCCCTTGCCGGCCTGGGGCTGCTGCTCGCAGATGGCCACCTTGCGGCCGGCGGCGAGCAGCCGGGAAACGTAGGAGGCGGCGGCGTGGTGGGGAACGCCGCACATGGGAATGCCCTGGCGCTGCGTCAGCGTGAGGTCCAGCAGCACGGAGGCCTCCCGCGCGTCCCCGTCGAACATCTCGTAGAAATCGCCCAGCCGAAAGAACACGATCGAGTCGGTGAACTCGTCCTTGATGCGCCGGTATTGCGACATCATGGGGGTTGTTTCGGCCATGGAGAGCGAATTATAGTATGCCGCGATGGGCGTGGACAACCCGGACACGATCCTTGCGGGAGCGGACGAGCGGGGATATTTCGTTCGCGCCGTGGGCAGCATCCGGGCGTCTCTCTGTTATCCCCTCCGCGAGAGGCTCCTCGCGCGCCTGGAAGAGACCTCCGACATCCCGGCGGTCTACGTCGACCTGTCCGGGTGCACGTACATGGATTCCACGTTCATCGGGCTCCTGGTCGCGGTGGACCGCCGGGTCCGAAACGGAAGCGGCGGCAGGCTCCACGTGCTCAACCCGAGCGTTCCCTGCACGGAGTTGCTGGGCCAGATCGGCCTGCTCGATATCCTGCTCGTGGAGCCAGAGGGCGGACCGTCCTTTCCGCCCCTGGACGCCCTCGAGAAGCCCGCTGGAAGGCCTGCCACGGAGTTCGTACTGGAGGCACACCAGGAGCTCATGGAGACCTCCGAGGAAGCCCGACGGAAGTTCGCCCTTCTGCGGGACCAGCTGGAGCGCAAGCTCAAGTCGGAGAAGCCTCCCGAAGGAACTCGCTGAGGATCAGGGACGCGGCGATCGCGTCGATCTTCTGGCGGGAGTTCCTGCGCTTCCTGCCCGTCTGCCGCAGGATCTCTTCCGCGTCACGGCTGGTCCACCGCTCGTCCTGGAGGCGCACTTCCATTCCCGCAGACTCGAGCGCTGCCGCCACCCGGCGGGCGCGCACGCACCCCGGCCCCTCGCTGCCGTCCGCGCTCAGGGGAAGGCCGATGACCACCAGGGTCACCTCCTGCCGCGCACAGAGCTCCAGGAGGGATTTCGCCACGGCGGCCTCCCCCTCCATGGGAATGGTGGAGTGCGGTGAGCTGATGAGACGCCCCGGATCCGTCAGTGCGAGCCCTACCCGGCGCGTGCCCAGGTCCACGCCCAGGGCACGCCCGGGCATGGGTGAGCCGGCCGCCCGTTCCTGGGCCGGCGCGTCGGCCACTACTGGCCTCCGCTCGTCTTCCCCTGGCGCTTGAGGATCTCCTGGATCACGTCGTCGGTGATGTCCACCTCCGGGATCCGGTACAGGAACAGGTCGCGCGCGTCGGTGTCCGTGCGCAGGATCAGGGAATAGCCCCCGGCCTCCGCAACGAACTTCACCACGTCGTAGATCTCCTGCAGCACCGGCCCGGTCATCAGCCCGCTCAGTTGCTGCATGAGGATTGCGCCCTTCACCCGCTTGTAGGTGTCCAGGTCCTTCTGCCGGTCTGAAATCGTCTTTTCCAGGCCCAGGGAAAGGGTCTTGTTGCCGGCCTTGTCCGCGTCCAGCTTCTGGCTCTGCAGATCGGTGATGTCCCGGGTGCGCGCGGAGATCTCCTTGTTGTAGTCCGCCCGCGCCTGGTCGTAGTCGCGGTACCCCTTGGTGTCCTTGTAGGCGGTCAAAAGGACCTTGGTGAAGTCCACCACCCCGACCTTGGTGACCTGCTGGGTCTGCGCCGCCAGGGGCGCGGCACACGCCGCGGCCACGATGATCGAAGCAACCACGGCGAACAGCGATCGTCTCACTCTTTCGCTCCTCTGTATCCCTAGAACACGTTTCCGCCAAGGGAGATCACGAAACTGAAGTTGAAGTCTCCGATGGCCAGGTCACCCGTGGCCGGCGGCTTGGGCACGATGGACCCGTTCTTCACCTGGAACCCCTTGGCAAGGTACAGGCGGATGGGGAACTGGGGAATGCTGAAGCGGATGCCGAAGCCGGAAGAGAAGTAGAAGTTGTTCAGGTTCATGATGTCGAGGCTGGTCGCCGGAGCGGTGGCCCCGAAGGGCTGGTCGAAGAGCGCGGCGGCATCCAGGAACCCCACCAGCCAGAGAATGTCCTTGGAGATGGGCATGCGGACTTCCAGCTTGTTGTCGAACAGGGCGTTGCCGTAGCCGGACACCAGGCGCCAGCCGCGGCCAACGGTCATCCCGTCTATGTACAGCTGGTCGGTGTAGTCCGTGACCGTGTTCCATCCCCAGGAGCCATTCTGCAGGCCGAAGTTGGGCAGGATCATGGACACGGCGGAGTGCGCGGCAGCCACCAGCATGAAGTCCCACCCCTCGGTCACCGGGAGATCGACCAGCGTGAGGAATCCCTCCGCGGTGGTGTCGCTGCGGATATAGGAGCGCTGGCCGAAGAGCAGGCCGCCGACGAACGACACGTTCTGCGACAGGAGGTATCCCTTGGTGGGGTTCCAGTAGATGTCCCGACCATCCAGGCTGACGCCTGCGCTCACCTTGTCGATGAAATCCCAGGCGTGGTTGTTGTCCCGGACGGTCTTCTCGAACGGCCGGTACAGCGACTCGTCGTAGTCCACCCGCCGGATCTGCGGCGCGTACCCCGCCTGGAATCCCAGGCGGCCGAACGGGAAGGTGAACGTGTACCCGGTGGTGAGCCCCAGCGTGATGTCCCACATGTCGTAGGTCATGAGGTACTGCGAACCGATGACCACGCCGTTGGCGAGGTCGTTCAGGTAGTCGTTGCGGTTGCTGTAGGGGTCCGGCGCCGCGATGGACTGCTGCCCGTCCGTGAAGACCGGCCCCAGGATGTCCTGCAGGACGTTCTGGACCGTCTCGTGGTCGAACGACAGGGAGACGCCGCCGCTCCACGGCTTGTTGAACAGCCACGGCTCCAGGAAGTTGAACGAGACCACCTGCTGGATGGGAGATGCCTCCAGGTCGACGCCCAGGGTCTGCCCGTTGCCCTGGAAGTTGCGCTCGTTCCACTTGATGGTTCCCGAGATGGGGAAATCGCCGCCGGAGAAGGTGAGCCCGAAGTTGATGTCCGCGGTGCTCGTTTCTTCCAGCGCGAAGATCACGTTCATCAGTCCGTACTCCGAACCCGGCTGCGTGTCGGGCGTCACCGACTTGAAGTACTGCAGGTTCTGCAGGTACTGGTAGCCCTGGATGATCTTTTCCCGGTTGAAGATGTCCCCTTCCTCGAACGGAAGGCCGCGGCGAAGCACGCTTTCCTTGGTCTTGGTATTCCCCTTGAAGATGATGCTCTCGATGTGCGCCTTGTCCGCTTCCGTGATGGTGAGAGCGAAGCTGATGGTCTTGGTGGCGGCATCCCGCGTCTGCGTGGTGGTGAAACCGTTGAAGATGTAGCCGTTGTCGTAGTACAGCGAGCGCACGCGGTTGACGTCCGCCTCCTCCTTCTGGAGGCTGAGGATCTTCCCCGGCTTCTGCGTCAGCAGGTCGGTGAGCCGCTGAGTGGAGAACACGGTGTTCCCGGTGATGGTCATGCCGCCGTACTTCCACTGCTCCCCCTCGGTGAGGTACACGGTGAGCACGAGGTAGTTGCGCCCCTGCTGCGTCTGCACGGTGCGGGTGATCTGGTCGATCTTGGCGTCCACGTACCCGCGGTCGGTGTAGTACGCCACGATTGCCGCCTTGTCGTCCTCCAGCTTGGCCTCCTGGAAGACACCACTGTCGAAGAGGGACTGCACCTTGGTCTTCATGACGCCCCGGAGGGTGTTCTCTGATGCGAAGGTATTGCCGGAGAAGTGGATCTCCTTGATGGTCGTGGGCACCCCCTCGGAGATCGTGAACACCGCGCGCACGGTGCCGGCGGTGGCGCCGGGAACGAAGGCGGCGCTCACCGTGGCGTCGGTGTAACCCTTGTCCAGGTAGAGAGACTTCACCGCCTCCACGTCCGCCTGGAGCTTGCCCTGGTTGGCCAGGTCCCCTTTCTTCAGGAGGATCTTGTCCGTGATGTCGCCGGTTCGCACCGTGGCGTTGCCGCGGACCTCGATGGCCGTGATGGACGGGCGCTCCTTGACCTTGAACTGGATGATGAGCGTGGTACGGGCTGCGTCACCCGGGAGCGCGTTGGGCTCTATGGATTCGAAATAGTCCAGGGCATAGAGCCGGGCCTGGATGTCCATCAGCAGCGGGTCCACCGAGAACTTCTGGCCTATGAAGGGCCGCAGCACGCCCTGCAGGTCGGCCTCCTTGATGGTGACCAGGCCCTGGAACGTGAAGCCGACAATCGGCTTGTCCACGTACCAGTCCGCCGCTGGCGCAGGCGAGGTGCCCTGGGTGTCCTGGCCGCCGGAGGGCTGGGGCACGGCGCTGCCCGGGGCCGCCGGGCTGCCGCCGGCGGGCGCCGGTGCCGCACCGGTATCCTGCGCGGGCAGTCCCACGGCGGCGGAGAAAAGGAGGAGGCTCCCCAGGACTGCGGTTGCGGCACGGACGGTCATTCAGGCTCCTTCTCGATCGTTCTTCCCGGCTCACTCAGTGCGGGGACCCCCGCTGAAAGCCCGACGCGCGCCGCGCCGGTTCGCATTCAGTAGGTGAACCTCCAGCTGAAGGACAGGCTATTGTCACTCAGAAACAACGTCTCGGGATGCTGGGGCAGGAAGCTCCACTCCATCAGGAAGAACGGGGTGGCCCACTCGAGGTTCAGCTCGAGCTCGGTCTGAAGCGCCATGCTCTCCGCGATCACGCCGCCCTGCGGCTGGACCACGGCCACGGGGATCTGCGGCTGCTGAAGCCTCACCAGCATTTCCAGGAACAGGTCGTTTCCGATGTACTTTCCAATTGACACGGAGGTGTTGTCAAGGGGATTCACCGACGTGCCCAGCACTTTCTGCGCGGCGATGTTCTGGATGATCTCCGTGCGGACGGAGAACATGTCCAGGTTCATCACCTGGCGCACCTTCTGCTCGAACGGGCGCAGGATCCAGTTCTGGCTGAGGATGTCGGAATACAGGAATGCCGCCATCCCGATCCCCTGGGTGTCCACGCGGTTGACGAACGGGGCCCCGATCATCGCCAGGATCTCCGTCTCACTGCGGGCGGGGTCCGAGCTGAACCGGGGGGAGAACTTGCTGAGCGGGCTGTCGGCGTCCAGGTAGACCCTGACCTCCTGGGCCGCGGCCTGGTCCCACTCGCGCGCCTCCGCGCGGGCGGTGATCCACGGGTCGAAGGTGTGCTGGTCCTCGTTGAACGTGATGGAGCCTCGCCGCAAGATGAAGCTTCGATCGAAATAGTAGATCTCCCCGCCCTGGATCACGGTCCCGCCCTTGATGGTATACGCCCCGGTGTCCCCCCGGTAGGTGACGGAGACCTTGCCGCCGGGGGTCGCGGTGGTGCGCAACACGGGCAGGTCCGTGGTAGGCCAGTGGAACTCCACGCGTCGACCCGTCTCCACGGTCACGTTGGCGATTGTGGGCGGTTCCTCGGGGACGAACTTCCCGACGGGAGCTTTCCCGAGCGTGATGCGGCAGTCTGAGATCGTGACCGCGCCGTCTACCGCGGTGCGGCGGTCATCCCCGGAGACGTGCAGGGTGCCGGACGCCGACCCGTCCGCGTTCAACACGCCGAAGCGGGTCCGCAGGCGCACGGCGGTCTTCTGCTCGGTGGCCAGGCTTACGTTCCAGTCGGTGGGAACCCAGTGATCGATCGTGAAGCTCGCCTCTGCACTGAGGCGCGCCTGCCCGGCCGGGGCCACCGTCCGGGGAACGCGGAAGCTCTTGCCTTCGAACAGCAGCGAGGTGCTCACCGGTCCGGCCTCGTCCGGCGAGTACGCCGTCAGCATGCCGCCGCCCACGATGTCCAGCTCGCCGGTGAAGTCGGGGTCGTTCACCTCCCCGTCCACCGTGAGCCTGCCCGACCCGACCCCGGAGGTGAACCGGATCACCGGGGCCTGCCCGGCGCCCATGTCGATCGGCGGGCTCTTGAGGATCTGGTTCAGGACCGTGAGATCGAAGCTCTCCACGTCCACCCCGGCGTGGATGCGGCCGGAGGCGATCCGCCCCTGGATCGAGCCCGAGATCGGAAGCGGCGAGAGCAGGTTCGCGCCGAAGGCGAGCCGGGAGTCCACCCACCCGTGCATCGAGTTGCCCGGGCCGCCGTCGAACGCCAGCCTCTGGCCGGTCGTCCTGAACGTGATGCCCCATGACGCGGCCGCGGCTCCCGCCACGGTGATGTCCGAAAGAGCGAGCCTCCCCTGCAGGCCAAGGTCGATCACCGCGTTGGCACCCGTGGGAGCAGTCTGCGCGGCAGCGGCGGTGGAAGCTGTCGCCGGCACCGTTGTACCGGCAGCGGCGTTCCAGCTGCCTTCCAGGCCGATCGACGTCTTGATGACGTCCGCAAACACCTCGGTCTGGAAGACGCCACCGAACGAGTAGGTGCCGTGGACGACGTCCACCGTTCCCTGGCCGCCAGTCACGCGGTGCGCGAGGTACGAGGCCGTAAGGGAGCGGACCTTGATCCGTCCCGGCTGCAGGACGACGTTCGCGTCCAGTGCGAGGGGGTCCGTGCCCAGCCGTCCCTGCTTGAGGGAAAGGGCAAGGTCCGCGGAGATGGCGTCCAGCGGACCGCCCACGGAGCCACTTCCCGATATCGCCCCGGCAACTTCGGTGATGCCCAGGCGCCCCACCGGGACGCCCTCAAAAGTGGTAGAGAGCTCGAGCACCCCGTTCGCCATGCCGCCCTTGACCGAGTAGGTTTCACCGCCGTCCGCGGTGTGGAGGGACGCCGACCCCTTCAAGCCCAGCGCCCTCGCAAACTGCGGCGAGAACAGATCCGGCGGCAGCGCGACGTCCGCCTGCGCAGTCCCGGCCAGGTCCGGTCCGCCCAGGCCGCTCACCGTGACGCGGGAGACGTCCAGGAGGCGAGGCGTGAGCCGGCCGTTCAGGGTCACCGTGACTCGAGGTGACTGCAGCACCGGCAGGTCGTAGAGGGTGAGCCCCGTGAAGTCCGCGGACCAATCCCCGTCCGGCGTCACGAGACCCGAGATGTCGAAGCTCACCGGCGTGGCTGACCCTTCCAGGGGCAGGGGAAACTTCTCTCCTTTCAGTTTCACCAGCGCGCCGCCTCCCCGGATGGGGATCGCGGACACCGCCAGGCCGTAGGAGCCCGTCGCGTTCAGGCCACCGGCCTCCGAGTAGCGTCCCGTTACGAGGTAGGAATTGCCGAGGAGGGACAGGTTGGACGCGAAACCGACCTGTCCCCCGTCCCCGATGTCCCCCTCGAATCCCCCCTGGATCGCGATGCCCCGGTAGGTGCCGCTGAACGCGGTGAGCGAGAGGTGGGACTTGTCCATGGACAGGCCAAAGTGGAAGCCGATTCCGGGATCG
>Ga0335069_10008670_pt1 | contig 14528 bp, 13 predicted proteins | sample Lox_Sample_11_FD_206714 | JGI IMG/M metagenome (GOLD analysis project Ga0335069, IMG submission 206714) | Soil microbial communities from Loxahatchee National Wildlife Refuge, Florida, United States - Lox_Sample_1.1 | ecosystem: Environmental > Terrestrial > Soil > Wetlands | place: USA... | reverse complement strand
AGCAGCCTCGAGGTCCTGGCGTGCTCGCTCGCCTTCGGCATCCAGTCCTGCGAGCTCGAAAACCTGCCAGTGACGCAGCAAGGGCATGATGACGTCATCGTGGTGGATGCGCAGGTCATAGATGCCTGCGTTGGCGATCTGCACCGCCCTGCGCCCGAAGCCTGGAATGACGCTGCCCGGCATGACAAAGCCGGCGACCTCGTCGGTGATCGCTCGCAGGGTCTGACTCGGTGCGATCTCAAGCGCAGCCGTGACGAGGTTGCGGTAGAAGACCATGTGCAGGTTCTCGTCCATCGCGATCCGGGCGAGCAGCCTGTCCGCGACGGGGTCGGCACTGTAGTGGCCTGTGTTGCGATGTGAGATACGGGTGGCGAGTTCCTGGAACGACACGTAGGCGCAGACATTGAGCAGCGGCTTGTCCCCGGAGTCGAACCCGGTCTGCATTGCCGCCATCCTGGCGTGCTCGAGCGCCTCGGGGTCGACTCCCCGGGTGACCATGAGGTAGTCACGAATGCAGGACGCGTGCCGGGCCTCCTCGGCCGTCCACCGGTTCACCCACGCGCCCCAGGCTCCTTCATGGCCGAACGTGTGCTCGAGTTCGCGATGGTAACTGGGAAGATTGTCCTCGGTGAGCAGATTCAACTCCAATGCCGCGCGGGCGGCCGGTGAGAGGCTTGACTGCTCGGCAGACCATGGTTCGCCGCCGAGGCCGGCGAAGTTCCGTCCCTGGCTCCACGGGACGTACTCGTGCGGCATCCAGTCATCGGCCGCGGCTAGGTGCCGGTGGAGGTTTTCCTCGACGGTAGCCTCGAGCTCGGAGAACATGGCTCGTGTGCCGAATGCTGTCATCAGGTAGCGTCCCTCCGCATGCACGTCACGGCGGCCAGTCGGCCGCGCTGGCTTCCGCGAGCCCGTGAGCAGGTCTATCATTGTCCCTCTGCTGGGAGGGACTGCGTGATGGATCTCGATGTGACGCTGCGCGAGTCGATAGCGAAGTTCTGCGGGGTGCCCGTCGGGCAGGTCGGCCCGGCCTCGACGCTGGAAGAGCTGGGTATCGACTCGCTCACCGCGGCGGAGATCATCACCGACGTGGAGATCCGGGCCGGGATCGAGCTGCCGATGGATGTCCTGCGCGGCCTCGACCAGCTGCGGACCGTCGGGGAGGTCGCTGCCCACCTGCAGGTCGGCGCCGGCCTGCCGCCTCTCCAGACCCAGCCATGACCGCCCGCGGCCGGCTGGCCGCGCTGGGCACCTCGCCGGGCGCGATCATGCACCATTACGACGTGTCCGATGACTTCTTCCGGCTCTGGCTGGGCCCGGACATGGTGTATTCCTGCGGCTGGTGGGAGGCCGGGGACTCGCTCGCCCGGGCCCAGGACCGCAAGATCGACTTCTTCGCCGGCCGCCTCGGGGTGCGGGGCGGCCGCGTGCTCGACATCGGCTGCGGATGGGGGGCGCTGCTCGACCGGCTCGTCCGCGTCCACGGCACTGCCGCCGGGGTCGGCCTGACCCTGAGCCCGGGCCAGGCCGATTTCGCCGCCCGCAGGAACGTAACCGGAGTCTCCTACCTGCTGCAGAACTGGGCCGACCATGAGCCCGGCGCACCCTACGACGCGATCACCTGCATAGAGGCCACCGAGCACTTTGCCTCCGAGACGCTGAGCCCGGACGAGAAGGTCGAGGTCTACCGCGCGTTCTTCGAACGGGCCGCGTCGTGGCTGCGGCCTGGAGGACGGATGGGCCTGCAGCTGATCTGCCTCGACAACGTGGGGCACGCCGGGAGCCGACCCGGACGCGGGCCGTTCTCGGACCTCATCGGTACCGACATCTTTCCCGAGTCGATGCCCGCGTCGCTGTCTGAGCTCGTCATGGGCTGGGAAACACACTTCGAGCTGGTGGAGTTCCTCGACCACCCGTGGCACTACCGGCGGACCTTCCGCGCCTGGGCGCTCGCCTACCGCGAGCAGGAAGCGCTCGCGCGGGCGCTGGTAGGCCCGGACTTGTGCCGTACCTACGCGCGGTACTTCGCCGCCGGAGAGGCCATCTTCCGGCTGCGGGAGCAATCGCTGTACCGCGTGATCCTCGCCAAGCGACCCCAGCCCAAAGTCTGGGCCGTCACGATGCGCCCGAGCGACATTCCCGGCGCGGCAGATCAGGGCGGCCGCCCGTCAGGCGCTTCAGCCGACGCGATCCGCTCTCACTACGACGTGTCCAACTCCTTCTACGAGCTGTGGCTGGGCACCTCGATGATGTATTCCTCGGCGATGTGGACGGACACCGCGGACCGCACCGATCTCGAGCACGCTCACCAGCGCAAGATCGACTTCTTCGCCACCAGCGTGCTCGCCGACTCCGGCGCCCGGCGGGTCCTCGACGTCGGCTGCGGCTGGGGCGGGACCTTGCGAAGGCTGGTCGAGGCGCACCGGGTCACCGGCGCCATCGGGCTGACGCTGAGCAGGGCGCAGCTCGACGACCTCAGCCGGAATCCGGTGCCGGGAACGGACATCCGGCTCGAGGACTGGAACGACCATCATCCGGACGGACCGTACGACGCGATCTTCTCCTTCGGGGCGTTCGAGCACTTTGCCAGGGACGGGACGAGCGGCCCGCAACGCGTCGCGGCCTACCGCCGTTTCTTCCGCTCGTGCATGGAATGGCTGGCGCCCGGAGGCCGGCTCGCGCTCGAGACGATCGCGCACGACGGCGCACCAGACACCGACGCGCCGTTGGGCCGCGGACCGCTCGGCGACTTCGTGCTGAATCTGTTCCCCGAGTCCCTTTGCCCTCACCTGGCCGAGATCGTGCTCGGCTTCGAGCCCTTCTTCGAACTCGAGGTCCTCCGCTCAGACCCCGGCGACTTCGCGCGCACCTTCCGCGCGTGGCTCACCGCGCTGCGCGAGCACGAGCGGGAGGCCACGGCCGTGGTCGGCGATCAGGTCCTGCGGGCATTCCGCCGCTATCTCGCCGCATCGGAGATCCAGTTCCGGACGCGAACCATCACGAACTACCGGCTGGTTCTGCACCGCCGGCCAGACGTGCGGGTCTGAGGTATAGACAACATCAAGTAAAGATCAATATTTTCGTACGACGGCCCGCCGCGCGGCGGGCCGCTGCTGCAGGGGAGGCACAGGCGATGCGCGATTCCGGCCAGGACAGGGACGATCACGCCCCCGCCAAGTCAGGGGCGGCACGGGACAGCAGGCCGTCCCGACGGCAGGTGATGACAGCGACGGCTGTCGCAGCCGGGGTGGGGATGGTGAGCGTTCCAGCGGCGGCGGACGCCGCGACCGGCGCACCGGCGGTGTCGCTGGGAGAGCCTGGCACGACGACAGTGGAGTTCCGTGGCCGCATCACGCAGTCCGGCTCCTCCGGTCAGCGCTTCACCGGCTACGGCTACCTCATCCGGGCCACTGGCGCTCAAGCCGGCGCCCTGTTCGACGGGACGCCCCCCAGCGAGTCGACCGCGCTGCTGACCATGTACGCCGCGGGGGACCTCAAGGCCCGCGTCCTGGACATGTCGGTGCATTCCCTCGACATCGTCGGCGCGCTGACTGTCTACCAGCGCAGCCATCCCGGAGCCAGCTTCAATGACCCCGCCTCTTTCCAGGTCGGCACGCCGGTCGCCCGCTATGACCTGAGGCTGCAGGACGTCTTGGCCGTCTACGCGGCAGGCATGGGCCTGCCCACCCTCACCGGTGACATGAGCCAGACGGCCGCTCGCGCGCTGGCCGGCCCGCTCACCGGCCAGACGTTCGGCCGGGTGGGGACCCGCCTGCGGCTGTTCGCCACCGGTCTTGGGACCCTGACCGACCCAGTGACGCTCAACGCGCAGCTGGAAATCGCGGGCAACTGGTCCATCGAGTAACGGCGAGGCCGTGACGTTCTCCACTGACCCGAGCCCGGTCGCCGTCACCGGGGCGGGAGTGAAGACACCCGCCGGAAACAGCATCGACGAACTGTGGAAGAACCTGTGCGCCGGCCATCCGACGGCCGAGGTGTTCACCGACGATCGGCTGCCACCGGGAACGTCAGCTCTCGTGTGCCGGGTACGTGGTTTCGACCCAGCCGGCTACCTCACGCCCATCGAGGCGCGGCGGCTGGACAGGTCCCATGCCCTCGCCATCGGGGCCGCGACCGATGCCCTCGGCCAGTGCGGCGAGCTGCCAGCCCCGGACCGGCGGGCGGTGGTATGTGGCATAGGGCTCGGCGCGGCGTCGACTCAGGAGGAGCAGACGTCGAGACTCCTCAAGCAGGGGGTGCGGGCGCTGAGCCCGCTGGCCGTTCCCATCGTCATGCCCAGCTCGGTCGCCGCCCACCTGTCGCTCCGGTTCGGCTTCGAGGGGCCGTGCCTGACCGTATCCACGGCCTGCGCGTCCGGTGCCACGGCCATCGGCGAGGGCGCCGAGCTGCTGCGCCGAGGGGCCGCCGACGTCGTGCTGGCCGGCGGCGTCGACTCGCTGGTCGGCTACGGCGCGATGGCGGCCTTCCTGCGGCTGGACGTGATGAGCCGCAACATCAGCTGTCCCGAGCTTGCCTCCCGCCCCTTCGACGCCGACCGCGACGGGTTTGTCATGGGCGAGGGCGCCGGGTTCGTGGTACTGCAGCGGCTCGAGGACGTCCCCGCGTCGGGCCCTGGACCGTTCGGCATCATCCTCGGGCACGCCTCCTCCGCTGACGCCCACCATCTGGTCGCGCCGAGTCCGGACGGCGCGGGTGCCCTGCGTTGCATGGCCCTTGCCTTGGCCGACGCCGGCATCCACCCGCACGAGGTGGTGCACGTCAACGCGCACGGCACCAGCACGGTGCTCAACGACCGTGCCGAGGCCGTCGCACTCCGGGCCCTGTTCCAGGGAGCCTGCCCCCCGGTCACGGCGGTCAAGGGCTCAACCGGCCACATGATCGCCGGATCCGGGGCAGTAGAGGCGATCGTGAGCCTGACGTCCCTGCAGCAGCGCCTGGTCCCCCCGGTTACCGGACTGCGCACCATCGACCCGGACATCAACCTCGACGTCGTCCAGGGAACACCGCGATACCGGCCGCCGGGCTATGCGCTGTCCACCTCCTTCGGCTTCGGCGGCATGAACACCGCGCTCGTCCTTGCCGCCGGGGAATGAGCTAGCCGGCCCGGGCTCAGGCCAGTGAGCTCGTTCCGCTCATCAGGCTGAACCGCACCGGTGCCCGCGGCTCGTTCCAGTACGTCCGTTCCGGACCGAGGACCTCCAGCCGAAGGCCCAGATGGCCCACCAGGACACGAGCCCGGGCCGACATCATCCCGCAGGCGACCCCGAAGCCGTGCTCACGCATCACCAGGTACAGCCGGCACATCAGGCCGATGAACGCCGCGTGTTCCAGGCTCTGGTGACTGCGCGCCACGCACATCCGGCCCACATCGACGACCTCGCCGCGCGGTTCCACTGCGATCCCGCAGGCCTCTTCCGTCGGCAGCCCGGGAGGCAGCACGACCCTGCCCGTGCTCATCGCGACGTCCCCGTCCCACCCGAGCACCTGCACGGCACGGTCGTCATACTCATCGCGCTCCATCCCGCCGGGCAGGTCCGCAGCAGTGCACCATCCCCGCTCGAGCACGGCACTTCCGCGCAACCGGTATGCCACCTCGCGTTCGGAGTCGCCGACCGCTACCCGATAGTCGAACGGGGATATCGACAGCATCCGGGTGACCAGGGCATCGAGCGGCACATCATTCATGGGATGACCCTGGCCCGCTCATCGCTCGCGGGTCAAGCCGGCAACTGTCCGGGCTGCCAGCACTCGCCCCATCGCGGACCTGTGATGGGACCAGGCTGGGCCGGGCGCCGGACGGTGGTCGGAAAGCCGCCGACCTGTACGCGAGGCTGCTGGCCGCCAAGCCGCACGCCATGCCGAACGACGCCGCGAGCTGCGGACCGAGGCCGTCAAGAAGCCCGGCAGAGCCCCCTGTTCTTCGACCTGACGATTTCGTTCTCCAAGTCGATCTCGATCTTCCACGCCTCCCTGGGCGAGAACGCCCGCTTGGCCCGCCCGGCCGGCGACCCTGACGGCCATCGGTACTGGTTCGCCCTGGTCGGCGAGGTCGACGAGATGATCTGGCAGGCCGTGCACGCCGGGTTCGAATACTTCCAGAAGGAGGCTGGCTACACCCACGCCGGCTCCAACAACACCCGCGTGCACGGCCGCGAAACCGGCCAGTGGCACGAAGCCGACCTGGCCGTGGCGCACTGGCTACAGCACACCTCCCGGGACGGCGACATGCAGCTACACGTCCACTCCCAGATCGCCCACGTAGCGAAAACGGCTTCGGACGGGAAATGGCGGGCCCCGGATTCCCTCGGCTATAACGAGCACGTCGGCGCGGTTGCCGCGATCGTCTCCCAGCACCTGGAAGAAGCCCTCACCGCCCGGTTCGGCCTGGAGTGGACCGCGCGCGATGACGGCCACGGCTTGGTGGCTAACGATATTGCCGGGGAGCCAAGACGGGAGCCGACAGCGCCAGGCGCCAGGCTACGCCAGGCCACAACGAACCAGCGCCTTCGCAGGTGAGCAGCATGCTGGGCTACGCCCAGCGACATCTGGCGACGGCCCAGGCCTAATTCACACCGAGGAGGTCACTGGTTCGATCCCAGTATCGCCCACCCACCTCACCGGCCGGTTCCGATTCCAGGAATCGGCCGTTTTGCTCGCCTCGCAGACCTCGTTGGCTTAGCGGCCTCCCGCGGCCTCCGGGGCCGGCGTCCGCCTGCGGGCCCGTGATGGGCTGGAATACCGCCCGGCCGGAGCCGACCGCCAGCACCATCCGCCTCTGGCGTCACCTGCTCATCAGCGCGTGCCGATCCAAGCCCATACTATGTCACATCGTAACGGTTATAGCCGTATCAGCGTGACATCGTACCGGTTGCAAGTAGCCATCAGGGTCCCGCACGACACACTGAAGTACAGCGAGTGCCGCGGCGGCCGCGGCGCACTTTGGGCTGGCGCCCGGAAGGGCACGGGCGAAGCAGACGAGCGACACCGGCAGCGTGAGCAATTGCGCAAATCCACCGTATTGTGCGAAAGATCCCGGCAGAGTCGCTGCGGCAGATGGAGATCTGGAGAATGGATCCGGATCAATAGCTAGCTGCCGGCGTCGATCATGCTCGTGACCTTGAAGTCGGTGTTCTGCGGGATCAGGCCGAACCGGCTCATGGCGCCCACCACGCGCTGGAGCCGTACCGAATCGACGCCCAGCGGGAAGGTCGGCAGCGAGATGAACGCCGCGGTCTCCTTCGGGATGCCCAGGTACTGCTCGATGGCGTCTTCCACGGCGGCCCGGTCGGTGTCGGCGATCTGCTGCCCCTGGTTCAGCGCCCGGGTGAAGGCCTTGAGGGTGTTGGGGTACTTCTGCGCCCACGCCGCCGTGACCGCGTAACCCTGGATCGGGAAGTCCGCGGTGGAGCCCTGGTCGAGATCGGCGAGTTCCTGGAAGCCCTCGGCCTCGTCGAAGCTGACGAATGGCTCGGGGGTGAACGACGCGCTGATGGGGCTGTGCGGGCTGCTCAGCGCCGTCGCCACGCCAGGAAATGGCACGTTTACGTAATGCACTTGCCGGGGACTGAGGCCGTGCTCGAGGAGCAGGGAATCGATGAGCAGGGTGCCGATGTCGTTCGGCGCGTTGACCGAAACGGTCTTGTCCTTGAGCTGGGCCACCGTGCCTATCGGCGATCCTCCCTTGACCAGTACCGTCAGGACGTTCGGCTGCAGGAAGGAGGACTCGGCGATGATGCGCAGGTCGTTCCTGGGCGCGCCCGCCGCGCCCAGCTGGTCCTCGATGTAGCTGACGTAGTCTCCGGCGGTGATGTCGTATTCGCCCTTTTCCTGGCCGTTGATCAGGTCCTGCGTGGAGGGCGGGATCTTCGGCGTGGGCACGATCGTCACGTGCAGGCCCTGGGCGGCGAACAGGCCCTCTGTCTGGGCGATGTAGAGCCCGGCCGAGTCGATGGCGGGGAAGGCATCGACGACGATGCTGGTCTTCTCCAGTTGGAGCGGCGGCTCGCCGCCCCCCGAGCCGCTGGAGCATCCGGCGGCCAGCATCATGACCGTGGCTGCCGACGCTACGAGCACGTTGCGGGATTTCATCTTGTGTTGGCTCCATCAGGCACGGCGGCGTCGCCTGCGACCCCGCGACTGGCTGGGTGAGCACTGCGATCGGCAGCGGCCTCGAAACGAGTCACGGATCATCTTAGTGATCCACACCGTCCGTCACATGCCGAACGGTACGACTTGTCCGAATCGAGCGTCACTCTGTTATCGATACTTACCCTGCGTGACCGATTCCGGCCGACGCCGGCGTTTGAGTCGCTGGCCACGGGTAGAAGCTCGAGAACGAGACGAACGCCAGGATACGCAGGGTGCGTATCCATCAGATGGGTGTGCTGATGACGAGAGAAGCAGGAGCAGACATCACAGCGGAATTCACCGACGCGGAAGATCTCAGGGAACTGCACGGCGCATTGCTCGGCACCGAGAGCATCGAGCAGTTCCTGCACGAGATGGCCGTGCAGGCGGCGCGACTGGTGAGCGGCGGCCTGTCGTGCGGGATGACGATGCAGTCCGACGGGCGGCCAGTCACCGCGGCGTGCAGCGATCCGGTCGCCGCGCGGGTGGACGAGGTGCAGTACGCACTCGGCGACGGCCCCTGCCTGCACGCCATGCGCGACGGCCATATGGTGCGCATCGAGGACACCGCCGACACGGCGCGCTGGCCCGAGTTCGAGGCCCGCGGCCCCAGGCCCCGCGGCGCGGAGCGCCCGCTCCTAAGTGCCCGCCCCCCAGCGCACCGCCCTAAGCCCCGCCGCCTTCGGCGTCGGCTGTCGCGGTGGTGTTGTCGGGCTGGGCCTGGCCTGGCTCGACCTGGCCCGCCAGGGACGCGGCGACGCTGGGAAATGTGTCCACCAGGCGATCGACCCCGGTAATCGAGAGCACCCGCTCGACGGCCGGCGTGCTGACGACCAGCCGCATGGCACTTGGGCCGCCGCTCGCCTGCCTGAATGTGCGCACCAGGGCGCTTACTCCGGCGGAATCGCAGAAATTGGTCTTGCTCATATCCGCCACCAGCAAAGCCGCCCCCTGGTTCATGACGGAGAGCAGTTCCTCCCGGACCATGTCGGCATTGGTCACGTCTATCTCTTCGGGCAGCGTGACCACGGCCACCTGGCCGATCCACAGCACCGGATAGCGCTCTTGAGACACGCACCACCACCATCTGTCCGCGCGAACGGGAGTAGGCCGCGTCTCTGGACCTTGAATAGCGGCTTAACCCCTGGGCCTCGCCGCGCAGCGATCATTATTCACGCCGGACTGGGTGCGGCGCAAGGCCAGCGCGCCGAGGGCAGGGCCAGCGTTCCCCCCGCGCCGGGCAAGACCCGGAAGCGGAGCTGAAACTGCGCCCGTTCGGGTCAAATTACCGCACGTCGGGATGGGTGGGCCTGCGGGCCGGCCGCGCAGACCGGTGGAGGCTGCCGCCACAGACCGGTGGAGGCCGCCCACCGCAGACCGCTAAGCAGGCGGGATCTCGCCCGAACCTCGCTCGATGAGATGCGTCGGCACGATGTGCACCTGCACCTCCGAGGTGTCCCCGTCGATCCGGCGGAACAGGATCTGCGCGGCCAGCGTCCCGATGGCCAGCACATCCTGGGCTACCACGGTGACCGGCGGGTCGAGCAGATCGGCCAGCGGCACGTCGTCGAAGCCCATCATGGCGACGCGGTGCTGGGCGCCGCAGGCCCGCAGCGCCCTGACCGTGCCCAGGGTGATCAGGTTCTGCGCGCTCCCGGTCTGGGTCCTCGTCGAGGCTGCCGGCCAGCAGGCCCACGCCGCGCTCGCGCGCCACGTTCTCGACCGCCCGGTAGATGCCCGATGAGTACGGGTTGCTGACGTCCTCGAGCATCAGGCCGATCATGAAGGACCTGCGGTCCCCGCGCCGCAGGTTGCTCGCGGTCATGTTGTGACGGTAGTTGAGCTGTGTGACCGCGTGGCGCACCCGGGCCGCGAGATCGGCGTCCACGGTCGGCGCGCCGTTGACTACCCGGGAAACGGTCTTGAGGCTCACGCCTGCCAGCGTCGCCACGTCCCGCATGGTCGCCCGGCCCGGTGCCGGTGCGGGCGCCGGCCCACCATGCGGGACAGGCTTCATACCGGACAACGGTATCGGATCGTGATCCGGTTGTCTGCGCACGTCACACGGACGCAGCCTGGCTCAGCCCGCTGCGGTCACGGCGCCCTGGGGCAGGCTGGGCCCGCGCGGTCACGGCGCATGGTGGCGGCACCGCCGCGACCTGCTGGCCGCCGCCTGGTGACCTGGCACGAAACCGTAGAGTGCAGCGCATGATAACTGTCGCGGGCGAGGCCCTTATCGACCTGATCGTCGACCCCGCCGGGCACGTCGATCCCCGCCTGGGCGGCGGCCCCTTCAACGTCACGCGCGCCGTCGCCCGGCTCGGCCAGCCCGCGGCCTTCCTCGGGCGGCTGTCCGGCGACCGGTTCGGGCAGCTGATGCGGGCCGACCTCGACCGCCACGGGGTGCTGGTCGCCGTCGCGGCTCCGGCCGGCGCGCCGACCACGCTGGCGCTGGTGGACGTGGACCAGGCCGGGGTGCCCGCCTACCACTTCTACCTGGCCGGCACCTCGGCCGCCGCGGTCGGGCCCGCCGAGGCGGTGCTGCCGGCGGGCACCTCGGCGCTGCACGTCGGCAGCCTCGGCCTGGTCATGGAGCCGATCGGGACCAGCCTGGAGCAGCTGGTGGCCGGGCTCCCCGACGGCATCACGGTCATGCTCGACCCGAACTGCCGGCCGGGCGCCATCACCTCCCGGCCGGCCTATCTGGACCGCCTCGGCCGCATCCTGCGCCGGGTGGACCTGCTCAAGACGAGCACCGAGGACCTGGCCTACCTGTACCCCGGCCGGGACACCGGGTACGCCGCCGCGGAACTGCTCGGCCAGGGCCCGTCCTGCGTGGTGGTCACCGACGGCGCGGCGCCGGTGCGCGCCTTCGCCGCGGGCCAGGAGATCCGGGCCGACGTCCCCGCCGCCCCGGTGGTCGACACCGTAGGGGCCGGGGACGCGTTCGGCGGCGCCTTCCTCGCCTGGTGGATGGGCAACGGCCTCGGCCGGGCCGAGCTGGGCGACCCGGAGGCCGTGCGCGGCGCGACCCAGGCGGCGATCTACGCCTCGGTGGTGACCTGCACGCGCCGCGGCGCCGAGCCCCCCTGGGCCTACGAGCTGGCCGGTCACGAAGGCTGGCGCTGGCTGCCCCCCGCCGAGCCCGCGGCCCCCGCCGAGCCCAAGCCGGATGACGCGGCCTAGCCCAATACCTAGCGCAGCAGGATGCCGCGGATGAACGCGGCCTGGCCCGCGTGCTGCAGGCCGTCGGAGATCACGCTGACCAGCCGCACGCCCAGCGTCACCGGCGGATCCCAGGCCTCGTCCACCACCCGGTCGAGGTCCGCGTCGGTGATGCCCGACACCAGCCGGACGGTCTGCTCGTGCACCGCGTCCTGGTAGCCGGTGAGCAGGTCGCCTGAGGCCACGATGACCTGGGCGACCTGGCGTGAGCTGTGCCCGTAGCCGGTGTCGTACGGGTCGAGCGGCAGCTCGAACCGCTTACCGTACTCGGTCCATACCTGCGGCACCCCGAACGCGTCCGCCACGTGGTCGTCCTGGACGCGGGTCAGGTGCCACAGCAGCCAGGCGATGGAATTCGCGTCCGGGCCGAGGCGCTCGGCCAGCTGGCTGCTGGTCAGGCCCTGCACGGCCTCGTGCACGGTTTCCTGGACCCGGCCGAACGCGTCCGTCAGAAGTTCCGCACTGGTCATCGCTATCCCTTCGTTGACGTCCTCCCCGCCGTGAACGACGGGGATTCCTCCAGCGCGGCTCACGCCGCGCTCCGGTGGGTTCCTGTTTCAGCGCCAGCCGCCACGAGGTGTGTTCTTACGTCGGCTCCGCAGGCGTTTAGCCTCTCCGCCCGCCCGGCGGCGAGGATATTCTTCGCGGCATTCACGTCCCGGTCATGGACCGCACCGCACGTCACGCACACCCACTCGCGGACGGACAGCGGCTTGGGGCCGTCCTTGACCCCGCACGCCGAGCACACCTGGGAGGTGGGCTCGAGCCGGCCGATCCGGGCGAACGTGCGCCCGTACTGGACGGCCTTCTCCTCGACACAACGGATGAGCTGGGACCAGCCCGCGTCAGCGACCGACCTGGCCAGCCGGGTGCGCATCAGCCCGGACACGGCCAGATCCTCGGCGTAGACCGCTTGGTTGTCGCGGACCAGCCGCAGCGCCGTCTTGTGCGCGTGATCCAGGCGTGTCTCCCGCACCTTGCGGTGCAGCACCGCGACCCGGTGCCGGGCCTTAGCCCGGTTCGCGGAGCCTTCCTGACCGCGGGACATCACCCGCTGCGCGCGGCGCAGCCGCTTGTCGGCTTTCCGCAGGAACCGGGGGTTCGGGATCGCCTCGCCGTCCGAGGTGACGATCAGGCGGTTCAACCCCAGGTCGATGCCGATCTCGCGGTCGCAGGCGGGCAGCGGGGCGGTGTCGCGTTCCACCGCGAACGAGGCGTAGTACCGGCCGTCCGGCTCGCCAATCACCGTGACCGAGGACGGGACGGACGGCAGGCAGCGAGACCATCCGGCCTTGACGTCCCCCGCCTTGGCGACGTACAGCCGCTGGCCGTGCAGGGCGAACCCGTTGCGGGTGAGCCGGATCGACTGCCGGCCGTGGTTGCGGCGGGGTCTGGGATGCCTTATTTTTGGTCCCTTGCGCCTGCCCGTGAGCGAGTCGAACCAGTTCTTGTACGCGCGCCGCGCGTCCTGGCACGCCTGCGCCAGCGCCTGCTGCTGCCCCGGCGCCGGGTAGATGCGGTACCGGTATCTGACCTGCACGGCACCAGAACCTAGCACCGGCCTGTGACAATCCCCAGGACCATCGCCGGGGCGCCGGGGCGCGGGTGCGCGACACATCTGTAGGGGGCCCGAGCCCGGCCGCGGCGACCAGGCCGGTGAAGGCCTTGTGGACGGCGTTGTAGGTGAGGCGGTCCCCGGTGCGGGAGACCAGGACCGCGGGCATGGCCCGTCCGGGGAGCACCTGGTCGCGGCGGTGCCGGTAGCCGGCGAGCGCGGCGAGGGCCGTGGGGTGGAGCGGGACCAGGCGGAAGCTCTGCGCCTTGTCCTGGCGGACGATCAGCATGCCTTCCCCGGCGTCGATGTCGTGGTCATCGAGCGCGCGCCCGCCGGGCTGGGCACGGACGGCGCGGGCCAGGGAGGGGCCAGCGGCCGCAGGGCGGCGACATCGACCTTGGCATACAGCGACGTGGTGCGCTCGTCGTCATGCCGCAGGACCTGGCCGATCTCGGCCAGGGGCGCGCCGGCTACCTGCATCGCCGTCGCGGCGAGATAGCGGAGCTGATGGGGCCGCACCCGGTCCAGCCCGGCGCGGCCGGCGCCTCAAACTGTCAGGCATGCACTGGACCGTCGCCGGCGCCAGCGCCATCACCACGCTCCGCTGCCAGCAGGCCAGCCGACCCGAAGACCAGATCTGGCAGCCAGCACGCAACCAGACACCAGCCGCCTGACCAGCCGAACCCGCTAAACGATCTTGCTCACCTACAAAAATGACGCGCACCCCCGGGGCGCCACGGCAGGCACGTGGTTTCCGCGCCTCACGTTCATCTGGCCTTCGCGACGAAATACCGGCGTGCCGTACTCGACGCCGACATGCTCCGGTGCGCCAGGACGCCATGAGAAAGGTCTGCGGTGACTTCGGGGCCGAACTCCGCGAGTTCCACTGGGAAGACGACTACATGCACCTGCTGGTCGAACGGGCTCGTGACACGCCGTCCCGACCTGGCCTCAGCCCCACCCGGCGGTCGCTGACAGTGGTGCGAGGTACCGTTCCGACGTGCCCCCAGCCCGAAGCGTCAGCAAGGCCGTGCCAGACGTCACAGAACTCCTGGCCGCGGCCGTCAGCGGCATCGGCGGCGCGGAACGGCCCGGTCAGGTCGCCATGGCCGAGGCGGTGCGGCAGGCCATCGAGACCGGGGAGCACCTGGCCGTGCAGGCCGGCACCGGCACCGGGAAGTCGCTGGCCTACCTGGTCCCGGCCGTCCGGCACGCGCTGACCACGGGCAGCACGGTGCTGGTGGCCACGGCCACCATCGCGCTGCAGCGCCAGCTGATCGACCGCGACCTGCCGCGCCTGGTCACGGCGCTCGAGCCGCTGCTCGACCGGGAGCCGACGTTTGCCATCCTGAAGGGCAGGCGCAACTACATGTGCCTGCACCGGCAGCAGGGCGGGGCGGCCGAGGACCCGGAGGACGCGCTGTTCGACCCGGCCGACGCTGGTCCCGCCTCGCCGCTGGGGCGGCAGGTCAAGCGGCTGCACGAGTGGGCCGGACAGACCGCCACCGGCGACCGGGACGACCTGGTGCCCGGCGTGCCCGAGGCGGCCTGGCGCCAGGTCTCGGTGAGCGCGCAGGAGTGCATCGGCGCGCAGCGCTGC
>Ga0335069_10008669_pt1 | contig 14529 bp, 8 predicted proteins | sample Lox_Sample_11_FD_206714 | JGI IMG/M metagenome (GOLD analysis project Ga0335069, IMG submission 206714) | Soil microbial communities from Loxahatchee National Wildlife Refuge, Florida, United States - Lox_Sample_1.1 | ecosystem: Environmental > Terrestrial > Soil > Wetlands | place: USA: Florida... | reverse complement strand
ATGGGAAAGGCGACCGGTTTCATGGGCGAAACTGGTATCCGGGCTTCAATTCACAGCGATAGACCTTGGACATATCTTTGCTCGCCGTTGTGCTGCAATTGGCCCAGGTCAGGAGGAGGTCGGGTCCAAGAGGAAAGATGATGGATTCCCCCCCATAATCGGCCTCAAGGCAAACTCCTTGGGCGTCCCCGGGAAGCGTAAAGTTCAGGGCCGGACCAAAGATGACCGGATACGCCCGATGTTCAACCTGGCTCACCATAAAGTGGGTAACCTCAGCTTCCAAAAGAAACGTTGTCGTGTCCGACCAATTGCGGATCGAAGCCGTGATCTTCTGGCCGCCCTTGGAGAAATTATCGGATTCGATTTTGGTGAACGGACATGGACCCGCAATGCAGGATAGGCGGACATCGCGAAACTCATTGCCCGGACCGGCGTCAACCGTAATGGAACCGATATTGGCCTTCCATTTTCCATCCGGCGAGCACACCGGGTCCCGTTGACATGGCACATTAGCCGTATTTGCCACCTCAAAGGTTCGCACCGCGCTACCTACATCGACGGTCCGCAAAGTCTTGAACGAATACCGAACCACCACATTCCCGATCATCACCGCTGGCCGTTTTGCCTCAACGTCGGTCTTCTGGTGCACCGGGACCATACGCGCGAGATAAAGCTTTTCACCCGCGGGCGCAGTCAGGTCAAGCGGCTGATAACCGGGGTGCCGGAACCTCAAAGTGATGGTTTGTCCATGGCTAACTCGTTTGAACAGGCGCAAGGCGAAATAGCCGGAAGAGTCTGATTTGGTTGGTCCAGGAGCGAGGTTATTGTCGACGCTTACCAGGACGTCGGCAATGGGTAGTTCCTTGCGAGGATCGGTATCCCGCACATTGATAGCGCCGGTGATCGTGAGAGGGTGACGACGGTATCGCGAATAAACAGCCGCGGAAATGGCGAGGGCGGCTACTAAAACCAGCATCGATATCAATACTTTCCGAGTTCTTCCCCGCATCAGTGGATGCCGCTATTCTACGCAAGAAACTACCGCACGCGCAGGGGATTGGACGCAAAAAGCAGGTATCTTCGTTTAATCTATGGCGAGCAGCCGATGAAGGAAAATACTGTTCCCAAATGGTCCCGTCGCAGTTTCGCAAAGCAGTTGCTCGGATTAGTGGGGTCTATCTCCATGCCTAGGCTGGCGTTCGCCGCGTCTGGACAGAATCCCAAAGCCTCCCCGAAAGCGATGCGGAGCCTGGGACTCATATCCGCTGAGGATGATCAGTTTCTGGATGAACTGGAAAGAGCGACATTCCAATATTTCTGGGATCAAACGAACCCCAAGACCGGGCTAGTAAAGGATCGCTGTAACACCCGAACGAACGATACGGGAATCGTTGCCAGCATTGCTGCGACCGGGTTTGGTCTGACCGCCCTGTGCATTGGGGACCGGCGTGGATTTGTGCCCCGTGCCACCACTCTGGAGCGGGTGCGCGCTACTCTCCGCTCATTGTGGGGAGAACTACCGAACCACCGCGGATTTTTCTATCACTGGGCGAATGTGAACACCGGGGAGCGGGTTTGGGATGCCGAAGTATCGTCGGTTGACACTGCCATATTGTTATGTGGCGTGCTCGCGTGTCGTGAATACTTTTGGCTGCAGGATGTCCAGGAACTGGCAGACGAGATTTTCGACAGGGTGGAATGGACCTGGTTGGCGGAAGACACAACTCTCCTCACCCACGGCTGGACCCCCGAGGTAGGTTTCCTTCCCTATCGGTGGGACTATTACAGCGAATTGATGATGATGTACCTTTTGGGCCTCGGGTCCACATCTTATCCCTTGCCGGCCGATGCCTGGGCGGCATGGAAACGCCTCAAATTCGACTATGAGGGCCAGCGGTATATCGGCTCGTTTGCCCCTTTGTTTGTTCACCAATACTCGCAGGCCTTTTTTGATTTCCGAGGCAAGAAGGACAACTTCGCGGACTACTTCCAGAATTCGGTCATTGCCACAGATGTTCATCGCAAGTTCTGTATCGAGTTGTCGAAGCAGTTCCCCGACTATAGTGATGATTTGTGGGGAATTACCGCGTCCGACTCGATGTTCGGGTATGTCGCCTGGGGAGGTCCGCCTATGACGGGACCTATCGATGGGACCGTTGTACCGAGCGCATCTGCTGGATCGCTGCCGTTTCTTCCCCAAGCGGTCATGCGCGTTCTGCGGAATATCCGGGAGCACTACCCTGCCGCCTGGAGCAAATACGGATTTGTGGATGCCTTTAATCCGTTGAAGGACTGGTACGACAGCGACGTGATCGGGATCGATGCCGGTATCACCCTTTTGATGGCCGAAAATGTTCGGACCGGTTTCGTCTGGGATATCTTTATGCGCAGCGAGGAAGCCCGCAGGGGCATGCAGCGGGCGGGCTTCAAGAAGTACGACACGCCAGTATGAAACTTACTGTCTGAGAATTTGTTTCCAGACCTGTGCACATATTTCGTGCACGCGTGTGCAACGGTTTGCGAGGTCCGTTTCCCCCTGCAGAATGGCTGCGTTCTCAAATCCTGCACTGCCACCCCAAATTGATCTAAAATCATATCAACGAAGTAGATAGCGATTTCTTTCCCTGGCTCGGGTTTCGCGGCGCATGCAGTTTCCGAAAGTAAAAGGTTTTTGGGGATCGGAATCATACGTGATCAGCCGAGTTTGGTTGTCTGGCCAGCCATCTTCAATTCTCCCCTGCTGGTCCCAGCCGACTCGTGAACCCCTAGGGACGTTTTCGCATCATTGAACTGCACAGTTCTTCAAGGAGGTAGATGAGCCAACAGCAGAGCTTCTGGAGCAGTTGGCAGGAGCGCTTGTCCGCGCTCAAAAATGTTCCTCCAGTCCTGAAAATCGTTTGGGAATCGGGTCCTCTCGTCGTTACCCTGGGAATCGTTTTTCGTGTTGTGACCGCTATGCTGCCGGTAGCGGCAACCTGGATCGGGGCTCGCATCCTGGATATCGTCCGCCAGGTGCTCAACCATCAATCCGTGCCGCGAATGCTTTGGTGGCTCGTAGCTGCCGAGTTCGGTGTGGCTTTGGTTCTGGGGCTGCTGACGCGGGGCATCGATTTCCTGGATGCCCTGCTCGCAGATAAGTACGTGCGCCACGTCAGCATCCAGGTGATGAAGCACGCGGCCAGCCTTGATTTGATCACCTACGAGGACCCGGTTTTTTACGACCGGCTGGAACGCGCTCGCGTCCAGGCGACCGATAGACTGGGAATGATTCAGTCCATCGGACGCCTGATCCAGCAAGTCATTACCGCGGCTTCTTTTTCAGTCGCGATTCTGGTGTATTCGCCATGGCTGCTGCTGCTACTGGTGATTGGTGTTCTCCCGGCATTTCTTGGCGAAAGCCACTTTGCCTTCCTGGGTTACGCCAAAAACTTCCGGCAGACGCCGATAAAACGGGAATTGGATTACCTGCGAGTGCTCGGCGGCAGCCGCGAGGCCGCCAAGGAACTGAAGCTTTTCGGATTACGGAAATTCCTGGTCGATCGCTTCACCCGGCTCTCGAACCAAATCTACTCCGAGGACGTAGGACTGGCCCGCCGCCGTTTGACGGTTGGCTCCGTGCTCGGAATCGTGGGCACCGGCGGGTATTACGGAGCTTACATTTACATCATTTGGCGCACGGTCAACGGAGCTCTGAGCTTCGACACCATGGCGTTCCTGACGGGTGCCATCATGCAGGCCAGCACCAACATTCAACAGATATTCTCCACTCTATCGAGCATCGCCGATCAGGCATTGTTCCTGACTGATCTGCTGGCATTTTTCCAGATGCGGCCAAGTATTCATTCCAAACCCAATGCGCTTCCGGCTCCTCGGCCAATCGCACGCGGGTTCGAGTTCCGGCATGTGTTCTTCCGTTATCCCGATACGTCACGCTTTGTATTGAACGATCTGAACCTCTGGCTGCGGCCGCACGAACGAGTCGCACTGATCGGTGAAAACGGTGAGGGCAAAACAACTCTGGTAAAGCTGCTGACTCGGCTCTATGACCCGACCGAGGGCCAGATCCTGCTGGATGGAGTGGATTTGAGGGAATACGACTTAGACGACCTGTATCGCGAGATCGGGGTCATATTCCAGGACTTCATGCGCTATGAGATGACGGCGCGCGAAAACATCGCTGTCGGCAAAATTGAAGAAGCCAAGAACACGGATCTACTGAAAGCTGCGGCCGACAAGAGCCTGGCAGATGCGGTCATTGCGCGACTTCCCAACACTTACGACCAGCAACTTGGACGGCGCTTCGAAAACGGCGTCGATCTGTCGGGGGGAGAGTGGCAGAAGATCGCTCTGGCCCGGGCCTATCTCCGCGACGCTCAAGTCCTGGTGCTGGACGAACCGACGGCTGCGCTCGACGCGCGTAGCGAGTTGGAAGTGTTCCAACGCTTTGCCGAATTGACGGCAGGGAAGATGGCGCTGTTTATCTCGCATCGATTTTCAACTGTGCGAATGGCGGACCGTATCATCGTGCTGCAGAACGGACGGATAGCCGAAGACGGGGATCATGAGCAACTTTCTCGCCTGGGCGGCCGCTATGCGGAGATGTTCGAGATGCAGGCGGCGAATTATCGCTGACTGAATCATGACAAAGAGCGACACGACCAATATGCCGCGAAATTCAAATTTCGCAACGGTGCACAACGAGGCGGAACTGCTGCCCGAGCCCTCTCTCGGGGCCAGCGATCGTGAGTTCCTGCGGACGAAGGCAACCGAATTCGCCCAAGCCCTGGCGTGGCTTCCCAACACTCCCTTCTCGGAAACATTTCCCGAGCGCGGTGCAATTCTGGAGCGAGCCTACCCGCCAATCTTGGCAGGACTGCAGAAATTACCCGCGGGTGCCGCAGTCTCCAACGATGCGAGATGGCTTTTCGACAATGATCGTCTGCTTGCGGCGGAAGTTCCGAGTACGGCTGGCGAACTCCGGTCCAAGACTCACATTCCCCACGTGCGCATCCCCGATGGGACGGTCCTTCCTCGGGCGCTGGCGTTAGCTCGCGCGTATTTGCGGACAGTAGGGTACGAGTTCGTGGGGGTGGAATTCGTCTGTTTTGTCGAGGCATTCCAGGAAACTACCGTTTTGCAGTCGCAAGAGTTACAGCTTCTTGTTCCATCCTTGAAGTTGCTGCTTCTGGAAAGAATCGCGGTAAGCGCAAAGCTCCTTATTCGCAACCCTTCCGATGATTCTCAGAACGTTGGAGTTGCCGTTCGCAGCCTGCAGGACGTCGGCCATACACCTTGGAAAGAAATCCTGGAAACTCTGGTTGTGATCGACCGCATCTTGCGGCGGGATCCCGCCGGCGCGTACGCACAGATGGATGCGGAAGGACGCGAGTATTACCGAAAACGGATCACGTTCCTGGCGGAACATTCCGACTGCCCCGAGGTAAAAGTAGCGGAACGGCTTCTGGCACTCGCTGAGCAGGCCAACCACCGCGCTCACCCCGATCCGCGAATGTTTCTTCGCGAAGCCCACGTCGGGTACTACCTCGTCGATCAGGGGAAACATCGCTTGGAGAAAGAAGTCGGATTCCGCGCTCCTTTCAAGCAGAAGGTCCAGCGTTTCCTGAAGGATCACCCGGATGATTTCTTCCTGGTCGGCATTGCAGTCCTGACGCTTGCAATTACCTCAGCGGCTGCTCTCTGGCTCACCGAGTATCTGAACTCACTTGCCTTTATTCTGCTGGCTCTCTTGATTCTCCTGCTGCCTAGTTCCCAAAGCGCCGTGCAGCTGATGAATTATCTGGTTACGTCGATTCTGCCGCCAGAAATTCTCCCCAAGCTCGATTTCGAAGACACTGTGCCCGACGACTGTGTCACGATGGTCGCGGTTCCAAGCTTGTTGTTGAACGAGAGTCAGGTTCGCGGCCTTGTGGAAAACCTGGAAGTTCGTTTTCTCGGCAATCATGATCCGAATATCCATTTTGCCCTCCTGACCGACCTGCCGGATTCCCGGGAACCGGCCCGCGAAGATAGTCCTCTGGTTACGCTGTGCACGAGCTTGATTGAAAAGCTCAACGAAAAATATTCGCCGCGCAAAATGGGATCGTTCTTCCTGTTCCACCGCCATCGGGTCTACAACCCGCGCGAGAAGGTCTGGATGGGCTGGGAGCGCAAGCGCGGAAAACTTTTGGACCTCAACAAGCTACTGCGCGGGTTATACGACAGTTTTCCGGTTAAAGTCGGCGATCTTTCAGTTCTTCCCGACGTACGCTTCGTTATCACCCTGGATTCGGATACCGAACTGCCGCGCGGAACAGCGCAGCGCCTCATAGGAACCCTGGCGCATCCGCTGAACCAGGCCATCGTTGATCCGGAGAGAAATATTGTCGTCGCGGGTTACGGCATTCTGCAGCCGCGGGTCGGTGTCAGCGTGCAAAGCACGGCCCGTTCCCGCCTGGCTGCGATTTATGCTGGTGAGACTGGATTTGATATCTATACGCGCGCGATCTCAGACGCTTACCAGGATCTGTATGGAGAGGGAAGCTTCACCGGGAAGGGGATTTACGAGGTCGATACCATCCTGCGGGTTCTCGACAAACGTTTCCCGCGGAATTCGCTGCTGAGCCACGATCTGATTGAAGGTGCTTACGCTCGCGCTGGCCTGGTCAGCGATATCGAGGTGATTGAGGATTATCCCTCGCACTACAGCGCATGGAATCGCCGGAAGCATCGGTGGTTGCGCGGCGACTGGCAGATCGCCGGCTGGCTATTTCCGATGGTGCCCTCGGAATCGCTTGACCGTGTGCCAAACCCGATCTCGCTGCTCTCGCGCTGGAAGATTTTTGACAATTTGCGGCGCAGTCTTGTGGAACCGGCAACGTTCCTGCTTCTCGCAGCCGGCTGGTTCCTTTTCGGAGAACCCTGGCAGTGGACGGTCGCAGCTTTACTCATTCTGTTTCTGCCCACATTGTTCCAGTTCGCGGTGGATCTGGTGCGCGTGATCGGGCGCCTGCGCTTCGGCGGCATGCGCGACGCTATTGCAGGTTTCTTCACTGCCAGCGTGAACGTTATCTTCACGCTCATCTTCCTTCCCCATCAGATGCTGCTCTCGCTGGACGCTGTGATCCGGGCGCTTGTCCGACGTTTTGTGACACAGCGGAGATTGCTGGAATGGGAAACGGCCGCGGAGGCAGAGTTGGCCACGCAACGCCGCGGCCCTGTCGACATTTACTTAAACTGGACACCGGTCCTGGCACTGAGTATTGCTGTTCTTGTGTGGGCGGTTCGGCCTCACGCCCTGCCCGTGGCGATTGCCATCTGCGCTCTTTGGGCCAGCAGCAAACTGGTCGCTTACTGGCTGAACCAGTCTCCCATTGCTGCTCGGAAAAAAGCGTCGTCCGGAGACGTCCAGTTTCTCCGCGACACCGCTCTTCGAACCTGGCGCTATTTCGCCGAACTGAGCACCGCCGAGCACAACTGGCTCATTCCCGACAACGTTCAGGAGCAACCGTTCGTAGTCGCCGCCCGAGTATCGCCGACGAATATCGGCCTGCTGTTGAATACGCGGCAGGTCGCCTGCGAATTCGGATATCTGACTGTGCCGGAGTTGGCGGAAAGGACAAAACATAGTCTAGATACCATCGTGGGGCTCAAGAAATACCGCGGCCACCTGTTGAACTGGTACGATACGCGGACGCTGCAGCCGCTCGCACCTCGCTTCGTATCTTCTGTCGATAGCGGAAATCTTCTGGCGTCGCTTTGGACTCTGCAGCAGGGAGCACTGGAACGACTCCGACAACCTGTTCTGCAGCCCAGTTTAGCGGAAGGATTTCTGGACTATGTCCGGTTGCTCGCCCGCGCGCGCATCCTGCCGCGGAAGGTGGTCTCCAGTCTCGAACGCCAGAACCGTACCGACAAGTGGCTGACATCGATCCTTTCATTTCCCGATGATTTGCTCAGGCAGGCCGATCCCAACGGTACCAACGAAGTGGAGAGCGTGGGGTGGTTCCTGGAGGAGGCGAGCGCGCGGCTACAGAGCATTCGGAAGGCGGTTCGAGAATACGCGCCCTGGTTTTCCCCCGAGTATGCCGAATTTCGCTCGGACCCGGCGTTGAATGCCCAGCTCCTGGATACGGTTTCGCTGGAGCAACTTCCGGAATTTATCGAGAAGCTGACCACGCGCGTGAATTGGGCCGCACACTCCGGCGCGGAGGAGCAGCGCAGGCTGGGAGCCCGCTTCCTCGATCAGTTGCTGGCCGCGCGGGAAAATGCCCTGCGGCTGATTTCTGAATTCAGGGAACTCGCCCGGACAGCTGATCAGCTCGCGGAGGAAATGAACTTTACGTTCCTGGTGAATCCTCGCCGCAAGCTCCTGTCGGTGGGATTCGATACTGATCATGATCGGCTTGAGCCGGCCTGCTACGACCTGCTCGCCAGCGAGTCGCGCACGGCCGCATTCGTAGCCATTGCGAAGGAAGACGTTCCGCAAGAAACCTGGTTTTTGCTAGGCCGGGCACATACTCTGGATGAAGGCCGTCCTGTGCTCCTTTCGTGGAGCGGAACCGCGTTCGAATACCTGATGCCTTCGTTGTGGATGCGCACGTACTACAACACCCTGCTGGAGCGCTCGCGCATGGCAGCGGTACGGTCCCAGCAGATGTATGGAAACCGCAAGGGTGTGCCCTGGGGAATTTCAGAATCGGCGCATGCCAAGCTCGACGATGCAGGCAATTACGGGTACTACGCTTTCGGGCTTCCTCACCTGGCCTTGCACAAGAGCGAGATCGATTCCCTGGTCATCTCTCCCTACTCTACCTTGCTGGGCCTGAGTATCGATCCGGAGGGAGCGGTAGCCAACCTGCGGAAGATGGCAAGCATGGGATGGGTCGGCACTTTCGGATTCTACGAAGGTGCCGATTACAGTGCCGGCCGGCGCCGGTTCTGGCGGACGAATTATCAGATTGTCCGCTGCTGGATGGCCCATCATCAGGGTATGAGCTTGCTTGCGTTGGCGAATTTCCTCGACGATAACGTCGTCCAGAAATGGTTCCACGCGGAACCTCGGGTCCAGGCCAGCGAGTTACTTCTCCATGAAAAGCCCGTTGCTCATGTCACGCAGTTGCCTCATCGCCAGACTGTGGCATGAGCGGCAAACCCTGTAGAATTCCCGCATGCTCAGATTTCCGCGGTGTACTCCGAGTTTCCTGCTCGCTTTTTTCCTGGCCACCGGCGCATTTGCTCAGAACGCAGAAAAGCTGAATGTCGATGCCAACGCCCCATCCCATGCTTTTCCGCATTTCTGGGAAAGGATGTTTGGTTCGGGCCGCGCCGTGCTTAGTTTGCGCGATGACTATCGTTCTGATCTGCGAGAGGTAAAGAAGATTACTGACCTCGAATATGTTCGGTTCCACGCCATATTCGACGACGAGGTCGGGCTGTACACTGAAGACGCTTCAGGCAAGCCGGTTTACAACTTCTCGTATGTGGATCAGATCTACGACGGACTCCTGGCCAATGGCGTAAAACCATTTCTCGAGCTGAGTTTCATGCCTGCCCAGCTTGCCTCTGCCTCGATTCTGCAGGCCTTCTGGTACAAGCCAAACGTCGCTCCGCCTAAAGACTGGAAGAAGTGGGACGACATGATCACGGCTTTCACCCAACATCTCATCGACCGTTATGGGGCCGATGAAGTTGCGAGCTGGTACTTCGAAGTCTGGAATGAGCCCAATCTCGACTTCTGGGGTGGGGTGCCGAAACAGCCGACCTATTGGGATCTTTATGACCACACGGCGCGCGCCATCAAAGCCGTGAATTCTAAGCTGCGCGTGGGAGGCCCGGCTACCGCACAGGCAGCGTGGGTGGATGAATTCATCAAGCACTGCACCGAAAACAACATTCCATTCGATTTTGCCTCGACGCACGTCTACGGAAATGACTTGTCGAAGGATGTGTTCGGCACAAGCGAAGACATTCCACGCGACAAGATGGTATGCCGCGCGGTGAGTAAGGTTCACGACCAGATTCAACACTCCGCCCGACCGACTACCCCGCTGATCTGGAGCGAATTCAACGCCAGCTACAAGAATGAATCCGACGTAACCGACTCAATCTACATGGGGCCGTGGCTGGCCGATACGATCCGGCAGTGCGATGGCAAGGTCGATCTAATGTCCTATTGGACGTTTTCCGATGTATTTGAGGAACAAGGTGTAGTGAAGACGCCGTTTTATGGCGGCTTCGGCATCATCGCGGAAGATGACATCCCTAAGCCCGCGTTTAATGCCTTTCAGTTATTGCACAAACTCGGAAGCCAGAGAATCGAGAACAATTCCGATTCCGCACTGATCACGCGCAGGAACGATGGAACGCTCGTTGCCGCCTTCTGGAACTATGCCGCTCCTGATGCGGCCGGGTCACCGAAACACCTCAGTGCCACATTCACTCATACCAAAGTCCACTCCGCTGTGATCTGGCGGGTGGACCAGGCGCACGGGGATTCGAACGAAGCTTTCAGGAAAATGGGGCAGCCGCCCTTTCCGACACAGGAACAAATACGAAGCTTGCGTTCTTCGGCCCAGCTTCCCGCGCCGGAGACCCGGAATCTCCAGAATGGTCAGTTGCTCCTGGATATTCCGCCTCACGGACTCCTGGTTGTCGAGTTGAAATAGAGAGACTTTCGGATCCGGTGCGAGCGCAAGGCAAAAGAGAACGGCTCTCAGGTTGAGAGCCGTTCGTTACTCCCGCGACATGCAGATCTATTTCCGGCGCCGTGCTCTTGTTGAAGTGACTGCTTTCAACAAAGACATGTGAGCTTGAGTGTGCGCCAGGGCTGCTGCCTGGCTGCTCGAAGCAGTCTGCTGCTGGAACTCCCCTACGCCTACCTGACCGTTATCGCCGTCGATGAAGATCACATTCGAACCGTCGATGACGTAAAAGGCAAGATTCAATGTGCCGTTGAACGTAGAGTTGATATTCGGATATGCCAGCACGCCCCGCCCGGTTGCAGGTGAGTCGTAGGTGTAAGTTCCCCCTGTACCAAGCGCTTGTTGGTACACCAAAAAATTACCCGTGTCGTTGTTCTCGTCATTCTCATCGATTACGCCATTGCTCAAGGCACCGCTGGAGTTAGCCGTGAACTCGGCAATTTCGTCCACCTCGCCGCCAGCGTTAGCCCCCGTCAGATTGAACCCATATCCCTGACCCGAGGTGAAAGTTTGGGAGGTTTGCACAAAAGCCGTGCCGCTGGTCACTGCCGCACCATCGGTTTCCATCAGCAGCAGGCCAACCGTGCTTCCGCTGCTGAAGGGGTAGCCCACGAAGCTGTATGTCCCGGATCCCCCGTTGATGCCATTCTGAAATCCGCTTACAGTGAGTTGGTAGCGCCCTGCGCCGCTCGCAGCAAGAGTGCCACCAACCGTGGTGGACTGACCAAGTGTGCCGCTGTCGTTGATGTCTTCAAATCCATTCGGACCGATTACGCCGGATCCGTCATAGCTTACATATCCGCCGGCCGAGAACAGCCCGCGCAAAGTGCTGTTGTCCAAACCGGCCATCGTGTACACAAATTGCTGCGCGCCCGACGGCAGCGTAGCGAGAGTGAACGCGTCCCCCCCGAGTATCTGCGTTCCGTCGATCTCGATGAACTTCAGGTGAGTCGCATCGATCGCCCATACATCGAAGGTAAGCGTCCCAAATGGACTGTTGCCTGCGTTGAATTGCGCTGTGCCGGGACCTCCGGAACCAAGGCTGAGCGATCCAGTGAGAGCTAAGGCTGTCAGGTTTGTGGAGTCGTTATTGTCGTTGAAGTCTTGCAGCCCGGCGGAAATACCAGTTCCCCCGTTCAGCGTAAACATTCCTTCGCTCAGGAAGGGATTGGACCCGCTGTCCACTCCGGAGAGACTGAAAGCGTAACTGGTCAGGTTGGCCTGAGTGACCGTAGTGTCCTGCAGGTCGAGCGTTCCGCTCCCGGTTCCGCTGTTGTCAAATCGCATGACCATGCCGTGTGAATTCGAGCTAAGCACAAAATCGAGCCCGATGGTGGCCCCGCTGGAGACCAATGTCCCACGTCCGCGTCCATCTGCGGAAATGCTGTAGCCTCCGCCGCTGGTGATCATGTTCCCGGGCATGACACCAGTCGCTGAATCGGCAATGTCAAAAATGCCAGAGGTGATCCCGCCATTCCCATCAGCAACAAATGAGCCGCCAATCGTGAAGAAACCTACGTTCGCTGTATCGGTGCCACTGAAGGAGAAAACGTATGTTCCCTTCAGATTGCTGTTGCTGAAACTGCCTCCCGGAGGCGGGGTAACATGAGCCGAGCTACCGTTCCCTCCGCAGCCTGCCAGAATTACGAGAAGAGAACCGACGATGGGCAAAAACAGGCGATTGCGAACCGACATAACATCCCCCTGACGATAACGTGTGTGTCTTGGAATGGGATCCTGCGCTCAATCCTACGTGAGCTAACTCTGAGAAGAATCAACCCGAATCTCGAGAATAAGTAGCGGGAATCGCGGAATAAATCCGCCAGCGGGTTACGGATGTGCCCCGGACTCTTCGGTGGCGAGCTTCCGTAAAGATACGTCAAAGGGCGCGCGCGCGATTCCCCTTTCAGTGATGATCGCCGCCACGTATTTGGACGGAGTGACATCAAAAGCTGGATTCTCAACAGACACCCCGTCCGGAGTCATCTGTTTTCCCGCGATATGCGTTACTTCTTTCGCATTGCGTTGCTCGATTGGTATCTGGCTGCCGTCCGAACAGGTTAGGTCGACAGTGGAAGTTGGCGCCGCTACGTAGAAAGGAATCCCATGCTCTTTTGCCAGCACGGCTACTGTATAGGTACCGATTTTGTTCGCAACGTCACCATTCGCGGCAATGCGATCGGCGCCAACCACGATAGCGCCGATCTTTCCTTGCCGCATCATCACGCCCGCCATGTTGTCGGAGATGACGGTCGTAGGAATTCCATCCTTCAGCAACTCCCACGCGGTGAGGCGTGAACCTTGCAGAAAGGGGCGTGTTTCATCCGCGAAAACATGGATTTTTTTACCCTCCTCCACCGCGGCACGAATTACGCCCAGTGCCGTGCCATAGCCGGCCGTCGCCAGCGCGCCCGCGTTGCAGTGCGTCAGCACTCCGCCTTCCGCAGGCATGAGCGTCGCGCCGTAGCGTCCCATAGCCCGGTTCGCCGCAATGTCTTCAGCGTGCATGCGTTGCGCTTCTTCAATCAGCGCCTCCTTAATCTGAGGAATCGGCCGGATCCGGATGCACTCAAATTTCTCCTGCATACGCCGGATGGCCCAAAAAAGGTTCACCGCGGTGGGACGCGTCGTTCGAATGGTTTCGCATACCTGGTCGAAATCGCGCTTCAGATCAGCTGCGGACTCTGCTTTAGAATTATTGACACCGAGCGCAATTCCCATGGCCGCAGCCACGCCGATCGCCGGCGCGCCGCGCACCACCATGTTGCGGATCACGTCTGCAACCTGTTCGTGCGTCTTGCAGGTCACATAGACCTCTTCCGTCGGCAGCTTCGTTTGATCGATGAAGCGCACTCCGCGGTCGGTCCATTCAAGAGTTTGAATCATAGTTGTCTTTGTCTTAGTCCTTGGTCGTTCGTCTTCTAAAATCACACAACCCGACTTATGGATTTCGTCTGCGTAGCGTATAGTGCTGCAGTTTTCGACCGCATAATGATCACGCCCGGTGCGCTTCGCAACGGCTTCTCGGATTGTTTGTAACCGCCGGCCGGCCACATAGCTCGCAACTGGCCGCCACCGCGAAAACCGGACCGGCCTCTCCGGCCTGGCGCAGGTGTTCCTGTCTCACGTCATTGGCGGTAAACACCGAAATGAACGGCGCCGGTGAGGCCGCCTTCTCCACGTTTGCCCGCCCGTTAGCTTCCTCGCGCTCGACGAGGCACATCGCTCCCACAATTTCGAATCCAAATTCGCGTGCTGCTTCCAGGGCCTGCACCGTCGACGCCCCGGTCGTGCACACGTCATCCACGATGATCACACGTGCTCCCTTTTCGCGAAAACCCTCAATGCGCTGTCCAGTGCCGTGTTGTTTCTCGGCCTTGCGGACGAGGAAACCATGCAGTTCACCGCCTACGACGGAAACGGCAACCACGATGGGGTCGGCCCCCATGGTCAGCCCACCGATCGCCTGGGCTTTCCAACCGCGCTGCCGGATCTCTTCGATGAAGACCTCCCCCGTCAAGCGTGACCCGCGCGCATCAAGAGTGGTCGTGCGGCAATCGATGTAATAGTCGCTGCTCCCGCCAGACGAAAGCTTGAACTCGCCGAGACGGAACGACTTCTGGGCCAGCAGGCCGAGCAGATTTTGACGGGCAGAATCCATGGAAAACCTACGATACCATGCCGGACATTGACCTCGCGGACCCGCGCCGAATGTACCTTTTGGCGCCCGGAACTCACGCAAGCCGCATCATCGCGTGTTACTCTGATCGTTCGGGCCGAAAACGCGCCCCATTCCAGACAATCCTGACTCGAGGTATGAACTTGCACA
>Ga0335069_10008668_pt1 | contig 14530 bp, 14 predicted proteins | sample Lox_Sample_11_FD_206714 | JGI IMG/M metagenome (GOLD analysis project Ga0335069, IMG submission 206714) | Soil microbial communities from Loxahatchee National Wildlife Refuge, Florida, United States - Lox_Sample_1.1 | ecosystem: Environmental > Terrestrial > Soil > Wetlands | place: USA... | reverse complement strand
AAGCGATTCGGATTGAAGAGCCCAGCAGACATTGTTGGTTTCAATCAGAACGCACTTGGACTTACACCAGAAGGTTGGGTTCCCTTCGACGATCACGATGGCGCAGAGAAGTTCCAGATTCTATCGCCCGTGCGACTGCATCCTTATGGGGTTCACGATCTAAATCGTTGGATTCAGCGCAAGTTTCGGTCGAAACAGCTCGAAACAGCAAAGCAGCCGTGGGGCCTGAAGCTAGGCGATGAAGAAATTGTGTGGGGTGACAAGGTTATTCTCATCAGGAACGGCAGACGAAACGGCTGGAATGGAAGGCAGAAGCAAAAGGTTGAAGACTATCTTGCGAACGGGGAGATCGGGGTGGTCGCCCCGGTCCCCAAGCAGCGATTTCTGAACGTCGCATTTGCGAAACGCCCTGATGTTCGCTATGGCTTCTTCCCGTATCAATTTGGCGACAGTGCGCCGTTGGAACTTGCATATGCACTGACGGTTCACAAAGCACAAGGGAGTGAGTTTGGAGTAGTGTTCGTCGTTTTGCCGAAACGCACTCGGCTTCTGAGCCGAGAATTGCTATACACGGCACTGACCCGCGCCCGCGAGCATTTGGTCATCCTGTTGGAGGGGCATGAGGTATCAGGTTTGTACGATCTCACGCGGCCCGAGCGTTCTGAAACGGCGCGCCGCAACACGAACATGTTCTCGCCAGCGGTGCGCAAACAAGCAGACGAAGCACCATACGCCGAACACCTTGTTCATCGGGCGCATGACGGGAACATGGTTCGCAGCAAATCAGAACTGGTGATCGCCAATTACCTATGCAGCGTGGAACTTCCATACCACTATGAGCGCCCGCTGGAAGGAACAGTATCTCCAGGGCGACTCCGGCCAGATTTCTCCTTCGTTACGGATGCGGGAGAAGTAATCGTGTGGGAGCACTTGGGGATGATGGATCGAGACGACTACCGGCGAGGGTGGGATTGGAAACTTGAGTGGTACAACAGGAACGGTTTCTCCGTCGGGAAGAACCTCTTTACCACCCAAGAAAACCTAAATGGCGGCCTCGATATGAGGCCGATCGAAAACATCGCTGAGCAGATCCGAAAGTTGCTTTAGGGGTGTCTGCCCAGCTCCTTCACGGATCTATAGGGACCACAACGTTGCCCAAAAGCATCTGTTTTTGACCACTCTCAGTTATCCGTTTGTTGGGCAAGCTGTTTCCTTGGCAAAATTACATTTGTGGCTTTGAATTCTGCTCGCGAACCGGCCCGCCAGTCTGCGGCCTACCGCGCGATGGTCGCGCGAACTTTGCGAGCGATAGAGATTTCCTCCTTGGCTCATAAAACAGCACATCGCCCGCCCACTGAATGGATGGCAAAGCGGGTATTCATCGGCTGTTTGGAGAGATGATGAGTAATCGGCCGAAAGGCCTTCAAATACCCTGGTCCATGTCCAAATCCTTTTGCGCCGGGATGTCCACCGATTGAGAAAACTCGATCGCAGAACTCTTGCTCATGTCAGCAGTGAGCTTCGGACCCAGCCTTTCGGCGTCATTTGTGTATATTTCGGCGTCGAGTCGGGCACGCGATACGCTGACATAGGCAAAGCGCGCATTCAGAAGTTCAGGATGCGCGGCAGTATCAGCATTTATTAGCACCCGATCTGCTGTTAGGCCCTGGGCGCTGTGGCTGGTCACCGCGTAGCCGTGGTCGAAATGCGGATGTGTGGCCGGATTGAAATCGATCTTCTTCTCATCATCAAGCCTTAATGAGATGCTGCCGTCGGGAGCGATCTTCTCTATGCGACCCAGTTCCCGGTTGGCAACCCCAAGCCGCTTCTGGGGCGCTGTGAATTGAATTCGGTCACCAGTTGAAAATTGGCGTTCTACTGGCTCATAGACGGTGACTCCTGAAAGCCTTTTCGGGTCGTAGGTGACTACACTTCCATCGGTCCTCCGAATCGACAGCAGATTCTCCGCAACGTTCACATTGACTACGCTACCGTAGCTACACGCTTCGATCCCGAGTACCCTGCTACCGCGCGAAAACCTGACGACGTTCTCAAGTTCGTAGCGCTTAGCCCATGCCCGCTCAGCGCCGGTCATATCTTGTCGCGGAAGGAGAACACGAAATTTGTGGTCGTCGGTGCCCACCAGCCCTTTCATTCTCAATTCCTGGCGAACGGCTGTATTGAGATCATGCCGCGATTTGTTGTCCGGCGAAACGATAAGGGTCCCTAGCGGATTGGCCACATAGTTCTGCGCGATAGCACGGATGCGTTCTCGAGGATCGGAGATCTCCTTCACCTTACCGCGATTCTTTAGGGATTCAATTGCCGTTGTCGTTTTGCCCTCAGCCAACAATTCCACTTCAGCCTTCAGGCTGGGGTGTTTTTGCCGAACGATCTGGTCGATTTTCGATGTTTGCATTCCCGCTTCCTGGAGTTGTTGGAAGGGCCGCCCCGCCTCAACCCCTTGGTGCTGACGGGTGTCCCCAATTAGCAACACCCGATCTTCAGAACCGAGCCTTCTCAGGAACTCTCGCATCTGGTTTGTGCTTGCTAGGCTGGACTCGTCAACAAAGAAGAATCGTCGCTGCTGCGGATTAGATTCTGGCGATCGTAGAAGAAACGATTGCAGCGTACCTGAATGAACTCCCGCCTGTTCCAATTGCTTCGCTGCCCTGGAGGTCGGGGCGAAGCCTTCAACTGTATAATCCCGCGTTTCGGCAACTGTTCGGATAACTGCCAGGGTGCTGGTTTTGCCCCCGCCTGCAACACCCTGAATTCCGTGGATACGGTCGCACGAACTGAGAACGTCTTCAATGACATTTTTTTGGCCAGGATTCAGATGAGGCTGAGCGTCAGCTAGGGCGATGGCGTTGTGTCGAGGTAACACTGGCCCGAGCTGGTTTTGGCCTTCCCGCATTCGTTGGACGATTTCATGCTCAGCAGCGATTGTCTTGGCTGTCGTGAAAAGCCGTCCTGTTTGGTGGCGGCTTCGCTCGATGGATACAAATTCGCCTGCACCATGGCGCGCTTCGAGATTGCGGCGGACCTCTGGATATCGCAGTTCGCCCATGCCCCGGCGTAGTGCGTCCCGCACAAGAAGGCGTTCGTCAACCACCGCCTCCCGTTCAAAGTTTTTGTCGCGTGCGAACGTGACAGCTTCCTGAGCTCTTTTGGAAGGGCCTATCGAAACTTGAATGTGCTGGGAATGTTCGCGTGCAGCGCGAATCACTGCGTCTGGCTGATTCCCGAATTGTGCCGCGAGGCGGCGGTGTGCTTCGAGAACTTCACGCGGACTGAGGATTTTCTTTCCGTCACGTGTGGAGTGGGCCGCGATTTCAGCGGCCTCCTTGCTGTTATGGCCAGTTCTCTCCAAATACTCGCGAATTTGCTGGCTCCGTGGACTGGAAGCATCCAAATATTCTTGCGTGTAGCCCTTGATTTCCGGCGCTCCACTACGACCGCGTTCAATTTCATAGCCAAGTTGTCGCAATCGGAACGTCAATTCGGACTGATAAATGGCTGTAGCAAACTGCTGCGACTGAAAAAGGCTGCGAGGTTGCAGGGCACGCTGCTCTCCATTTTCACATTCCGTGATGTTGAAAATAACGGCATGAGTGTGAAGTTGTGGGGCGGCGTAACCGTTAACAGGACGCGCGGTGTCGTGTTCAAACTTCGCTACGACAAATTTACCCGTGGTCTCTGCTGGGTGATTGCCGCCAATGCGCGCCTGCGTGTAACGCTCTAGCTCGTCCAGAGCAATGCGGACACTTTCACGATGCGCTTCCCGGATTCGAGAGTCACCGCCTACCAGTGCCGTCAACGAAACAGACTTTGGGGCTGAAAATGTCGCGTCCCAACCGGCCCGATGCTCCATCGCGGTGATGGTCTTTCCGTTTTCATCTTTGTATTCGTGCGCCAGCCGATGCCGAACAAGCTGTTCGCCAGTGTGCGGATGCTGGCCCTGGCTAAGCGTAGAGAATGCTTCTTCACTGACCACACCCTTCAGACCATACTTGATAGCGAGGTAGCCTTGCCATTCACCTTGAATGGCGTTGCCTCGTGACCAATAGCTCTGTTGCTCGGAAGTGAATTCTTTTTTGTGATAGCTGTGTGCTTGTCCCGCGGAAAGCGGCTTTGAAATCGTCAGCATAGCGCTTAGTCCACGGTCTCATCGAATCCCAGAGCGGTATCTTCCGCGATGCGGTCGGGAACGAGAGCATGCGCTGGTTCAGGTGATGGTTCTGGTGGCAGTTGTTTTCTTGAAACAATCAGATCGTCCATCGGGCGCTCGGCGAAGCCAGGGTGCCTCTCCTCCAACGCGATGAACGGGAATGCGAAACGCGCCACGTGATTCCCATATTTCAGAAAACCTCGAAGATCGTCCAAACCAGAGATTTCCGAGGGCATCACCAGTGGTTCGGTTTGCCGGTCCAACGCAAAGTTTTTACCTGCGCGTGTGCCTTCATAATGTGTCTCGCGAAGCCGCTCGATTTCCACTTCGCCGATGGCCTCACTTACCCACTTTGCCGCTCGTGGCTCGGTGGTCCGGAGGAAAATCTTCGTGGCTGGCTGCGAGAGCATTGCCTCCGCATCATCGCCATAACGGGCCTCCATTTGGCTGCGACCCTGAAAGCCAAGGATTACCGGGTTTTGAGATTTGCGGTTTTCGGTTATTGCGGTATGAAGTTGCGGCAGACGCTGCAAACTAGCGAGTTCGTCAATCACAAACCAGACGGGCTTTTGTTGCGGCATGGGCTCATTCAGAAGCCGCAAAACCAATAGGTCAATCCAGAGGCTGATCAGTGGGCGCAGAGCCTCACGCATGGTCGGTTGCGAGGTGATGAAGATCCAGCCTCGACGGGTTTCGGCCCATTTCGTGGCGGTCCAGGTTGCAGTCACGTCATCCTTATTTGGGAGCAAGCGGAAGCTGTCGGCGGTCATATTGAGCGAACCGAGAACGCCTGTCCGCTGGTGGGGAGCTCGCGGGTCGATCAGCATCCAGTACTCGGTTCCTTTAACGCGCCGGTCGATTTCTGAGGGGTCAGACATCCACGCCACGAGCTGAGCCGGTGTCGGGAGGTAGGTCATCAAATGGGCGAAAATCTTCTGAGGTGCTTCGACGAAAAACTTGTTCGTCACTCCTTCTGGCTGATAAAGGGAAACAGCCAGGGCCTTCGCTTCCGCCTTGCGCCGAAGTTCTTCTGATGGGTTCCAATAGGGCATCCGTGCATCGAGGGGATTGAGCACCATGTCGCCGCGCTTGTTGTCATAAAACTGCTTCACGAACTCACCAGCGGGGTCGTAAACGATGGCGCTCTCCCCTCGCGCCGCCACTTGATAGAGCATCTGGCGAATGATGCTGGACTTGCCCGAACCAGTGTCTCCCACGAGCAGGAAGTGTTTGTTTTCGGCGTTGCGCGGGATTCGCAGCGGGCGTTTGTCGTCGTTAGTAGTAATTCCGATCCCATCGCCGGCGACCGCTTTCGTGAACTGCCTCGCCGTGACGAGGACCGGCCCTTTGAGGCGTCGGCCGTACCGCAGTTCCTTTCGCCTTTTAATATCTGTGCGCAAAGAGAAAGGGAGCTGTAAGACGAGTGCCACTATGCCCCAATAGAGGGGCACGCGGAACAGTGCGGAGAGCGATGTGTCGGCATATATCCAGCGGCCCAACCATGTGTGGAGTTCGTTGTTTCTGTAAGGGTGTTGAGACTCGCGGAAGATGTATCGATCGCCGGTTTTCAGTGCGCTATCGGACAGAGTAAGGGGCAGCGCCCTGCCTGACAGTTGTTGAGTTTCGCCTGCGGACACATCGCCGTCCATGGCCAACCGAGAGTGGGATTTCCCATCGGAGATATAGACGAGCTGGTACATTCCAGTGGGACGGAACAAGCCTGCCAATTCGGTTCGGATGTAATACGGAGCGTAATATTTTTCCAGGGGCGAAAAGCTAAAACGGAAGTGGATGTACATCAAGAAACCAGCCATGACAACCGCCAAGAAGATCGCGCCATAGGTGTAGTAGAAGCCTCGTGGTGGCCAAATTATGGATTCTTTCCGGCCCCACTGTTGCACAGTGGTCATCCGATCCGCTCCTCCGCATTCCATCTCTTGGCAAGTAGTTCTTGGGCTTTTCGCCCCTTCGTAGATTGCACTTGCCGAAGGATTGCGTTGAGATGGTCCGCCGTCATTCGTTCGCCGCGAATCAGAGGCCCCAGGGTATTGATTAAGAGCAACTGAATCCCAACAAGTTCGGTAAAGAGATGAGCGGTTGTTGCGCTGTTACGCTGGCTCCGAGCTTCGGCGAGTATCGTCTGACGAATCCATTCACTGACGCTTTGCCCACGCTGGGACGCAAAGGCATCCAATTCAGCAAATTCAGCTTCCGTAACCTTTGTGCTCGCCGTTCTTACGCGCATTTCCGTTCTTTCGCCTTCGCCGAGAGCATTCGGTAGATTTGCTAACACGACATCTCCTCTTCAGGTAAACCCAGAGCGCCGCAGAGCGCTCTCGGTTTTGGAAGTGGTTTGAATTCAACAGGTAGACCCAGAGCGCTGAGAGCGCTCTGCAGCGCCCTTTCTAGGGGTGGAGTGTCAAAAATTCTCCCGGTGCGAAGCACCGAACGAACTCCGAACCCTGATCTAGCTCTCCGAGGAACACCAAAAAGCCTAGCGGCGGCTCTACGCACTAGCCCTCCTAACACGCCCAGCCTTCTCCTGCTGCTCCGCGGGTTGCGGGATTCGGCGGATTCGCAAGCTGGGGGCCGCAACGGCGGCATCAGCGGACTTCAGGAACTCCTGAAAGTCACGGTCCTTACTAAACACGTAGTCCAAGGCGTGGTTGATTACTTCATCCGCTGAAGCGCGAATGAATGCCGCGTATTGATCGATCTGGGCGGCAATCTTGTCGTCCAATCGAATAGTGGCGGTAATCTGGCGGGTTTGAGTGATTTCTAGCAAAGCCATCTTTTTTCTCCTCGTTCGCGGTGTAACTTTTCAATCCGGACACGGCTGCGATAATTCATCCAGCGAGTTCGCTTCGGACCGGGAAAACCTGCTCGCACACAAACTGTTGAAGGCGCCGGTCGTATCCGGTTAGCCTCACTACCTCTCGGACCGCACGGCGTCCTGGTTGCCGCTCGATATGAACGACCAAATCAACTGCCTCACCGATCTCGGCTTCGATGTCTTCGATCCTAGCTTGCTGATGGCTTCGCATTACGAGATTCGCGAAGCGACGTAAGGCTTTGGTCGCCGAATTCGCGTGGATTGTGGCAAGCGATCCCGAGTGTCCAGTGTTGAAGGAATCGAGTAGTGTTCGTGCTTCCTCTCCACGTACTTCACCCAAGATGATTCGGTCAGGTCTCCATCGCAGAGAACCTTTCAACAAATCATCGAAGGAGACGTGAGCTTTGTGGGTATCGTTCTGGCATTCGGTAGCTACAACGTTCGGCTTTTTGATATAAAGTTCGGCGGTATCTTCGATTGTTACGATCCGTTCACGGTTGGGTATCGAGTGGGCGAGGATGTTCAGTAGAGTGGTCTTTCCGGTCCCGGTTCCGCCGCTGATAAGTATGGTCTTCCCGACCTCCACCTGCTCCGACAGGTATTCGGCCATTTCGCGGGTCAACGTGCCGCGATTGATGAGGTCTTCGAGTGTGAATTTGCGGCTGGAGAACTTGCGGATTATCACCGCCGGCGCCGGGCGGACAACCGGCGGGATGACGGCTGCCAAACGGCTGCCGTCGGGAAGCTGAACATGGAGTAACGGACTATCTTCATTCAGTTTTTTCCCGAGTTTATTGGCGACTACTTCGAGCCCTGTCCTAAGTCCCTCGGCCGCGAAGCAAATATTGGCTCGTTCGAGAGCTCCGTCACGCTCGAACCACCACGTCGAGTCAGGATTGCCCATGATTTCGCTGATCTCGTCGTCGAGCAATAGCGGCTCAATCGGTCGAAGGAACGGGAGTATTAGGTCAAAGCTCATTTGTGTCTCGCATTGGCGAAGCATGTTGAGGAAGTGCCCTAAAAGGGCACTTCCTCAGGTGCGGGAACCGTAGATGCGTCGTCAGCAGAAGCCTTCTCGGCACGATCCAGCTTGAGAATGGAATCGACTCGGATTTCCCAGACCCGGCGCTTCGCGTTGCCGTTCTTTTTGTCTTCGTACTCTCGGCTGCGGAGCTCGCCTTCGACTTGGACGTGAGAGCCCTTGGTCAGCGTCTTAGCGTAGTCGGCGAGCTTTCCCCATACGATGGCTCGATGCCATTCGGTGTGCGAGACGTACTCGCCTGTCTTCTTGTCCTTGTATGAGCTCTTTGTAGCGAGTGATAGCAGCGTGAATGTCGAGTTGTTGACGGTGCGAACTTCAGCGTTGCTGCCGAGGAAACCGATGAGTGTGATCCTGTTCAGATACATGTCTGTTTCTCCGTTTTGAACTCCCGAATTGACTCGGGGCATGCATGGCGAAGCCGCGGGAGTGGGCCCGGCTCCCAAGCGCCGAAGGTCTGCTTTTTCGGAGGGAACCGAAAGAAATTCGCTCGGCGTTCGATGCCGTTCTGGGAGCGAATTTGTTTTGGGAGGAACCGAAACCCATAGGGTGCGCAGCGAAGCAGAAGACCGAGTGCCGCAGGGCGACGGATATGCCCCGAACCGGTGCCCGAGTAAAGGCGGGAATCGAAACGGGGAGCCGCATACGAACAGATCGCGACATCAGAAGATTGCCCGCACGATGAAGAGTGCAAAACTCTCGAATCCACAGTGGTTCGCGAGCTCAATAAGCCGGAAAAGGCAAGCTCTAAAGCATTGGCGATTGGATCGGAACTGGGAATGTGACTGGCTGCTCTGACCCAGGCTATTGCCTCAGCAAATGGCGACTCAGCCGAGTTAGAGATAACACTGGGCATAAAAGCGGTCTGGCAACGTCGATGTCGTTCCTCAATCGAAAGCTTGATCTGAGCGAAACTTGACGATAGTCAGCCCGAGTGGGTTGACCTGAATTTCCCCGTTCTGTACGGCGTCACGAAACACATAGGTCACGCTGGCGGTCCATCGTTCACGCTTGATTTCGGAGTGGTCAGACGGATTTGTGTAGATCTTCAGAAACTCGATCCGAGCTGAATAGGGCGACTGGCGCAGGTCGTCGAGGATGACGTTTTTCACCTCGATATCGACGTAAGGGATCGTCATGTCACGAATGAAAGTCTCGATCGTCTTATTCTTGCGATAGTCCTCAACAACCGCCCTCTGCACGTCCGCGTTGAGGAAATAGAGAGAGTTCGTGAAATCGCGCTGGATGGTGTACCGATTTCGGCTGAAATAAAGTTCTGTCCAGCGCGAGAGGTAATACTTGTTTTCTGCCTCTTTCGGACGGTAGGTGAAGTCGCGATAGTCAACAGCTTCGGCGTGCCCGACGTCGTCGATACGAACCACTAATGGGTGAATGCTTGCCAGTGCTTTTTGGCTGCGGAAGACGAGCGCTCCTAGCATGATAGTGATTGCGGCAAGAACGAGGATCGTGATCTTCAAGTAGGTGTTCATCACCAGCGGGTCGCCATACTGCTCCAGGTAGCGTTCTGCCGCTCTGGTGATCGCCTTCGACGGGGGATTTTCGACGCAAACAGTCCCTGCCTGTGAGTTATTCGACATGGTTTAGAGCCTCCTCAGACTGTCAAATGAAACGACCCGCCAGGGCGATAATCCCTAGTCCTCCACCATGGCCGGTGTGACCAGAGAAGATTGAACTCGTGATTGCAGGGATCTTGAAAAGCAGGTAGATATTGACCACGATCAGCAAGATCAAGAGCGGCATTTTTGCGATGAGCGTCGCCGGATCGAGCGGCATAAGCCCCGTGTAAAAGAGCATGTAGAGGTGGCCAAGAATGGCCATTACCGCTGCCGCTACAATCTTGTAAAAGCTGAACCCAATGAAGGCTCGAAGCCATCCCCAAAATAGAAAATTGAGTTTGTCGACCAAGAGGAAGGGGATGAACAGTGGGCCTAGCAGGCCAGCGACTGCAGCCGCTAGGACGCCGTACGCAACAATCGCCGCTATAACAGCTGAAAAGATCGCCAGAAGGACTTGGATCATGACAACCACGATCGCGTAGTAGGTATTCATGATCGCCTTGAGAATGTCGCTTCCGGCTTGCCCTTGAAGATCGTTGATGGTCTTGAGCATCTGGTTGATGCTGTCCTGGCCGATCATGTTGGCGACGCTTGTCGCCCCAACCGTGATGAAGTCGTGAAACGAATAGCCCACGCCCGGAATTGCCGAGTGGTAGAACTCGATTAACGTGTACGTGAAAGATCCCATGACGACGAAGTGAACAAACTTCGCCATATTGAATCCAGTAGCGCCTTGCGCGGAGGCGAGAGCCTCTTGAACCCCAAACCAAACCATCATCGCTGTCAGCAACGCAACGAAGATGTGGAAGCCCAGAGCGTCGATGCTCGGGCTCGCGGTATTGGTCAGGGCGTCAATCCCTTGGTTGATCCAATCCAGCAAATTCATGGCTCTCACCTCTGTGCTTCAAGGTCCCTTTCAATGGGTCTGGTTCAGGCTCGAACCGAAATCCGAGAGCAACGGAGCTGTGTTCGAGTTGTATTGCTGCTGATAGCTAGCTGCGTCTTGGAATGCAGCCGTCAGTGCATCCTGTTGCTGCTTCTGTACGATCATCTGCTGCAATACCGCTGCCTGGGCAATCTGATTGGCATCCTGTTGGGCGTGCAGTTGCATCAGAGCCGCAGAATTGATTCTCTGCATAGTCGCCATGTAGGTTTGCTGTGACGGGTCATCGGAATAAGTCTCAGATTCAAGCGTCTGGATGTCAGCGGCCCGCCGCTGTGAATCCGCGCGCATTGTGCCGAGCGTCTGAAGGTTCGTTTGCATGACGCCCCAGTTCAGGTCGCTAGTCGCTCCCTGGGCGGAGACAAACTGTTGGCTCTGTGAACTCAAACTACCGTAAAGGGGATAGCGTGGCGGTTGGCCCAAAGTGACCGCCTCAAGGCCTTGTATCGCTCCAATCCCGCTGTTGATCGCTTGGAGTAATGCTGGAGTGTTCCCGTAGGTATTGACTGCCACAACGGTGTTCCAGTTCGTCCAGGGTGTGACGAAACGCTGGTAAAGCAGGTGTGGCGCCATGGACAATTGGCGCGACAGGTTGTAAGCCGAGACTACTGTGTTCCTGGTCTGCAGCGCGGTCGTGTAGATTTGCTCAGCCTTTTGGATCTGCTGCTCGGCTTTGTAGATTTGTTGATTGAACTGCTGAATCTGCTGAATCGCATGCGCGCCTTGGGTTGGGTCATACACTATGCCGGAACCAAACTGTGCAAAGGCGTGCGAGCCAAGAACAGCAAGATTCAGGACAGCGGCGAGTACCAGTTTTTTCATGACACGTCTCCTTACTGCTTGGATTTGTCTGTAGACGATGGAGGCGCCGGTGATTGTGGTTGCGGTTTGTCGGTGGCCGATTGCTTTTGCGACTGAGCTTTCTTCCACTCTGCTGCGGGATCTGTCACGGGAGGGGCGGGCGTCTTACTGAGGCTTTGGCCCATTCCGCTCGTGAGCGTATTCATCTCCTTTTGGGTCTTCGCTTGCTCGTCCTTTAGCTTTTGTTGTTCGGCAGGAGTCGGAGCCGGTTGGGCAGACTGGCTGCCATGACAACCAACCAGCGGAATGCCCAAAGCGAGTAGCAACAGAGTTGAGGGTAGATGCGGGTTGCGGCAGTAGGTCGTCTTCACGATGGTCTCCTCTCTAATACGTCTGCGAGATTGTGTGGTTCTCGACCGCCGGCAACAGCATGTCCTGGCTGATGTAGACCTTCACCCGATAACCTTCGCGAATCGTGATCGTTGGTGGAATGTTGATGAAACGATCCAACACGGTAGTGGCGTTCTCCGACAGGCTCGCTGCGACGCCATACTTGTAGGCGTCAACACCATTGCCAGTGAGTGCGCCGCCGCTGTTGGACATTTCTGCCGCTCCGCCGATGATTCCGAGCGCGATGGAAGTCCCGAATATCGAGAGATAGTGGTTGTTGACCTTGTCCTTGAGTCCGGTCTCGCCTATCTGGTTGAGGCCCTGAAATTGGTCAAGGTCAACCGAGTAGCCGTCCGGCATAATCATGCGGTGGAAGACAACGGCCATACGCCGTTGTTGGCCGAAACCAGTTGCGCCGATCTTGCGCGCTTCTCCGAGCACGACTGTGCCCTCCGGTACCAGGATGTGCTGATGATCGTGCGAGTAGACGGGAGTGGTTACCATCACCTTTACAGGTCCTGCTGCATCTCCGTCAAGGCGATTCATTAGGACTGTTTCAAGAATTGTTCCCTCATAAACGACATAAGGCTGTCCGGTAGCTGAATTGATATTCACTTCTGTCGGCCGCTTTTCAGCCTGGGGCGGGTCCTGTACCGGCGTACGTGGCGCAATCATCAATGAAGGAGTGGGATTCGGCTGGGCGGGAGTGTATGGGCCCATGGCACTGTTCTCGGCTATTGACGGACTCTGAGCCCCAGAATTGGCATTCATGAGGCTCGCCGGTCCGCGGATGTTCTGACTCTGACTGTAGGCGAGGTTTGAAGCGAACCGCGCCTTGTATGCGAGTTCCTTTTCCTGCGTATCGAATGCCAGAGCTTGTTGCTGTTGCGGCGTCAACTGCTGAGGTTGGGCATACTGAGAAACCGCGGTGCTGCTCAGTGGCATTCCGGTGGGTCCGTACTGCAACGTTGTTTGCCCAGGGAGCGTGGTTTGGGCAGGCACTTGAGAAGGACCGGTGCTGCCTGCGAGCCGAGCCGCGTCCTGCTGCTTCGCGATCTCTTTCCTCATCTCCTCGATGTTGGCCCCGGAGGCATCCTGGACCATCGGGGCTGGGGGACTGTTCGGATCTACCTTGTTGGTTGGACTCTTGTGGTGCAGAGAACTGACGGCGGTAGCAACGGTGAAAAGCGCCGCTATCCCGAGGTAGACCTGTATTTTTAGGTTCCGGCGAAGCACACCGAGCGGCTCGATTGTTTTTGCTGTCAAACCTGGCTCGGGAGCTGGGGCCTGCGTCGGAAGGGCTGCGTCGCTCATGGCTGCACCTTCCGAGAGAATTCCATCTTCTTCTTTCCAACTTCGAAGTACCCGGTGTCGAGCACTTTGGCGATGATGTATGTTCCGTTGCGCAGTTCGTAGTTGACCATGTTGGGAGATCCGTCACGAACTTCATAGATGGCGAACTTTTCTGTCGCGTCAGATTTGATGTACGTGAACTTGGCATCGTGATAAATCGCTGTGACGTTGAACGGCGCTTTTCCGGACGCGAAGCTGTAGTCGAACTTCATCTCTGTGGGATAGCTTGCCTTGTACTCATCGACGACTTGAGTGACGTGTGACTGTAGGCCCTGGAGCTGACTTTCGATGGCCGTGACCTGAGCAGCGGGAACGTATTCAGGAGGGCCCGACGAAGCTACGATCGAGGATTGATCGGAGGGCTGCACAATTACCTTCAAGTCGGGATCGCCAGGTTGGTCAGTGATGTCTTCGAGAGTGAATGAGTAAATGTTTCCCTTGTCGGTGATGAGGTTCAGGTTCGAGCGAATGTCCTTCTTCGCCGGATGTACGAAGCAAAAGCTCCCAACCACGTCAATAATCCAGAACTCTTTGTCACCCGTCGCCGCTTCAATAATCTTCTCTGTGGTGGGCAGTTGGATCAGAGTCGTGTATTTGACCTTTGCGCGGATGTTCACTATGTCCTTGGAGTGATAGAGAATCGTCCTCGCACTTGAATCAGCATAGAGCGGCAGGACCGATGTTAGAGCGACAACGAAAGCAAGCAGCTTGGTTTTCATACGCCAACTCCTGTAACCGTGGTCGAAGTAGTTTCTGAGCGAGCAACGTTTGGCCGCCTGGTGCCTAGGGAGAAAGGATGTTCAACGGCGAGGTGGCGCAGACCTTCCGCAATGCCGTAACGTTCGAAATACTGCTGCTTCAAGATGTTGTCCTTTGCGTTGTTAGTCGCCATCCAGTAGGAGAGTGAATCGACGTTCAGATGAACTTTTTTCGATCCCGTCTGTTTCCGAATGAGCATTTGCCCTGGTGGAACGAGGCCGGCAATCAAGTCGAGTTCCGTGTCGTTCAATCCGAATGCATCCCGATAGACTTGTGCTTCCATGTCAGGGTTTGCCAAGAAGATCTTGGTTGGGCAGCTCTCCGCCACGACAGTCAACATTCCAGAGGTGGCAAGTTCCTTGATTGATTGGGTAGCTAGGAGCATGGCCGCGTTATGCTTCCGCCATGTTTTCTGAGCCTGTGTGACGTAGTTTCGGATCGTTTCGTTGCGAATGAAGAGCCACGCCTCATCCAAAAGAAATAGCTTGAATGTGCCTAGCTTTTTCGGGTCGCCGATCTCATTACTGGCTCGATGGAGAACGTAAAAGAGCAGCGGTTCGAGCACTCCGGGAGCATCGTTCCATCCGTGGAAGTTGAAGGTCTGGAACCGGCTGAAGGTGAGAGTGTCCTCCACATTGTCGAAAACAAAACCATACTGTCCGGC
>Ga0335069_10008667_pt1 | contig 14530 bp, 13 predicted proteins | sample Lox_Sample_11_FD_206714 | JGI IMG/M metagenome (GOLD analysis project Ga0335069, IMG submission 206714) | Soil microbial communities from Loxahatchee National Wildlife Refuge, Florida, United States - Lox_Sample_1.1 | ecosystem: Environmental > Terrestrial > Soil > Wetlands | place: USA... | reverse complement strand
CGCGATCCACGACTCGCAAGAGCGCCATGCTTTCTTCACCCGCAGCCGCGGCTCATGTTTCGAGGGCGATGTGCCTGCGGTAGTTTGCCCATTCGCCCCCGGCGCCGCCACCCGAACCGCACCTCACCGTCCCGAACCGCTCGGCAGCGGTCCGATCACTTTCATCACGAACACGGCGCGCTCCGATCCGCCCGCCAGACGCTCGAAGCTCCCCGCGAGCGTGGCGCGCAGCGCGTCCATCACCTCCTCGAAGCCGCCGAACACCTGCGTGCTCATGCTGTTAGTAACGACCTTGAGGCCCGGATGCGCGCCGAGGCGCCCGAGGAACTCGTGGACCGCCGGAATGAAGTCCGCCTCGAGCGGGTACAAACTGACTTCGACACCGATGTCCATTTACTTAAAGCCCCTGCCGCGACGCCCGGGAGTATTGCACGCGAAGCCGTGCGATAGGACTAGAATTGGTACCGGCACAGAGCCGGACGGGAACGATGGCGCGCACGATCGAGATTCATCAGGTGGATGCCTTTACCCGCGAGCCGTTCACGGGTAACCCCACCGGCGTGGTGCTCAACGCCGATGCCCTCAGTGACGCGCAGATGCTCGCGGTGGCGCGCGAGCTCAACAACGCCGAGACCGCGTTCATCCTGGCCGCCGACGGCAGCGACCATACCGTGCGCGCGCGCTTTTTCACCCCGCGCACCGAGATCGGCTTCGTGGGACACGCGACCGTCGCGGCCCAGTATGTGCTGTCGCGGCAGCCCGAGGCGCCGCGCCGCCAGCGGCAGAAGTCCAAGACGGGTATCGTCGACGTCGAGGTGCGCGGCACCGACGCGGACCGCAGCGTCTCGATCCGCCGCAGCGCGCCGCCGCTCGGGCGCGAGCTGAACGACCGCGAGCGCCTCGCGGTGCTCGATGCGCTGGCGCTCGCCTCCGAGGGCCTCGACACGCGCATCGCCCCGCGCATCGCCGGAGGAAGCGGCGCCCGGCTGCTCATCGGCGTGCGCGGCAGCGAGCCGCTGAAGCATCTCAAGCCCGACTTCGCGCGCCTCACCACGCTCTCCGCACAGCTCGGCGCCGCAGGCTACTTCGTATTCGCCTTCTCCGCGGCGGGCGCCGCTCCCCAGGTGGAATCGCGCATGTTCTGTCCGGCGCTCGGCATCCCCGAGGATCCGGTGAGCGGCAACGCACACGGGCTGCTCGGCGCCTACCTGGCGGAGCTGCGCCTGCTGGCACCGGTCGACGGGCGAGCGCACTTTTCCGGCATCCAGGGTCACTACGTGAACCGCCCGGGACGCGTCGAGGTGGAGCTCGAGTTTTCCGCTGACAAGCTCGCGGGCGTGTGGATCCGCGGCCAGGCGGTCGAGATCTTCCAGACCCAGATGACGCTCTAGAGTTCGCACTCAGCCCGCAGCCGCCCTGAGGCGCAGGCGCGCCACCAGCCAGGCAGCCGGCAGCGCCGCGCACGCTCCGGCCACGAACGGCGCCGACGGCCCGAGCAGCGTGTAGATCGAGCCGGCGGTCAAGGGGCCCAGCACGCGCGCGAGGCTGGCGCTCGCCACATAGGTGCCCATCACCGCGCCACGCTCGTGACCGCGCGCCTGCCTCGAGGCGAGCGCGAAGGCGCTCGGGTTGTAGGCGCCGAGTCCGGCGCCGCACAGGATGAGCCCCGCCAGGGTCACCCCGAGGCTGGGCGCCGCCGCGAGCGTCGCGAGGCCGGCGACGTAGCCGAGCGCGCCGCAGATCGCGAGCCGCACCTCGCCGAACCTCGGTACGAGGATGCGCACCAGCACGCCCTGCATCGTGAGCGCCGGCAGCGCCACGCCGAAGAGCAGCAGGCCCACGGCGCGCGGACCGAGGCCATAGCGGTGCAGTGCCCAGATCGCGAAGATCGACTCGAGGATCGACTGCGAGTAGGTCACGAGGAGTGATGCCGCCGCGATGAGCGCGAGCGAGGGGCGCTCGCGCAGGAGCTTGAGCGAGCCGCGCCGAGGCTCGTCCGTATGCTCGCGGCGATGCGGTGCGGTGTGGCTCTCCGGCAGCACGAACCTCACCAGGAGAATCGCCAGCACGCTCAGACCGGCGGCTACCGCCGCGGGCGGCACGAAGTTCGCCGTACGCGGGTCGGCACCGGCCAACAGGCCCCCGAGCGGCTGCCCGAGCGTGAAGCCGATCCCGATCGCCGCGCCCACCAGTCCCATCGCAGCGGCGCGCTTCTCGGGCACGCTCACGTCGGAGGCGTAAGCGAAGGCGGCGGCGATGTTGCCCGCCATGAACCCGGCCAGCATGCGCGCGGCGAGCAGCCACCAGAGGTTGCGCGCGGCCCCGAGCAGCACATAGGAGAGGCATGCCCCGGCGAGACTGCTCATGAGGATCGGCCGCCGCCCGTGCCGGTCGCTCAAGCGGCCCCACCAGGGCGCGGCGATGAGCTGACACAGGGAGTAGCTGCCGAGGATCGGCGTGATGAGCTCGGGCGGCGCGCCGAAGCGATCGGCCATGTAGGGCACGAGAGGAATCAGGATGCCGAACCCGAGCGTGTCGATGACGCTGAAGAGGAACAGCGCGCCGAGCTGCCTTCTCATGCGAGCGCTCCCGGGGGCCTTGCCTAGTGACCGGGAACGATCGTCGACAGCTCGCCGGGCCGCACCGTCGGCGGCACGAAGTCGCGGGCGCCGCCGACGATGAGATTCGGGATGCGCGCGTCGTCGAAGTCGCCCGCGCGCGGCTCGGCCGCGCTGCACAGCACCGCGAGCCCGAGCGACGGGACGACCCACAGGCGGTTGCCCCCCTCGTTGTCCACCGCGTACGTGTCGGGGGCGACATAGGGCTGCCGGGCCCCGGCCGCGGCCGCGGTGAGCCGCAGGTAGGCGCCGTAATCATGATCGGCGTGCGCGGGGCTGCGCATCTGCTTGACCCAGGCCGGGCGAATGACCTCGTAGCCACGATAATTGCCCTCGCCCACCAGCAGCTCGCCGACGCGGATCCAGTCTCCCTGCCGCGCGAGCATGCAGCAGTCGGCGTGCGCGGCTCCCCCGGGCCGATCGAGGTAGAGCCACGCATCCGCGGCGCCGATGCTCCGCCACACGATCTGCGACAGATAGGCGGCGTAGCGTGTTCCCGTCGCACGCTCGAGCGCGAGCGCGAGCAGTTGCGGGTCGGCGGGCTGCGATGCGCGGGTCTCGCCCGGGACTGCGGCCAGCGGGCGCGCCAGCGCGGCGCCAACGATATCGGTTCCGAGCAGCGCGCGCGTCGCCGCGCTCCACGGCGCGCGATCCGGCGGCGGCGGCGCGAGGCCGCTCGAGAGCTCGAGGAGATTGCGAATCGTGATCGAGCTGCGGCGGTCGTGCGCAAGCTCACGCACGAGGTAGCCGATCGGCTCGTCGGGCCAGCCGATGCGGCGCTGCGCCAGCGCGCTGCCGGTCGCCAGCGCGGCCAGCACGCGCGTGAGCCCCTGCGAATCGATGACCGTATCGAACGTGCTGCCCTGCCAGTACCTCTCGAAGACGATGTGGTCGTGGCGCGCCACGATGAGCGCGAGCGAGCCCTGTGCGCCGGCGTAGGCGGCGGCGGCCGCCAGCGCGCGCGGGTCGAGCGACTCGAGCTCGGGCGTCACGTGCGGCGCCAGCGGCTGGAAATCGCCGCTCACGAGCTCACGGGGCTGGTACCAGGCCGGCACACCCGCAACGGGCCGTGCGTGCGCGGCGAAGTAGCGCTGCCAGAAGAGCGGCGCCGCCGCGAAGGTGACCAGCGCCCCGAGCACGAGCACGGCGAGCGCGGCCGAGAGCGCCAGTCCCGTGCGCCGGCTCACGCTGCGCTCCGGCGCGGCAGGCGGGTGCGCGCGCGCCGTGGCCGCACCGGCCCGCAGTAGCGCGCCCGACCGGCCGCGAGCTCGAGCTCATGGGTCGCACAGCCGGGCCAGTCCGCGGGCCGGTGCGTGCTGACCACGACCGCGGTGCCGTGCGCGGCGAGCGCGGCCACGCGCCGCATCAGCGCATGGCGCGTCGGGGCGTCGACGCCGGCGAACGGCTCATCGAGCAGCAGCAGCTCGGGCTCGCGTACCCAGGCACGGGCGAACAGCACCCGGCGGGACTGACCGTAGGAGAGCTCGGAGAGCGGACGGCGCGCGAGGCGCCCGAGCCCAAAGAGCGCCAGCGTGCGGCGCGCCGCCGCCCGGTCCGCCGCGCTCGGCGTCCCGTTGAGACCGATGCTCGCGTGGCGGCCCGACTGCACGACCTCGGTGACGGTGAGCCCGGGCGCATGCTCGGCCTGCAGGTGCGGAGCCACGAGGCCTACGCGCTTGCGGAAGCTCTCGAGCGGCACCCCCGGTGCGACCCCCGCGCGCTCGATGCGTCCTCCCACCGCCACCCCGTGGTCCCCGTACAGCGTCCGCAGCAGCGTCGTCTTGCCCGCGCCGTTGCGTCCGTGCACGACCCAGCATTCTCCCGTGCGCACGGCGAATGAGATGCCACTCAGCGCGCGGCTGCCGTCGAGGTAGACCCGCGCGTCGGTGAGCCGTACCAGCTCGCGACCCGGTGTGCGCGCCGCGCGCGGCCGGCGCGCAGCGTCATGGCGCGCGCTCAGCCATTCGCCGAGCGGCGCACCGCGCACCGGACCGCGATACACGATGCGACCCTGTGCGAGCACCAGCGCCCGATTCGCGCCGCGTGGCACGTCCTCGAGGCGGTGCGTGGCGAGTACCCACGGCAGGCGGCGGCTGCGGCGCGCGAGCCACTCGAGCACGCGGCCACGATTGGCCGCATCGAGTCCATTCAACACCTCATCGAGCAGCAACAGCCGTGGCCGCGCGGCGAGCGCGCGCGCCAGCAGGATCACGCGCCGCTCGCCGTAGGAGAGCGACAGGAAGCGGCGCGCCGCCAGATGCCCGACGGCGAGCTCGCCGAGCGCACGGCGCACGCGCTCCCGGTCGGCGCGGCCGAGCGCTGCGAGCGGGAGGTCGCTGCGATGAATGCCGGTTCCGACGAGGCGCTCGACGCTCATGTTCCAGCCGTAGCGCTGGTATTTGTCCTGACGCTCGGCGCCGACATAAGCGATGTCCTCGAGCACTTCCTGCGGCGTGGTCCACTGCTGCCGGCCGCGGCGGTAACGGCGTACCGGCACGGCGGCGGGCTCCGGCCACACCGCGCCGGCGATGAGCTTCAGAAGCTGCGTCTTGCCCGCGCCGTTGCCGCCGGCGAGCACCCAGCGCTCACCGGGGCGGATCGTCCACTCCAGGTCGCGCAGCACCCGGCGCCCGTTGCGGCGCAGGTTGGCGCGCGCCAGCCGCACCTCGAGGAAACGCGAGTCGGCAGTGTGCATCGGCCGCATTGGAGCACAGTTCACCCGGGTGTTTGGGGTATTCTGCGCGCTCGCGCCGCGCGTCCCGCTCGTTGGAGGTCCGCGAATGCAATGGCGGCTGCTCGCGCCGCGTTATTGGCCGACCTGGATCGGACTCGGGCTGCTGCGCCTGCTGGCGCTGCTGCCGTACGCGGCGATCGTGGCCATCGGCGTCGGCCTGGGGCGTCTCATCCGTCTCATCCCGACGCGCTTCGCGCGCGTCGCCCGCCGCAATCTCGAGCTGTGTTTTCCCGAGCTCGACCCCAAGGCGCGCGAGCGCATCCTCGCCCGGCACTTCGACAGCCTCGGAGTGGCGCTGCTCGAGTTCCCGCTGGCCTGGTGGGGCTCGCCGCGGCGCATCGCGCGCCTCGCGCACGTCGAAGGGCGTGAGCACCTCGAGGCGGCCAAGGCGCGCGGCCGCGGAGTCATCCTCCTCACCGGCCATTTCACGCCGATGGAGATGGCGGGTCGCATACTCGCATCCGTCACCCCGATCGGTTTCCTCTACCGTCCGACCCGCAACGCGGTGCTCGCCTATGCCCTGAGCCACTTTCGCAGCGGCTTCGGCGGCTACCCCATTCCCCGTGACGATATCCGGGCGTTCATCGGCGCGCTGAAGCGCAACGAGTGCGTCTGGTACGCTCCCGACCAGAGCTACCGCCGCAAGGGCGCGGAGATGGTGCGCTTCTTCGGCATCCCGGCCGCCACCAACACGCTCACGCCGCGCCTCGCACGCACGACGGGAGCGGCGGTGCTACCCTACTTCGTGCAACGCCTTCCGGGCACGCAGGGCTACCGCGCCGTGATCTATCCGGCCTTCGACAACTTTCCGAGCGACGATCCGGTGGCCGACACCGAGCGCTTCAACCACCTGATCGAGGCGCAGGTGCGCCGCGTGCCCGAGCAGTATCTGTGGATCCACCGCCGCTTCAAGGGACTCACGGCGGACTACCCGGACTATTACTCACGGGAGGCGCCGCGGCGCGCGTGAGCGATCTCGACGGGGCCGACTTCGATCTGCTGGTCGTCGGCGGCGGGATCAACGGCAGCGGGATTGCGCGCGATGCGGCCGGCCGCGGCCTGCGCGTGCTGCTCGTCGAACAGGACGACCTGGCTGCGCATACCTCTTCCGCCAGCACCAAGCTGATCCACGGCGGACTGCGTTATCTCGAGGAGTTCCACTTCGCACTGGTGCGCAAGGCGCTCATCGAGCGCGAGGTGCTGCTCGGCTCGGCGCCGCACATCATGCGGCCGCTGCACTTCATCATGCCGCATGCGCCGCATCTGCGCCCCGCCTGGATGCTGCGCGCCGGCCTGTTCCTCTACGACCACCTGGCGCGCCGCGGGCGGCTGGCCGCCTCGGGTGCGGTCGACCTGCGCACGCACATCGCGGGCCGCGCGCTGAAGAGCGGCTACCGACAGGGGTTCGTCTACTCCGACGGCTGGGCGGACGATGCGCGGCTGGTGGCGCTCAACGCCCTCGATGCCCGCGAGCGCGGCGCCGTGATCCTGACGCGCACGCGCTGCCAGCAGCTCGCCGCGAGCGGCGGGCGCTGGCGAGCCACGCTCGCCGGCGTCGACGGGCTCAGCGTCGTCACGGCGCGAGCCGCGGTCAATGCCAGCGGTCCCTGGGTGGACCGCTTCGTCGCTGCAGCGACGCCGGTGCGCACGGCGCACCGCGTGCGCCTCGTGAAGGGCAGCCACATCGTCGTGCCGCGTCTGTTCGAGCACCGCTTCGCCTACATCTTCCAGAACGAGGACCGGCGCATCGTGTTCGCGATTCCCTACGAGCACGAGTTCACTCTGATCGGCACCACCGACGTCGACTTCCAGGGGGATCCGGCCGCGGTGCGCATCGAAGCGGCGGAGACCGAGTACCTCTGTCAGCTCGCCAATCGCTACTTCGCCCGCGCGATCACACCGCGGGAGGTGGCCTGGAGCTACTCGGGGGTGCGGCCGCTGCTCGCCGATGAGTCGCGCGACCCGATGAGCGTGACGCGCGACTACGCGCTCGAGCTCGAGCGCGATCCGGGTCCGCTGCTCTCGGTGTTCGGCGGCAAGATCACCACCTACCGGCGCCTCGCCGAGGACGCCGTCAATCTGCTGGCGCCTCTCCTCGGCGCGCGTGCACCGCCCTGGACCGTGAACGCGACACTGCCCGGCGGCGACCTGCCGCAGGGGAGCTTCGCGGTGTTCCTGCGCACCATCGAGCGGCGCTATCCCTGGATCCCCGCGCGGCTGCAGCAGCGCTACGCGCATGCATACGGCACGCGCCTCCATCGTCTGCTCGGAGCGGCGGCGAGGCTTGCCGACCTCGGGCCGGAGCTGCTGCCGGGACTGTTCGCGCGCGAAGTCGAATACCTCTGCCGCGAGGAGTTCGCCTGCTCCGCCGAGGACATCCTCTGGCGGCGGAGCAAGCTCGGACTGCATCTCCTCGGCACGGACCTGGCGCCGCTCGAGCGCTGGCTCGCGGCACACGCGGCGCGCCCGGGCGGGCCTCGGGCGCCGGCCGGACCGGCGATGTGATCAGCGTCGCGATTTTTCGTTTTGACCCCGCGGACCCCGCGCCGCCTCGTGCTAGCGTGGCCGCGAGGGTCCTCGCCCGTGTTCACACAGATGTCCGACTCAGTCCTGGCCGCCATCATCGCCGGTACCGCGACGTTGTCCGCGTCGTTCCTGCAGCTGCGCTCCGCCGCCCTGCGTGATCGCGGCGTGCCTGGCGCGGCCGCGCGCCGCAAGAACCGGCTGCAGCGGATCATCTTCCTGGTAATCATCGGCGCCTCCGCCGTGTCGGGCTTCGCCGCCTCGCAGTGGCTCAACGAGGGCGAGCGCGCCGCTCAGGGCGCGCTGCAGAAAGAGCTGCAGGCGCGCATCGCCGAGGTCAGCCACACGGCCGGTGAGCTCGAGGCAACGCGCGCGGCGGAGAGAGCCGAGATCGAGACCGGCGTACTGCGCCGGATCGGCATCGACGGCGTGGCGGTGACCGCGAGCGTGCCGGCCTGCCGGGCGGCGAGCTCGGGCGATGCCCCCGGAGCCCGCGCCTGCGGCGAGGCGGAGGCTGTCCCGGTCACTCTCTGCGCCACCATTCCAGCGGGCGCCACCGTGACCGAGGTTGCGCTCTTCAGCCGCCGCGCCGACGACGACACGCCCTGGAGCAGCAGTCGCTACCTTCCCGGGCAGGAGGCAGGCGAGGCGCGCTTCGCCGAGAAGTACTCCGAGACCGCGCCTGAGGCCGGCACGCGTCAGGTGTGCCAGGCGTTTGCGCACTGGTCCGCGGACCACGCCCGCATGGTGCGGGTGCTGGTGCGCTACTCTCTCTAGCCCGACCTACGCATAATTGGCCCCCAAGAGGCCCGCAGCCTCAGGGGGTTAGTTGACCGCACGTCGCGCACTGCTCGTCATCGTGCTCGCGCTCGCGCCGCTGTGGCTCGTCGGCATCTTCGAGCGGGGGCTGTGGACCCCCGACGAGCCGCGCGAGGCCGACATCGCCTGGCGCATGAGCCTGCAGGCCGACCGCGCGATCCCGCAGCTCGCCGGCACACCCTTTCTCGAGAAGCCGCCGCTCTCCTACTGGATGGCGGGCGGTGCGATCGCCGCCTTCGGCGACTCGCCGGCCGCCGCCCGCGCGCCAAATCTCCTGTACGCCGTGATCACGGCGCTCGCGGTCGTTGCGCTGGCGCTCGCCATGGAGCTCCCGGCGATGCCGGCGGGGGTCGCGGCGCTCATCGCGGCGAGCGCCCTCACCGCCTACCGCGTCGGCATCTGGCTCGCCCCCGATGCCTGCCTGCTCGCCGGCTGCGCCGTGGCGCTCCTCGGCGTGTGGCTCGGACTCAAGGCTCCGCCCGGGGCGCGCAAGGCGGGCGGTTACGCGCTGGCGCACCTCGGGGCGGCGCTCGGCTTCATGGCGAAGAGCGCGCCCGGCTGGCTCGTGCCGGGGCTTGCGTTGCTCGCGCTCATCGCATGGGAGCGCCGCTCCCGGGAACTGCGTCGCTGGGAGCTGTACGCGGGATTCGTGTTGCAGGCGCTCATCATCGGGCCGTGGGTGGTCGCGGTCGCGCGCAGCCCGCACGGCGCAGACGCGCTCACGACGCTCTTCTGGCGCAACGTCGTCGGCCGCTTCACGCAGCTCTCCTCCCCGACGGGGCTCGACTACACGACCGGCCATCACAACGCCCCGGGCAAGTACCTGCTCGAGCTGCCGGTATACCTGCTCCCCTGGACGATCGCGGTGGGCGCGGCGCTGCTGCGCGCCTGGGCGCGCATGCGCGAGCCGGGACCGCGCGGCACCGCGTGGCGCTTTGCGCTCTGCGCCAGCGTGCCGTTCCTGCTGCTGCTGTCCGTCGCGGCAACCGCGCGCGATGTCTACGCCGCTCCGGCACTGCTCGGCCTCGCGTTGCTCGTCGCGCTGTGGGCCGAGGATGCGCGCCGGCTGCCGCGGCGCGGCGACGCGGCCGCGATGCTCGGGACCGTGGTGCTGGTCGCGCTGATGGCGGGTGCCTGCGTGCTCGCCCTCGGAGTGCTGGCCGCGACCGGCGCCGGGCCGGCGCTCGTGTGCGCCGCCGCCGCAATCGGCGTAATGCTGCTCGCCGCCGCGGCACTCGCCTGCGCCGTGCGCGCGCAACGCGACCGCGACCCCCCGCGCAGCCTCGCGTGGTCGTATGCGGCCTATGCCGCGGCACTGTGCCTGGCTGCCTGGCTCGTCGTGCCGGCGATCAACCGCTGGCAGGATCTGCCGGCGCTCGCGGCTCGCATCCATGCCGATACCGCATCGCAGCCGCTCGCTCTCCTCGATCCCGATGAGACAACCATCGCCATGCTGGATCACGGCCTCGCGACTCGGTTCAGCGTACTGACGAGTGGCGCCACGCCGCGCGGCGTCGTGTCCGACTGGTTTGCCACGGGCGGCCCGGCGTCGCGCGTACTCGTCCTCTTGCCGGGCCACGCGAGCGGCCCGCTGACACGGTTGCTGAACCGTCTGCACCCGCACGCCCCGCCCGACGACGGCGTTGCCGGCACGCTCGCGGCAACCGGGGCGGCCGTGCTGGTCGAGCGCTACGAGTTGCCTCAGGGCCGGCGCTATGCGCTACTCGGGCCGCCGGCCGCGCACTGACGCAAGCGCCCGCGCCACTCACGCACCAGGAGCTCTCATGTCGCAGTCCGGATCCGACCTGTCGCGGAACCTGCGCAACCGCCACATTCAGCTGATCGCCTTCGGCGGCACGATCGGCGTCGGGCTGTTCCTCGGCTCGGCGAAGGCGATCCACAGCGCCGGCCCCGCCCTGATCCTCGCCTATGCCATCGGCGGCGTCGCCATCTTCTTCATCATGCGGGCGCTCGGCGAGTTGCTGACCTACCGCCCGGTCGCGGGCTCCTTCGCCAGCTACGCCGAGGAATTCTGCGGTCCCTTTCCAGGCTTCATCACCGGCTGGTCGTACTGGTTCGCGTGGGTCGCCACGGTGATGGCGGAGATCACCGCCGTCGGCGTCTACGTGCGTTATTGGCTCCCCGAGGTGCCGCAGTGGCTGCCGTCGCTGGTCGCGCTCGCAGTGCTGTACGGCACCAATCTGCTGGCCGTGCGGGTATTCGGCGAGCTCGAGTTCTGGTTCGCGCTCATCAAGGTCGTCACGATCGTCGCCCTGATCGTGGCCGGCCTGTTCGTGATCGTGTTCCACGTCGGCGCACTCGGCGCGACCGCGGGCTTCTCCAACCTCTGGTCGCACGGCGGCTTCCTGCCCTTCGGCGTGCTCGGCATGCTGCTGACGATGCAGATCGTCATGTTCGCCTACGAGGGTGTCGAGCTCGTCGGAGTCACGGCGGGCGAGGCGCAAAATCCCGCGGTGGTGCTGCCGAAGGCGACCAACGGCATCATCGTGCGCATCCTCATCTTCTATATCGGCGCACTGCTGGTCATCATGTCGCTGCTGCCCTGGAACGAGCTCGACCCGAAGGTCAGCCCGTTCGTATACGTGTTCGGCAGGCTGGGGCTCCCCGGAGCTGCCAGCATCATCAACATCGTGGTCATCACGGCGGCGGCCTCATCGTGCAACAGCGGGTTGTTCAGTACCGGGCGCATGCTGTGGGCGCTGGCGCAGCGTGGCCAGGCGCCGCGCGTGCTGGGCACGCTCAACGGCGCCCGCGTGCCTGCCGCCGGCATCCACCTGTCCGCGGCGGTGATGCTGATCGGCGTGGCGCTCAACTACCTGGTTCCCGACCGGGTGTTCTCCATGGTGACCAGCGTGGCACTCATCGGCACTTTCTGGGCGTGGGGCATCATCCTGGTGTCGCATCGCAACTACCGCCGCGCGGTGGCCGCCGGCAAGGTCGCGGCGGCGCCCTTTCGCATGCCGTGCGCCCCGTATGCGAACTGGGCGGTGCTGGCGTTCCTAGCCGCGGTCAGTGCGCTGCTGGCGCTCGACCGTGACAACCGGGTCGCGCTCTACGTGGCGCCGATCTGGTTCGGACTGCTCGGCGTCGGCTACTACCTCATGCGCGTGCGCAGGCGCGCCTCCTGAGCTACAGCAGCCGCTCGCCGCCGCCGATGAGACCCCCGCCGTCGACGACGATGGTCTGACCGGTGATGAAGCTACCGGCGCGCGCGGCGAGCATCACCGCCACCCCGGCGACGTCGTCGGGATCGCCGAGACGCCTGAGCGGGTAGGCTCGCGCCAGGGCCTCGGCACGCGCCGGGTCGGCCCACAACGCCTTGGAGAACTGCGTGCGGATCACGCCGGGCGCGATGCAGTTGACCCGGATGTTGTGCGCCCCCCATTCCACGGCGAGATTGCGCGCCAGCTGCAGGTCGGCGGCCTTCGAGATCCCGTAGCCGCCGAGCAGGGCGCTGCCCATGAAGCCGGCCACCGAGGACACGATGATCACGACGCCGTCCTTGCGCTCCGCCATTGCCGGCAGCGCCATGTTGCACAACCACATGTTGCTGTAGAGGTTGGTGCGAATCAGCTTGTCGAAGGCCTCGTCGGACATGCTCGCCGACGGTCCGAAGTGCGGATTGGTGGCCGCGTTGCACACCAGGATGTCGATGCGCCCGAATGCGGCATTGCTCGCCTCGATGAGGCCCTTGAGCTCTTCCTTGTGCCCGACGTGGCAGGCGCGCGCGAGCGCCGTACCGCCGGCGGCGGTGATCTCCGCGGCGACCGCATCGCAGCTCTCCTGCTTGCGGCTGGAGATGACCACCCTGGCGCCGTGCGCCGCCATCTGCACCGCGATCGCCTTGCCGATGCCACGGCTCGAGCCGGTGATGAGCGCAACCTTGCCCGACAGATCGAAGAGCGACATCAGCGTGACTCCGCGGCAGGACCTGCGCCGCATTCTGCCCTATGCCGCGTCTCCCGAGGGAATCGCGCCGAGCTGAGGGCGCCGTGCGCCGCTTTGCACTGGAGCGCCAGCCGGGGCGCCGGTAGAATTGCACCGATGCGCCTGTCTTTCACGATTCTGATGGTCCTGCTCGCAGCGGGGTGTGCCTCTCAGCCCGCTACGCCGAGAACTCCGGAGCGACACGCAGCCAACATCGCGGCCGCGCAGGCGGCTGGCTACCGGGTGATCAGCACCAGCGACCGGACGATCTTCTGTCCCACCACGCCCCCGACCGGCACGCACATCGGCTCCATGTGCGTCAGCGAGAGCGAGTGGGAAGCGCAGCAGGGTCTGCCCAAGACCCCGAGCCCCACGGTGCACGTCAACAATACGTCACCGCAACCCGGGTCGGGTCACTGATCCTGAGTGCTCAGACCGGCTCGTCCAGCGACTTGGCGAGCGGTGTGAAGAGCCTCGGCCCCCGCTCGGTCATGTACCAGCAATCCTCGAGGCGGATGCCGAACTCGCCGGGAACGTAGATTCCGGGCTCGTCGGAGAAGCACATGCCTGCCTCGAGCGGCGTGGTGTCGTTACGCACCAGATACGGCGCCTCGTGCACCTCCATGCCGATCCCGTGGCCGGTGCGATGCGAGAGGCCCGGCAGGCCGTAATCGCGGCTCCAGCCCTTCTGCTCGTAGAACGTGCGCACCGCCTTGTCGATGCTGCCGCAGGGCACGCCGAGCCTGGCCGTCTCCTGCGCCAGCTCCTGACCGCGCTTCACCGTGTTCCACAGCTCCCGCTGGCGCGCGGAGGCCGCGCCAAAGACCCAGCTGCGGGTGATGTCGGACTGGTAGCCATGGACGCTGCAGCCGGTATCGACCAGTACCACCGACCCCGCGCGCACCTGTTGCGGTTTGATCGAGCCGTGCGGAAAGGCGCTCGCCTCGTTGAGCAGCACGAGTGTGAACTCATGCGCGCCCCCGAGCGCCTGGGTCGCGCCGACCATCATGGCGAAGATGTCGGGGCCGCTCATGCCGGCCTCGACGTGGGCGTGCGTGTACCTGAGCGCCGCGATGGTGACGTCGTTGGCGGCCTGCATCAGCGCGATCTCGGTCGCCGACTTGTGCATCCGGCAGGCGCGAATGAGCTCATCGCCGGGCACGACCGGCGGCGGGCTCGCCGCGGCCTTCGACATGCGATCCACGATGAAGAGCCGCGTGGTCGGCTCGACGGCGAGCGTCCCGGCCGCGTGCTCGCGCAGCGCGCCGGCCAGCAGCTCGAAGGGACTCTCGTCCTCTTTCCACGGCCGCACGTCTGCGGCGACCTTGAGCGTCTCGCGGATGGAGGGCTCTTCGAAGTACGGGGTCACCACGACCGTGCGGCCTTCGGCCGGAATCAGCGCCGCGGTGGTCCGCTCGGTGCGATGCCAGCGGATGCCGGTGAAGTACTCGAGCGAGGCGCCGGACTCGACGAGGAACGCGGCGATCTTCTTCTGCTGCATCAGGCTCTGAGCCTTGGCGAGGCGCGTGCCATGCTCCACCGCGCTGATCGGCTGCGCGTTGCGGGTGAGCGAGGCGAGCCCCGGGACCGCGGGCTTGTCAGCCACCGCGCGTGCGCCTGCGAGCGCCGCGCCCGCCGCCGTGAGTCCGACAAAGGTGCGTCTGGAGAGCGTGGACATGGATTACCCCCGTGGCGTGCCGCCGCGCATTCTGCCGCTTCCCCCGGTGCTTGGCGAACCCGGGCCCCTGTTAGGCGCACCGCGCGGCCCCGCAGTAGAATCCGCGCGCCGCGCCCGTAGCTCAGTTGGATAGAGCATCAGGCTTCGAACCTGAGGGTCGGGAGTTCGAATCTCTCCGGGCGCGCAGTGTTTTCAGAAAATAGGAGCCCG
>Ga0335069_10008665_pt1 | contig 14535 bp, 14 predicted proteins | sample Lox_Sample_11_FD_206714 | JGI IMG/M metagenome (GOLD analysis project Ga0335069, IMG submission 206714) | Soil microbial communities from Loxahatchee National Wildlife Refuge, Florida, United States - Lox_Sample_1.1 | ecosystem: Environmental > Terrestrial > Soil > Wetlands | place: USA... | reverse complement strand
CGCCGCCGGTCCGCTTCCGGTGAACCGGTAGCAAAGTCCGTAGATCTGGCGGCTGTACTGGCGTACCAACTCCTCCCAGGCGGCTTCATCGCCGCCCAGGCAGCGGGCGATCAGGCTGTTTTCGGAGTCCAAGCTATGCTCTACCAAGCCGCGCCGCCCGCGGACGTCCTCCAGCAGGACTTGTGGCGCGTTCCTGACCGCGGTCTGCAATGTGTCGAACGCCAGGATCGCGGTGGCCATCTCGCCTCGCTCCTTCCACTCTGGAAAAACGAGGCTTTTTCATGATAGGTTCAATCTTTCCGGTTATGCCACTGTTTTTGCGGGTCTCTGGCGAATTTGGCGCAAAATGAAGTGCCCTTTCTGCGGTCATCTCCACGACCGGGTGGTGGACTCCCGGGAAACCAAGGAAGGTGGCGCCGTCCGGCGCCGCCGCGAATGCCTCAAGTGCGAGCGCCGTTTCACCACCTATGAGCGCACCGACGAGGTGCCCTACATGGTGATCAAGAAGGACGGCCGGCGCGAGAAATTCACGCGCAAGAAGGTGGTGGACGGGCTGCTCAAGGCCTGCGAGAAACGGCCGGTGAGCAATGGCAAGATCTCGGATCTGGTAAATACCGTGGAATCAATGGTTAGTGATTCTCCAGACCGTGAGATCTCCACCAAGGAGATCGGCGAGTTCCTGATGGAAGGGTTGCGCGAAATCGACAAGATCGCCTATGTCCGCTTCGCCTCCGTCTACCGCAACTTCGACGATGAGCAAGCCTTCTTCAATGAGTTGAAGGACTTGATCCGGCAAAAGCAAGGCCCGCCCGCCTAACCCATCCGGTGCTCTGCCGTCCAGGGCGGGCCCGGGTTGGGCCTAAAACGGATCCGCAACCGCGCCGATTCTGCAATTAGCCTGTAACTTGTGGCCTCCCGGGGCATCTTTAAAAATGGGGTTAATTTAAGGGCAATTGGTGTTATGATCAAACGAGCGCCGACCCCCGGAAGGCAGCCGATTGTTCCGACAGTTGTGGCTGAATCATTAACTCTAAGCATTTCTAACAGATACCCCGTTCTCAGACACGCTTGTGCTACGCGTATGCTGAGCGGGAGGTGAGTCTAGAGTGGACCAGTTCGAAGACCATTTTTTAGCCGACACTCCTGAAACCCTGGGCCTGAACTTCGAGGACGATGCGAAGTTCTTTGATCCGGAAGCTGCCCACGAGGCGGATTTCCTTCACCAGCAGCCGGTGGAGGAGTCCATCTACACGGACGACCCGGTCCGCGTGTACCTCCGCGAGATGGGCGCCGTGCCGCTGCTCACGCGCGAGGGCGAAGTCGATCTCGCGCGCCGCATGGAGCGTGGCAAGCTGAGAATGCAAAAGGCCATTAGCCGTTCCGCCGTGGTTCAACACGTTGTGGTGGAATTGGTTGAGGCGCTCAAGAAAGGCGCCGTGGACCTCGAAAGCGTCGCCGATCTCGGCGATGTCGAAGAGGGTACCCCGGCGGACCTGAAGGTTCGCAACGACGCCGCCAAGCAGTTTGCCGACGTCGCCGTCTTGTACAAGAAACTACAGCAGATAGAGGATCGCCTCACCGCCACGCCTCCGGCCAGCAAGAAGCCCCGCAAACGGCTTTTGGGCCGCTGGGCGCGCGCCAAGGTGGAAACCTCCATCGCCATCCGTCGCGTTCCCTTCCGCTTGGGCAAGTGGAAGGAATTTACCCGCGAAATCGAGCGCGCCCGCGATGAAATCAACCACCTCGATAGCGAAATCAAGAAGTTGGAAGCCCGCGGCGGCGCCGCCGTTCAGCCCCGCCTGCGCGAGCTGAAGCGCGACCTCAAGAAGCGCGAGGCCAGCGCCAGCGCCACCCTGCCGGAGCTGCGCCACACCCTCACCGTCATCGAGCACGGCGAACGGGAGGCGGAGCGCGCCAAGAAGGATCTCGTTGAGGCCAACCTCCGCCTGGTGGTCTCCGTCGCCAAGAAGTACGTCAACCGCGGTCTGCACCTCCTCGATCTGATCCAGGAAGGCAACATCGGCCTGATGCGCGCGGCCGATAAGTTTGAATACCGCCGCGGCTATAAGTTCTCCACCTATGCCACCTGGTGGATCCGCCAGGCCATCACCCGCGCCATCGCCGACCAGTCCCGCACCATCCGCATCCCGGTTCACATGAACGAGAGCATGAACAAGTTCCTGCGGGCCACGCGCGAGTTGGAAAAGGAACTGGGCCGCACGCCCACCAACGACGAAATCGGCCGCCGCATGGAAATCCCGGTGGAGAAGGTCCAGAAGCTCAAGACCATCTCCCGCGATCCGGTGTCTCTGGAGACTCCCGTGGGCCGCGACGGCGAATCCGCGCTCGGCGATCTCATTGAAGACCGCTGGGTCGGCTCGCCCGTCGACGCCGTCATCGAATCCAACGTGCGCGACGAAACCGCCGGCATCCTCAAAACCCTCTCCCCCAAGGAGGAGAAGGTCATCCGCATGCGCTTCGGCATCGGCTGCGAGCGCGAGCATACGCTCGAGGAAATCGGCCAGGAGTTTGACGTCACCCGCGAGCGCATCCGCCAGATCGAAGCCAAGGCCCTCCGCCAGCTTCGCGCTCCCGAACGCGCCCGCCGCCTTCGCGCCCTCATGGCCGCGCGGTAAACACACGACGCACGTCTCTCCGCCTTCCGCCGTCCGGCGCCGCCGGGAGAAACCCCATAACTTTTCTTCGCGCCGGCACGTCTGTAGCGGTATCAGAATTCTCTAGAATAAGAATATGCGGATGCGGCTTACCGCCCTGTTTTTCGCCGTCTGCCTCGCTGCCACGGCCCAGACCCTCACCGTTGCCCAGCTTTCAACCTTCATCGCCAACTCCATCCAGCTCATGAAGCAGGGCAAACAGAGCGACAAGGAGACCGCCGATTTCCTCGGCTCCGTCAAGCTCTCCGAGCGTTTGGACGACCGGGCCGTGGAGGAGTTGGAAGGCCAGGGCGCCGGCCCGCGCACGCTCGCGGCGCTCCGCAAGCTCGCCCAGCAGTCCCAGGTGTTGACGCCCCCCAAGCAGGTCGAAGCCCCCGCCTCACTGCCCGTCCGTCCTCCGCCCACCGCGGAGGAGCAGGCCAAGATCATCGATGCCGTCCGCGACTACGCCCTCAACTACAGCGCGGATCTTCCCGACTTCATCTGCACCGAAGTGCAGCGCCGTTCCTACGCCGCGCCCCCCGGAACCCGCTACGGCGGCCCGCGCGGAAGCCAGCCTTCCTACCAGTTGAATGACACGCTCACCATCCGGCTAAGCTACGTGGACCAAAAAGAGGACTACAAGCCCGTGCTGGTGAACGGAGCGCTCACTACCAAAGACTATAAGTCCCTCGGCGGCACCATTATCAGCGGCGATTTCGGCAGTATGCTCAAGCAGATTTTCGAGCGCGAGACGGAAGCGCGTTTTGAGTGGGACCACTGGAGCACCCTCCGCGGCAAGCTCACCATGGCCTTCGCCTACCACGTGCCCCAGGATCGCTCACAATATCGCGTGAGCTGGGAGCAGGGGAATGGAATGAGCATCGTCCCCGGCTATAGCGGCCTGATCTTCGTGGACCCGCAAACACACGTCGTAGTCCGCGTCACCTTGAAGCCCGATAACATGCCCCCGGACTTCCCCATCCACTACATCGAAACGACCCTCGACTACGATTACGCGGACATCTCCGGCCACACCTTCCTTCTTCCCATCAAGGACGAAACGCTTTCCACCCTGGACGACGAACTTTCCAAGGTGGACACCGAGTTTCACAACTATCACAAGTACTCGGCCGAATCCGAGCTGAAGTTCGATACCGATACGCCCGATCCGCTGCCGCCGGAAAAGACCAAGGAGACGCCTGTCGCTCCCGCGCAGCCGGAGACTCCCGCCACGCAGCCCATGCTGCGCGAAACGCCGGCCACCCAGCCTCCGCCAAAGAAGAAGTGAAGCCGGAAAGCGAGCTGCGTCTCAAGGAGCGTCGCGTCGCGCCATTGCACGCCCGCCCGCAATCGGCGCTCCCCAGAGGAATATTCGAGAGAGAGTCGGCGCCTCCGCTCCGAGCCGCGAACGTCAGTGAGCGCTAGTCCACGCCTGCCCAAAGCAGTCCGCCCATTCTCATCCTGGCGGATGAGGCTTCGCCTCATAACGGGACGGATACACTGCGCTCGACTTCGGGATTCAACCTCAGGCTTCAACCTCGGGATTCAACTTCGGGCTCTAACTGCGGGTTCCGCCAGGCTTATCCCGCCTTCTTCTCGCGCGCCACGTACAGCGTCACCGCGCCGCCCATCAAGGCCGCCGCGGAAAGCACCAGGAGCGCCAGGAACATGCTGTGCGTGCGGTCGCGAATTTCTCCCACCAGGAACGGGCTCAGATACCCGGAGAGATTACCCACCGAGTTGACCCACGCAATGCCCGCCGCTGCGGCCGCGCCCGAAAGCACCGAAGTCGGCAAAGTCCAGAAGGTGGAGTTGGCGCCCATAATACCCGCCGCCGCCAGCGCCAGCGTCACCACGCTTGCCCAGCCGGGAATGCCGGGGATGGCGCTCGCGGCGAAGGCGCAGGCGCCCAGGAACAGCGAGCCGGCGACGTGCCAGCGCCGTTCGCCCCGCGCATCGGAATGCTGCCCCACCAGGATCATGCCCACTGTCGCGACGGCCCACGGAATCACCGTGATCCATCCGATCTTAAGCGGGTCCTGGCTGATCCTCTCCTTAATCAATTGCGGCAGCCAGAAACTCAGCCCGTAGCTGCCCATGTTGATGCCGAAATAAATCGCGCACATCAGCCAGACCTTGCCGCTGCGGAACACATCGCCGATATGGTGCTTCCCGCCGCCGCCCTTCTTGAGCGTCTCTTCTTCCTCCAGCCGCTGCGCGATCAGGCTCTTCTCGTCCTCGCTCAGCCAGTGCGCTTCCTTCGGTCCGTCCGGCAGGTAGTACAGCGTCACAATGCCCGCAATCACCGAAGGGATGCCGTCCGCGATGAACAGCCATTGCCATGACGTAAGCCCCGCCAGGCCCGTCATCCTCGACATCACCCATCCGGAGATCGGCCCCGCGACCACCCCGGAGAAGGGAATCGCCGTCATGAACGCGGACACCATCTTGGCGCGGTGCGTGCGCGTATACCAAAACGTGAGGTACAGAATCACGCCGGGAAAGAAGCCCGATTCCACCACGCCCAGCAGCAGCCGCGCCGCGTAGTAGCTGTATGTCCCCCGGACATAGATGGTGACTACCGAGACCAGGCCCCAGACGATCATGATCGGTCCCAGCCATCGCCGCGCCCCCAGCTTCCCCAGCATCATGTTCGCCGGCACTTCGAAGAAGAAATACCCGATGAAGAAGATGCCCGCCCCAATCCCGTACACCGCATCGCTCATGTGCAGGTCCGTCTGCATTTGTAGCTTCGCGAAGCTCACCGCCACGCGGTTGATGAACGCCAGCAGATAGCACAGGAACAGAAATGGCATGATGCGCCACGTGACCTTGCTGTAAGTGGCGCGCTCGAACTCCGGGTCCCACCGCTTCGGCCCCGCGCTCACGCCGCCCTCCCCGCCACACCAGCCGCCAAGGGAGCGGAGACCCAATCAGATCCCAAACCGGAACAACGGGGTTCGAAAGGCATGCAATGCAGTCTATCACGCTGTTCCAGCCCATCCGCCGGGCGCAGTGGGCCGCATGTCAGGGCGTTTCGCGAACCCTCAATGGAGCTAAACTGTTTCGCTAAGACACGCGGCCGTGTTGAAACGGCGCCGGGAGCCTGCCCTGCCGCGGGGGAGAACTGGTTTCCATTTGGGCCTTGCCATGGGGTTTTGCGCCCGCCGGGCTTACGCGCGGTCTTGGCCCCGAACCTGCTTGGCAACGGATCGCGCCGTCGCGCGCGGGGTCCCGATATTCGGATCGTCATAGGGGGAGTACATCATGAAGAGGCCGACGGCGTCCCGTTGGGCATTCGTGCTCGCGGCCGGCGCCATCGTTGTCTATCAACTGATTCTGCCCCCCGTGGTGGGGCTGGCGGATAACGGCGACTTCGCCAAGGTGATCGGCCGTTTCAATCTGCACGCCAGGTATTACAAGACCTACGTCTTCGCGGACACGAAATACGACTTCTCCCCCGCGAACCATTGGGCTGGGCCGTTTCTCACCTCGGAGATTCCCCTGGCCCAGGCGGCCGTCTGGCTGCACGCGGCCGCCGGCAAGACCGAAGAGTTCGATATCCGCTACATCGGCGTCATTCACGGCGCGCTCTTCCTCCTGGCTCTCTGGCTCTTCCATCCCCTGCTGGAAGACCAGCCGCGCATCCTGCGCTGGATGGTCTACGGCCTCGTCCTGTTCTTCTATTGCGACGTGAAGTACGTGGCGCCGCTCAATTCCTTCTACATGGATGAGGCGGCCTACCTCTTCCTTTTGCTCACGGCCGCGGCTTTGCTCCGCGTGCTCCGCTGGCATCGAATGCGCGACGCGATCCTGCTGCTCCTCTGCCCATTGCCGCTCATCACCTCCAAGACGCAGCACGTGCTTCTGGGCCTCTGGATCGCCGCTCTGCTGGCCATCGCCGCCAAGGCGCTCCGCCCGTTGCGGCCGCGCGTCTGGTACGCCGCGTCCGCCCTTCTGGCCGTGGCCGGCGCCTTGATGATCTGGAAAGGCCAGCCCGCCGAGTATGCTCCCATCTCCCTCTACGGCGTCACCTTCACCGAGATTCTTCCGCATTCGAAGGACGTCGGACGCGCCCTGGCGGACCTGGGCCTCGATGATTCCTACCGCTCTTGGGTCGGCAAGGGCCCCTTCGATTCCGATTCGGGCCTATGGAACCCATCCACCCGTGACCCTTTCCTGCGCCGCTACTCCTACGTCAAACTGGCCCGCTTTTACCTGAAGCGCCCGGCGGCGGCCTGGCGGACGTTGCGCCATGGATTGGCCGAGGCGGCCAACCAGCACGGGTTCGGCAATTTCGATGCCTCCACCGGATATATCGGAGACGCCGAAAGCCACGCCTTCGCCGGCTGGAGCGACTTGCGGCGCTCGTTCTTCCATAATGGCTCCGCGCTCTTCTTCGCTTTCGCCGCCGGCTGCGCGCTCCTCTCCTGGCTGTTGTGGCTTTCTCGCGGGAACCTTCCACAGGGCGCCGCGCCGGCCGGCGTCTGCCTCATGGCGGCCGCGTTTACGGAGATGTCCCTTACCACGCTCTGTGACGCCCTGGACACCGTCCGCCATGCCATGCTTTTCCTGGCCCTCTTCGATATGATCCTGATTGCCTGCGCTTGGCTGGCCTTGCGCCGCGCCTTGGGCTGGAAAGGAGCTCCCGGCGCTTGATGCTCGCGCGGCTATCCGGCCCCGGCCTTGCGCCCCTTCTTGCCGGGCGCTTTTCGTTATGGCGGTCAGAAACGCTACACTAGCCTTCTCGGGATGAGCAAACGATCGAATTGGATCGCCGTGCTTTGCCTGCTCGCGGCCACGGTGGTTTTCTATTGGCAGATTCTGCTCACGCGCCAGTTCTCCCTCCTCACCGGTTCAGAGGAGGTGAACCAGGCGTACTCGTGGCTCAACCTCTGGGTGGGCCACATCCGTCAGGGAGTCCTGCCGCTCTGGGACCCTTATACCTTCGCCGGGCACAGCTTCTCCGGCGAGATGCAGACAGCCGTCTTCTATCCCCTGAACCTCCTGCTGGCTCTCTTTCCCTTCACGCATTCCGGCGTCTTTTCGCCTGCGCTTTACCATGAATGGTTCGCACTCGCGCACTTTCTCGCCGCGTGCTTCATGTTCGCCCTGGCGCGCGAGATGGGCATCGGCCGCTTTGCCTCGCTGGTGTCTGGGATAACGTTCTCCTTTGGCGGTCTGGTGGTCCACGCCGGCTGGCTGGACATGCTGGAGAGCGCCATCTGGCTGCCTCTCGTATTCTTGTTTCTCCTCCGCGCTCTCCGCGCCTCCGGCCCGCGGCGCGCGGCATTGTGGGGGTCGCTCGCCGGCCTCTTCCTGGGGATGACCATACTCGCGGGCAGGCTCCACGTAACCATCATGGCCGCCATCGTCGTCGCCAGCGCGGCGGCCTTCGCCGCCTTTGAGCCCCGGGCGCGCGGAGAAGCCGCCGAGGCCGGTCACGCCCTCGGCCGTTGGATCATCCCCGCCGTCGCCGCGGCTGCCGCTCTGGCCGTCGCGCTCTGCGCTGGCGCCATCCAGATCTTCCCCTCCATGGAGTACAGCGGGCGCGCCATGCGCTTCCTTGGCGGCGCTTTGCCGCCTTGGCCGGCCGATCAGAAGATTCCTTACGCGTACCTCTCGGACGGCCTCTGGCCGCACGGCATCCTGACGCTGCTCCTGCCCTTCGCCTTCAACGGTAACGCCGGTCCCGGTGAGTTCATGTCCCCCTACATGGGCGTGTTTCCGCTTTTGGCGGCGGTGGTGGCCCTGCGGCGCTGCTGGAACAATCCTTGGGTTCGCTACCTGGCGGGCCTGGGCGCGGCGGCCCTGCTCTATGCTCTCGGCTCCTACTCTCTGCTCCACGGTTTTCTCTACGCTGCGGCGCCGCGCCTGTGGATGGCGCGCGAGGCGGGCCGTTTCGTCTACCTGGCGGACTTCGCCATCGCGATCCTGGCGGCCTTTGGCGTGGAAGCGCTGCTCAGCGGCGAGGGCCGCGAGGAACTGCGCCGCGGTCTCGGGCGCGGCTTCACCTGGATCGCCATTGCTGCGGCGGCCGGATGGGCGGTCCCCGCTTTCTACAACCATCCGGACCTGAATCCCTGGGTGTCCTTCTCCCTCCTCATGATCCTGCTCTCCTACGGGCTTTTCCGGCGCCTGATTCATGGCCCGTCCGGAACCGCCGCGCGGCTGCTCATCGCCGGGCTGATTCTCTTCGATCTCGGCGGGGTGAACTGGACGCCGCGCAACATCGTGGGACAGAATCCCGCTCCGCCGGATTTTCTGGCGCGCGTGTTGAGTTGCCGCAACGTGGCGAGCTTTCTCAAATCCAAGCCGGGCCCCTTCCGCGTGCGCATTCTCTCTCAGCCGGAGCCCAACATCGGGGACGTCTTCGGCGTTCCCACGCTCCACGGCATGAGCGCCACGCTGACCAAGGACTTCATGAGCGTGATGGGCGACGACTCTCTGCTGAACGTGCGCTATCTGCTTCGCCCCGCGCAGGCCGCCGATCCGAATCCCATTTATCAGGATGCCAATTGGAAGCTCTTTGAGGCGCCGCCGTCCCTGGGCGCCGCGTGGATCGTGCATCGAACCCTCTATGAACCCTCCCAGGAGAACGCCGCGAGCATGGTGAATGGCAACGCCGTGGATCTGCGGCGGCAGGCCCTCATGTCCGAGCCGGTGGACCTCGGCTTGAGCGTCCCCGCCGATGGCGCCGTCGAATCGGTCGCCTTTCAGGAGTACGGCGCCAACCGCCTGGCGCTCACGGCGCATGCCTCGGGCAAGGCTCTGCTGGTGCTCAGCGAATTCGAATATCCCGGCTGGAAGGCCAAGGTAAACGGCCAGCCCGCGCCCATCTATCGCGTCGACGCGGTGCTGCGCGGCATCCCCATCCCCGATGGCGCCAGCCGGGTCGAACTAGACTATCGGCCGGCTACCGTCTCCGCCGGCGCCGGCGTCAGCGCCGCTACCTTCCTGGCCGTCGGCTTGGCTTTCGCCCTGAGCCGCAAAGCAGGCCGGCCATAAACAACTCCTGCCGCTCGTCGTTCCAAACATGAAATTTGTTTGTTTTGTTGCGGTTGTGGGGCCTCTTGGGTCTTCTTTCCCCCTCCTCGACAACGCTGTTGCCAATTTGATAACATATATCTGTAGAAATATTGTGGCACTCTGCCGAGACCGTCCCTGTCCCATCCTTGGGCGGCGCACGCCGCCGGCTATCCGCGGAGTAATTCGGTTAGGAGATCTATGGCTTCCAACGGTTTTTCCCAGGGCGCTCAGGTCGAACATCTGAAGTTCGGGCTGGGCACTGTTTTGTCCAGCAGCGAAGAGCGCATCGTGATCAAGTTCGACGATCACGGCGAAAAGAAGTTTGTCACCACCATGGTGATTGGTAATCTGAAGAAAAGCGACCGGCAGCCCCCGGCGGAAAAGAAGGGCTCCCGCAAGAAGAAAGTCGTCGCCATCGCAGCGGCGTCCTAAGCGGGTTTTTCGAGGAACGATCTTTTGAACGCACTGCAGAAACGCATGTTTGAAGAGGCTCGGAAGCGCAATCCGGACCTCAAATTGCCGGCCACCAAACCCGAGGTGGAGTGGACGGAAGCGGACCTCGCCCTGATCAAACAGGGCGTGGGCGACAAGGGCGGCAGGCCGGACCGCGCTGCGGCGGGCGCGGGCGAAGGCGGCGAAGCCCCCACGGGCGAGCAGACCGGCTCCGTGGTCACCTATTTCGAGGCCAAGGGCTTCGGATTCCTCCGCCCCGACGATGGCGGCCGCGACATCTTCTTCCACGTCTCGCGTCTGGTGGAAGGTCTCGCCACGGACCTGCGGCCCGGCGCCAAGGTCATCTACGAACTCGGCATGGATCGCACCGGCAAAATGGCGGCCAGCAGCGTCCGCATCGCCCCCGCGAATCCGCCCGCATAAACCGCTATACTGGTAGTGTTCCGGCCGCGGACGTGCGGATTTGGCATCCGTGGATGTGCGCCGCGCGCGGCTTCGCGTTTTCCATTCATGTTCGACAACTTATCGGAAAAGCTGCAGCGGGTTTTCAAGAACCTGCGCGGCGAAGGGAAACTATCGGCTGAAAACATGGAAGCCGCGCTGCGGGAGATCCGCATGGCGCTGCTCGAGGCCGACGTCAATTTCAAGGTTGTCAAACAGCTCATCGAAAACATCAAGGCCAAGGCCATGGGACAGGAAGTGCTCGCCGCCCTTTCCCCGGCCCAGCAGGTGGTCAAGATCGTCAACGAGGAGATGGTCAAGATCCTCGGCAGCCACGAGTCCAAGCTGCGCTTCGCCAACGAGCCTCCCAGCATCTTCCTGATCGTCGGCCTGCAGGGCTCCGGCAAGACCACTTCCACCGGCAAGCTGGCGCGGTGGCTTTCGCGCAACGGCCACCGCCCCGCCATGGTTTCGGTGGATATTTACCGCCCGGCTGCCCGGGAGCAATTGAAGGTCATCGCGCGAGAGGTCGGCCAGTATGTTTACGAAGGCGCGCCCGGCGAAGCCAAGCCGCTGGAACTCGCGTCCGGCGCGCGGCGCGAGGCCGTGCAAACTGGCCGCGACGTGGTTCTGGTGGACACCGCCGGCCGTCTGCACATCGACGACGATCTGATGACCGAACTGCGCGAGCTCAAGGACCATCTCAATCCGGTCGAAATCCTCTTCGTGGCGGACGCCATGACCGGGCAGGACGCCGTCAAATCCGCCGGCGAGTTTCACCAGCGCCTGGGCATCACCGGCGTCATCCTCACCAAGATGGATGGCGACGCCCGCGGCGGAGCGGCTCTCTCCATCCGCCATGTGACCGGCCAGCCGCTGAAATTCGTCGGCATGGGCGAAAAGCCCGATGCGCTCGAACCCTTCCACCCGGATCGCGCCGCCAATCGCATCCTCGGCATGGGCGACATCCTTTCGCTGATCGAGAAAGCCGGCCGCGAGATCGACCAGAAGAAAGCCGTCGAGATGCAGCGCAAGCTCATCGAGAACGACTTCACTCTCGACGACTTCCGCGACCAGATGAAGCAGGTCAGCAAACTCGGCTCGCTCGGCTCGCTGCTGGACATGATGCCCAAGGTGGGCATGCTCAAGGAACTCAAGAACGTCAAGGTGGATGAGAAAGAGATCAACCGCGTCGTGGCGATCATCGATTCGATGACCCCGCGTGAGCGGGCCAATCACATGATCGTCAACGGCAGCCGCCGCCGCCGCATCGCCAGGGGCAGCGGCACGTCGGTGCAGGACGTCAATAATTTGCTGAAGCAGTATACCCAGGCCCGCAAGATGATGAAGTCGTTTTCCGGCGGATTTCTGGGTAAGAAGATGGGCAAAATGAAATTGCCGCCCGGTTTTCCCTTTGGAGCCATGCCGGGCCAGTAAGTGCTGTTCCCAAGTTAGTTGGAGATCTGTTAGTTGGAGCACAAATGCTGATGATACGATTGGCGCGGTTCGGCGCCAAAAAGAAGCCTTTCTACCGCGTCGTGGTAATTGAGAAGGAGCGCGCCCGCAACGGCCGCAACCTGGAGGTAGTGGGACACTACAATCCGCTCACCCAGCCCGCTCAGGTGACGCTCAAACGCGAGCGCATCGACTACTGGGTGAAGAACGGCGCGCAGATGTCCGACACGGTGAAGCGCCTCACGGAGCGCAACCCCGCGCCCCAGCCCGAATCGCCGGCCGCTCCCGCGGCGTAGCGGCCCGCGGCGGCTAACTGTGACAAACCGAACGGCCGGAGCCCGTTCCGAGAGCCGTTCGGTGACTCCCATGGGGTCCATTTGGGCGTACCATGAGTTAGGAGGGCGGGGTGATGAAGCAGTTAGTGGAAGATATTGCTAAAGCTCTGGTTGACATCCCGGAAGAGGTTTCTGTCCGCGAGGTGGAAGGCGAACAGGTCACCGTTCTGGAGCTGAGAGTGGCCCCCAGCGACTTGGGAAAGGTCATTGGAAAGCAGGGACGAACCGCCCGGTCCATCCGAACCATCTTGGGAGCGGCCGGGATGAAGTTGAGCCGCCGCTTCACGCTGGAAATTCTGGAGTGAGCCAGCCGCCGGGGGCGGACGCCGGCTGGATTGCCGTCGCTCTGCTCGGTAAAACCCGCGGCAATCGCGGCGAACTCACCGCAGTCGCCTTAAGCAGCAAGCCGGAACGGTACAACACCCTCCGGGAGGTGTGTCTCTACCGCGGCGGGCCCGGGCCGGGGGAATTCCACCAAGTGGAATCCACCTGGTTTCACCGCGGCATCCTCATCCTCAAGTTTCGGGGGGTGGATACCATTTCCGATGCCGAGCGGCTCACCGGCGCCGAGGTCCGTATCCCCGCCGCGCAACGCGCGCCGCTCGAACCCGGCGAGTTCTTCCAATCCGAATTGCTCGGCTGCGAGGTGATCGAACGCTCTAGCGGCGAACGCCTCGGCGTCGTGGAGGGGTGGGAGGATTCCGGCGGTCCTGGCTTGCTCCAGGTCGGCGCCTTGCTCATTCCCTTCGCCCGATCCATCTGCGTCGAGATCGATACGGCCGCGCGCCGCATCGTGGTAGATTTGCCGGAAGGACTGAAGGACTTGAACCGGCCGTGATCTTCCATGTGCTGACGATCTTCCCCGAGTTTTTCGAGGGCCCCTTCGCGCATGGCGTGGTCAAGCGCGCGCAGGATGCCGGGATCGTCGAAATCCGCATCCATAACCTCCGCGACTGGACCAGCGACCGCCACCGCACCGTGGACGACCGCCCCTTCGGAGGAGGCGAAGGCATGGTGCTCAAACCCGAGCCCATCTTCGACGCCGTGGAATCCATCTGGCCCGAGCGCAGCCCGGAGCGCAAGGTAGTGCTCCTCTCCGCCCAAGGCCGCCTCTTCGATCAATCGATGGCGAACCGGCTGGCCGAATCCGCGGAGCTCTTGTTCATCTGCGGCCGCTACGAAGGAGTGGATGAGCGAGTAGCCGAGCACTTGGCCGACGAAGAGATCTCCATCGGAAATTACGTCCTAAGCGGGGGCGAACTCGCCGCGGCTGTAGTAGTGGACACGGTAGCCCGCCTGCTCCCAGGAGTACTGGGCAACGAGACCTCCGCCGCCTTCGACTCCTTCCAGGCCTCCGGCCATGGCGAAGGACTGCTCGATTGCCCCCACTGGACAAGGCCTGCCGATTTCCGAGGCTGGAAAGCCCCCGAAGTGCTCCTTAACGGGAACCATGAAGAAATCCGCCAGTTCCGCCGCCGCCTGGCCCGGGAGAAGACGGAGCGCCTACGGCCCGATCTGCTGGGCTCGGGATAAGTTCTGGGGCCAATCGTGGCCGTCGGCGCGAAGGCCCTGAAAGGTTACGCGCCAGCAGCTTCAGGCGTGCTGCAACCGCCAACTCGCGGCCGGCCGGCTCACTGAACTGCTCCATACACCCTGGCGCAACACCCGCCTCAGGATGCGTTTCTCCCACGTTTCGTATAGAATAGAGACTTACAGGTTATTTGCATGCAGAACGCGCTGTTGACGAAATTCATTGAAAAGAACAAGCGGGCCGATGTCCCCGAGTTCCGGCCCGGCGACACCCTTCGGGTTCACGTGAAGATCAAGGAAGGCGACAAGGAACGCCTCCAGGCTTTTGAGGGCACCCTCATCGCCTGCCATAATTCCGGTTTGGGCGAAACCATCACCGTCCGCAAGGTCAGCTTCGGCCAGGGCGTCGAGCGCATTTTCCCCTTGCACGCCCAGGTCGTCGACCACATCGACGTGGTGCGTACGGGCAAGGTGCGCAGGGCCAAGCTTTATTACCTGCGCAACTTGAAGGGCAAAGCCGCCCGCCTCAAAGAACGCCAGTAATCGACAGGGGTTCCCCATGCGACCCGAGGCCGCGGGCGCCAAGTTCCGGTGCGAAGCGACGCTGGAGCGTGAGCTGCGTGCGCGCGGCTACC
>Ga0335069_10008664_pt1 | contig 14535 bp, 13 predicted proteins | sample Lox_Sample_11_FD_206714 | JGI IMG/M metagenome (GOLD analysis project Ga0335069, IMG submission 206714) | Soil microbial communities from Loxahatchee National Wildlife Refuge, Florida, United States - Lox_Sample_1.1 | ecosystem: Environmental > Terrestrial > Soil > Wetlands | place: USA... | reverse complement strand
ACAGGTGGAATCCAGCGCAGCATAACCACAATTGCGCAAAGGCGTTCCTCAATTTCCTCGAAGACGTTGGCCCTTGTCCCCCAGACCGTACCGAGAACGGGTGGCGAGTGTACACGCTTGGACGTTTTGGAGATGTGGGCAACTATGAACCCGGCAACGTCAAGTGGATGTCTCGGAAAGAACAGGGCGAGGCTGTACGCCTAAGAAATATGACGAGAAAGGTAACTCGGAAGAAAAAGTGTGACTCAGGTAAACTTTTTGGACAGTACCAAGCTCTTGGAGGTGTTCAACCAAGTAGCTGCTCTCTACCACCACTTCAGATGGGATGCTCCACACCTTCTAGCTCCTCGCGTGAATTATAAGCGGGGCGTCACCGCTGATCCTGTTGACTTCGTAGCTGACGTTGATCGGGTCGTCAAACGACGATTGACAACCGAGGATTATCAGCGAGTGCTGCAATGTACGCTCGACGAACTCGACGTGAACATCAAGCTTGCACTGGGCCGAACCTTCTTTGTGAACAGACTTGATCCCTACGGGGATTACGCGACTCTCTACTTCAGAGTCAGGCAAGCTGAGGTCAGAGCCGCGATGGTAGAGAAATCTGTGCGTAAAGAGCAAGAACTAGCCGACATCGATCTAGCGCTGGGCGACAATCCAGAGCAGCTTTTCGATTTACACCACGAACAAACGTTCATAACCGACGCAGAGGACACATCGCGCCTCTTCGTCGCAGACTCAGATAGGACTCTATAACTTTATGGAAAACGAAAAGAGCACAAGGACCACGGACGACAAAACCTATAGCACCAATGATTCAACGCTGTTGTGGGAATACCACGCGGCTATGACTAGAGCGTACGACTTGGGGGAATACATTAAGAAAGTCTATGGCACTATGCCTCCTAAAGTCATACTCAACAACGGTAAGACAGTTAGTTTGACAGTCAACTAGCAGACATGTCACAGCCGACGAAGAGGACACATCGCGCCTCTACGTCGCAAACACTAGCGATGAGAAATTTCCAATGGAGAACGAATTTTAATGAGTGCAGCAGATTCAGCAGTTTTAGATATGGGAATAATCGACGCGACCAGCGTTGACTTAGGCGCAGATACGAGCGTCGATACGGACTCAGGAGTAGACACCTCGGTTGATACCTCGGTTGGTGACGTAGAAAACGAAGTTGAAAGCGGCGGCCAAGATACCGACGCAGAACATGGAACAGAAGACTCAGAGCAGGGCGGCGAGAAGGGAGCTTCACCAGCCCCAGTGAGAGATAAAGAGGTTGCTGAGTATTTAAAGAACCTCAAAGCAGAGAATCCTCGCTTAGCGAAGGCTCTCCGCGATTCCTACTTTGGACAGCAGGCATTCCAAAAGGAGTTCAAGTCGATCAAGGAGCTTCAGAGCTTTAAGAGCTTCATTGCGGAGCATGTACCGGGTGCGGATTGGAAAAACCCAGACTCAGTTGTGGAAAGTATCCAGAATCTTACTGCAACAGTGCAGTCGGTTCAGGAAACAGACGCCGCAGTTCTCGCAGGCGATCCCAGTGTCGTCTCGCAGGTTCTGCAAGATTGTCTCGAAGCGAGGAAGCCCGAGTCGTTCGCAAAGCTGGGCGAGGCTTTCCTTGAGCAAATGAGGAATACACCCGAACTGAGTGATTACTACTACGATGCGGTGCGTGAAATTCTCGTCAGTTCATTCAACGAAGTAGGATTGCCTAGGGCGTTGAACTCGATAGGTGCGTACCTTGAGAACGGCAACACCGAAGGTGCTCGAAAGGTGCTGGCCGAAGTTGCACAATGGTATAACTCCAACGTCTACCAGCCTGCCTCACAGAAGATCGCGCAGAAATCCGAAGGCGCAAAAATAAGCGCCGAACGTGCCCGATGGGAACAGGAAAGATCACAACAAGAGCGAACCACGCTGAAGACCACTGTTGCCACCGAAGCCGAGCGCGTTAACAACCAGACACTGGGTGCCGAGTTGAAATCGTATCTCGCGTTGCCCTTCTTCAAGACGCTGCCATTGACAACGAAGCAGGACCTTGCGCGAGGCATCAAAGCCGAGTTGTATGAGAGGTTACAGAACGACAAGAGCTATCAAAAACAAATGACGAGCCTGTTCGGCGCGAAAAGCCCGAGCAAAGACAGCATCTTGAACGTTCATTCCAATCTACTGAAGTCAATCGCTGCCGATGTCGTTAAGACGGTCATCGAAAAACGCTACCCCAACTACGCCAAAGGTGGAAGCGCAGCAGGACGAGTTGCTGCGGCGAAAGCCAAGTCTGATGCGGGAGCCAAAGCAGCGCAGCGGAGCATTAACGACCTTAAGCCGATCTACGTTGCAACCAAGCCGACGAACCTTGTGCGCGATTCCATCACCGTTGGCGGCAAAGAGTACAGCAAGTCTGATCTTGAAATGCTCATGATCACAGGTAAAGGCTTCACGAAGGGCATGGACGGTAAGCTTCGATTCGTAACGTGGAGGAAGAACTAATCCATGGCAAAGCTAAAAGCCGAAGAGCAAGAAGAATTAAAGCGCATCGATGCGTTGTTGGAGCAGCGACTTGATGAAGCTTTCGCTAAGCACGTATCAACGCTCGTCAGTCGCATCGCTGAACTCGAAGAAATCAACAAAGTTCAGTTACAAGCGCGTCGTGATGCAGAACTCGCTGAGCGAAAGGCGAAGGAGTATGCCGCGAAGGAAGCGGCAGAGGCCGAAGTCCGAGAGAAGCAACGCAGAGAACGCCTAGCGAAAATGAGCGGTGAGTCAGCTAGACCTCGCCTCAAAGTAGCCTGCGAAATCTGTGGCAACGAAGTCGTGGACATTGCTGCGTTCCACGTTATCGACGGAAACATGCTGTGCGTGCGAAATGCGAAGAGGGCTAAGCAAGCTGGCCGCATCAACCGTGTGCAGTACGATCAGATCGTGACGCACAACGAAGGCAACGAGCAGGGCGGCATGGTCGTTATCGACGCCAACACAGCGCTGCAAGAAAATCCGTGGGAGCACTCGGTAAGCGACGAGGACCAGCACCTGCATAATCCCGTCAAGAACCCGAGCATCGACGCGCTGGCAACGCGTCGATAGAACATGTGAGCGCATAGACCAGCGCACACCGGGGGCTTGTCTTTGTCTCTCCTTTAGACAAGCCCTTTTTTCACTCCCAAAGCCGCCCAGTACGTGGAATGGGCGATTCTGGCCCGTTTGCAGCCCCGTACAGCGACGAAAAACACTCGGGTGACCTCCGATGCCGCCCCGTTTTGCCCTCGCTCAGAACGCGTTTAATCGATGTCACGCGGATTTTACCGGGTTCTCGCGGATTGTATTAACCATTTAACAAACTCAGGATTTTCGAATGCCCAATGACTCACTGACTCAAGAAGAGATAAGAAGTTTCGCTGAACACTTTCGTTTTCGCGTCGGCAATCTCGCAAAGCCATACGTTGGAATCAGCGAAGCTGAAATCAGAACACTAACCGACGACGACTTCGGCATCGCTGCTGTGGTACTGGAGGCGATGAAACTTGTGCGTCGGTATTTTCGGCGTCGTAAACAGATACCAACACGCGATGAGATTTTTACTTGCTTGGCCGATAAGCGAGACGCTATCCTGCACAGCACTCGCCACACAATCAAGCGCACCGACACTATAGACAAATTCTTCGCCACATCTCAGCAACCAACCAAACAACAGCAACCAAACCGCCGCAGGCAACACCCTACGACACCTACCACGGCACCACGCGTAGTTACTCCCGTTGTAGAACCTGAGCCGTCCGAGGAGGTGCTTCAGCTTCGCACGTACTTCGAAGATAAGATCGGCGTGCTCGGAACTTCGCTCTGGACGCTTCGAAACTCCGAGGCTGCGGCCCTGCTTCGCAAACGCAAGCTGGGCGACTGCGTGGACGCTATCGATGCGGCAGCGACCAAGATTCAATTGCAACAAGAGATGAACGTAGCAAAGCTTGCACAGGAACAGTGTATTGCTCTTGTGCTCGATGAACTAAACAACTGAAACCGATGCCCCTTGCATTTCTCCTGAGCGAGAGGTGCAAGGGGCCTTTTTTTGTTTTGTTGCAACGCAAACTCCCGCCGCGAAGCGAGAGTGAAATGCTAGAGAAGACAAGATCGGCGTGCTTGGAACTTCGTTGGCTTCAATACTAACTCCCGCCTCGAACACCAGCGGGAGTGACGACGCAGCAATTACTTCGCTGCCTTCTTTGCTTTCTTCTCCTTTTTCTCTTCCGCGATTTCCTCCTTTCCTTTCAACTTGTCCACGACCTTTGCTTCGTCGTACTTGAATTGCCGAGCAGGACCCACGCCGAACTCTGCCGCAGCTTTCTTCGCAAACGCGAAAGCTTCTTTGTACGTCATCGTGAAGCTCTCTCGTGTGCCGTCCTCGTTCACCTTTTCGACGGTGGTGCTCTGCGTGATCAGATTGCATCCTTCACGCAGGTCCAAGTCAGCGTTGGTGAGCATCGCAACGAGGCTGAGGCCGAGCACGTAGTCGTACAGCTTCGTATTGCCCTTTGCGATTTTGCGAAGCGCACGCACGTTGAGTTGCACTGTACGCGTGATGTCGCCGCGCACGATGACCCCGCCCAGCCCGTTGGTGGGACAGTCGAGGATTCCGATCACAGAGAGTTCCTTGCTGTCTCCATTTTCAGGACGAGGCACACTGGTACGGAACTGACCCAGCGATTGGATTGGCTCGGTCACATCTGTCGCCCGAATCTCGGAGCGCACTATGCGTTGAACCTTCGCGCCTGTCTCTCCTTTCCGCGAATCCCATGTCCCAAAGACGAGCGACGTAGGGGCCAGCTTCGCAAGAGGCTCGGCATTACCGCCGAGGAACGCGAGAAGAGCCTCGGTGACCGTTTCTTTGCCATCGCTGAACCGCAGGGCAGCATCACAAACACGATGGCCTAGTGCAACGATGGGCACCGTCTTCGATTCGATCTGCACCGTCGAGTCAGGAATAAGCCCTGTCCCGGCGAAGGTGGGTTCGATGCGGTTTGCCTGCGATGCGGTTGTGTCGATGACAACGTCTGTACGATCACCGACTCGGTACATCGCGTACTGTGGTGAGCCGTCCTTGCCTGCGAACGTCGAAGGTTTCACCGGATCACCTTCCACTGCTGTCACCAGCTTCTGCTTAATCACGATCACTGCTGTGTTTTCCAAGTTCATTGTGTTTCTCCTTTGTGTTCTGTTGAAAGTCTTTCCTGCACAAACTCCACTTCAATGCGAACGTCGCAACAGCGCGACGTGACCTCCTATGCGCCTGCGCCCATCTCCTGCTCTGTGCTCACCTCACTAACTGCGCGACCCCCTTTGCTGATGAATTTGATTTTCATCGTGAACTTGCTTTGCCGCAGCCCCGGTATGTTCATCCTGCACGCAGCGTGGGCAATGCTTCGTGGAATCGGCCTGCGCCACACGTCGTAAGCTGACTCCGAGCTAGGACGAAAGTTTTGTAAACCTACAGCGCACAACAATTCCGTGGCAGGGTAAATCACGACTGCTTCTTGTAAGTCGTCGGGGGAATACCCGAGCTTCACTGCGTCCCGATCTGCGCGTAGGTCGAATCCGAAGCTGCTCTTCCCAGTTTTTGTGCTGAGTGATTGCTGGAGGATTGCTTCGTCGAAGTCAGGAATGTCAGCTTGGAAATTGCGAAGCATGACCGATGCTTTCGTAGTACCTGACCACAGCTTCAAGTTACTCGCATCTGTACGCCACTGACTCAGCCACCAATCGAGGCGCAGACCGTCGATAGACACAGGGGCAATCAGGGGATTGTCGTGCTCCAGCGTTTCGATCTTCAGCGTACGAAGGTCAGGCAGTGTCGCAGTTGTATCGACGATGAACGAACTTTGTCCTGTTCCTTCGCCGTCGAAGTATGCGAGTGCTTTGTTGTCCCTCTGAGACAGTAGTTCGAAGATGCCGAAGCACGCGAATACCTCGGCGGGATTGTGTATATCTACTGTTACTTTCATGTGTTCTCCTTTTATGTGGTGCAATGCGAACTCTCGTCGATGACGAGAGTGAAATGCAAGCATCGCTGGGCGACTTCATTAAGTTGTTCATCCTACAATTCGAACTCTCACTAATACGAGAGTGAAACGACAACAGTGCCAGTTTTTGACGAAGGCGGCGAAGTGCTACAATTCGAACTCTCACTAATGTGAGAGTGAAACTCATGTCCAGCTTCGCAATCAACGCTTCTGGGACATAGCTACAATTCGAACTCTCACTAATGCGAGAGTGAAACGCGCTTCCGGCCATAGAGTGAGCGGTAATCGCCATTGCTACAATTCGAACTCTCACTAATGCGAGAGTGAAACCTTATCAACTGAATTCAGGCACCGTCACCCTCTACTAGCTACAATTAGAACTCTCACTAATACGAGAGTGAAACCGCTTCGTAACATGCTCATTCCCAACTGTTCTCACCTCCTCAATTGTGTCGAAGTACGCAAACCCCAGCGTTGTTTCTGCTCTGCCGAGGTTTGCGTAAAATAGTGCTTAGCGATTCACTGATGCAAAGATACCTAGCCCTGCGTACCTCCCTCTTCCCAACGTGATTGGGCCTGCGATGGGTTCGTCGAACTCACACTCAACAAAAAAGCGCGGGAATGCTTTGTGATATGCGTTGACGAAGTGTTTGCTCTGACGTGGCACAAACTTAATACGCCGAGGCATGGGCAGGTTCGAATGCTTGAACATTCGTGCGAAGTTCCGCATCCTCTGTTTCTGATCCCCGTTGTCGTACGCGCCGACGACCGGGGTGACGGTGCGCCATACTTTGCTGGCCGAGAAGTAGTCGGAGAACACAGCATCGAACTCAGCCGGGACCAGATACCCACAGTCTTTGCCTACCTCGTCGGTCAGGTGCAGTGCAGCCATCTTTGCCGCTGCTTCGCGTGCGCCACGAGCATCCGGCGCAAGCACAGCCACGCGCCTGATCATGTTGTCGCGCCAGTCCTGCGTCACGGCAGGGATGATCACTAAGCGCTTGTCGTGATCCCCATGCCCTGAGATGGTGGGCAGATACTTACTCGCGGCGTGGCGAATCCACGACACCAGCAACGATATGCTCTCGCTAGGCACAGGCTCAGTCAGTTCGAACAGGGCATAGTTCCGCGTCTTGTCGTTCTTTGCGAAGTAGCTGTGCCGAAGACGAAGCGCAGCCCCGGTCTTGTACCGAGCAAACACTGAATCGATGAATCCGTGCACAGGGGTGAACAGGCGAATCGTCCCGCCTTCCTTCATCTCGTACTTATCCAGCCCCGTTACGTCGCATTCCTTCTTTGCATTCGCAACGACGAAATCGCCGCCGATCCCGAGCGTGTGGATTGTCTTCGCTGCGCCTTGCAGATCATCAAAGAACTGTTCGTCGATGTCGTATTCGTACACAACGCGCAGGCCAGTGTCGGAACGACGAGTGATGTACTTGCGCTGACCTTTAGCGTTCTTGTGTGTCAAGTTGTTGTCGTTGTTAGGCACGTACTTTGCAAACTGCAAAATGGACACATCCGAGGACGCGTATATGACAGGGATGCGAGTTTCGAGGTGCTTCAGCAAGTTGACGTACGTATCTGCTGATCCCGCGATGATCGCTTGCAGTAAACGAGTTGACGCAGGAGGAAACTCAGTACCTCCATAGCTTTCTGTGAAGTGAATTTCTAGCATTACCTTCATTGTGTTTCTCCTTTGTGTGTTGCAATTTAAACTCCCGCCGAAACGGGAGTGAAACGAAGTACGCTCCAAGCATCAGCCGTGGGGAACACCAGCTTCAATTCAAACTCCTGCCGAAACGGGAGTGAAACGCGTAATGCTCAGGGTGCTTGCTCCGTTTGTCCCCGCCTTCAATTTAAACTCCCGCCGAAGCGGGAGTGAAACGATGGGGCTTAGCCCAGACTCACGCATTTTGTAGAGCTTCAATTCGAACTCCCGTTACATTGACGAGAGTGAATATGCTTTGGTGACTAATCATCGCCTCCTTTGTTGTGCTTAGTTGCTTACAGGTCGCCGCTTGCGTACGCATCAGCGGATCGCAGTATCGCTTCGATATACGCAAGGCCCCACGCTCCGTATTTTTGTTGCAGTTCTGCGAAGCGAGTGATCTGTTCGTACACCTTGTCTTCGTCGCGGTTGATTGGAGACAAAGGGCGTTCCCCAGTCCACGTTGGCCGAGCACCAGCATGGTGGGCTGCGACGAGGTGCTGCACGAGTCCTTCTTCGTTCACTTCAAACTCGTGCCTGTACCCATTCAACTTTTGCGAAGACACGTACGAAGTTTTCGCAACTGGGTTATTGATTGACCCTCCTCTCGCTGCGAGTTGCCAGAGCGGATTTGCCTTGCCACTATCGTGCAGTCGCGCAGCTTCTGTGATTGCCGACACAAGCTCATCTACTCCGCATTTCTCAGCAAACTCCAGAGCGTACTTCGCTACTTCTTCCTGATGTACGCTGAGCAGTTCCGTGCCTCGCTTCGCTGTTTGCTTCTGCTTCACAATGACGATGCGCTTGTCTCCGACTTTGCAATCGAAAACAACCTTCTCGCCTGTCTGTGCTTTGTACTCGTCTTCGTTCCCGAGGATCAGCCGCGTACGTGCTTCGTGGTTGTTGTGCGTCAGCGTCGAGACATCAAGTGCCTCGCTGTCGGAATTGCACAGCATTCCACTTTGCAAACCGAGGCCGCACGCGTCGGGCAGGATCAGGGTGCCGTTCGTGAGCTTCTTCTTTCTGTCCTGAAGCTCTGCCAACGTCAGCCCTTCGTATTCTCCTTGCGCGTTGATCAGGAGACACCGTGCATCCTGCTTTGCATTTGCCAGCAGTTCCTTAACCCGCGTCTCCTTCTCACTCAAACGTTCGAAGCTGAGCAGAGGAAAGTGCTTCAGATATGCGTCGATGTCTGCATCCCGCATTTGGGCAAGAAGTTCTGCCTCGGTGCGGAACGCAATCTCGACGTACTTATGTTCGTGCTCCTTTCCGCGCAGGTACTCACTAATCTCGATGTCGTGCTGCAATGAGGTCATCGAGAGAATATCGAGCACGCGTGGCTCAAGCTGCGTGATCATCGCAGGTGCATGACTGAGTTTGCTTAAATCCTCACGACGGTCCCACAACGCTTGGCACGACGCATCTTTCCCGAGGCTCTTCACGAATTCCAAGTCACTTGCGAAGCGATCCTCTTTCTTTGACTCGGAGTGCACGACGTACACAACTGCTTTGTCGCATTCTCCGAATCTGTTGCACCGTCCAAACCTTTGCGCGAGGCTCTGTGCAGGCGCGAGGTCAGAGATGAGCTTGGAACAAGTCAGATCGATCCCCACCTCACCAGCCGATGTTGCTACGAGGTAATGAGGCTCAGCAGGTTCGTCGGCAACAGTGAAGGCTTGGAACACTGGATTGCTCACAAGCTCGTCGCGTTCTTTGCCTCTCATCGTCCCGGTTAAACACACAACTTTCCCCGGTAGCTCCTCTGCGATCTTCGTCACAGTGCTGGGGGACTCAACGAAGATCATTGTGCGTGGCGCAGGACTGGTACGCGCAAGGCTGACAATCGACTTCTCAACATTCTGCGACTTGACGATCTGCAAGGTCTTTCGCGCAGTGAATCGCTTAGCAAACGTCGGGTTCTTCAAGTCCTCGTCAGTGAGCGTAATGTCGTCGCTGTTGACTTCCGACGTTGCGCTCATCGTGGTGACGTAGAAGTTTCGCAGTTTGCCCCCGGCATCACGCACGTTCTTGAGCAGCGTAGAGAATGCAGGAACGAGGTGGCATTCATCGAAGACGATCCACGCATCGTTGGCTAAAAGCCCCGCGTGCAATGAACGTGAGTAGGGGCCATCTCCGTAACCTGAAAACAGCAGACGCGATCCGACCATGTCCACCGTCCCGACTACAACCGAGGGCCGATGCGGAAGCATTGACCACTCTTGGTTGTCTTCGAATTCACCACGCAGAGTGGAAATGCCAATCTCGTCCTTGCCCAGCTTCGCTGCGATCTGCTCAACTATGCGCGTCGATTGATCGACAACGCTGCGGCGATCCACGACGTAGATGAGACGACGCGGCAGCAAGGGATTGACTTTGCGTGCAAGCAGCCACAACGGAATGACGCAGGTTTTGCCCGATCCTGTCGGCAAGCTGAGGTTGTCGATGACCGTGCCGCACGCAAGCAGGTCGAATAGTCGTTCCTGCCACGCGTATGCGTCGTATCCCATCAGCGCTTTAAACTCCGTGTTGAAAATCATTGGTTCTCCTTTTTGTGTCTATGCAAGCTTCAATGTGAACTCCCGCCCCGAAGAGCGGGAGTGAGGGGCTACATACGTGGGGTGCAAGTCCAATCGTCACTTGTTCCTTCAATGTGAACTCCGCTGTAAAAAGCGAAGTGACTTACAACATTTCTATGATGCGGCGAACTCTGGCATTCTCCTTTCGTCCTTGCTCCGGAGTTTCGTGGATGATTGCGTGGGCGCGTTTTCGAAACGCTTTAATGCCTTTCGCCGTGAGCTTGCCATCCTTTGTTCGTTCTCCGTTTGCAATTTGCATTTTCACTGCTAAGTCGAATGCCTTTGCGAATTGTCTTTTCGTCATGACGTGGTTCTCCTTTATTGAAATAAATTGGGAAGGGCTGAGGGCCTTAGCGCAGTGGTTGTTTCAGTGAATCAGGCACAGCACAAGGTTTCGCGTGATGCACAGGTTTCTTCGTCGAAGCTGCGATTGGCTTCTGTTTCACCTCCTCTGCTTTCGGGGGATCGACCTTTGCCTCCTGCACAGGTGGTTCCACAACGATGACCTGTGGAGGGATCAACAAAGGTTCATCGTGAATCACTACAGGAGCAGGCGCAGGCTTCTCTTCTACCTTCGCTGTCGCCTCGATCTGTGCTTCCATCAGAAGGCAATCATCGAGGCTCAACTTGGCAGCTTTCGCTGCTTTTGTTTCGCAGAGCACCCGAGCAGCAGCCTTGAAGTTTCTCAGCGCTGCGAACGCACTCGCCACGGCCATAAACTGGCAGTTTTTATCGGCTCGGCTGCCGCCGATGCTGATGCCGCCGACAGGCGACGATGCGCCCCCTGTGAGCGATCCTTGGCAGTTGGACGGAACAATCGTCGGAGCGTACGCAGGCGGGGCCTGCCGGGGGATGCTCGTCTCGTTTGTAATGGAGTTGCCGCCGTTCGATGCGTTGCCGCCCTCTGCGTTCGCATTGCCGCCATTGGCAGTCTGTGACTGTGTTTGTGACTGGTGCTGGTTTGCGCTGCTGGTGCTCGATGCGCTCGACTTCGAAGAAGACGACGACGAGGAGCTATCAGAAACGTTGATGCCGATGCTGCTCGGATCGGTGGGCTGCGGCGTGGGCTTCGGAGTCTTGCACTGCGGTTTCTCGTTTGCCCAACACAGCGATGAAACGGCCAGAGCTAAAACGAAGTAACGTGCGTTCACTTGTGTTCTCCTTTGTGTGTGAATTTGGTGAAGCAGGAAAAGCGAGAGGTACTTACGCGGCAGCGGCCTTTGCATAGTCATGCGCGGCTTTGTTGCTGATTTGACGCAGACTGAAAATGAACTCCTCTCGTTCTTTGCGCGTCATTTCGAAGGTCACAGTCTTGAGGACCTTGCTGGAATCGTCATCCAGCCGTTCCAACAGATCGAGCAGGCACAGGGCTAGTGCCCTTTGAGTCGTCATTGTTTTTCTCCTTTTGTTTGGTGAAATGAAAAAGCCCCCGGTGATTAGCCGAGGGCCTGTTGCGGTGTTGCTTGTTATTTATTGAGTAAGCTGCGCGAGAACGTACAAGTCACACTGCCAGTCCCGACGAGATGGGTGGAACAATTCGGAGTACGACTTAATCACCTCCGCTTGGCGCACAGCGTCACCTTTTGCACGTTCCCAGTCGAGCCTGAAGTCGAATGAGCTTGGCAGAAGGTGCACTGTGGTGCGCGTTCCTTTGATTGCTCTACCTGCGATCCGGTTCATGGCTGGGCGTAGCCTTTTGGTTTCGAGACGCAGGTATAAAGCTTCTGCATCTTTCATAGTGCTGTCTTCGTAATCGTCGATGACCACCTGATTTGGATCAACGTAGTCATCTTCTTCTTCTTCCTTTTCTTCTTTCTCCTCCTCTTCTGCTTTGTTCTCTTCCTCGTCTTTTTCCTCCACTACAGCATCGTCGTGTGAGGGTACGGAGAACGTAGCTTCTTCTACGTCGTCGGCTTCATCTTCCTCAGAGTCATCCGAGAGTTCGACATCTGAGGAGTACGTGTCTTGCAAGTGTTCGTAGTCGTCCTTCGATGTGAACTCCGCATCGCTGGTGTCGATTATCTCTTCCTTGGCAGATACCACTGCTGAGTGTGCTTGGGGAAGAGGCAGCATCTGAGCGTCGAATGCGCTCGTTGCCATGTCTTTCCTCACTTTCTCCCAGTTTGCGGGAGGTTTGTAGGGATCAGACATACCGCGCCCAAGCATCATGCACAGAACGTGTTCACGCGCAATCCAATCGCCCCACGCACCTAGCCACCCGTTGTATTTTTTCTGACTGCAACGTAGTTCGGCTGCGCTGTGGTGAAGGATGCTGAGTTTGGGGGGTTTGGGTTCGCCAAACAGGTTAGAGAGCTTTCGGCATTCTCGACGCGCTACATTAGCCGTCAGTCCCTTCTTCAGTAGATTCTCCTCCTTTCTTTTCCTTGTTCTTCCCAGCGCATCTGTGATGGTGTGTCCACCTACGACGTGGTCTTTGAGAAAGCTCACATTGCCTCTGCTTTCGTAAGCTTCTCCGAGAAGTATTGTCAGCCTTTTAGACTTTGTTCGTGTACAAAGCTTCCACTGCTTAGTTCGTTTGTCGCACACCAGTTCAACGCCTGTGATACGTCCAAATGGTGCACTTGGTGAGGGCCACGAAGCGTTTTTTTGGAGACGATCAAAGAACGAGGTAATGTCCTTTGCTAATTCAGGCGCATCTTTGTCCTCGTTTTGTAGTAAGCGCTCAGCCTCTCTTTGTTTCTCTGCTTTGCACGAAGAGCAGTCACAGGTGTGTGTGCTTGGTGTCGGCACAGTGATGTACACGTCCTCGTCGCGCTTTGGCTTGGGAAGTGCAGGCAGTATTTCTTTTCGTATCTCCTTTCCTTGTTTCACCATGCGTACAGGGATTGCGCTAAGCCACAGCAGCAGCATTTCGAGTTCTGCGTACGAGTATCCGTGCTCCCACGGTTTCTGCTGTAGCCATTTCTGGTTCCATGCTATTTGTTTGTTCGTTGTCTGTTGCAGAGACTTTACAACGAATTTCAATCCAAACGTACAGAGAGGACCGACGCGTTTCTCGACTACTGTGCGCGATCCGATGCGCGGCTGTGCATCTTCTTTGAACGTCTTTGCATTTGCCTCCATCGTGAACGACGGATTGCTGTAGCCAATATACTCGACGTTCTCTTTCTCCACCGAAGGCAACGGCTGTTTCAGTAGCTGAGGCACGTTCAAAGAAGCAAGGTACTTGCGCGTGCGCTCCTCTTTTCTCTGTTCTAAGCTGCCTCTGCTTGTTGGGTCCTCCGTTTCTGTCGTGCAGGCAGGTTTGTATTCCTCCGTTGTCATCCACGCTGTTGCCTGTTCTCCGATACTCACGCAGGAATAACTCGGCTGTGATTCTAGCTTTGGGCAGAAAGACAGTACCGAGCTTTTGTTAGCGACGACGGGGGCACACTCCTGCGTCGTAAGCTCAACGGGGAACAGTTCTGCCCCCGGTAGCAGTTTTGACTTGCGTTCGTGCACCAGCTTCGCTGCTTTGTCATTCTTCGCGTCATACTTCAGGTATTGATAAACCCGCTCTAGCTTGTCCGACGCGTTCGACACGTATTCGTGCAACAACATCGACCAAGTGGCTACTTTCTCGTCGGTCAGGTTGTCGTCCATCAGAATCCGAGCGATGCGCCTGATCCTGTTCGAGGCGAAACTCCGAAGGAATATCTCAGTTTCTTCTGCACGACGAAGCTTTTCCGAGTCCGACCTCCACTTCGATGTGCTCTCACCTTCGCAATCGCGTGAAAACTCAGCAGCAGGAATGTTACGAGGAACAACAATGGTGTGCTGGGGCAGTGGCTGAGCAAACTTCAGGTACGCCAAGTCAAGCTCGGAGTTCTGCACCGACGACGCGCTGTACGTGAGGCGTTGATTCCGAAACCACAGTTCGTTGACGTACTCTGCGTACAAGTCCTTGGTTTCGTCGAACGTGTCGCTTGTTATGCCGCGCAGTTGCTCACGCAGCGTGCTGAGTTTTTCCTCGCGTTCGGTTTCCTGACCAGCCCGATTGAAAATGGCGAGGCTCTGTTGTTGACGGAGCAATTCAACCACGATGGGCAGGTACAGTGTTGCGTTAACGAAGTCGGTCACCATTGTTGATTGCTCCTTTCTGTGGGGTGTAGTCATATAAATTAAGAGGTATGAAATTGAAAACACCGTAGCAGGTATCAACGCCTCGCGGCTCCTCTGCTACGGTTTACTAGGCTGACTTAGCGCAGCCCGTTGCTCCTCGCCTCA
>Ga0335069_10008663_pt1 | contig 14535 bp, 14 predicted proteins | sample Lox_Sample_11_FD_206714 | JGI IMG/M metagenome (GOLD analysis project Ga0335069, IMG submission 206714) | Soil microbial communities from Loxahatchee National Wildlife Refuge, Florida, United States - Lox_Sample_1.1 | ecosystem: Environmental > Terrestrial > Soil > Wetlands | place: USA... | reverse complement strand
CCCTGCGCAAACAGCGGGGCTGCCACCAATCCGGCAAAAACCAGTGCAAAGATCGCGGCGAGAATCCTGCGCATGACGCCTCCTTGGAAACGGATGGCTCTCATTGTACCTTGCAGTGCAGTTTCAATTCGCGGCGTTGCAACGGACGTGCAGGCATGAGGAAATCGGCCGGGCACCAAATTTCTGCACCCTGTCCGAGCCGCGTGAATCCAAAGCTGCACAGGAGAGACTCACCCCAATGGCTCAGAGAATTGCATTCATTACAGGCGGCAATCGCGGCCTCGGCTTTCAGACCGCGCTCGATCTCGGACGCGACAAATCCGGAATAAAGGTGGTAATCAGTGCGCGCGATCGCGCGCAAGGCGAGGAGGCTGTCGCCAGGCTGCGTGCGGCAGGTGTGGACGCCGACGCGCTTCCTTTTGACATCACGAAACCCGCGGACCATCAGGCCGCCTATGATTATTTCCATTCGAAGTACGGGCATCTGGACATCCTGGTCAACAATGCGGGTATCGCGGGCGGCTCTTTCCCGGGCGACGGACCGGAGCATCGAGCGTCTGACGTTCCTCTCGATCTGCTGCGCAAGGTCTTCGAGACGAACTTCTTCGCGCAGGTGGCCCTGACGAAGGCGCTGCTCCCTCTCATCAAGAAGAGCCCCGCCGGACGCATTGTCAACCTGTCGAGCATTCTGGGTTCGCTGAGTTTGCACGCGGATCCGAAATCGCCGATCTACGATGCGAAGTCGTTTGCCTATGACGCGTCAAAGTCGGCACTCAACGCATTCACGATTCATCTCGCCTATGAGTTGCGCGGCACCAACATCAAGGTGAACTCGGCACATCCGGGCTGGGTAAAGACGGATATGGGCGGAGAACATGCGCCGATGGAACTCAGTGAAGGCGGCAAGACGAGCGCGGCACTCGCTCTGCTTCCCGATGACGGGCCCACTGGAGGATACTTTCATCTGGGTAAACCCTTGCCGTGGTGAGTTAACGTCGCCAGTCCCCGCGGTTCGGCCTCCTCTGTAGCGGAATCGCGGCGGTAACGCCTTTCGACGCTGGAGCGCGCGGCGAGGCCCGCGTGGAGGCTGCGATGAAACTCGTGATCTTTGGAGCAAGTGGCGGAACCGGCGAACACCTGGTGCAACAGGCTCTGGCACAGGGACACTCGGTCTCGGCTTTCGCACGCCGGCCCGAGACGGTGCTTGCGGCGCCATCCCCCGGATTGACGGTCGTCCAGGGCGATATTCACGACCTCGTCGCGGTATCGGCCGCCATTGCCGGGCAAGATGCGGTGCTTTCAGCGCTCGGTGCGAGGACATTGGGAAGATCGGACGTGCTCGAGGCAGGAGTGAGGAACATTCTTGCGGGCATGGCGGCGCACGGTGTGAAACGGATCATCGTGCTCGGAGCTTCGGGTGCGAGCGGAGAATCGGCTCAGCACCAGGGAGCAGCAGCACGCCTGCTCCTCAAGCTGGTCAAGGCAACGATTTTGCGAGAGCCCTTCCGCTCTCAGCGCGCACAGGAGCGTCTGCTGGAAGAAAGCAACTCGGAGTACACCATCGTGTGTCCTCCGCGACTACTGAACAGACCCTACACAGGACACTATCGTGTGCAGGAAGACGGCCTGCCTCCGGGCGGAATGACGATCTGCCGTGCGGATGTCGCCGACTTCATGCTGCGCCAACTTACTGACAAGACTTGGATCCGCAAGGGACCACACGTGGCTTGGTAATCGCATCGCTCACGGAGTGCGGAGGGGGCTGCACCAGGCCCTCGCACTGCGCATATTCGCTTATTCTTCGCCTCTCCGGTATAATCCCAAAATGGATTTTCAGTTGGTGACCACCTACAAGCCCCAAGGTGATCAGCCGAGGGCGATCGACGAACTTGTCCGTGGGCTTGCGGCAGGTGAGAAGCACCAGGTGCTGCTAGGGGTGACGGGATCGGGCAAGACCTTTACGATGGCCAAGGTCATCGAGGAGTCGAACCGGCCGGCGCTGATCCTTGCCCACAATAAGACGCTTGCAGCCCAGCTTTACCACGAGTTCAAGCAGTTCTTTCCCGGAAACGCCGTCGAGTATTTTGTCAGCTATTACGACTACTACCAGCCCGAAGCGTACATTCCAGCCGGCGATCTCTATATCGAGAAGGAAGCCACGATCAACGAGGAACTGGACAAGCTGCGGCTGTCGGCAACGCGCAGCCTCTTTGAGCGGCGCGATGCGATCATCGTCAGCTCGGTCAGTTGCATCTACGGTCTCGGATCGCCGGAGGCTTACTACGGAATGCTGCTGCTCCTCGAGAAGGGCCAGCACATCAGCCGGAAAGACATTACGCGCCGCCTGGTGGAGATCCTCTACGAGCGCAACGATGCAGATTTCCGGCGCGGGACATTTCGCGTGCGGGGCGACATCATCGAAGTCTTCCCGACCTACGACGAGTCGGCTTATCGCATTGAGCTTTTTGGCGACGAGATTGAGTCGCTGGCGCAGATCGATCCGCTCTTTGGCACGGTGAAGCAGAAGTACGCGCGCCTGCCCATTTATCCGAAGAGCCACTACGTCGTTCAGCCCGAACGCCGCTCCGAAGCGATTGAGTCGATCGTCGCCGAATTGAACGAGTGGGTTGCGAAGCTGGAATCCGAGGGGCGAATGGTCGAGGCGCAGCGCGTGCATCAGCGCACGCGATTCGATCTGGAGATGATCAAATCGATGGGCTACTGCCATGGCATTGAGAACTACTCGCGGCACTTCTCGGGTCGGTTGCCGGGCGAGCCCCCACCGACACTGCTCGACTACTTTCCGCGCGACTACCTGCTTTTTGTCGATGAGAGCCACGCGACCATCCCGCAGGTGCATGGGATGTGGCATGGAGACCGCAGCCGCAAGCAGAATCTCGTAGATTACGGATTCCGCTTGCCTTCGGCGATGGACAACCGGCCGCTGAAGTTCGAGGAGTTTGAAAACCGGGTGCACCAGACGATTTACGTCTCGGCCACACCCGGGGCCTATGAACTGACGCGCTCAAGTGGCGTGGTTGTTGAGCAGGTGATCCGTCCCACGGGTCTGGTCGATCCCGAGGTGGAGATTCGTCCGGTGAAGGGCCAGATCGACGATCTGCTTGCCGAGATTCGTGATCGGGCAAAACGCAACGAGCGCGTGCTGGTGACGACGCTTACCAAGCGCATGGCGGAGGACCTCGCGGGCTACTACACCGAGGTCGGCGTGCGGTGCCGTTACATGCACTCTGAGATCGAAACGCTGGAGCGCGTAAAGCTGCTCGCCGGACTGCGCAAGGGCGAATTTGATGTTCTGATCGGGATCAACCTGCTGCGCGAGGGTCTCGATTTGCCTGAGGTGTCGCTCGTCGCCATTCTCGATGCCGACAAGGAGGGCTTTCTACGTTCGACCGGATCGCTGATCCAGACGGTTGGTCGCGCTGCACGCCACGTCGAGGGCCGGGCGATCCTCTATGCCGACCGCATGACCGACTCGATGAGGCAGGCTATTGGCGAGACGGATCGACGCCGCGCGATCCAGCGAGCCTTCAACGAAGAGAACGGCATCACGCCGCAGTCGATCATCAGCAGAGTCGATATGGGGTTGGCGCAGATCCTCAAGACCGAGTACGGCGAAATTGAAATGGAAGAGGCTGCCGGGCTTCCCGAATTCACATCGCAGTCTGAGGTGGATGCGTACATTTCAAAGCTGGAGACCGAGATGCGCGAGGCCGCGCGGAAGTTCGAGTTCGAGAAGGCCGCGAAGCTGCGCGACAGCATCAAGGAGTTGCGCGAGAAGGAATTCCTCTTCGGCTGATTTATTTCACTGTTTCGCGCTTCGCAAATTCGAGAAGTGAGGCGCCGGGTGATTTGGAAGCCGGGGCGTGGATAATGGAAAGATGCCCTTTACTGCGGCCCATACCGCTGCTGCATTACCGTTTCGTCAGTCGCGACTCGTTCCCTCTGCGCTGGTAGCCGGAACAATCGCACCGGATCTGATGTACTTTCTGCGCTTAGGTCCGCGGGGCGGTTTCGGCCACACGCTTGCCGGTGCCTTTCTGTTTTCTCTTCCCGCCGCAATGATTTTCCTGTGGATGCTGCACCGGTTTGTAAAGAAGCCCGTCGTTTCAGTCATGCCGACATCGATCCAACAGAAACTGATGCCGTGGCTCGGACCGTTCCGTTTCGGCGGACCGAGCCGGTTCGCTCTCGTTGCCATCTCCTGTCTCGTCGGCCTCGCGACGCACATTGCCTGGGACTCTTTCACCCATCCGGCGCTTTGGCTCTACCAACATTGGGCATGGCTGAGCGAACCGATAACCGTTCCTGTCCTCGGCCCGATCCAGCACTGCAGATTGCTGCAGCATGTGAGCACCGTGGCCGGTATTGGTGTGGTAGCAGTTTGGCTCATCGGCTGGTATCGGAGAGCCCAGGTGAGTGAGGAGAGATTTGAACCGGCCTACACACCGGCGCAGAAGGCCGACCGAGTCCTGGTGGTGACCGCCGTCGCAGTCTTCGTTGGACTGGTGCGGGGATGGCACGCTGTGGGCCCTCCGGAAAACCTGAATTTGTTTAGGGCTTTCGCAGGCAAGATGGTCGTCACGTCAGTTGCGATTCTGTGGTGGCAAGTGGTGCTCATCGGGTCGAAATGGAGATTCCGCCGCTTCGCTGCCACGAAGGTCGCTTAAGAAACAGCGGAGGCCCAAACCATCCGGCTAGCATCGTCCATTGGCTCATCTCCATCCAAGGTGTGAGCCAAATCACATGGCGCGGGCCTAAAATGATTAAGAATAAAGATCGTCGGCAGCCGCGAGGGCTGTGGGCCCGGATGTAAGCGTCCGGGCGGAGATCAGATGGCGACATTCGGGGTTCTTGCACTCTTAATTGCTTTAGCATTAGCCGCTTACAACCTGATCGCAGGCACTGTCGCGCTGCGGTTGCTGGCGACCGGCCAACCCGCGCGGATTTCGCCTGAGCGGCTTGCGGACACAGCGCGACGCGCTGGAATCGCCGGGTTTATCGCCGTGAGCGGAGCTGCTTTCGCGCTCGTCTGGTCGGTTTTTGCCAACGATTTCTCCATCGCCTACATCATGGAGCACTCGAACCGCGCACTGCCCGCTCCGTACAAGTTTGCGGCGCTGTGGAGCGGCCAGGAGGGATCGCTGCTGCTGTGGGCGTGGCTGTTGGGCGCCTATGGATTTGTTCTGCGGCTCAGGCACCACACCGATGTAAAACTCTATGCATACGCGGGCGCGATTCTTGCGGCGGTACAGGTCTTCTTCCTGGCGATCGTGAACTTCGCGGCGCCGCCCTTTGCACTTACCCAGGGTGCAATTCCCGAAGACGGGTTCGGACTGAACGCGCTGCTTCAATACCCGGAGATGGTCATCCATCCGCCGATGCTTTATCTCGGCTACGTAGGATTCTCCGTTCCGTTTGCCTTTGCGCTGGCGGCGTTGATGATGCGCTATCCCGGTGAGAAGTGGATCAAGATCACGCGCGTGTGGACGCTGACGACGTGGCTGTTTCTCACATGCGGAATCTTTCTTGGCATGCACTGGGCGTACGCGGTGCTCGGCTGGGGCGGCTATTGGGGCTGGGACCCGGTGGAGAACGCGAGCTTTATGCCGTGGCTGACCGGCACGGCATTCATGCACTCGGTCATGATGCAGGAGAAGAAGGGCATGATGAAGAGCTGGAACGTGTGGCTCATCTTCTGCACCTTCCTGCTGACGTTGCTGGGCACTCTGTTGACCCGCGCGGGACTGGTGAGTTCTGTGCACGCATTCGCGCAGTCGTCGATCGGCACGTGGTTTGTTGTGTTCATGGGAATCGTGCTCGCTGTCTGCATCTTCACGTACATCCTGCAGCGCAGCCACCTGAAGGCGGAGCATCAACTGGAGTCTCTCGTCAGCCGCGAGTCGAGCTTTCTCTTTAACAATCTGGTGCTGCTGACTGCATGCTTTGTGATTCTGTGGGGCACCCTGTTCCCGGTTCTGAGCGAATACGTGCAAGGCAGCAAGGTAACTGTTGGTGCCCCGTTCTATAACCGCGTGGCTGTCCCGATCGGGCTCTTCCTGCTGTTTCTCACAGGCGTGGGACCGCTGCTGCCGTGGCGTGCGACATCGCTGCGCGCGATCCGGCGCAACTTCATTCTCCCGACGGTCGCACTCTGGGCGACGGTGATCGTCTGCATTGCGGTGGGTGTCAGGCCGTGGTCGGCCAGTCCCGATGGCGGATTTGATACCGGCAGCTTCTACGCGCTGATTGGGTTTGCGCTTTCGGCCGCCGTATTCACAGCGATCGTGTCTGAATTCCTCCGCGGCGCTGCGGTGATCGCAAAACAGACCCGCCGCAACCTGCTTTCATCTATCTACCAGCTGACGCGGCGAAATACGCGCCGCTACGGCGGATACTTCATTCATATCGGCGTCGTGATCGTGGTCGTGGGTCTCTCAGGCGCGGCCTTCAACAAGAGCGTTGAAAAAGAGCTGGCGCTTCACGACAAGATGTCGGTGGGGCCGTACACGCTGGAGTGCGTCGGTTTCACCCAGGATTCAAACCCCAACTATAACTCCGAGTTCGCAATGCTCGATGTCTACTCCGGCGGCAAGAAGCAATTCCAAATGACGCCGGAGAAGCGGGTCTATCTTGCCAGCCAGCAGCCGCAGACGATGGTTGCCGTGCATTCCGTGCCGGGATGGGACCTCTACGTGGTGTACGAGGGCACGAATCCCGACACCGACCAGCCGATCATCAAGGCATTTCTCAACCCGCTGGTCGGCTGGCTCTGGGCGGGAGTCGTGCTGATCGTTCTGGGAACCATTGTTGCGCTGGTTCCAAGCTTGAAGCCTTTAACCGCTGCAACGAAGGTTCCAGTTCTGCGAACCGCACCAGCGGATCCGGTGCTCCACCCCACCGACCAGAAGCGATCGGCGGGGACACCGGTGATGAAAGGCGGCGATTGATGCCAACTTCGTTGGGTTCGACGTTTTGGGAGAGAGCCTTGCAAGCGGGCACGCTGGCTATCGTTGTCTGCTTCACCATGGGAGCAAGTGATGCGGGCCTGCGATTCAACGACCTTGGGCATCGGCTGATGTGCACATGCGGTTGCGCGCAATTGCTGGGCGAGTGCAACCACGTCGGCTGCACCGAGAGCGGCCGCGAGCGTGCCGAACTGAGCGCCGCAATTGCCTCTGGCCTCAGTGACAAGGAAATCCTGGACAGCTTTGCGCGAAAGTACGGAGCCACAGTGCTCGCGGCGCCTTCAACGCAGGGCTTCAACTTGGTGGCGTGGATTGCGCCATTCGCTGTGTTTCTGGCGGCGCTGCTGGGCACGATCCTCCTGGTACGGCATTGGTCGGTGGGAAGGACGCAACCCTCAGAGACGCACACGCCCGAGATGGACGCGTTGCGCGAGCGCATTCGCCGCGAGACCGATGCGGCCGATGGAGGTTTTTGATCGATGACAGATACGCTTGGCCTGGCAGCCGGATCGCTCATGGCGATTGCGCTTTTCGTGTACACGTTCTGGCCGGAGAACGCATTTGCGGCCCAACGCCAGAAAACGCGCCTCGACTATCTCGAAGAGCGGAAGGAGCAGCTTTACGAGAACCTTCGCGACCTTAACTTTGAATATCGCGCCGGAAAGTACCCCGAGGAGGACTATCTGGCGCAGCGAACTCTGCTCGAGAATGAGACGGCGCAGTTGCTGGCCGAGATGGAACATCTTCAGCAGGCATGAACGGACCCGGACGGGTTCCACGAAAGATAAGGATTCCTTTTGAGGACCATGAGATCGATGAAGACTTTTTTGCGTGCGGCTGTCGCAGGCGTTTTTTTCGCAGGCTCACTGGCGCAGGCCGCTCAAGTGACCGGCACGGTGACCAACAAGACGACGAGCAAGCCCTCCGCAGGCGATACGGTCGCGCTGGTGGAGCCGATGGCAGGGATGGCTGAGGTAGCACACACAAAGGTGGATGCTTCAGGCCACTATTCCCTTATCCGGAACAACAACGCTCCCGCGCTCGTAAAGGTAACTCACCAGGGAGCCGACTTTTTCGCGGATGTGCCGCAGGATGGCGCGGTGCGCGAGATTTCTGTCTACGATGTAGCGCCGAAGGTGGATGGCGTATCGATCGAGGCGGATGTCTTCGAGATCGAGAGCGACAATGGCCAGCTTCGCGTCATCGAGCGCTTCTTTGTCCACAACACGAGCATGCCGCCACGGACACAATGGAGCCAGAAGAGCTTCGAAATCGTATTGCCCGAGGAGGCCGAACTAGCCTCAGCGCAGGGACAACGCCCGACCGCGAGCAGCTTGCCGACCAGCCTGAAACTGCAACCGAACGGTCCGAAGGGACACTTTGCTTTTAATTTCCCGATCCAGCCGGACGAGGGCGACAAGGACACGCAGTTTACTGTGAGCTATTCACTTCCCTACAACGGCAAGTTTACCTTCCGGCCCCAAGTGTCGCTTCCTGCACAGAGTGTTGGTGTGCTGCTGCCCAAAAGCATGACCTTCGCAGCCGGCGTGGGTTCGACCTTCCAGACGCTGCAGCAGGATCCGAACGTGCAGACGTTTGTCGCGAAGAATGTGGCACCCGGCAAACCGCTGGAGTTCACCGTTTCGGGAACAGGAATGATGCCTCGTGAAGAGCAGGGTGCCTCCGGCGTCCAGGGACAGGAGGCGGGTGCTCCCTCGGGACAACCCGGCGGGGGCATCGGCGCGCCTATCAACACACCTGACCCACTAAGCAAGTACAAATGGTGGATCCTCGGCGGTCTTGCGCTGGTATTAGTGGCCGCAGCGGCATTCCTGTTGCGCAAGCCGGCGGTCATTCCCGCTGCAGGCGCAGCCTATGCCGCCGCACCGCCTGCAGTGCCTTCCCTGGGCCAGACTGCCCAGATACATGCAACCCCGGCGGCGAAGGATTCCTCCCTGCTGAATGCCCTCAAGGAAGAACTGTTCGCGCTCGAAAGCGAAAAACTCACCGGGAATCTCTCCCCGACGGAGTACGCCGAGGTGAAGGCCGCGCTCGAAACGGTGCTGAAACGGGCACTGAAGCGAAACTAGGTTCAGATCATCCCTCGTTAAGACTATGCGGCGCGCAATCCGATGGAGAGCGCGGCGCTTCCACCAGGGAGACTCCTGGGTTTTCCTCTTTCCGGTTCTTGTATTCTGGGCGCATGAAGACCCTGCTTCGAACGCTCCTTTATCTTGCACTCATCGTGTGGCTCGGGGCGGAGACATTTTTGCCCGTCGTCGCTGCCATCACGTTCACGGTGCTGCATCCGGATACGCATGCCGCCGGCACCATCGTGGGTGAGTTGCTGCGCATTCTGCATGGGACTGGATTCGTGGCCGGGCTTGTCATTCTCGCTCTGCTGGCGCTGGCGCCGGCCTGGGAAATCTACAAACCGCACGCGGCCCTCGCGCCGATGGTGCTGGTGGTGCTGATGCTTGCATGCACCGCGTACTCGCAGTTTGGCATCATCCGTGCGATGGAACGCGATCGGGTTGCAGCCGGCGGAGCCATCGACACCGCCGACGCATCAAACCCGGTGACGATCCACTTCAACAAGCTGCACAACCGCAGCGAACATGTCGAAATGGTCATTCTCCTGCTCGGCATCGCGACGGTGGCACTGGTAGCGCGCGCAGAGGTGACACGCGCCTAGCCGGCCGACCGAAGACTTCGTCACAGCGCTCTTTCTCGATCCGTTGTAGGATGCACGGCAACTGGAGGGCGCCCCTTGCCAACTGCAACCGAACCGAATCAGGCCACAGATATCGAACCGAACTCTCCTGACGCCATCCGTGCGCGTGTTGCCGATGGCCGCATCTCCTGGGCCGGGCCGCTGCTGCTCGTGACCGCCCGCTCGGTCCTGCTGATCGCGGCACAGGCGCTCGTCGCGCTCTGTCTCTATCTGCGGCACTGGCGATCGCCGTGGCTTGAGGCAGGCCACTACTGGAATGTCTACGGAACCCTCGTGGACATCGGCTGTCTTATCGGTCTCGTCTATTTCACGCGACGGGAAGGGATCGGGCTGCGCGATCTCATCGGCACTATCCGCTTGCGGCGCGGGCGCGATCTGCTGCTGGGCATGGGGTACTTTCTGATTGTGTTCCCGTTTTTCCTAGCTGGGGGAATCCTGGCACACAAACTGATCTACGGCGCCGCCGCAACCGACGCGGGCTCCTACCTCGGCCAGCCGCATTACATCCCAACATGGGCCCTGATTTACAGCCTGAGCGCCTGGTGGCTGATCTGGTCGCCTACTGAGGAGGCCACATACCAGGCATACGTGCTGCCGCGACTGCACGCGCTCAGCGGCCGAACCTGGGTCGCTTTTATTGTTGTCGGATTCTGGTGGACGGGACAGCATACCGCCTTGTCGTTTATTCCCGACCTTCGGTACATTGCCTTCCGGTTCCTGGCATTTTTGCCCGGTGTGCTGATGATGATGGTGATCTATTGGCGAACGCGCAGGCTGGCCCCGCTGATTGTGGCGCACTGGCCAATGGACATTATCGGTTCGCTGATGATGAACGTTCATTAGCGGCCGCACGAACCTGCCATGCATCGGGGCCGTAACGCTCACTACGTCTTGTATCATCGAAGAGGCTCTGAAGCGCGGAAAGCATCGTGCAGGGGCCGTATTTGAATGAGATGAAAACTGGCATCATCGGCCTGCCGCAGGTGGGCAAGACTTCGCTATTCAAGATCCTTACCAAGGCAAAGCTCGACGATCGCGGCTATTCGAATCCGCGCGAAGCGCATATCGGTGTGGCGCGCGTTCCCGATGAGCGACTCGACAAGCTGTCGGCCCTCTACTCTCCGAAGAAGACGACGTACGCATCGGTCGAGTACGTCGATGTTGCCGCCATCGGACAGGAGGCGCTGAAGGAAACTGCATTCCTGACCAGCCTGCGCAATGTGGACGCACTGATCCACGTGCTGCGCGCGTTTGAGGACGACGCTATTCCCCACGTCGGTCCCATCGATCCTCTGCGCGATATCAAAAACGTCGAGTTCGACATGATGATCAGCGATCTGGCTCAGGTGGAGAAGCGTCTGGAGCGCGTGGAAAAGGATATGCGCAAGATGCGCTCGGCAGAGTTGGAACACGAGCACGCGCTGCTGCTGCGTTCAAAGGAATCTCTCGAAAGGGAGATTCCCTTGCGCGAGCTGGAGATGACACCCGAGGAAAGGAAGCTCATCCGCGGTTTCATGTTCCTATCGCAAAAGCCTGTTCTATATGCAGTTAATATTGGCGAGAGCGCGAGGCTCGGTGAAGATCTAGACGCCGCAGTCACACGATACAAGCTCGCTGACGTGGCGCACCGACCTAATGCCGGAGCGACTGCGATCTGCGGCAAAGTGGAGGCAGAACTAGCCGAGATGGATGAGGCGGAGGCTGCCGATTTTCTTGCGAGCTACGATCTGCACGAGAGCGGACTGGTCCGGCTTATCCGCAAGAGCTATGAGTTGCTCGGCTTGATCAGCTTTTTCACGGCGGGCGAGGATGAGTGCCGCGCGTGGACTGTGCCGGCTGGTTCAAAGGCTCCGCAGGCCGCCGGCGCGATTCACTCGGATCTCGAACATCACTTCATCCGCGCAGAGACCATCCGCTGGGACAACCTGCTGGCTGCAGGTAGCGAAGCCGCAGCCCGCGCGCAAGGCACGCTTCGTCTAGAGGGCAAGGAGTACGTCGTGCACGATGGCGATGTGATGCACATCCGGCATAGCGGGTAAGCCGGAATGTTCAAGCTCTCGATCGTTCTCGGAGTCATCGCCGCGCTGGCCGACATTGCCGGAGGCGTGGTGCTGGTGCGCGCCCGCGGTGTGGAGCGCTATCTCCGCTACTTTGTTGCGCTCGGCGCCGGTTTCCTGATGGCCACAGCTCTGCTGGAGATGGCGCCCGAAAGCATGCGCATGAATCCGGCGCTCGCGCCGGTACTCATCATGGCCGGATACTGCATCGTGCATCTGCTCGAACACACGATCAATTCCCACTTTCATTATGGAGAGGAGACGCACCGCGATGAGTTCGTCTCGGCGCGCACGGGATACGCAGTGCTCAGCGGACTGAGCGTTCACGCGCTCTTTGATGGTGTGGCGATTGGCTCGGGATTCGTGATTAACGATGCGCTCGGCTGGCTGATCTTTCTCGCTGTCTTTCTTCACAAGGCTCCCGAAGGATTCACCATGGCCTCTGTGATGATGGCCAGCGGCCGGAGCCGCACGGCTGCCTTCTACTCCGCTGTCGCACTGGCCGCCGCAACCGTTGCCGGCGTCGCGGTTATGGAGTTGGCGCCGAAGATGCTCCCCTATGGATTGCCCATCTCGGCCGGCGTCGCGTTATATGTCGGCGCGAGCGACCTCGTCCCCGAGGTGAATCGTGAGCCGGGGATTCGCATGGCGTTGGTGTTCTTTCTGGGTGTTGCCGGTTTTCTGGCTTTGCGTGCCTGGCTTCCGGCGCTGTAGGTGGCTGGATCAGTCTGCTTCCTGCCGCCCGAGTGACTCGAAGGGAATCGTCTTCCGGAAGGAAAACCGGGCGCGATAAAGCCTTGCCAGCAGGCAGGCAAAGTCGCGCGCAACTTTGAGATTTGCCTTGCTCACGCCGCGACTGCGACGGCCAAACCTGAATGGGACTTCCTTTAGCGACCGGATGCGTGCCCGCACGAGGATATCGAGCAGGAGCTTGAACCCCTCCTGCTGAAATGCTATGCCTTCGAGGCATTCCCGCCGGACGAAGAAATAACCGGACATCGGATCGCTGGCGCGAAGCCCCGGCCTTTGAATGGGAGCAGTCATCCAGACAGCGACATTTGAGAGAAACCTTCTTGCGGGATTCCATCTGCCCAAGGCACCGCCCGAAGTGTACCTGCTTCCGATAGCAAGATCGCAGCCTGATGCGATTGCATCTACGAGATCAGGAAGGAGCTCAGGGGGATGCTGCATGTCGGCGTCCATCGCTCCGAGCATTTCAGCATCGGTGTGCTGCCAGCCATGCAGCACGGCTCCGGAAAGACCCGTCTGCCCTTTGCGGACGAGCAATCGCACGCGCGCGTCCTCTTCGGCGATCGCCGTGACAATCTCAGCCGTTCCATCGCGGCTATCATCATCGACAACGAGTACCTCATATTGCAGACCGAGCCGATCGAGCGCCTCGCGCACTCGCAGCAATAGGCCGGGCAGATTTTCTGCCTCGCGAAGTGTCGGAATGACGAGGGCCAGCGTTTCCTGCAAATTGGGACGTGACCGCGGAGATGGCTGATCGTGCGCCTCCGCGCCGGCCAAGGGTGTGCAATGGTGATGTGTTCCGGCTAAACTCATGGTGAGGCTGTCTATCGGAGTATAGACGGCGAATTTGGCGCGTGGATTCAAATCGGTCGCCTGGTGCGGCCTTTCATTTGTTGCGTCGGCACTCTGAAAGCGCAAGGGCTCAATCTGTGGAGATTCGTCGCTCGCGAAACACCCTGCTCACCCTCACATTCACCCTGCTGGCGATCGCAGTGATGGGCTATCATCCCGGATTCGAGGACGACGGCGTCTATCTCTCCGCGGTCAGGAAAGACGTCAACCCTGCGCTCTATCCCCACGATTCGGAGTTTTTTCAGCTTCAGCTGCAGGCAACGGTTTTCGACAAAGCAGTTGCCGCGTTCATTCGCACGACTGGAATATCGGTGGCAGCGGCAGAGTTGCTGATTCAGGCAGCTTCCATTTTTCTGATCATCGCAAACTGCCGGGCCATCGCGCGAAGGCTGTTTGCGAACGAGATCGCACAATGGGCGGGGGTTGCGATGGTTGCAGCCATGCTGACGCTTCCTGTGGCAGGAAGTGCGCTGAACCTGGCCGATCAGCACCTGCACCCACGAAACATTGCCACCGGATTCATACTCGCGGCAGTCTCGCGCATCCTTGCACGAAAGACCTGGCAAACCGCTCCGCTTCTCGCGGTCGCATTCCTGTTTCATCCCATCATGGCGGCGCTGGGAATCTCCTTCTGTTTCTTTCTGGCCCTTGCGATGTTGGATCGTCTGCGGTTCTGCGCTGGAGATGGAGAGCGAACGTTGGCGGCGGTTCCTCTTGGCTGGGTATTCGCCTCTCCCTCTCCGGAATGGCGCAAGGCGCTCGGAACGCGTACCTACTTTCTGCTGTTCAAGTGGACCTGGTACGAGTGGCTCGGCGCTCTTGGCCCCCTCGTCCTCTTCTGGCGGCTCCGAGGCTTCGCTCGCAGGCGTGGCGACACCATGCTCGCGCGGTTCTCAGTCGGAGTTGTCTGCTACGGGGTGTTTCAACTGGTCGTTGCGATTGTCGTCAATGTAATTCCGGCGATGGAGAGGCTTCTTCCTCTTCAGCCAATGCGGTTTCTTCACCTGGTGTATTTCTTCCTGACGATGGTGGCTGGATGCCTGATCGGCGAATATCTTCTGAAGGCACGAGTGTGGCGGTGGGCGCTTTATCTCCTGGTGATCAATGCTGGCATGTTTGGGTCGCAGAGAGCGCTCGTGAGCAACACGGAACA
>Ga0335069_10008662_pt1 | contig 14536 bp, 13 predicted proteins | sample Lox_Sample_11_FD_206714 | JGI IMG/M metagenome (GOLD analysis project Ga0335069, IMG submission 206714) | Soil microbial communities from Loxahatchee National Wildlife Refuge, Florida, United States - Lox_Sample_1.1 | ecosystem: Environmental > Terrestrial > Soil > Wetlands | place: USA... | reverse complement strand
GCGGCGCTGTTCGGTGTGGCCGTCGCACTCGGCCTGGCCTATCACCGTCTCGGTCGCCCGCGGATGCTGCGGTGGGGAATCAGCGACCAGGAGGCCGGTCAGTGGCTCCCGGGTGATGAGAGGGTGCCCGATCCCGCGCGGGGGAACAACTCGACGCACGCGATCACGATCGATGCGCCGCCATCCGCTGTGTGGCCGTGGATCGTGCAGATCGGGCATGGCAGGGCCGGCTGGTACAGCCACGACTGGCTCGAGCGGCTGTTCGGGATCCGTTACGCGGAGGGCCATTCGGCGACGCGGATCCATTCGGAGTTTCAGGGTCTTCAGGTGGGAGACGAGATTCCGTATTCGCCGTTCAACGCGATTCGCGTCGTCGCGATCGACCCCGAGAGATCTCTCGTGATCGGCAACTCAGTGGCCTGGGTGGTGCAGGATCTGGGCGATGGGCGCACGCGACTCGTCGTGCGGACGCGCGGGTATGGGTGGTTCCGATCGCTGCTTCGCCCAGTCCCGGTGCTCCGCGAACTGGGCGCCGTAATCGACTACGTGATCGGCGAGCCGCTCCACCACTACATGGAGAAGGGAATGTGCGTCGGGATCACCAGACGTGTCGAAGGACGAGGGCTGGTCAACGATCGCGCCGGCGCACGGGCCTACCGCCCGGCTCACGGCGCCGTGACCACGGACGCGCGGCAGCCGTTGACGCCGCGCAGCTGCCGTAGCGTCGTGCAGCTCTTCCGTCGCCGCATCGCGCACCGCGCAGTTGAAGGCCGCCGCCGACGCGGTGCAGCACCCGGGACCGGTGGCCTGCGGCGCGAGCACGACGACGGTCAGCTCAGCTCCCGAGGTCGATCATCGACTCGCGAAAGGATCCGTTAACCGGTGTCGCGGAAGGTCGCGGAGAAGTGCACGAAGTAGTCCACGCCCGACCAGACGGTCACGACTGCGGCGATCGCCAACAGCCACTGGTCGAGGTAGGCGCCGGCGATGATGACATCCGGCCGCAGGATCACGATCGCGATCGCCGCGAACTGGACCGTCGCCTTCCACTTGCCGAGCATGGACGGTTCGAGGTGCTGGCCCTGGGTCGCGACCGCCGCGCGCAAACCGAGGAGGGACAGCTCGCGCCCGATGATCACGAAGGACACCCACGGCGAGGCCCGATCGACCGCGATCAGCGCGATCAGCACGCCGGTGATCAGCAGCTTGTCGGCGGTCGTGTCGAGGAACGATCCAAGACGCGAGCTCACGTTCCAGCGCCGGGCAAGGCGACCGTCGAACCAGTCGGTACTGGCAACGACGAGGAATACGACAGCCGCGGCCGTCCAGGAGTGGCCGAGGACGAGAGCCATCACGACCGGCGTGGCGACGATCCGCACACTCGTCCCGGCCAGGATCAGGGCGCTGGCTCGCGCGCTGCCTTTCGTCGCTGTTCTCAGCGCACCAGCCTCCACAATGCGGACGATCGTACCAGCGGGATTATGGGAGAAGATCGGCCGCATACCGGCGCGCTTGCGTCGCGTCGCGGGCGTCGAGCGCGCGCTGTGCGGCGGCAGCGGCGTCGGCAAGCGACACCGACCGGAGGGCTTGCTTGACCTCGGCGATCAGCGGCGGCGCCATGCTCAGTTCGCGGACCCCGAGGCCGGCGAGCAGCACCGCAGCGGCGGGGTCCCCCGCGAGCTCGCCGCACACTCCGACCCACCGGCCGTGCGCGGCGGCTCCCGCGACGGTCGCGGCGACGAGCCGAAGAACGGCGGGCTGCGGGCCCGCAAGCAGGTCGCCGACCTGCTCGTTGCCGCGTTCGGCCGCCATCGCGTACTGAGTGAGGTCGTTCGTACCGATCGAGAAGAAGTCCGCCGAGGCGGCGAGCAGATCGGCCTGCAACGCGGCCGCCGGGACCTCGATCATGATCCCGACCTCCATCGGCGTCTGCACCCCGGTCGCGGTCCGCGCCTGGACGACCGCGGCGCGCGCCGCGTCGAGTTCCGCCGCCGTCGCAACCATCGGGAACATCACCTTGAGGGGGTGGTCCGCCGCAACGCGCAGGATCGCGCGCAGCTGCGTCGCCAGCAGGTCCGGGTGCCTGAGCGAGAGCCGGATTCCGCGAGTGCCGAGGAACGGATTCTGCTCGGGCGCCATTGGCAGCGCCGCAAGCGGCTTGTCGGCGCCGACGTCGAGCGTGCGCACGATCAGCGGCCGGCCGTCGAGGGCATCAGCGATCTGAGCGATCGTCTCGGTCTGCTCATCCTCGCTCGGCATCTCCGCGCGCTCGAGGAACAAGAACTCCGTCCGCAGCAGCCCAACGCCGTCGGCGCCGTACTGCACCGCCTCCGCCGCACCGCCCGCGCCGCCGAGGTTCGCCGCGACCTCGATCGTGACGCCATCGCGCGTCACGGCCGGCTCGGCCGCCCGGCTCAGCGCGCGCTCGCGGCGCTCGAGCGCGAGCATCCGCGCGCGCCCGGCGCGCTCGGCGACCTCCTCGTCGGGCGCGACGAGCACGGTGCCCTCCCCTCCGTCGAGCAGCACGCTCGTGCCATCCGCGATGGCCAGCACAGCGTCGCCGAGACCGACGACCGCCGGGATCCCGAGCGCCCGGGCGAGGATCGCGGCGTGAGCGGTGGCGGTTCCACGGGCTGCCGCAATCCCACGGACCAAATCGGTGTTCAGCCCGGCCGCATCCGCAGGCGTCAGCTCGGACACCACCAGAACGCCCTCCTCGCGGATGCTCGCGCTTGACTCGCGTCCCGCCAGCGCCGCCAGAACCCGTCGGCCGACGTCCTCGACATCGGTCGCCCGCTCGCGCATCAGCTCATCATCGAGCGCTCGCCACGCCTCGGCCGTCTGCTCCGTCGCCTGGTACCAGGCCATCTCGGCAGCGTCGCCCGCATCGATCCGCGCCGTGGCCGCATCGACGAGCGCCTCGTCGTCGAGCAGTGCCACATGCGCGGTGAAGATCGCGGCGTCGCTCGCGCTCGTACGCTGTGCCACGGTCTCGCGGTCCCGCTCGATCGCCGACCTGGCGGCCCCGCGCGCCGCCTCGAGCCGCTGCCGTTCGACCTCGGCTCCCTCGGACGCTCGCGCGGCCGGAGCGTCGAGCTGCTCGCCGAAGCGCCGGACCGGCCCGAGCGCGATTCCCGTCGACGCGGCAATGCCGCGCAATAGCGATCCGGCTTCCGGGGCGGCAATGGGCTGCTCCGGATGCGCCCCGGACGGGGCCACGGCCCGCGACGCCGCGACCGGACGCACCACGACCGGACCCGTCGCGACGCCCTCGCCGAACCCCTCGCGGGCGAGCTCCTCGAGCGCAGCGAGCGCAGCGGTCGCCTGCGGGCCGGACGCGATGGCGACGAGCTCATCGCCCTTGCGCGCGACGAGCGTCATCAGCCCCGTGAGGCTGCGTGCGCTGACCGGGCCGGCCCCGCCTGTCTTCGACAGCCGCAGATCCGCGTCGAAGCGCCCGGCGAGCTCGGCGACGAGTGCAGCGGGACGAGCGTGCAGTCCGATCTCGTTGAGCACAGGAATGCGCGCCTGCAGCCCATCCTCGCTCACCGGCTCCTGAACCTCTCCCCCGCCTTCGACCCCGAGCTGGGCCTCCTTCATCCCGATCGCACGCCGCGCTTCGTCCTGAACCTCCTGCAGCGACATGCCTCCCCGCGCTGCGACCGCGGCCGCCACGGCCCCCTCGACGAATGGCGCCTCGCTGAGTACCACCTCGGCGCCCGGTTCCAGGAACTCGACTGCCATCTCCGCGCTCAGCAGCGCGCTTCCGAGGTCCATCAGCACGAGCACGCCCTCATCGGACATCACACGCTCGATCGCGGCGCGCACGCGTTCGACGTCGGTCCCGATCGTGCCGTCCTCGAGACCGCCGGCGGCCTCGATCGGGAGCTCCTCACCACCCATCTGCCGCGCCAGCTCGACGACGCCCTCAGCAAGCGAGGCGCTGTGCGAGACGACGACGATCCCGACCACGCTTACAGGCGGTAGGCCTGGTGCAGCAGCTCGATCGGATGCACCGACGGGCGACGCGTGCCGTGCTCGATCATCCAGCGGCACGTCTCGCTGTCACACGCGACGACGCGCGCTCCCGACGCCTCGACCTGGTTGAACAGATCAGCGCCCACGTCCATCGCGATCTTGTACTTCTCGCGCTTGAGACCGTACGTGCCGGCGATGCCGCAGCAGCGTGCGTCGAGCTCGTGCACCTCGAGGCCCGGGATCAGCGCGAGTAACTCGAGTGCGGGCTTGCCGACCCAGTGGCCTTGCTGCTGGCAGGGCGCGTGGTACGCAACGGTCTCGTTCACAGGCTGGAAGTCGGTGTTCAGCTCGCCGCGATCGTGGAGCTCGAGCAGCAGCTCGCAGATATCGAAGGTCTGACGGCTGACCAGCGCCAGGTCTGGATCGTTCTCGAGACCCAGGATCTCGCGGGCCTCCCGCTTGAGCATCAGCGTGCAGCTCGTCGCGTTGCCGACGATCAGCGTCCCGTCGCCGGCGTGGGGCGCCAGCGCGCGTGCCAGGCGCTGCACGTACTTTCGCGCGTCCCCGAACAGGCCGCTCGACTGCAACGGCAGCCCACAGCAGCCCTGATCGGGGATCTCGACGTGGTAGCCGTTGTGCTCCAGTACGGCGACCACCTTCTCGCCCGAGTCCGGCTCGTAGTACTCAGTCCCGCAGCCGTGGAAGTACACGATCTTCTTGGCGCTGCTCGGGCTCTGATGACGCCGCGCCCAGGTCCGAAACCGCCGTCCGGCGAAGTTCGGCACCGGCGCGTCGCGGTGGATCCCCAACGCGCGCTCCACCAGCACGCGCGCCGGCCGGAATCGAAGCGTCGCATTGGCGAGCGGCGCGACCGGCGTGCCGAGGCGGCCGAGCACCGTGGGCCGAGTGATGATGCGATCGCGCAGCGGCACGCCCTTGCGCTGCTTGACGCCGTAGCGAGCGTGTGCGTTCAGCTCGGCGATCTTCACTCCCTGCGGACACGACATCGTGCACAGCCCGCAGCCCGAGCAGTAGTCGACCGACGCCTCATCGGGACGTTGGCCGGTCGCTCGAAAGCGCTCGGCCTGAGGTCCGGCATATTTCGGCCCGGGGAACAGCGGCGTCACGGCGGCGACGGGGCAGGCCGTCTCGCAGATCGTGCACTTCACGCAGTGATCGAGCGAGCTGCGCAGCTCCTCGTGGAACAGATCCTCGATCATGCCGCTGCCGTCGCCCCCTCGCGCTCGAGCACTGACCGGGCGACGGCGCAACCCGTCGAAAGTGCGATGCCGTCGCCGGAGCCCTCCTGCCACGGCACCGCGCCCGGCAGCGCGGCGCCGGCGACGAACACGTTCTCGGTGCCCTGGGCGCGCAGCGACGCATCAACGGCGACGCCGACCCGCGACATCGGATGCTCGCCGAGGAAATCCGCTGAGAACCGGGGCTCGCCCGGTGCGGGCACTCCGCTCAGCGCGAGCCCGAGCACCCGCTCGCGCGCCTGCCAGTCCGACCCGAGCTCGATCGCGCCGGATGCGAACCCTCCGGTTGCCAGCACCACCCAGCGCGCACCGAAGATCGTGTCGCGCCCGCTCGTATGGGCGCGCACGGCGCTGACCCGCTCTCCCTGCCGCTCGACACCGACGACCTCAGCGCCCAGGATGAACCGGCCGCCCGCCGCACGCAGGCAGGCGAGGAGCGCGTTGTAGACGCGGATGCCGGCAGCCGACGGCGGCAGGGTGGGGATCTCGAACACGGGACGTCCAAGCCGGTGCCGGAGGTCGGACCAGACGCCGTGAGGATCGCGCAGGCCGAGCACCGCCGGCAGCGCCACGCGCTCTCTCGGACGCAGCAGCATCGCCAGCTGGGCAGCAAAGGCGGCCCGTGCACGCGGATCGTCGAGCCGGCGCGCAAGGCCAAGCGAGTTGACCTCGACACGTCCAACGTCGAGGTCGAGTTCGATCGCACGACTCGTGATCCCCGCCCGCCTGAGATTGCCGGCGCAGAGCGACGCGTGGAAGTCGCGCAGCGCCCGGATGCCGACGACGCACACCGGCGTCTGCGACCCCGCGTCGCCCTCGGCCATCGTCTCGGGAACGAGCGCGGACGGGCGGATCGCGCCGACCGCCGTCGGAAGCATGTGGTTTCGCTCGAGGCTCCCGGTGTACCGGTAGCCCGGCTGGGGCCCCTGCTCGATGCGGGCGGCGAACCACTCGAGCGCGGGCTCGATCGCGTCGGCGCCGACCAGCGCGTACGGATGCTCGGGGTGGGCCGAGACGAAGGCGCCGAGCGCGGATGCCGGCTGCTCCACGATGTCCGGATCGTGACCGAGGACGTCGACCGTGCCCGGCGCGAGATGCGTGGAGCCGACACCCTTGGCGAGCACGCACACGCGTGCTCCATCCTCGGCCAGCCGAGCCGCTGCAGTGAGGCCGGCGACGCCGCAGCCGACCACGACAACGTCGTAGTGAAGCGAGGGACTCACTCGAGGTGCCCCACGTCGAGCACGCCCTGGAAGATCCAGTCGTCGAGTCGCGCTTGGCGTAGCTGATCTCCGTAGAGGACCGGCCACACGCCCTTCCACCGCTCCGCGATGTAATCGAGCAGCGCCCGATTCGCCTGTTCGGTGTCGGTCCCGTCATGGCTGTGGAGAATGCCCGCGGTGCGGTAGATGCAGAAGCCGCCCTGGCACGGTCCCATCCCGAGTCGGAGCTGGCGACGGACGTCGTCGAGGTCCGTCGTGCCGCGACGGCGGATCACCTCTTCGAGCCGACCGCGTGAGATCAGCTCGCATTCACAGATGACCTGGTCCTCGAGCAGGTGCTGCTCACGCTTGGCGAGGCGATCGCCGACACGGATCTCGTCGGCCAGCTCTGACCCGGGCAGCCGCTCGGTGTCGGTCGTGCAGGTCCGGTCGACGCCGAGCTGCCGGCAGGCGGCGTCGACGGTGTCCTTGGCCATCAGCCGGTAGGTCGTCAGCTTTCCACCGGTGATCGTGAGGAAGCCCGCGACACCGTCGCGCTCGCGGTGGTCGAGCAGTGCGTGCGCGCGCGTGACGTCGCGCGTCGCGGTCGAGCCGCCGTTCTGCTTGCGGTCCTCGAACAGCGGCCGCACGCCGGTCCACACGCGCAGCGCGCGCGCCTGCTTGAACCCCGGGACGAGGCGCTCGCCGTCCTCGAGCATCGCGTCGACCTCGTGCTGCAGAACCGTGTGGTCGTCCGGATCCTCGGTCCCCTCGTCGGTCGTCCCGATCACGCTGACGGTACGGATCGGCACGAGGATGTCGCCGTCGGTCGGCATCTGGCAGCGGTTGATGACCGTGTTCACGAGCCGATGGTTCATCGCGATCATGATTCCCCGGCCGGGCATCACGTGGACGCCCTCGATCCCGGCCATCGCCGCGATCTGCCCGGCCCAGGCTCCCGACGCGCTCACCGTGATGACGGCCTCGATGTCGAGCTCGTCTCCGGTACGGTTGTTGCGCACGCGCGCACCGGAGACCCGGTCTCCGTCCCGGTGCACAGCGACCACTTCGTGATACGGCAGGACGCGAGCGCCGCGATTCTGTGCACCGCGTGACAGTGCCCAGACGAGCTTCCAGACATCGATGCTGGCGTCCGGGACGCGGAACGCGCGCGAGATTCGCGGGTTCAGCCGTGGCTCGTCGTGCAGCGCCTGCGACGGCTCGATCTCCTCACACGGAACATCCGTCTTGCGGCATCCATCGGCGAACCTGTCGGCGTACGAAGGGTCGTCGAACGGCGTGGTGACGAACAAGCCTCCGGTGTCCTCGACACAATCTGCCGCCACCCGCCGGATCACCGGATTTTCGCTCGCGCACTCGTCCGCCGCGTCCGGGTCCTTGACGACGTAGCGGCCGCCTGAGTGCAGCAGCCCGTGGAACCGCCCGCTCGTGCCGGTTGCGAGATCGGCGCGCTCGACCAGCACGACGTCGAGCCCGCGGAGCGCAGCATCCCACGCCACACCCGTCCCCGTGGCCCCGCCACCGATCACCAATACCTGCGTGCTGAGCGTCTCCACCGCCCCAGCTTACTCCTGCCTCGCGTGCGGTACCGGGGGGCGCCGGCTCGCGCCGACCGGCGCCCCTCGGTGGCCGTCGGTTACTCGGCCCAGTCGAACGTCCGCTGGACGGCCTTCTTCCAGTAGTGATAGGCCGTGTCACGAGCGGAAGCGTCCATCTTCGGCTCCCACCGCTTGTCCTCCGCCCAGTTGTTGCGCAGGTCCTCCTCGCTGGTCCAGTAGCCCGTGGCGAGGCCGGCGGCATACGCGGCACCGAGCGCCGTCGTCTCCGCGACCTTCGGCCGGATCACCGGCACGCCGAGGATGTCTGCCTGGAACTGCATGAGCGTGTCGTTGGCGACCATGCCGCCGTCGACCTTCAGCGACTCCAGCGTGACCCCGGAGTCAGCGTTCATCGCGTCCGACACCTCGCGGCTCTGGAACGCGGTCGCCTCGAGCGCGGCACGGGCGATATGCCCGGCGTTGACGTAACGCGTGAGACCGGCGAACACGCCGCGCGCGCTCGACTTCCAGTACGGAGCGAACAGCCCCGAGAACGCAGGCACGATGTAGCAGCCGCCGTTGTCCTCAACGGTCTTCGCGAGATCCTCGACCTCCGGCGCTGACTTAATCATCTTCAGGTTGTCGCGCAGCCACTGCACGAGCGCCCCGGTGATCGCGATCGACCCCTCGAGGCAGTAGACCGCCTTCTGGTCGCCGATCTTGTAGCCGACGGTCGTGATCAGCCCGTTCTTGGACTGGACCGCTTCATGACCGGTGTTGAGCAGCAGGAAATTGCCCGTTCCATACGTATTCTTCGCCTCGCCCGGCGCGTAGCACGCCTGCCCGAACGTCGCCGCCTGCTGATCGCCGAGGTCGCCCGCGACCGGCACGCCGGCGAACGCGCCCCCCTTGACCTCGCCGTAGACCGACGACGAGGAGCGAATCTCGGGCAGCATCGAGCGGGGCACCCCGATCGCGCCGAGCAGTTCATCGTCCCAGTCGAGCGTGTCCAGGTTCATCAACATCGTCCGGCTCGCGTTCGAGACGTCGGTGATGTGCAGGCCGCCGTTGGTGCCGCCGGTCAGATTCCAGATGCACCACGTGTCGATGTTGCCGAAGCACAGGTCTCCGGCGTCTGCCTTCGCCTGCGCGCCGTCGACGTTGTCGAGGATCCAGCGCACCTTCGGGCCCGAGAAGTACGTCGCGATCGGGAGCCCGTTCTTCGGCCGGAAGCGGTCCTGCCCACCGTCCTTCATCAGCTCATCGCAGAGCTTGTCGGTGCGCGTGTCCTGCCAGACGATCGCGTTGTAGACGGGCGCGCCGCTGTTGCGATCCCACACGACCGTCGTCTCACGCTGGTTGGTGACGCCGACCGCCTTGATGTCGCCACCGGCGTCCTTGGCAGCCTTGTCTATCACCTGCTGCGAACGCTCCCAGATCTCGTGTGGGTTGTGCTCGACGTGGCCCGGCTGGGGATAGATCTGCTCGTGCTCAAGCTGCTCGACCGCAACGACGTTGCCGCCATGGTCGAACACCATGCACCGTGTGCTCGTGGTGCCCTGATCGAGCGCCGCGACGTATTCAGCCATCCGAGTTCTCTCCTTTAGTTCTTGAGCGCCTCAGCCGCTGTCTGGCAGAGGTAGTAGGTGGAGGTCGCGCCCGGATCCTGGTGATCCTTGCTGCGCTCCCCGAGGTAGCTTGCGCGGCCCTTGCGGGCGATGAGCGGGATCGTGTCCCGCATCCCCTGCTGGGCCGCGCTCGCCGCATCCTGCAGTCCCGAGTCGAGGTCAGACGCCTGCTCGAGAGCCGCCAGCGCCGGAAGCAGCGCGTCGACCATCGTCTTGTCTCCGGGTTCGGCCTTACCGCGCGCCTGCACGCCTTCAACGCCCTTGCGCCACGCGGCGGCGTACCCGTCGAGGTCGACATCGTCCTTGCCCGCCATCGCGGTCCCTATCTGCAGGAGCAGCGTCCCGTACAGCGGGCCCGCCGCTCCGCCGACGCTCGACACCAGTGCCATCGCAACGGTCTTCAGGACCGCACCAGGATCCGCCTGCTCGGCCTGCTCGAGCTTCTCGATGGCCTTGCGCATGCCGCGATCCATGTTCGTTCCGTGGTCTCCGTCGCCGATCGCCGTGTCGAGCCGCACGAGTTCTTCGCGATGCTCGGCCATCGATTGGGCAAAGCGCGTCATCCAGTCGCTGACGGTTTCTCGGTTGACCGGCAAGCTCAGACGCCCCAGCGCAGTCCGGGCGTGTTCACCGGTGCATCCCAGTACCGGGTCATCTCGTCGTCGAGCTTGAGCAGCGTGATCGAGCAGCCCTGCATCTCGAGCGAGGTGATGTAGTTGCCGATCAGATTGCGCTCGATCTTGATGCCGCGCGCGCTGAGCAGCTTGTTCACTTCGTTGTACACCACGTAGAGCTCGATCAGCGGGGTCCCGCCCATCCCGTTGACGAACGCGAGCACGCCGTCGCCGGAGTTGAACGGCAGATCCTCGACGATCGGCGTCACGAGCCGCTCCGCGATCTGCGAGGCGGGACCGATCTTCTCGCGGAAACGTCCCGGCTCGCCGTGGATCCCGATCCCGATCTCGACTTCGTCCTCGGCGAGCTCGAAGCTCGGCGAGCCGGAAGCCGGCGTGATACACGGCGTGAGCGCCATGCCCATCGAGCGGCCGTTCGCGTTCACGCGACGTGCCAGATCGGCGACGTCCTTCAATGAGCGGCGATCTTCCGCCGCACCGCCGCAGATCTTCTCGAGCACGACCGTGATCCCGACGCCGCGGCGGCCCGCCGTGTACAGCGAGTCCTGGACCGCGACGTCATCGTTGGTCACGACCGCCTCGACCTCGACGCCGTCGGCCCTCGTGAGGTCGGCCGCCATGTCGAAGTTCATCACGTCGCCCGTGTAGTTCTTGACGATGTGGAGAACCCCAGCGCCACCGTCGACCGCCTTCGTGGCCGCCTGCATCTGATCGGGCGTCGGCGAGGTGAACACCTCCCCCGGGCATGCTGCGTCGAGCATGCCCGGGCCGACGAAACCACCATGCATCGGCTCATGACCCGAGCCTCCGCCGGAGACGAGACCGACCTTCCCCTGCACGGGGGCGTCGGCTCGGACTATGTATACGGGGTCGTAGCTGACACGCACGAGATCGCCGTGCGCCGCCTCGACGCCCTGGAGCGACTCTTTGACGACGTCGTCAGGGGCATTGATGAGTTTCTTCATCGCCGTCGACTCACAGCGGATAACTGCCGAAGACGGCGTCGAAGAAGATCGCGGCGAGCGCGCCGCCGATGAGCGGCCCGAGGACCGGCACCCAGGCGTAACTCCAATCCGACCCTCCCTTGCCTGGGATCGGCAGGATCGCGTGCATGATCCGCGGTCCCAGGTCACGCGCCGGGTTGATCGCGTACCCCGTCGGACCGCCGAGCGACAGGCCGATGGCGAGCACCAGCAGGCCGATGATCAGTGGCGCGAGGCCGGGCGTCAGTGCGTTCCACGGACCGATGATCGCCAGGACCCCGAAGACCAGCACGAACGTGCCGACGATCTCGGTGATCAGGTTCCACGCGTAGTTGCGAACCGCCGGGCCGGTCGAGAACACCGCCAGCTTCAACCCTGGATCCTCGGTGTCCTTCCAGTGCAGGAAGTAGGTGAGGTACACGAGGAATGCGCCGACCATGGCGCCGAGCATCTCCCCGACGAAGTATTTCCACGCCTGCGAGCCGGTGATCGTCCCATGGATCCAGAAACCCAGCGTGACCGCCGGGTTGAGGTGCGCGCCGCTGAAGAAGCCGACACTGTAGACGGCCATCGCGACCGCCATACCCCACCCGAAGGTGATGACGATCCAGCCAGAGTTCTCCGCCTTCGACTTGGCCAGCAGCACTGCTGCGACCACGCCGTCGCCGAGCAGAATCAGGAGCCCGGTCCCGATGATCTCCGCCGGAATGATCGCTAAGTGCGGGAACTTTAATTGCACTACCACCGCGGCTAATGAGCTCAAAGCCGTCTCCCTTCTGAAACGAAGTTGTGGACTGGCGAATCGTATGCATATCGTTCGACAATGTCAAACTGAGTTGAGATTATTTGGAACCGTTCGACAATGTCGATCAACGTGCGCACATCCTCCGAACTCCAGCCTGCTCGGCGTCGCCGCCCCGTGCTCTCGGCCTGATCGGATTCGATGCCCGGCAACATCCAGTCCATTGAGCGCGCCGCAACGATCCTGCGGCTGCTTTCAGGGCGCAACCGGGTGCTGGGGGTTGTGGACATCGCCGGCGAGATGGGACTGTCGAAGGGGACCGTCCACGGGCTGCTCCGCACGCTCCAGAGCGTGGGATTCGTCGAGCAGGACGAGGACAGCGGGAAGTACCGGCTCGGTGCGGCGCTGCTGCACATGGGCTCCAGCTACCTCGACGGCAACGAGCTGCGCACGCGCGCGCTCAACTGGTCCGATTCGCTGGCGACGCGCACGGGCGAGGCCGTCCGGATCGGGACGCTGCACGAACAGCGGGTCCTGGTCGTGCACCACGTGTTCCGGCCGGACAACAGCTTCCAGACGCTTGATGTCGGCTCGCTGCTGCCCGCGCACGCGACCGCCCTGGGCAAGGTGTTGCTCGCACACCATCCGTACGTTGCGTCGGCGCTCGCGGCCGCCGGCCTCGAGGCGTATACGGAGGCGACGATCACAAATCCGGAACGGCTCGAGCGGGAACTGAGCCGGGTGCGGGCCCAGGGCTGGGCGGCGGAGATCGGCGAGCTCGTGCCGGGTCAGGTCTCGTACGCCGCGCCGATCGTCGATCGCCGCGGCATGACGGTGGGCGCGATGGGAATCTCCGGCCCGCCCGAGCGGCTGCTGGCGGCGCGGCAGCCGCGCGGAGATCTGCTGGCGTATGTCCGCGAGGGCGCCCGCGCCGTCTCACGCGAGCTCGGGGCGATCCCGTGGTAGAGAATCAGGCAGGGAGACGCGGACGAGATGTGGCTCTCAGTGACAGGCGCCACATACACCCCTACGATGTTGCGAGCAGCGGCGAGCGACGTCGGTGAGACGACACGAAGGAGGAGCAGATGGCCGAAGAGCCCAAGCACACTGCCGACCCTGAGCAGCCCGAGGGCGGCTTCGCGGAAGGCCAGGCGCATCCGGAGCAGTATCCCGAGGACGAGCAGATCGGCCGGTTCAGCGAGGGCCAGGAGGAGCTCGGCGAGGACGATCCCGAGAAGCACCACGAGGGCCGGTTCAGCGAAGGCCAGGAGGAGCTCGGCGAGGACGATCCCGAGAAGCACATCCACGGTCGCTTCAGCGAGGGCCAGGACTCGGAGTAGCCGCGCGGCCGCCGTTACCGGGCATCCGTCAGACGCTGCCGTACCGTCCCCTCGGCGAGTGCCATCTCGCCGAGGGGCGTGATCCGCCAGTACGGCTCGCGCTGCACCGAGATCGGGGAGATGAGTCCGGCTCCGTGGAGCAGCTCGATCGCTCTGCGCACCGGCGCGAGCAGATCCAGCGTGTCCATCTGCCCGGCACCGGGATAGTCCGCGAGCAAGTACTGGCACAGCTGCTGGACCCGCACGCTCGCTCCGTGCGTGGGGCCGTCCGGTCCTAGCCCAGGGAACACGGCCACGGCCAGATCGAGCACCCCGAGCGCCCGGAGGCGCTCGATCTCCGTCTTGGCCGCGGCCTTCTGGGCAACCTTCTCCGGGCTCTTGCGGAATAGCGGCGACACTGGGGTACGCTTTTACCAAGAAACGCTGACGCTCAGCGGCTTGACGACTCCGTCGGCGCCGAGGGAGATGTCTCACCGCCGCATCCAGGAGGACGATCGTGCACCGACACACCGCACCCGGCCAGCTCGTCGGTTCGCTGGACGGTCCGTCTCGGACCATCACCGTCGAACCGCTCCAGGTCCCCGCGACCAGACCGGCGCAGCCGGTCGTCGCTCCCGAGCCGGAGCCTGAGCGATCAGACCCGACGACACCCGAGCGTGAGCCGGCGCGGGCATGACGAACGCCGTCGAGCACGCCGACGGCCTCGCGCCGGACCTGATCGTGCCACTCGTGGGCTTCCGCCAGTGGCGCCTGGCCGACGGCGTGCTCACATCGATGTACGATCGCGCGCCCTGGCCACGCGACGGAGTCTCAGCTCGCTGCGACCGCGGGCACAGCGAAGCGGAGGTCCCCGCCAAGGACTGCAGTTGCGGCGTGTACGCCTACTACGACCCATGCCCGCGAACGGCGTCGGCCGCGACACCCGATCTGATCGGCGGCGCCGTCGTCCTGTGGGGCCAGATCGAGGCGCACATCTACGGCATGCGTGGCAAGCACGCGCGGATCGTCGCCCTCGAGCTGCCGCTCTCGCGCGGGCGCAAGCGGCGCGCCGTCATCGAGGCGGCTGAGCGTGTCGGGGTGCCCGTCGTGCCGCACCGGTCGCTCAAGGCTGTGGCGCTGGAGCACGGAGCGGTGCTTCAACCGTCGCTCCGACCGAAGAAGACGCTCACCCGCGCCGCCAACGTCTGGAACCGGGTCGGTCCGGTCTGAC
>Ga0335069_10008661_pt1 | contig 14537 bp, 12 predicted proteins | sample Lox_Sample_11_FD_206714 | JGI IMG/M metagenome (GOLD analysis project Ga0335069, IMG submission 206714) | Soil microbial communities from Loxahatchee National Wildlife Refuge, Florida, United States - Lox_Sample_1.1 | ecosystem: Environmental > Terrestrial > Soil > Wetlands | place: USA... | reverse complement strand
CTCGAAGGGGCGCGGATGGTAGTCGACGTCGAAGTGGCAGCCCCCATCGTAGTCGGGCGAGAGCTTGTCGCAAAGTGCGGCCACCTTCGGCGCCGTGGGCTTGTCGCCGCGGTCGATCCAGCCCATCAGCGCGTCGAGCAGCGCCGCATATTCCGGGCTGGAGAGGTAGCTGTGCTCGGACTCGCGCGTCCACGTCTGGACGAGGCGATCGGAGCTGCCGGCCCCGTCCACGAGCTTGCGGTAGAGCGAATCCTGCTCGACGAAGACCGTGGGATCGTCGATGGCGTGCATCGTGAGCACCGGGATGGGAAGCCGCCCGGTGAGCCTGCCGTCGTCGTCGAATTTCTTCGCCGCCTCCGGATCCGCGGCAAACCGCTCCACGCCCTTGTTGAGCGCCGCGTCGTCGTCGGAGCCCGCGTAGCGCACGTTCACGTTGCTCCAGGGATTGCGCCCCCCGAGGCGGCGCACGATGTCGCGGAAGAGGAACGTGGACCAGTTCATGTTGCCGATGAGGCTCTTCTCAACGATGCGGGTCACCCCGAGGATGTTGGCGAGGTTGCGCTTCTGCGCCTCGGTGCGCTTCTCGGGCGGCGTCTTCACCCCGGTGCATTCGTCGACGCGCTTCGCGAGCTCCGCCGTGGTCATGTGCGAGTCCGCCGGCAATCCCATCCACACGGGATACTGCGCCTCGTCGGGACGTGGGTGGTTGCGGCAATAGAACTGGTAGACCGCGCGAAGGTCCGCGCGGTAGTCGTAGGCCCGGGCGTTCCCGGCGACGAGGCCGCTCGTGAGCAGGGTGCCGTCGTACGGCTTGCCTTCGCCCGCCCCATAGTGCTCCGTCATGTAAGCGGCCACGCCTCCGCCCCAGGATTGCCCGTGCAGGATCGTGCGGCGCGGCTTTCCGAATTTCGCCACGTAGATGCGGCGCAGGTCCTCGGAGTCCTCCGCGGCGGTGGCCACGCCCACGTAGCCGCCTTCGCGGTAGCTCGACGCCGCCATGGCGAATCCGCGCTTCACGATGATGGCGAAGCGGTCGAGGTCCTCCACCTCGCTTTCGAGCTTCGGGGCGGCCGTGCGCGGGCCACCGTGCGTGTGGACGACGAGAACGCCGTTCCAGTCGCGCGGCTTCGCGATCCAGTAGTAGGCGCCGTGCTCGTCCCGGCCGTTCCAGCATTGCGCGCCGGGCGGAAGATCCTTGGGACAGGGAGCGGGCTCCTGGGCACGGACGCTCGCCGCGGCGAGCAGGAGGAAGGCCAACGATGACGCAAGCGTGATCCGGTTCATTTCAGAGGGGCTCCGTTTCGCTCTGGGTGGGACGCCATACGAGCAGTTTCTTCTCGGCGCGGGCGACGGCGAAGTCCAGCACGAGCGCGAAGGCCGTGAGCACCAGGATTCCCGCGAACACCGTGTTGATGTCGAACGCTCCTTCGGCCTGCTGGATGAGGTAGCCCACGCCGCTCGCCGACCCGAGGTACTCGCCCACCACGGCGCCCACGAACGCCATGCCCACGGACACGTGAAGGCTCGAGAAGACCCATGAGGTCGCCGAAGGAAGGTAGACGTGCCGCAGCAGCTGCCGGCGGTTCGCGCCCAGCATCACGGTGTTGTTGAGCACCACGGGGCTCACTTCCTTCACGCCCTGGTACACGTTGAAGAAGACGATGAAGAAGACCAGCGTCACGCCGAGCGCCACCTTCGACCAGATGCCCAGCCCGAACCACACCATGAAGATGGGCGCGAGCACCACGCGCGGCATCGCGTTCGCCGCGGTGATGTAGGGATCGAAGAGCGCCGAGGCCGTGGGCGAAAGGCCCAGCCACAGTCCCATGGCAAGGCCCAGCACGGCGCCGATGCCGAAGGCGAGCGCGGTCTCCAGGAGCGTGATCCCCAGGTGCCTGTAGATCGACCCCTCCGTGAACCAGTCCCAGATCACGCGGAAGATCTTCACGGGCTCGCCGAAGAAGAAGGCCGCGCGGTCGGGGTTGTCCCAGAAGAAGGGCGGCACGAGGCCCGGCTGCGTGAGCACCTGCCACGCGGCGAAGAGCGCGGCGAGCAGCACGAGCTGCCAGATCCAGAGGCGCCGCTTCATGCGCTCACCCGGTTCTTCGTCTGCGCATAGCCCTTCAGCACTTCCTCCTTCATGGAGTGCCAGATGCGGTCGTGCAGCTCGATGAAGCGCGGCGTGAGGCGGATCTCGGCCACGTCGCGCGGCCGCGGCAGGTCGATGGCGAACTCGCCGATCGGGTGCGTGGCGGGGCCGGCCGACAGGACGACCACCCGGTCGGAAAGCGAGATCGCCTCCTCGAGGTCGTGGGTGATGAAGATCACGCTCTTGCGGTTCGCGCTCCAGAGCTCGAGCAGCTCGTTCTCCATGAGCTGGCGCGTCTGGATGTCGAGCGCCGAGAAAGGCTCGTCCATGAGCAGGATCGGCGGATCGAGGATCAGCATCTGCGCGAGCGACGCGCGCTTCCTCATGCCGCCCGACATCTGGTGCGGATAGCGGTCGCCGAATCCCGCGAGGCCCACGCGCGCGAGCCAATCCTCGCCGCGCCGCCGGGCCTCGGAGGCCTCCACGCCCCGGAACTCGAGGCCCGCGGTCACGTTGGCGAGCGCGCTGCGCCACGGCATGAGCGCTTCGGCCTGGAACATGTAGCCCGCCCTGCGGTTGATGCCCGAGAGCGCCTCGCCGAAAACGCGCACCGTGCCCGACGAGGGCCGCAGCAATCCCGCGGTCACGTTGAGCAGGGTGGACTTGCCGCAGCCCGTGGGCCCGACGACGGACACGAACTCGCCCTCGGCGATGGACAGCGTCACGTCCTTCACCGCCGTATACGAGCCCCGCGCACCGGCGAAGGTGCACGTGATGCGATCGAACTCGACCGCGTGCGCCATCGCTACTTGTACTTGGCGTTGGCCTTCCGCACGAACGAATCGTCGAACGTCTGCGTGAGGTCCATCTTGCCCGCGGCGATGACGGACGGCTCGAACTGCCTGAGGACCTTGTACACGTTCTCGGCGGCCTTGAGCGACATCTCGCCGTTCTCGGAGTAGCCGATCATGTTCTTCAGCAGCGCCTCCTTGTACAGCGACGGGTTGCCCGCCTTGTACTCGGCCGGCATGAGGTCGACGATCTCCTGGGGCGTGGCCTTCGCGATCCACTTGTCGGCGCGCACCATCGCGTTCACCACGGCCTGCACGGTGTTCGGGTATTTCTTCACGTATTCGTCGGTGACGTAGATCACCGAGGCCATGTAGTCGCCGCCGTAGATGTCCTTCATGCCCTTCTCGGTGCGGCTGTCGGCCACCGCCGCGAACTTGCCCGTGGTCTCGAGCTGCGTGATGACCGGATCGAGGTTCGAGAGCGCGTCGATCTCGCCCTTGTCCATCGCCGCGAAGGCGCCGCTCGAGGTGCCCACGCCGACCACCGAGACGTCCGTGGGCTTGAGCCCGCCCTTGGCGAGGATGTTGTTCACGAACATGTTGGTGGAGGAGCCCGGGGCGGTCACGCCCACCTTGAGGCCCTTCAGGTCCTGCGGGCCCTTGTACTTCGCCGCCTTGTCCTTGGGCAGCAGCAGCACGATGGAGCTGAACTTCGCCTGCAGCACGACCGCCTTGATGGGCTGCTTCTTGGCGAGCATGTTGATGGTGTGCTCGTAGGCGCCCGAGACCATGTCGGCGCTGCCGCCCACCAGCGCCTGCAGCGCCTTGGCGCCGCCGGCGAAGTCGGGGATCTCCACGTCGAGGCCTTCGTCCTTGAAGTATCCCTTGCGCTCGGCCACCGTGAGCGGCAGGTAGTAGAAGAGGTTCTTGCCGCCCACCGCGATGGTGATCTTCTTCTTCTCCGGCGCCTGGGCCTGCGCCGCCGCCGCGATGAGCGCGCCCGCGATGAGCAACGCCACGCCCCTGACGAATCGATTCATCTCACTCCTCCTTTGTCGTTTTCCCTGGCGGCCTAGAACCGAAGGCCGATCTTCACCGAGACCGACGGGTTCGAGCCCATCTGCTCATACTCGGCCGCGAAGTTCGCGCCGAGGAAGTTCGTGTTGAGCCCGACGAAGCCGCGCCCCTTGTTGAACTTCTCCTCGGCGAGGTCGCTGTTGGTCACCCCGGAAGCCACGCGCACGGTGCCGATTCCCGCGTAGGGCGTGAACACCGTGAGCTTCTTGGAGATCATGAGATCGAGGCCCACCGTGTTGAGCGAGAGGTCGCCCATGTCCTGCGCGCGCGTGCCGGACAGGCGCACGGCGACCGCGGGCGTGGCCACGCCGTCGTCCACGAACGCGTAGCGAAGGTCGAGCCCGACCAGCGTGGCGCCCGTGGTCGAGGAGCCGCCCACGAAGCCGCCGATGTCGAAGCCCCAGCCCAGCCCCTTGTACACGTGGATCTTGGGGATGAAGAGGTCGGAGGGATCCCCGCCCCCGGCCGCGTAGAACGCGGAGCTGTTCTTCACGTTCGTGTCGGTGAGCTCGACGCCGATGTCGAAGCCGGTCACACCGAGCGGGGTGGCGGGAGTGACTCCCTTGTAGGAGAACGCGGCGCCCAGGTCCTCGGCGATGCCGTGCAGCTCGCCCTGCGTCACGCGGGTGATGTTGTTCAGGTCGGATCCGTAGGCGCAGCCGGCCGCGGCGGCGGCGATCACGGCGCAGATCGTTCGCTTGATCATTCAGGTCCTCAGGAATTCGGGGGGCTCGTGCAGCTCGAGGGTCTGGCCGGCCTTCATCACCTGGCCAGGGACGTCGTGGCCCACGACGGCGGGAATGCGGCGCGCGACGGCGAGGAGCTTGGCGAGGTCCACGCGCGTGTCGTAGCCCATGTCCTCGAGCATGTTCACCATGTCCTCGGTGCAGATGTTGCCCGTGGCTCCCGGCGCGAACGGGCAGCCGCCCAGCCCGCTCACGGAGCCGTCGAAGGAGCGCACGCCCGCCTCGATGCCGGCCACGACGTTGGCGAGCCCCATCCCGCGCGTGTTGTGGAAATGCAGCGTGTAGAACGTCTCGTCGGGCGGCGGATACTTCTCCAGCACGCGCCTCGTGAGCTCGCGCACCTGCCGCGGGTTGGCCATTCCCGTGGTGTCCGCGAGCGAGATGCCGTCGATGCCCGCGTCCACGAAGCGCCCCACGAAATCGAGCACGACGTCCTCGTGGACGTGGCCTTCGAACGGGCAGCCGAACGTGGTGGAAAGGCTCATGGTGATCCTGAGGCCCGCCTCGTGCGCGACCTTCACCATGGCGGGCAATTCCGCGAGCGACTGCTCGTGGGTGCGATTGATGTTGGCGCGGTTGTGCGTCTCCGAGGCGGAAATCACGCCGTTCACCTCGTCGGGCCTGCGGGCCGTGGCGGCCGCGTTCTGCACGCCGCGCACGTTGGGCACGAGCGCGACGTAGACGACGCCGGGAACGCGATCGATCGCCGCGAGGACCTCGTTGGCGTCCGCGAGCGCCGGAACGGCCTTCGGCGAGACGAACGACGTGACCTCGATCTTGTGCAGGCCGGTGCGGGAGAGCTGGTTCACCAGCTCGACCTTCGTCGCCGTGGGCACGAAGGCCTTCTCGATCTGGAATCCGTCGCGCACGGCGACGTCGTTGATGTAGAGCCGCATGGAACGCCCGATTCTACTCTCTAGCGCCACCTCATCCGACGACGCCGCGCGCCCTGAGTTCCGCGATCCGCGCGGTGTCGAAGCCCAGCTCGGCCAGCACTTCCGAGGTGTGCTCGCCCAGGCGCGGGCCGATCCACCGGGTGGCGCCCGGCGTGGCGGAAAGCTTCGGCACGATGCCCGGAAGCAGCAGGTCGTGGTCGCCCAGCTTGTGCCGCTCGATCATGCCGCGCGCCTGGTAGTGCATGTCGGCCACGATGTCGGCGATGGAGTAGATGCGGCCCGACGGCACCTCGGCCGCCTCCAGCGCCTCGAGGACGTCGTCCAGCGAGTGGCGCGACGTCCACTCGCCGATCACCGAGTCGAGCTCCCCGGTGCGCTTCACCCGCCCGTCGTTGGTGGCGAGCGCGGGATCGTCGGCGAGGTCCGCGCGGCCGATGGCGCGCATCATGCGCTTGAAGATGGAATCCGCGTTGGCCCCGATCACGACGTATTTGCCGTCCTTGCAGGGGTAGGTGTTCGAGGGAACGATGCCCGGCAGCGAGGCGCCCGTGCGCTCGCGCACGAAGCCGCCCATCCCGTACTCGGGAAGCATCGACTCCATCATCGCGAAGACCGCCTCGTAGAGCGCTACGTCGATCACCTGCCCCTTGCCGCTCTGCGCGCGGTGATGGATCGCGGTGAGCGCGCCGATCACCCCGAAGAGGGCCGCCAGCGAATCGCCGATGGAGATGCCCACGCGCACCGGGGCGCGGTCGGGATAGCCCGTGAGGTAGCGCATGCCGCCCATGGACTCGCCGATCGCGCCGAAGCCCGGGCGGTCGCGATAGGGGCCGGTCTGCCCGAAGCCGGAGATGCGCACCATCACGAGGCCGGGGTTGTCCTTCGAGAGCGCCTCGTAGCCCAGCCCCCATTTCTCCATCGTGCCGGGCCGGAAATTCTCCACCACGATGTCCGCGCCCTTCGCGAGCCGGCGCACGATTTCCTGCCCCTCGGCCTCGCGCAGGTTCACGGCGATGGACTTCTTGTTGCGCGCCTGGGCGTACCACCAGAGCGAATTGCCCTCGTGGAGCTTCCTCCACTTGCGCAGGGGATCGCCTTCGCCGGGCGTCTCCACCTTCACCACCTCGGCGCCGAATTCCGCGAGCAGCCGCGCGCAATAGGGGCCCGCGATGAGCGTGCCCATCTCGACGACCTTGAGCCCGGCCAGGGGTCCTCGCGATTCCATGGACCGCATTGTGCCCCGGGCGTGCCCTAGGCGGCGAGCAGGGGCAGCACCGTGCCCGCGGGGCCCTGGAAGACGTAGGCCGCGTGCTCGGTGAGCGGCGTGCGCTCGGGATTGACCTCGATCACCGCCGCGCCCTGGCCGAGGGCGGCGAAGGCGAGGGAGGCGGCGGGCTCGACCATTCCCGAGGTCCCGACGGAGAGGAAGACATCGCATTCCCGCGCGGCGCGCGAGGCGGCGGCGAGCTCGCCCTCGGGCAGCATCTCGCCGAACCACACCACATCGGGGCGCAGCCACGAGCCGCACGTCGCGCAGCGCGGAGGCGACTCCTCGCGGCTCCACGTCTCGGCCGGGTGCCCCGCTTCCAGGCACTTCACGCGGCGGATGTTTCCGTGCAGCTCGTGAATCCTGCGGCTGCCCGCGGCATGATGAAGGCCGTCGACGTTCTGGGTGAGCAGCGTGAATCCCGACCCCCGCGCCAGCGCATCGGCTTCCAGCTTCGCGAGCGCGCGGTGGCCCGCATTGGGCTGCACGCCGGCGACCCGCTCGCGCCGCCAGGCGTACCACTCCCAGACTCCCTTCGGGTCGCGGCGGAACGCCTCGGGCGTGGCGAGATCCTCGGGGCGGTACTTCGCCCACAACCCGGTGAGGGCGTCGCGGAAAGTGGCGATTCCCGATTCCGCCGAGATGCCCGCCCCGGTGAGCACCGCGATCGAGCGCGCCCCGGCGAGCAGCAGCCGCGCCTCCGCGATCGCGCCGTGATTGAGGGATTCTTCCATGGGCCGCGTTAGACTGGCCATTATGGCCCGCGCAGGCTCGCGGGACTTCGAGGCGACGAAGGCCGGCAAGACCACAACCACGACAAGAGGAGGAATCGAGCCATGAAGGGACGCACCGGGAAGATGATCGCCGGATGGGCGATCGCATGGGCCGCCTGGGCCGGAACGGCGGGCGCGCAATATCCCACCCACGCCGTGACGCTCGTGGTGCCGTTCGCCGCGGGCGGACCCACCGACACCGTGGCACGCTCGCTGGGCGCCGCGATGTCGAAGACGCTGGGCCAGCCCGTGGTGATCGAGAACAAGCTGGGCGCCGGCGGCACCATCGCCGCCAACTACGTCGCGAAGGCCAACCCCGACGGCTACACGATCTTCATCCACCACAACGGCATGGCCACGGCGGTGGGCCTCTACCACAAGCTGCCGTACAACCCGCTCACCGACTACGAGTACATCGGGCAGGTGGCCGACGTGCCGATGACGCTGCTCGCGCGCAAGGACTTCCCGGCGGACAACCTGAAGGACCTCGTGGCGTACGTGCGCGCCAACAAGGAGAAGATCAATCTCGCCAACGCGGGGCTGGGAGCGGTCTCGCAGCTCTGCGGCATGCTCTTCATGCAATCGGTCGGGGCGGAGTTCACGACCATTCCCTTCCAGGGGACGGCGCCCGCGATGGTGGCGCTCCTCGGCGGGCAGGTGGACATCCTTTGCGACCAGACGACGCAGACCATCCCGCAGATCAAGGCGGGCAAGGTGAAGTTCTACGGCGTGACGACCCGGGAGCGCATCAAGGCGCTGCCCGACGCGCCCACCCTGGACGAGCAGGGGCTCAAGGACTTCGAGGTGGTCGTATGGCACGGCGTGTACGCGCCCAAGGGCACGCCGAAGGAGGCGCTCGACAAGCTGAACGCCGCGCTTCGCGCTGCGCTCAAGGACCCGCAGGTCATCGCGCGCTACACGGAGCTCGGGGCGCAGATCGTTCCCGAGGCCAAGCAGACGCCCGCGGGACTTCGCGACTGGCTCAAGGCCGAGATCGACAAGTGGACGCCGGTGATCCGCAAGGCCGGGGTGTACGCGGACTGAATCCGTGGCGGCGCTCGACGATCGCCACGCGGACATTCGCGCGGGCGTGCGCGCCTTGTGCGGGCAATTCCCGGCGTCCTACTTCCGCGACGTCGACGAGCGCCGTGCCTATCCCGAGGAATTCGTCGCGGCCCTCACGCGGGCCGGGTGGCTCGCCGCGCTGATCCCGCAGGAGTACGGCGGCTCCGGCCTCGGCCTGTCCGAGGCCTCCGTCGTGATGGAGGAGATCAACCGCTGCGGCGGCAACGCGGGAGCCTGCCATGGGCAGATGTACAACATGGGCACGCTGCTGCGGCACGGCTCCGCGGAGCAGAAGCGCGAGTACCTGCCGAGGATCGCGAAGGGCGAGCTTCGCCTGCAGTCCATGGCCGTCACCGAGCCCACGGCGGGCACCGACACCACGTCGATCAAGACCTTCGCGGTGAAGAAGGGCGATCGCTACGTGGTGAACGGCCAGAAGGTGTGGATCTCGCGCGTGCAGCATTCGGACCTGATGATCCTGCTCGCGCGAACCACGCCGCTCGCCGCCTCGCGCAGGAAGTCCGAAGGCATGTCGATCTTCCTCGTGGACCTGCGCGAGGCGATCGGCAAGGGCCTGGAGGTGCGGCCCATCGCCAACATGGTGAACCACGAGACCAACGAGCTCTTCATCGAGAACCTGGAGATTCCGGCGAAGAACCTCATCGGCGAGGAAGGGCAGGGCTTCCGCTACATCCTCGATGGACTGAACGCCGAGCGCGCGATCATCGCGGCCGAATGCATCGGCGACGGCTACTGGTTCATCGAGAAAGTCGCCAGGTACGCGGGCGAGCGCACGGTGTTCGGCCGCCCCATCGGGCAGAACCAGGGCGTGCAGTTCCCGATCGCCGAGGCCTACATCGAGCTCGAGGCCGCCAACCTGATGCGCTTCCGGGCCTGCGAGCTCTTCGACGCCGGCAAGCCCTGCGGCGCGGAAGCGAACATGGCCAAGCACCTCGCGGCGAAGGCTTCGTGGCAGGCCGCGGAAGCGTGCCTGCAGTTCCACGGCGGGTTCGGCTTCGCCGCCGAATACGATGTCGAGCGCAAGTTCCGCGAGACGCGGCTCTACCAGGTGGCGCCCATCTCCACGAACCTGATCCTCGCCTACGTGGCCGAGCACGTCCTGGGGCTGCCCCGGTCGTTCTAGGAATGTCGCAGGGCTCCCCTGCCCGTTCATGCGCCGCCACGGGTGTTTCATGACGCCCGGCAGGCGATCCATCGGGCCGTGGCTGCGGGCGCCCCGCGTTGACGGTAGATTCCCGGGGATGGGAGATCCTGGCTCGCACAACCCCTTGAGGGACGGAAACCGGTTTCAGCGCGCCTACTATCGCTGGGCGTTGCCGCACTACGAACGGATCGAATCGCAGCACGGCCGCGAGCTGAGGGAACAGGTCGAATCGACCGACCGGTTCCTGTACACGCGGCAGGGCGCCTGGGCATGGATCGGCTGGCTCGTCGGCCTGTCCGGCACCGCCGTGGCCCTGTCGAGGACGCCGCTGCCCATGGCCGCCGCGTGGATCCTCGCCGCGGTCGCGTGGACAAGCCTCGCGTTCACGGTGCTCGGGGCGTGGCTGAGGCCGCAGCTCGCGAGCGGCCCGGGGATGGCCGGGCGCGCGGGGCGGTTGCTGGTCATGGTCGTGGCCGGGGGCTTCGTCGGCTATGGGGTGGGACACTGGATCAAGACCGGAAGCCTCGATCCCGGCAACACGCTCGGCAGCCTGCTTGGAGCAAGCCGGGTGCTGCTTCCGGCCCTGGGCGTGAGCGGCCTGGGCATGGCGCTGCTCTTCTGGGCCGTGGGCCGCGCAAGCTCGCAGGTGCAGGCGCGCCGCCTGGAGCACGCCCGGCTGCTCGCCGAGCGGGACGCGGCGCGCGCGAGCGCGGCCGAAGCCGAGCTGCGCATCCTCCAGGCCCAGCTCGAGCCGCACTTCGTCTTCAACACTCTCGCCACCCTCCAGCATTGGGTCGACAAGGGCGACTCCCGCGCCGGGCCGCTGCTCCGGGCCCTGAGCGGATTCCTGCGGGCCACCACGGAAATGCTGGGACGGAAAGCCGTGCCGCTCGAACGGGAAATGGAGGCCGTCACGAACTACATCGCGATACTCCAGGCCCGCTATGGCGATCGACTGGGCTCCGAGGTCCGCATCGATCCGCAAACCCTGGCGCAGCCCGTGCCCCCGGGCCTGGTGCTCACCCTCGTGGAGAACGCCATCGAGCACGGCCTCGAGCCCAAGATCTCGGGCGGCACCGTGCGCGTGAGCAGCGGCTGCGGCGCATCCGGCTGGTGGCTGCAAGTCGACGACGATGGCATGGGCGTCATGCCCCACGCGCCGGAGAACGTCGGCCTGTCCAACCTTCGCCAGCGCTTGCTGCATCAATGCGGCGGCAGGGCGCGCTTTTCGCTGGAGCCGCTGCCCGCCGGCGGATCGCGCGCGCGCGTCGAGTTCGAGGAGCGCGCATGACCGGCATCCTGATCGCGGACGACGAGGACGCGCCTCGCGAGCACCTCGCGGAAAGCCTCGCCGAGGCCTGGCCGGAGGCATCGCTGGTTGCACGCGCAAACAACGGGGCCGAGGCCTGGGACCAGTGGCTCGCGCACGAGCCGCAGGTTTGCTTCCTCGATGTGAGGATGCCCGGAATGAGCGGGCTGGAGGTCGCCGAAAAGATCGCCGGGCGAAGCGCGATCGTCTTCGTCACGGCGTTCGGGGACCACGCCCTGGACGCCTTCCAGGCCGGCGCGGTGGACTACCTGCTCAAGCCCGTGGACGGCCAAAGGCTCGCGCGAACCGTGGAGCGCCTGCGCGCGCGCCTGTCCCAGCCGGGCGGCGACGACGCGGGCGAGCTGCAATCGATCCTGAGGCGGCTGCTGGACGCGGAGTCGCGAAGGCCCTGGGTGCAGTCGATCCAGGCCTCCGTCGGCAAGGAGATCCGGATCATCCCGGTGCGCGACGTGCTCTACTTCGAATCCGACTCACGCTACACGCGGGTCGTGTATCTCGAGGACGGGCTGCAGCGGGATGCGCTGCTGCGCACCGCGCTCAAGGAGCTCCTGGTCCAGCTCGATCCACGGGACTTCACCCAGGTGCACCGTTCCGTCATCGCGGCGACGCAGCGAATCGCAGCGGCGATCCGGCAGGAGGACGGGACCATGCGCCTGCGCTTGAGGGGCACCCAGGACCTGATCGCGGTCTCCCGGCCTTTCCAGCACCTGTTCAAGGGGCAATAGGCCGCCGTCACTCGACGGTGACCGCCTTCGCGAGGTTGCGGGGCTTGTCCACGTCCGTGCCGCGCCGCAGCGCCGTGTGGTAGGCGAGGAGCTGCACGGGGATCGCGTGCACGATGGGCGAGAGGGCGCCCGCGTGGCGGGGCGTGCGGATCACGTGGACGCCGTCGCTCTCCGCGAAGTGGCTGTCCAGGTCGGCGAAGACGTAGAGCTCGCCGCCGCGCGCGCGAACTTCCTGCATGTTGGACTTCACCTTCTCGAGCAGCGCATCGTTGGGCGCGATCACCACCACCGGCATCTGCGCGTCCACGAGGGCGAGGGGGCCGTGCTTGAGCTCCCCGGCCGGATACGCCTCGGCGTGGATGTAGGAGATCTCCTTGAGCTTCAACGCCCCTTCGAGCGCCACCGGATAGTGGATGCCGCGCCCGAGGAAAAGCGCATGGTCGCGCTCGGCGAAGCGCTCGGCCCACGCCTGGATCTGCGGCTCCAGGTTGAGCGCGTGCTGGATGCTGCCGGGCACGAAACGAAGCTGCTGAACCGCCTGCTCCTCCGCTCCCGGCGCGAGGCGCCCCTTGGCCTTGGCTATCGCGACGGCGAGCGTATAGAGCGAGACGAGCTGCGTGGTGAAGGCCTTGGTGGAGGCGACGCCGATCTCCTGGCCGGCGCGGGTGTAGAAGACGAACCGCGACGAGCGCGGGATCGCGCTTTCGCGCACGTTGCAGATCGAAAGCGTCGTCCCGTGCCCGAGCTGCCGCGCACGCTTCAACGCCTCCAGGGTGTCGAGGGTCTCTCCCGACTGCGAGATCGTCACCACGAGCTGCCGGGGATCGGGGATCGAGTCGCGATACCGGTATTCGTGCCCGAGCTCCACGTTGACGGGTACCCGGGCGATGCCCTCGATCCAGTAGCGCGCGACGAGGCCCGCGTAGTAGCTGGTGCCCGATGCGAGCACGAGCACCGCGTCGATGTCCCTGAAGGCCGCGGCGGCGCCCTCGCCGAAGAGCGCGTCCACGTCGACGCCCGCGTCCATCACGCCTTCGAGCGTGTCGGAGACCGCGCGCGGCTGCTCGTGGATCTCCTTCTGCATGTAGTGGCGGTAGGGGCCGAGGTCCACCGCGTCCGCGGAGAGCTCCGAGAGGTGCTCGGGGCGATCCACGCGCCGGCCGTCGCGATCGACGATCTCGACGCCGCCGCGCCGAAGGGCCACCACGTCGCCGTCGTCGAGGTAGACCACGCGGCGCGTCTGCGCGATGAGGGCGGAGACGTCGGAGGCCAGGAAATTCTCCCCGTCTCCCAGGCCCACCACGAGCGGGCAACCCATGCGGGCCCCCGTCATGGTCTCGGGTTCGTCGAGCGCCACCACGCCGAGCGCGTAGGCGCCGTGCAGGTCGGCCACCGCCTTGCGCGTCGCGGCGAAGAGGTCGTGCGTCGAGGACAGGTAGTGGTGGACGAGGTGCGCGACGACCTCGGTGTCGGTCTGCGACTCGAAGGCGTAGCCGAGCGCCTTCAGCCGCTCGCGCTGCTCCTCGTGGTTCTCGATGATGCCGTTGTGCACGACGGCCACCCGGCCCATGGAAACGTGCGGATGGGCGTTCGGCTCCGTCACGCCGCCGTGGGTGGCCCACCGCGTATGGGCGATGCCGACGATGCCCTTCAGGTCCTCGGAGCGCACGGCGCTCTCCATCTCGGCCACGCGGCCCACGCGGCGCACCCGCCGGATCGAGCCGTCGAGGACGGCGATTCCCGCGGAATCGTAGCCGCGATACTCGAGGCGCTTCAGGCCCTCCGTGAGGATCGGCACGACGTTACGGCTGGCGATGGCTCCGACGATTCCGCACATGGACGCGAGCGAGGGGACGAAGCGTCCATTGTCTCAAAAAACAAGCTCTCCCCAGCCTGGGGACCGGGGAGAGATCAAGAAGGCGGCATGCTCTTGGCCTCACGTCGCCTCGCGGCCGCAGGAGAGGAGGGAACCCGCGACCTTGGAGACATTGTGGCCCCGGGGAAGGCCCCGGCGCAGCGGTATTCTGCTCAGGCGGAATGCTGAATATTCGACGCCGCGCCGCGGGCGGTTCGCAGGGCGAGAAACGCCCGGCTCGCGGCGGAAAGGGCGAGGGTCGCGAGGGGCGCGGCCACGGGAACGAACAGTCCGCCATGCAAGGAAAGGGCCGCCCCTGCCGTGAGCGCCGCGGACCCGAGAACCGCGCCTGCGAGCGCGGCCTTCCACCCGGGCAGCAGGAAGGCGAACGCCGCCACCAGCACGAGCATCGCGGTGACGAGCCGCAGCGCCTCCTGCGGAGCTTCGCCGCCCAGCGCGGTGCGCAGGGTCTGTGCGTGGACCACGACACCGGGAGAATCGCGGCCCGGCGGCTCCCACGCCGCCAGGTTCACGGGCACGGCGATCCGGTCGGTGTAAGGCTGCGTCTCGCCGATCAGCACGATGCGATTGCGGAAGAGCTGGGCGAGCAGCGCAGGATCGGTTTGCGTGAGGACGTCGTAGAACGACACGTAGCGGAACGGCGCCCCGAGCCCGTAGTCGATGAGCCCGTCGCTGCACCGGTCGGAAAGCGCGCGGCAGAGCCGGCCGGCGAGGGTCGGGAAGCCGCCGTCTTCCGT